>Ga0209487_1003597_pt1 | contig 12104 bp, 10 predicted proteins | sample Poulit2012_FD_187524 | JGI IMG/M metagenome (GOLD analysis project Ga0209487, IMG submission 187524) | Agricultural soil microbial communities from Georgia to study Nitrogen management - Poultry litter 2012 (SPAdes) (version 2) | ecosystem: Environmental > Terrestrial > Soil > Agricultural land... | reverse complement strand
TAAATCTAAAGGCAAAATCACTTGATTCATGGTATAATGTTTAAACATAAGAGCACCTCCGGTGAGTAATGGTTTGGTCACTTTTATCTTACCAGAAGGTGCTCTTTTTGTTTACTAATTATTAGCAAAATAATCAATTATTTTAAATCTAAAGCAAAAAAGGAATCCAGTATACTGAATTCCTTTTTTGCTTTTTAGCTGAGTTTTGTCCCAGCCCCTTTTTAAGTATATTTTCACTATTACTGAAGTAATTGTAGAACGCCTTGTGGCATTTGGTTTGCTTGAGCTAACATGGCTTGTGATGCTTGCGTAAGAATATTATTCTTCGTAAAGTTCATCATTTCTTTAGCCATATCCACGTCTCTTATGCGTGATTCTGCAGCTGTAAGGTTTTCAGAAGATGCACCTAAATTGTTGATAGTATGCTCTAATCGGTTTTGGTTTGCACCTAGTTTTGCACGTTCTGCAGATACGTCATCAATTGCGGATTGAATTGCTGTAATTGCCTCATCAGCACCTTCTTGAGTTTCGATATCCAATTCATTAACACCTAACTCTTCAGTACCCATATTACCAAATTCAACAGTAATATTTTGTGTTGCATTCGCCCCAATATGAAAGGTAAATGACCCTTCTTCTCCACCTGTACCATCAAGCAACTTTTGAGTATTAAATTCAGTATCAGTAGAAATGCGATCGATTTCTGTTACTAATTCATCCAATTCCTTTTGAAGTTCACCACGGTCAGCGTCAGTATTTGTATCACTCGATGCTTGAACAGCTAATTCACGCATTCTTTGAAGAATATCATGTGTTTCATTCAAAGCACCTTCTGCAGTCTGAATCATAGAAATACCATCTTGTGCGTTCTTCGCTGCCATATCAAGTCCACGAATCTGTCCACGCATTTTTTCAGAGATTGCAAGACCTGCTGCGTCATCTCCTGCACGGTTGATTTGTAGACCTGAAGAAAGTTTCTCTAAAGATCCTTGTACTGCGTTGTTGTTTGCACCTAATTGACGATGTGTGTTAAGTGCTGAAATATTGTGATTAATAATCATAATTAATCAACCTCCATGTTTTTTTATTCGGGTCACGTCCTTGTGGCCCTATTTTTGAACGTCTTGTAACGTTCTATTATCTATATCGGTAGATTGTAGAAATAGTTTAATGTTTTTTATAATCTTTTTTATTTAATTGTTGATTGAAAATCACTCTTATTAATAAGCTAAAAAATCATAAAGCGCCAATTCTAAACAAGAATTGACGCTTTAGTAAATTAGTGATTCCGATTGGGCTCGAACCAACGACCTCTACCCTGTCAAGGTAGCGCTCTCCCAGCTGAGCTACGGAATCGTTTATGAAATTAACGACACTATATATAATATATAATTTCTATCAGTCTGTCAACACATTTTGCTATTTTTATTTTCCTTACCCTTCAAAGACCTTTAATACAGCATTATTTCCCTCATTCACGAATTACTTCAATCCCCGAAATAAATTCATGGTAATTAATTAACAAACCCTTTATAATAGAATGAAAATTGTTTTTATTAAGGAGCAAAAGCACGGGGCGCCCGTTTAGCAACGTACGGACTGGACTGAGCCGTAGGAGATAAAGGAAACACGGTGAACGTAGTGAGCCGATGTTGACTTATCGTACGGAGGTGAAGGAAGTCTCACTAGTTGCTGGGCCCCACGCGCTGGATGTGGCCAATCTCAGTATTTCCAAACAATTAATAAAGATTTACTCTCAACCAACGAAATGCTTTCTAACACTATTTTCAAACCATCACTTAAAAACATTGGGGGATTCAAATTTGAAAGAAGTTTTTTCTTTTTTAAAACCATATAAACTACCGATCATCATCGCTTATCTCTTAACCTTTATCGAACTCGGGGTAGAGCTCGCCCTTCCCTTCTTCCTAGGTAAGATGATTAACGTTGGGGTCGTTAATCAAGATATCAACAATATCATCATGTGGGGAAGCATTATGATTGGACTTGCATTTCTATCTTTTATTGCTGGTATCATTAATTCATTTTACGCCTCACATGTGACGTATGCGTTTGGATACGATTTGCGGGAAAAGTTATTTGATAAGATTCAGGAATTTACTTTTAAGAACTTAAATAAATTCCCGGTTTCCGGACTTGTGACTCGCTTTACGAATGACGTCAGACAGGTTCAAAACACTATCTTTATGGCGCTTCGTATTATGGCGAAAGCACCGTTACTTGTTTTAGGTGGCGTTATCATGGCATTTGTAGTCAATGCAAAGCTTGCGTTGATTTTCTTAGTCACCGTGCCGCTCCTGATTGGCTTTATTTTATGGGTGCTTAAAATTTCAACGATTCAATTCGATAGATTGCAACGCCGAGTGGATCACGTCAACCGGGTCATGCAGGAAAACCTCGCTGGGATGCGTTTGATTAAAGCATTCGTCCGCCGCAATTATGAGAAAGAACGTTTCACAGAGGCAAATACAGATTTAGCTGTCACGACCAGAAAAGCTTTCCGTTTTGTGGAAGCATCGATGCCGATTCTTTTATTCGTTATGAATTTAAGTATCATCTTTATTATTTGGTTCGGGAATGCTCAATCCATCGCTGGGGAAACGTCTGTCGGTGATGTGGTTGCTGTGGTGAATTATGCGATGCGTGTAGCCATGGCTATTTCGATGTTTACTTTCATCATACTGGCCTTTTCCCGAGCAAGAGCGTCCGCTATTCGTATTAAAAATGTTTTAGTTGTTAAAGAAGACCCTTATGAACGATATGAAGATGACCAGAACACGGTGACGGAAGGTTCTATCCAATTTAAAGATGTTTCCTTCGCGTACCCGGCTAAAAATGAAAAAGTTCTCGATGATATCTCATTCGAACTCAAGGGACAAGAAAAACTGGCGATTATTGGTGCGACTGGCGCCGGTAAAACATCATTATTCCAGCTACTCCCTGAATTGTATCGACCAACTGAAGGAACCATTTATCTTGATGAAAAACCTATGAGTGATTATCCGTTAAAAACGATTCGTGACAGCATTGGCTACGTCCCTCAGAGTCCATTGCTCTTTACTGGTACAGTCACTGACAATATCGCCTGGGGAAAACAAGACGCATCGAAAGAGGAGATTATCAAAGCAGCAAAAGATGCACAAATACATGAAACAATTATGGGCCTTTCTGAACAATATGAAACTCGTGTCGGGCAAAAAGGTGTGAATTTATCAGGAGGACAAAAACAACGTATCTCCATCGCACGGGCGCTGCTTCGCAAGCCGAAAATATTAATGCTCGACGATAGTACAAGTGCGCTTGATTTAGCAACTGAATCAAGACTCCTTGACGCTATTCAAGACTATCACTGCACGACATTAATCATCACCCAGAAAATATCTACCGCAATAAGTGCAGATCGTATTTTACTATTAGATGAAGGACGTGTGCTTGCGTTCGGTACACATGATGAATTGCTAGAGCAGTCTGATTTATATGGTCGGATTGTCGAATCACAATTTGGAAAGGGGTATAAACGTGCCAGATAGTCAATTAAAACAACCATTTCAATATAAAAAAATATCCCTTGATTCAGTCAGTGCCGAGGATAGGAAGCGTGCACAAAATATGACCGGAACCGTCAAGCGGATTTGGTCATATCTCGCTCAAGAAAAAGGAAAGCTCTCTCTCGTTATATTAATGGTGCTGATTAGCTCCGCGATGGCACTATTAGGACCGTTTATGGTCGGGATGGCTATCGATGACTTTATCGTTACGAAGCAAGCTTCTGGGCTTGGGCTGCTTTTAATTTGGCTCGTCATTATTTATATCGCACATTCCGTTTCAATCTTTATGCAAAATTACTGGATGATTGGCATCGCGCAAAATACAGTTTTTGATTTGCGCCGTGATTTATTCCATCAATTCCATGAGCTGCCCATTTCTTATTTTGATAAACGACAGCATGGTGAACTGATGAGCCGAATTACTAATGATATTGATAATGTAAATAACACCTTAAACCAATCGGTGATCCAAGTGTTTGCGAGTGTGATTACACTTGTTGGGACGATTGCTGTGATGCTTTATCTCAGTCCCCTGCTGACCGTTGTTACCATGTCCATTATTCCCTTTATGTTTATGGGGATCAGGTGGATTACAAACCGAACCGGACCGTTATATAAACTCCGCCAAAGAGAACTTGGTGATTTAAATGGTTACGTTGAAGAAATCGTTTCCGGTCAACATGTCGTCAAAACTTTTTCTCAGGAAAAACGTGTGATCGATGAATTTGCTGTAAAAAATAAGGATTTACAAAACACAGCCTTTTGGTCCCTAACATTGTCTGGTTTCATTCCTAAAATAATGAACATGTTGAACTTTTTAAGCTTTGGATTGATTGCACTCGTTGGTGGAATACTCGCAATTAATGGTTATATATCCGTTGGTGTAATTGTTATCTTCACCGAATATGCTAGACAATTTACGCGTCCGTTAAATGAATTATCGAACCAGTTTAACGTGTTATTATCTGCCATTGCCGGAGCGGAAAGAGTTTTCAATGTGATTGATGAAGAACCTGAAGAATTAGATGAAGAAAAAGCGGTTGACTTGCCAACGACTCAAGGACATTTCATCTTTGACAACATGTCATTTGGCTATGAAGATGAATTGATTTTAAAAAATATTGATTTAGAAGCGAAACCCGGTGAAACCATTGCTTTTGTCGGTCATACAGGAGCCGGAAAAACGACCATCATCAACTTGATCGCCCGCTTCTATAATTATAATTCAGGTTCGATTACACTCGATGGCATTGAATTAAACACAATCAAGCGGTCAAGTTTAAGACAGCATATGGCGTTTGTTTTGCAGGATTCCTTTTTATTCGAAGGAACGGTTAAAGATAATATCCGATACGGACGATTGGATGCAACGGATCAAGAAGTTGTTCGAGCAGCTAAAGACGCGAATGCACACGACTTTATCGTCAAACTTCCACGAGGTTATAACACTGTTCTTGATCAAGACGGTAGCGGCATTAGCCAAGGACAGAAACAGTTACTGACCATTGCAAGAGCATTACTTGCCGAACCAACCATCCTTGTACTCGATGAAGCAACCAGTAACATCGACACGATCACCGAGCTCAAGATCCAAGAAGCACTCAAACGACTCATGCACGGCCGAACAAGTTTCGTCATCGCGCACCGACTAAACACAATCCAAGAAGCCGACCACATCATCATGCTAGAACACGGCAAAATCATCGAACAAGGCAGCCACGAAGAGCTCCTTAAATTAAAAGGATCTTATTACGAGCTCAATCAGAATCAATTAAAAGAATTGACAGGTTAAAAAACGGATTGATGTGCTAAGTACTGACGGAAAAACAAATCCCCTTCTATATTTCGTATTTAGCAGTCATTATAGCGAAGGAAATACACGGAGACTCCAGCAGGAGAAGTAGCCTAGATGAGACCCCGCAGAGCGTAGCTCGAGGAGGCTCAGCAGCGCCTGCGGAAAGCGAAGTGTATTTCCGTAGCGATGGTGTAGAACCCATATAGTTCCTCAATAGCTGCCTAAGTTATTAGTTTAAGTTCCTTTGCTTTTACTCTTTTCAGCCTATAGAATTTTCCCTCTATTAATGCTAAGATAAAAGAAATGCAGGGGATAAAATTTCATGTATAGCAATATGGAAATACAAATACTAGCGAATGGAATATGCGAGACTCCAGCGGGAGGTAAGGCCTAGATGAGACCCCGAAATGCGAAGCATTCGGAGGCTCATTAGCGACGAAGAATGAACTGCAATTCTTCTTTGCCCACGGAAAGCGAGTATATTCCATGAGCGGTGTTTTTCATTCCCCAAATACGTAAAACAACTAGAGACAGAGGTGTAGTCATTGGGAAGAAAAGGAAAAATGATAGATAAAGAAATAGAAAGTTCCTATTTAAACGAGACAATAGTCTTAAGAATTTACCAGCCAGAATCATTTTCACCATTATATAAATACCATGTATGCATTATGCAAGACGGAAACGATTATTACCAATTAGGCCGCGTTGCCACACAAAGCGACCGACTTCATAGCGCTGAAGAAATTGACAATACCGTTTTCATCGGCATCCAATATCAAGACAGATATGACCGCTGGAAAAAGTACCATCCGGACGGTGACCAAAACGAAGCCTATACTAAATTTTTAGTCCGTGAAGTAGTCCCTTTCTTAGACGAGTTCCTTCCAACTTACAATATGGGACAATCTCGAACGCTAATGGGCGATTCATTAGCAGGTACATTAGCCTTAATGACGGCATTCAAATATCCCAATACATTTGGAAAAGTCATTATGCAGTCACCTTACGTGAATGATACAGTTTTAGAAACAGTTAAAAACGCAGACTCCGTTCAAACAATTGATATTTACCACACCATTGGCACAGACGAGACTGACGTTGGCTTAACAAACGGCAACAATGAAGATTTTGTAAAACCGAACAAAGAACTCAAAGAAATCCTTGATAGCAAAGGTGTCACCTACCATTATCACGAACTAGAAGGCGGCGAACACACCTGGAAATACTGGCAAAAAGATTTACCAAATGCTTTGAAGACGATGTTTATTTAAGCTTTGACTTCAAGCCATATATTAATGCTATCTCTTCACAGATTCATGACAACTAGCGCACTAATTGGACATGGACTGGAGTTTTTTATAGTTTCATGTCTAATTAAACACTCCTATCGGACATGAAGCAAAACTTTTCGCTGTTTCGTGCCCAATAAGATCAAAAACCGGTCCAATAAACATTACTATATCAAATCTTTTGACATTAAGAATATCAATAAATAACCGTCATAAAGACTCTATTTTTTAAAATTTCATTTATAATTGTTATACTAGAAGAAATCACTTTTTCAAAAATAACCAATTACAACAACAAGAATCAACCTACTGCTTAACATAGCATTTTGATGCATGAAAATTTATTAGGAGGTTTTTTTATGTTGAGGTATGGTATCGCTATGTTTCCATCGAAGGAAATCCAGGATGAAGCAAACTCGTTTAGGAAACGATATGATCCACATTATTCTCTGATTCCACCGCATTTGACGCTGAAAGAAGCTTTTGAAGCAGATGATGATTATATCGAGAAACTGATTGAGGAACTTAGAAAAATTGCTAAAAAAACAAAACCCGTTGATATTGCGATTAAAAAGGTGAGCTCATTTTCTCCAGTCACCAACACTATCTATTTAAAAGTTGAACCAAATGAGGAATTAAATCAGCTCGTCGATCAAATGTATTCCGGTGAATTTCCAGAAGAAATGGAACATCCTTTTGTACCACATATAACCATTGCACAAGATCTTGTGCAAGATGAATTTTCAGATGTGTTAGGCAGCCTTAGAATGAAGACATTTGATTTTAAAGACACCATCGACCGTTTCCACCTCTTTTATCAACTAGAGAACGGTGCTTGGTCAGTCCATGAAAGCTTTGTGTTAGGAGAAGATGACGTGTGAATGTTAAAATTGCAAAAGAAAATAACGAGCAAGGAGATGCCTTTCGTATTCGCGAAACAGTCTTTGTACAAGAACAGAAAGTTCCACCAGAAGAAGAATTAGATCAATTCGATAAAACAGCAACCCATTTTGTCGGTTATGAAGATGGAATCCCCATCGCTGCCAGCCGCTTAAGATTCATCGATGACTCTGGAAAACTGGAAAGAATTTGCGTCTTAAAACCTCATCGTCTTAAATCTTACGGCAAGCAAATAATTAAAGCAATGGAGGAAGAAATCTTAAATAATGATTATTCCCAGGCAAAGCTCAATGCCCAAACACATGCCACAACTTTCTATGAGCAATTAGGGTATGAAATAATATCCGAAGAATTCATAGACGCCGGCATCCCGCACGTTACTATGGTGAAGAACTTAAAAGACCGGAACATTAATTTATAGGATAAAGCAAAAGGCGAATAGACGAATAATGATAATGAGTCAAAATTAACTATCATTGTTCGTCTTTTTTCATTTCAATCTTAGCGGAGAAAAGCATGAAGACTACAGAAAGAATAATAGCCTAGGTGAGACCCCGCAGACCGAAATTCGAGGAGGCTGAACAGCGGATGCGGAAAGCGGAATGTTTTCCGTAGCGATGTTGTAGAAGTATACATCGTTCGTCTTTATCTTCCCCATCTTAATACGTATATCCAAACCATTCTTATCTGAATGACAATTCCCTTTCTGGTTATTCTAAGATTGGAAGGGAGATTAAGTCAAAATGGACAGTTATTTTCATATATTTACCGATACCGTCTTTGGTTTCTTTGCTTTATTCTTATTAACAAAACTCCTTGGTAAAACACAAATTTCCCAATTAACAGCGTTTGATTTTATATCAGCAGTTATTCTGGGTGAACTCGTTGGAAACGCCCTATTTGATAAAGACACAGGTATTGCAAAAATGGCATTTGTCATCGCATTATGGGGCGTGTTACTCTATTCTGTAGAAATGGTCGTGCAAAAGTTTAAAGGCTCGAGATTTATATTAGAGGGAAAACCTTCACTCGTTATTCATAAAGGGGCCATCATCCGTGAAGAGATGAAGAAAAACAAAATTGATGTAAGTGAATTACAACATCTACTTAGGGCTAAAGATGTGTTTTCCATTCAAGAAGTGGAATACGCCATTTTAGAAACGAATGGACACGTCTCAGTGATGAAAAAACCAGAATATCAAACTCCGAATAAGAAAGATTTAAACGTCTATCCTGAAGAGGCATTCCTTCCGTTCACTTTAATCAGTGACGGAGAAATTATTGAAGATAACGTAAAAGAAGCTGGTTTATCAAAAGACTGGCTGCATAAAGAAATTAAAAAACAAAACTACAATAATGTGGAAGACGTTTTTTACGCAGAATATACTGAAGGAAAAAAGTTATTCCTTTCGCCATTTAGAAATAAACCGGAAAGAGTAAAAGATTGATCAGCATTAACGACTGATCAATCTTTTTTGTTGTTTGACATTAACCTATCCTGCTTGGCGAGGTCGACCGTACGTTGCTAAACGGGCGCTTCAACTTTTGTTCATCCAGCTTCAGCCGCCCAGCAACTACCAAACTTCAGACTCATTCCTACGATAAGTCGACCTTGAATCGCTACGCTCTTTAGATCTCCTTTATCTCGTCAGGAGTCCTCCAGTTTGTACGTTGCTAAACGGGCGCTTCAGCTTTTGTTCTAAATATACTGATTAAATAAGTGTCCCTTACCTGTTAAATCAGCTTTCGTCTTCATAGCTTTTGGGTTTCGAGATAGAATCTCTGTATGTTCTTTAGTTAACATGGTGTGGTTAGAGACTGGATGATCTTTGACCTCTTGGTACTGATCTTCCAAGACAGATTTAAATGGTTTATTTATAAAGTATTGGTTTTTCTTCTCTTCTGTTATACGTTGATGGTAATCGAAATATTGAAAATTTTGTACCGGTAAAATATATCCCATTTCTCCAACCCCTTTCTCACTTAATATACTATTCGAATATTTTTATAAGTTTATGTCTGTTATCTTTATTCCCTAATATGTTCTTTTTAAACCTAATTTTTTAATATTAATTAAAATTAGATGGAATCACCATAAATTTAAAAAATATAAACGCCTGCCCACACCAACATATGCCATATACATACTCTATTAGAGACAGTAGGTCAATACGAAATTGAAAGGAGAATTCATTCATGGGTTGTAAATGTGGAAAAGATTTTGATACGGGCAGCTGTGTATGTGATGTTCTTAGGGAGATAGCTGATGCGCAAAGTGACGTTGTTGAGAATTGCTGTGACACCAGTTGTGAACAATCAATTAATGATTTATTAGGTGAGAAGGATTCCGGAAGCGGATTAGATACAGTTCCTGTTATTTTATATTGTCAAGACGGCTGTAAACCTTTCAAAGGCTTTGGTGCTGGCCATATGCCTGACGGAACTCCAGGTCCAATCGAAGCAAGCTTTATTTTTAGAGTAAAAAGTGTTGATGAAGACTGCTGTGCGGTACTTGAGTTAGTTAGAAATGCTGAAGAGCCTTGCACACACAGCCACTTGAAAGATCCGGCAGACCAAGGTACTGACAATTTATATGCAACTGGTATCTGCATTACAGTAGATCTTAAGTGCTTCTGCCATGTAACGTGCTTGCCTGCAGTATCACTTTTTCAGTAATTACCGATAATTATTGATTAAAATGAATAAGACGTCTTAGTTATAAAAGTAACACCCTAGAATAGCTATCTAGGGTGTTATTTATATTCATCAACCTATTAAAAACCAAGCATCCTAATACGCTGAATCTCTTCAAATGGTACTTTTCTCAAGTGTACTCGATTTCCTACGCGCATAAATACAGTCTCCCCGTCAAAATCCATAATTTTTCCTCGGTAAGACTTATCCGCTGTTTTAATTTCACATTTAATCCTAGGTATATGATTTGGTTCGTCAGCGAAATATTTTACTTTTTCAAGCAGGGTCATGTCTTTAAATTTTTTAGTATCAGATTGATTGTTTTGGTTTTCTTCCTTTGAATCAATGCTTTCATCAAATTCACTTGTTGTTATTTCAGCTCTTGTTTCGTCTCGTAGTGGCTTTCCACCATGCCTGCGTTGTGGTCTTGCTTTAGCTATCTTTTCTGCCTCACGTTTGCTTGACGACGAAAGCTGATCATTACTTTTAGTTGATTGATAATTAGATTGCATAGAAGCTCTAGGAGTTCCTACATTAGGTTGATGGATATAGAGCAACGGATTCTTGGCATAACGTTTATTTTTCTTCATGGTTCTATCATCCCTCCATATACGATATCATCATATTATATGAAGGTTAATTCATGTTTGTGCGATTGTCTGATTTATAGTAAATAACTTAAAAATGCTGTTGCAATTCCAAAATAAATGGAAATGGAAATCAAGTCATTAATCGTTGTAATAAATGGTCCTGATGCGACAGCTGGATCAATTTTAAATTTATCCATAATGAGTGGAATAATAGCACCTGATAACGTTGCAATGGTTAACGTGGCTAGAAGGGAAATACCTACTAGAAACCCTAAAAATAATTCACCTTTCCATAGATAAATAACAACCATAATCGTAATGCCGCATACAGAACCGATAATGAGTCCAGTCGACGTTTCTTTGACCATCAATTTCAACTTACCGCGATTTGCAAATTCTCCTGTTGCAAGCCCTCTAACGGCTACGGCTAATGACTGTGTTCCTGTATTTCCTGCCATACCTGCTATAAGGGGCATGAAGATGGCTAATATAGCCACCTGTTCGAGCGTATCTTCAAATTGGCCAATCAAGCTTGCTGTAAATAAACCTAAAAATAATAAAGTAATTAACCATGGCAATCTTTTTTTCGCTGCAGCAAATGGACTATCCTCAATACGGTGCACGTCAGAAACGGCAGCTAACTTAGAATAATCTTCACTCGCTTCCTCATCAACAACATCTAAAATATCATCAACAGTAATAATTCCGAGTAGATGATTTTGAAAATCAATAACGGGAACAGCCAAGAAATCATAATCCATAATCATTTGAGCAACATCTTCCTGATCCATTCCAACTGAGACTGAAACGACATTCTCATTCATTCGTTCACCGACAATTGCATCTTCATCTGAGATAATTAAGTCCCGTAAAGATATGACCCCCGCTAAATGCTTTTCCTCATCAATAACATATAAATAGTAAATGGTCTCTGCATCAGGAGCCTCGACCTTTAATTGTTTCATCGTTTCCCTAACGGTTAGTGACTTATTAATGGCCACAAATTCCGTGGTCATAATACTACCGGCTGTTTTTTCTTCATAATGGAGGAGCGCTTTTATTTCATCAGCTTCCTCTTCATCCATTATCGTTAAAAAACTGGCGACTTTTTCTTTTTCCATTTCATTTAAAATATCGACGGCATCATCTGTTGGAAGTTCTCCAAGTACCATCGAAGCAAATCTTGGATCCATTTCAGTAATAAACGGTTCGACATTTTCCAATTCAATATGTTCCATCAAATCGGCTACTTCTTCAGGTGATAAAA
>Ga0209487_1003596_pt1 | contig 12110 bp, 11 predicted proteins | sample Poulit2012_FD_187524 | JGI IMG/M metagenome (GOLD analysis project Ga0209487, IMG submission 187524) | Agricultural soil microbial communities from Georgia to study Nitrogen management - Poultry litter 2012 (SPAdes) (version 2) | ecosystem: Environmental > Terrestrial > Soil > Agricultural land... | reverse complement strand
GGCGTAACGGCGAGCTGGTGGGGGTGTGCGTAGTCAACGTGCCGGGCTTTCCCATCCCCGAGGGCCAGTCCGAACTGGCCCTGGCCGCGTCCGGGGCGCGCATGCCCACCCCCCGCACGCAGGTCCGCACGGTCGACGGCGACGCGGCCGTGCTGGTGGCCTCCGGTGTGGTGCCCATGACCCGCACCGCCCGCACCCAGTCCGCCGCCCAGGACCGGGGCGAAGCCTCCATCGTGCAGGCCATGCAGGCATTCCAGACGTGGATGGAACGTTTCGATGAGCGCTTGGACCAGGCGATCTCCTCGGCGGCCACGACCGCAGCCCGGAGCCTGCGGGAGGAACCCGAGATCCACTCGCTGGCCCACCAGGTCAACCACGGCGCCGTGGAGGAAGCCGCCCGCATGATCAACCCCGCCCCCAAGGAGCAGAGCAAGTGAGTCAAGAGCAGGAGCAGGAGCAGGGGCGGGGGCCGGTGGTGTCCGTCAAGTTGATGTCGCAGGTCGAAGACGGCCCGTTCCGGGAGCTGGCCTCCTATGAGCTGACCGCGCCCGACCAGGCCCCGGCCTGCACGGCCCGGATCCTGCGGGAGGTCGCCGATGAGTTCGAGGCGTTGGGGCCGGGCGGGTTCGAGGCCATGGACGAAGGCGATGCGGATGAGGAGGGGCGCTGATGGGATGCAACTGCGGGAAGACGCCCATGCCTCCGACGGGACGGGCCCCGGTGGTGCAGACGGGGGAGTGGGTGGTGACCTACCCCTCGGGTAAGACCGAGGTGTTCCGGGGTCCGCGCGCCAAGCAGAAAGCTCAGCGTGAGGCCATCTCCACCGGCGGTAAGGCCCGGCAGGGGCCCGGGTAGGTAGACCGGGCCTGTGCGCGGGTAGGAGAACACAGGACCCCCGGGGTCCCCCTTGCCTCGGGGGTTCACCACCCCCAATTTGTGTGGTACAGTAGTAGACAGAACGGCAGGGGGAACAGGAACCCCCGCCACCACCGAAAGGAACACACCATGGACGCCAGCACCATCACCACCGGAACCGCCGTCTCCGTCCGCCCCTCCTACCACCAGCCCCTCACCACCAAGGGCGGCTGCCGCTCCGTCCAGGGCGAGCCGGTCACCGGCACCGTCTCCCGCTGGCTCGTGCCCGGCGAGGTGGCCCTCGTGGAGTTCGACACCTACCGGGTGCCCGACTGCGAATGCGGGAACCCGTCCACCGACCGGGCAGCGTTCCCGGTGCGGGAACTCTCCCCGGCCTGACCGGCCCACCGGCCGCGCCCACCCGGCGCGGCCGGGTCCCATGGAACCGGTTCATGAAGAAGCTCTGGGGCTAGGACTGATTGCTCAGCCCCCACAACCAGAAAGGGACAACACCATGGACGCCAACGTCACCCAGTTCTATAACCCCGCCAACGGCACCTACGCCTACATCATCACCGGTGAGGCGGACGGAGTCCCAACGATGAGCTTCGGCCTCGGCGTCAGCCTCGACCAGATCCGCAAGGGCTACCGCCCCTTCCGTAAGACCTTCACGACCTCGGTCGAAGCCGAGGCCAAGGCCGCCGTATTCATCAGCCACTTCCGCGAAGACGACCGCTGGGAGCTGGTCACCACATAACACCAACCACCCCCGGAGAGAGGGGTCCTCCCCCGGGATCCGGACAGGACACCAGCACCGCAACGACAAGGAGAAACCCATGGATGACTGCACGCTCGCCGACTTCCACCCCGGGATGTGGGTCGACTCGCACCCGGCCTCGGATGCCTTCGCCTCCGGCCTCCGGCACGGAACCGTACTCAAGGCCGGGCGGGTCTACGTCACGGTCGAGTTCAAGACGACGACCGGGAGCATCACGCGCCAGATGGCGCCCCGGAACCTCACTCCGGCAACCGGGACGCTGTAAGGAGCACTCATGGAGCACAATCAGAACTACATCTTCAGTGCCTTCCGTGACGCCAGCGGCGACGCCGAGGGAGAGGAGCTGGCCTTCTCCCTCGACCCGGAGTCCTACGGCTCCGAGCTGATGGGCCTGCCCTTCTCCGTGGAGGTACAACGGTGGATCGATCAGACCCTGGACCCGGACGAAGGGTGGGTCCTGGTCACCCCCGCAGGCGGGGACTTCCGTAAGAACGATTCCGGTGAACGCATCGAGGTGCGCGTGCAGGACGGCGGCGTCGTGCTGGTGCAGCACCTGATGCCCTGACCGTCAGAGCCGCACCGCAGGCCCCGCTGAGTATCAGCGGGGCCTTTTTTGTGCCCAGAGCACGAAACCCCGGGGGCCTCCCCCGCAGGAGACCCCCGGGCTTCCACATGAACATAACCGAACACAGTGTGTAGTATTTACCGGTAGGTGCTGCTGGCTACGGGCCGAGCGCCGTGCGGTGTCGCTGGCTGCGGGCCGGACACGTGACCACACGAGTCCACACCCCACGCGAGGCACACCCCATGGCGACCATCGTCGACTCCCTCATCGAACTTTTCGGCACCCCCGACGCCGACACCACCCCCGACGCGCTCCAGCAGCACATCCGCGACCACGTCAACGCCGACACCACCGGAGAGATCCACCTTTCCGATGAGATCGAGGTCGGCCGCGACCGCTTCAATGAGCTCTACCAGGGCGGCGACTACGACCCCCGCCACGCCCCGGACATGCGCATGCTCTCCGGGATCGTCTCCGCCCTCCAGAGCGTCAAGAACGAGCAGGAAGAAGCCCGCGCCGAACTCGACGCCGAGTTCGCCGACGCCGCCGCGCACATGAGCGGCCCCCAGCCCGCCGACCCCGCCCCCGCAGGCGAGAGCGACCCCGCCCCGACCCCCGAGGGCGAGAACGGCGAGAGCGAGCCCGCACCGGCCCCCGAGGACCCCGCCGAGAACGACCCCGCCCCCGCAGGCGAGGACGGCCCCGACCCCGTGGCCGCCGCCGCCCGCACCAGCGTGCGCCCCGCCGCCAGCCCGGTCCGCCTGCCCTCCACCGGCGACCTCAACAACTACAGGGCCGGGGGAGGGGCCGCCAACACCGGCGCCGCCCAGCAGGTCCGCCGCAAGTACTCCATCGTCGCTGCCGCCGACGTGCCCCGCACCACCTCCGGGTCCGCGCTGAGCATGCGCGAACTGGCCGAGGCCACCGAACGCCGCTTCTCCACCCTGCCCGTGGGCCAGAAGGGCGTCGGCTCACGCCGAGGCTCCATCGCCCTGGTCAAGCGCACCTTCGACCGGAGCCTGCACACCTACAACGACCGCCGCGACCAGCACCTCATCGACCGCGTGGCCGACGAGCGGTCCCTGCCCGGCGGATCCCTGGTCGCCGCGAACCGCGCACGCCACCAGAACCTCACCGCCGCCGGATGCTGCACCGACATGAGCAACGACGTGTGGTGCGCGCCCAGCGAGACCGACTACAGCCTCTGCGAGCCGCTCTCCACCCTGGAAGGGATGGTGGACCTGCCCACCATCCCCATCAACCGGGGCGGCATCCGCTACCCCGTGTGGACGCAGCTGCCCTTCGAGTGGCACGGCCGCGTGGTCGACAACTCCTGCGAGGAGCCTCTGGCGCCGGACTTCTTCGAGCAGGACGAGAACAACAAGGTCTGCATCGAGGGCCCCTGCCCCACCTGGCAGGAGAAGCGCCTGTCGATCCAGTACCTGTGCATCCAGGGCGACATCCTGCGCGAGCGCGGCTACCCCGAGCTCACCGAGCGGTTCATCTCGGATGCGATGGTGGCGCACGCCCACTACATGAACCACAACTACCTGCGCCACATCTTCGAAGACTCCGACGCCCTGCCTGGCATCGACGTGTCCGGCGACGGTATCGGGTCGGTGTCCGACTCCATCGTGGACCGGCTCGGCCTGCTCATCTCCTGGATGCGTGAGCGCTACAAGATGAGCATGACCTCCACCCTGGAGGGCATCGCCCCGTTCTGGCTGCGCGAGTACATCAAGCTCGACATCTCCCGTAAGAACAACAGGCCGTTCGGTTCGGTGACCGACGCCGAGGTCGAGGAGCTCTTCGCTGCCTACGCCACCCGCGTGCAGTGGGTCTACGACACCGAAGGCATCACCGAGGACGCCTCCCTGGTCGACGGTGAGCCGGTGGGCGGGCGCCCCATGCCCGGCACCTGGCCCAACAACGTCGAAATGGTGTTCTACCCCGCCGGGTCGTGGGTTCTGGGACAGCAGGACGTCATCAGCCTGGACGCGTTCTACGACTCCACCAAGCTCGCCCAGAACAAGTACACCAGCCTGTTCACCGAAGAGGGCTTCCTGCTGCTGAACCGGTGCAACCGGTCCTTCCGGGTGCGGCTGGAGAACCTGTGCCGCTCCGGCGGGGTGGCCGCCCCGGTCAACGTGTCCTGCCCGGAGAACCCTGCCCCGGCCCCCGACCCGGACCCGGAGCCGGGCCCCGAAACCCAGCAGGCCAACACCAACGCCCAGCAGGACAACACCGCCGCCAACTCCGGCACCGGAGCGGGTGAGAGCGAGACCGGAGGCCAGGCCGCCCGCCGCCGCCGCTCCAGCTAACCCCACAGCCGGGCCCCGGGAGCAGGAGGAGCGCAACCCCACCAAGCGGTGTCGTGTCGCTCACTCACCCCACCGCTCCCCCCTCCTGCTCCCGGGCCCACCCCCCTTTTTCTTCTCGCTGATCACCCTCATGCCACGGGAGCGCCATGAGCTGCACGATGAACCCCCGGATGGCGGTCACCAAGGAAGTCGAGGAGGCCGCACCCCCCCGGTACGGGCTGCTGTCAGCGGCGACCGTGGTCGAGTCCATGCCCGCTCACGCCCACAACGGCATCGAGTACGTCGTCAACTGCGACCCGGGCCTGGGCCTGTACCCGACCGGGCCGGGCCAGTGCGAACCCGGCCAACCCCCCACCAACCCCACCAAGGCTGCCGTCCCGGGACGCGCCGTCACCCGCGCCGACCCGTTCGCGATCTACGGCGCCGAGCCCTGCATCCTCGGCAACCAGGACGAAAACGAAGCACGCCTCCAGCTGCGCCGCCGCCTCCAGCGCGGTGAACGCCACCTCATCGAGCAGGCCGTGGACTCCGGATACGCCGGGGCGCGCCCCTACCTGCGCCACCCCGACGCCGACCTGGTCACTGATGAGCCCCTGACACTGGACGATGCCATCGGCGTACTGGAACACCGGATAGCCGAGACCGGCCGCGCAGGAACCATCCACGCACCCCGGTGGGCCGCGCCCCGCCTGGACGACGCCGGAGTGATCCACCGCGACGGCCCCCGCATGCGCACCGCCCTGGGCAACTCCGTCGCTCTGGGGTCGGGCTACTCCGGTATGCCGCCGGAGAACCTGGAGGACGACGGGATGCTGTGGCTGTACGCCACCGCCCAAGTGACTGTGCGCCGCTCCGACATCATCGAGCCCGCCACCTGGTCCGAGGGCGCCTTCAACCCCGCCACCAACAGCGGGTTCCTGCTCGCCGAACGTGTGTACGTCATCGACTGGCCCTGCCACACCTGGGTCGTGCCCACCACGGTGGAACGCCCCTACACCCCGGCGCCGCCGACCGCCTCAGCCCCGGCCCTGACGATCTCCCACGAGGGCAACACCGCCCCCCTCCAGGTGGACGCGCACGTATCCAACTGGGGTAGCGGCCCCGTCGAACTGGACTGGGGCGACGGGAGCGAGGTCGAGACCGTCGACGATGGCGGCGACACCACCCACACCTACACCGAGGCGGGCACCTACACCATCACCGCCACCAGCCAGCAGACCGGCGGCGCCTCCACCACCCGCCGCGTGCGCGTGGTCGCGCCCCTGGCAGCCCCCACCGACGTGCAGATCCAAGCCTCCTCGCCGGTGGAGGCCACCGCGACATGGGAGTTCGAGTCCGCAGGAGGACCCGACCCGACCGGGTTCGAGGTGCGGTGGCGCCCCTCCGGAGGATCCTGGTCCCAGCGCACCCGCCTGGGCGCGCAAGCGCGCTCGTGGCCCCTGCCGCAGGTGGAGCCCGGCACCGGCTATGAGGTGGGTGTGCGGGCCCTGACCCGGCAGGAAACCTCCCCTGAGGCCACCGGCACCGGCACCACCCCCGCCCACCCCGACCCGGTCCTGACGGTGGAGCCCGACTCGGGGACGGCGCCGCTGGAAGCAGAGATCACCGTCGACAACCACGGTCTCGGCCCGGTCACGGTCCAGCCCGGCGACGGCGAGCCCTTCACCCACCCCGGCGACGGAACCAGCACGGCCCACACCTACACCGGCGCGGGCACCTACACCATCACCGCCACCAGCCAGATGTGGGAGCAGGCCTCCGCCACCGCGACCGTGACGGCCTCCGCCCCCGACCCGGTCCTGACCGTGGACCCCACCTCGGGCGAGACCCCGTTGGAGGTCACCGCTTCGGTGGACAACCACGGCAACGGCCCCGTCGATCTGGCGTGGGGCGAGGGTGACCCGGTCCAGGTCGCCGACGGCGCCTCGGCCACCCACACATACGAGACAGCCGGGGACTACACCGTCACCGCCACCAGCCAGGCCCACCCGGACGCCTCCGCCGCCACTGCGGTGACCGTGACCGCGCCCGAACCGGAGCCGCTGGAACTGGCGGTCGACCCCGCCGAAGGCACCACCGACACCGAGTTCACCGCACTGGTCACCAACCACGGCCAAGGCCCCGCAGAACTCACCTGGGGCGACAACTCCGACCCGGTGGAGATCGAAGACGGCGCCTCCGCCACCCACACCTACACCGAGGCGGGCGAGTTCACCGTCACCGCCACCGACACCGACGACCCCGACCGGTCCGCCACCACCCAAGTCACCGTCACCGCACCTGACAACCCCTAACAACCGCCACCCAGGAGGTCGGCCTCCATGTCTATCTGCCCCAGCTACATCGGCGCGCGGCGCCTGCGGGTGACCCGCCTGGACCACTGCGGACGCCCCGTGTACGGAGACTGCTCCACCGGCATTTCCGACGGGTTCGTGTCCGTGGAGTTCGACCCGGAGATCCAGGAAGGCGAGGACTACACCCTCCGCAACGCCGCCGGGGAGCTGTGCGTATCCGAACGCGGCCCCGACGCGCTCCAGTGGATCAACGTCTCCATCGAGTTCTGCAACGTGGACCCGGAACTCTGGCAGATCATGAATCCCACGTGGAAGACCGTCACCAACGCGCGCGGTGAGGTCACCGGGTTCCGCATCGGTGAGAAGTTCTCCGACGAGCAGGGCTTCGCGCTGGAGGTGTGGCCCAAGGCCGCCGGTCAGACCGCCCTGTGCGACGACGACGCCCCCGACGACGCCCAGCCCAACGGCTACTTCCTGCTGCCCTACGTCATCGGTGGGGCGCCCGAGGGGTGGACGCTGGAGGACGGCACCGCCACCTTCACCCTCAACGGCCGCACCAAGGCCGGAAGCTTGTGGGGCCGGGGCCCGTACAACATCACCCACGACGCCAACGGCAACCCGTCCCCGCTGCTGGAACCCATCGAGTCCGGCTCCAACGGCGGCGACCCCGACCACTTCCACGCCGACATCGTCACCATCGCGCCCCCCTCCTCCTCCTGCGGATGTCAGGCGCTGGAGGCGATGGCCCCGGGTGCGATCGACGGAGAAATCACCACCGACCCCGACCAGCCCAACCGGGCGTGCTTCACCGTGTCCGGCTCCCCGGGCCGCCGCGTCACCATCGACTGGGGCGACGAGTCCGACACCGTCAACTCCCGCGTGGGCCGCGAAGAGTGCCACATCTACACCTCCACCGGCACCTACACCGTGACCGTGTCCGACATCGATGACGCCGAAAAGTCCAACTCCTACGACGTCACCATCGATGACGTGCCCCAGCTGGACGACCCCACCATCGAGGTATCTCCCTCCTCCGGCACGGCCCCGCTGGGCGTGACCTTGAGCGTGGACAACCACGAAAACGGCCAGGTCACCATCGACTGGGGCGACGAGTCCGACCCCGAAACCGTGGACGGCAACGACAACGAGGGCGACGGCGACCAGCCCGCCGAGCACCCGCACCAGTACACCGACCCCGGCATCTACACCATCACCGTCACCGCCGTGGCCGATGACCGCGCGGAGGCCACCACCGAGGTGGAGGTCACCGACCCCGCACCGAACGTGACCGCTGAACCTACCTCGGGCGCAGCCCCGCTGGAAGTGACCCTGACCGCTGACAATCACGGCAACGGGCCCGTGGACCTGGACTGGGGCGAGGGCGAGACAGAAACCAACCTCGGTGATGGGGAGGCCACCTCCACCCACACCTACAACGAGCCCGGCACCTACCAGGTCGAGGTCACCAGCCAGGAGAACTCCTCGCACGCCACCACGGTGGAGATCGAGGTCATCGACGACACCCAGAACCCGGTCCTGACCGTGGACCCCACCGAGGGTGAGGCGCCGTTGGAAGTCACCGCTTCGGTGGACAACCACGGCGCGGGCCCGGTGAGCCTGGACTGGGGCGATGAGTCCGAGGCCGTGGAGGTCGCCGACGGCGAATCCGCCACCCACACCTACGAGATGGCGGGCGAGCACACCGTCACCGCGACCAGCCAGGCCAACGAAGAAGCCCAGGGCACCGCCACTGTCACCGTCACCGAACCCGAACCGGAGCCGGAGAACCCGGCCCTGACCGTGGACCCCACCGAGGGTGAGGCGCCGTTGGAGGTCACCGCGACCGTGGACAACCACGGCAACGGGCCGGTGTCACTGACGTGGGGCGATGAGTCCGACGCAGTTGAAGTTGAAGACGGCGCCTCCGCCACCCACACCTACGAGACGGCCGGAGAGTACACCGTCACCGCGACCAGCGCCGCCGACGAGAGCGCCTCCATTACCCAGGGGGTGACGGTCACCGACCCCGAACCGGAGCCGGAGCCCGAGAACCCGGTCCTGACCGTGGACCCCACCGAGGGTGAGGCGCCGCTTCAGGTCACCGCGACCGTGGACAACCACGGCAACGGCCCCGTCAATCTGGCGTGGGGCGAGGGCGAGGCGGTGGAGGTCGCCGACGGCGAATCCGCCACCCACACCTACGAGACGGCGGGCGAGCACACCGTCACCGCGACCAGCGCCGCCGACGAGAGCGCCTCCACCACCCAGGATGTGACCGTCACCGACCCCGAGCCCGAACCCGAGGCGCTGGAACTGACCGTGGACCCCACCGAGGGGGTCATCGACCAGACCGCCTTCGAAGTCGTGGTCGACAACCACGGCGAAGGCGAAGTCACCATCGACTGGGGCGACGGGTCCGAGGTGGCCACCAACCCCGGTGACGGGTCCGAGACCAGCAGCCACACCTACATCGAGGCGGGCACCTTCACCATCACCGCCACCGACGCCGACAACGCCGACCGGTCCGACGTCCAGGAGGTCACGGTCACCGCAGAGTGACCCGAAGACGGGGCGCCGTGACTGACAGGACTCCTCACGGCGCCCCTCCCGTCGGCCGGTGGGTGCCCGGCCGAAGCCCCGCCGCGCGGCTGGTCATGAGGCGCCGCAGGCCGTGCGGCGGGGCCGCCCTCATAGAGAGAGATCGCATGAGCCTTGCCACCGCAGTCGTCCTCATCGTGCTGATCATGACGTTGTTTTTGAGCGTGGGAGCGACGCTGGTCGCCCTGTCGCTGGTGCGCGGATGGGTGGAGGTGCGCCGCCTGGACACGCACGCCCCGACCTCCGCCCCGACCCGGAGGCCCGCCCGCGCTGAACAGGCCAGCGCCAACGGCGTCGCCAGCCATCACCCCATGTTCGATGCGAACTGACCCCCCGGGGAGAGTGACGTGACCGCCCAACCACGACTGACCACCAGACCCGACCCCGCCGACGCGCTCACCGTATGGGCGTGCTGGGTCGGCGCGCCCGACCACTACACCCTCGACTGGGGCGACGGCACCCCGCCCCAGCGGTTGCCGTCCTGGTCCGATCCCGTCAAACACACCTACCCCGCGCCCGGCCGATACCTGATCTCCGCCCACACCGAGACCGACCCCACCCAGGCCACCGAGGCATGGGTGAGCGTGCAGGCACCCGTTCCGGTGTCGCTGGTGGGCCTGGACCTGACGGTGCGCGTGATCGTCTCCCCCCAGGCCCAGGCAGGCGCCACCCTCAAGATCTCCTGGCCCGACTGGGACAGCGAAACCCTGCACCTGGGCCCCGGCGAGCATGTGGAAGCGCCCGCCATGCCCGGTTCCCGCCAGGTCACCCTCACCGACACCGCCACCGGCCAGACCCACACCAGCCGCGTCACCGTCACCGACCCCCAGGACATCTACGGCGGCCTGGACGTGAGCACGGACGGGCGGACCGTGTCGGTGCGCCGCACCCTGCCCGAGAGCGCGGGCTCGGACTCGCGTTCCTGGTTCGTGCACTGGGGCGATGAGTGGGACGCCGACCCCTGGGCCAAACCCACCCCCCTGCCCGGGCGCGGGTGGATCTCCCACACCTACGAGCGGTCCGGCGCCTACTTCGTGGAGGTGGCCTCCTCCGGCCAGGGCATGGTCTACACCCGCGCCCGGCAGGTGGTGATCCGCTGATGAGTTCCCACATCGACGACACCGGCCAGAACCTGGCCACCCCCGACCCCGACTCACGCCACACCCCCCTGGAGGGTGTGGAGCTGTCCTGGCGCGGCTTGCAGGCGTGGATCTGCGGGGTGGCGCTGTCCTGGCCCGACGCGGACGGCTGGTACCTCATCGACTGGGGCGACGGCACCACCAGCACCGCGCACCCCGACATGGGATCACGCCAGCACGTCTACGGCGGGATCTGCGACAACGCCACCTTCACTGCCAGCGTGCGGACCCTGCACCGCGACGGCACCACCGGCCCCACGCTCGGTTCAGCCACTGTCCACACCCGGGGCCGGGGCAACCCCGGCCACACGATGCGGCTGGGCGCGGACGGGCGCACCCTGCGGTTCACGCTCGGACCCGAACAGCCCTGGGCGCACACCATCGACTGGGGCGACGGCACCCCGCCCCAGCAGCTCGACGAAGGGGTCCGCAGCGCCAGCCACACCTACGACATCGGCCCGGCCCACAACCCGCACATCGGTGTTCTCGACCGGCCCGCCCAACGCCTGACCTGGGTGGTGGGGCCAACCATCAACCCGACCCGTAACACCAAACACGACCAGGAGGACCCCATGGGTAAGTTCAGCTCCCGCTTTACCGTCTCGTCCAGCTGGGAGGGCGGCTACACCGCCTCCTACCGCGTCACCCACGAGCAGGTCGAGGGCTCCGGCAGCAACGCCCTGCCGTGGGAGATGTCTTTCACGCTCCAGGCGCCCGCCGTCATCGCCGACGTGTGGGGCGCCGGTGTGCCCAAGACCAGCGATCTGCACCGGTCCGCTGACCACGTGGCCGCCGCCATGGCCGCTGACGCCCTGGACCTGGAGCAGGCCGAGGACGGCGCCCCGGCCCCGGCCCCGGCCGCCGACACCTCCCAGCCCCCGCTCGCGGTCTACAACCACGGCGAGCGCAACGGCGCCCGCACCTACGTCATCCGCTCCTCCCAGCCCCTGGCCGTGGGCGCGTCCGTGGACGTGGGCTTCCGGGTGGAACCGGCCGGGTCGCCGCTGCGCCAGCCCCAGAACTGTTCCATCAACGGCCACCCCTGCTTCAACGACCAGACCCCCGTTCCCGACCCGGGCCCGGACACCGACACCCAGCCGCCCGGCCAGCCCACCGACCTGAACATCAAGTCGTCCGGTCCGCGCACCCTGTCGCTCGCCTGGACCGCGCCCGCTGGGGGCCGCCGCGTCGCGGTCTACGACGTGTCCGTGGACGGCGACATCACCACCCACATCCCCGCCCCCGCCTCCTCGGGCACCATCACCGGCCTCGCCCCGGAAACAACCTACGAGGTGCGGGTCCGGGCCCGCGACGCCAGCGGCAACACCTCCGCCTGGTCCAACACCGTCCAGGGCGCCACCACCACCGCCCCCGCCAACGACATCCCCCTGGACTGGGGCATCCCGGTGGCGCCGTTCGTGGACCTGTGCGCCTGGCTCAACGACAACGGCGACGGCATGACCGGCAACCCCAACCTCGCCAAGTTCGCTCAGCTGTCGGGCGTCAAGGCGTGGAACCTCGGCTTCATCGTGCAGAACGGGTGGGACCACTCCGCCCTCA
>Ga0209487_1003593_pt1 | contig 12114 bp, 12 predicted proteins | sample Poulit2012_FD_187524 | JGI IMG/M metagenome (GOLD analysis project Ga0209487, IMG submission 187524) | Agricultural soil microbial communities from Georgia to study Nitrogen management - Poultry litter 2012 (SPAdes) (version 2) | ecosystem: Environmental > Terrestrial > Soil > Agricultural land... | reverse complement strand
GCTGATCGATGTCTAAAAAAAGACTCTAACCAAATAAATGGTTAAAGTCTCTGTTGCCTTATGATTCTTCTTGAGTTGGTGTTGTTTGCTTACGTTTCAAGAAAAAGAAGCCTACAATAATAACGATCACAAGCCCAATAAGAACATATACAAACCAATTTAAAGATGACGATTCAGCATACATGTCTTCGTCTATATTGTCATCCAATTCCCATACTAATGTGTTTCCCTTTGCTTGTGTTGCATTATGTTTTTTAGGTTTAGATGGTAACGTTAACGTGAATGTCAAAGACATGTCATTTCCAGTTAAGCCACTCATCTCGCTCATGAAGTCCAAATCCATTAACTCAACATTGCCATTAAACGTATATGTTTTACTGAAAAGTGACTTATCGATCTTAAAATCAAATGGACTCTCGCCAGTGGCTTCCTCCTCTCCAGTATCTACTTCGGTAATGGAATCAAATGATTTTGTTGCCCGTATACCTTTGTATGTATCGTCTTCCAATTCCTCAATATCAAATTCGTCCTCAAATTCTTCATCTAAATCATTTATAACACCGTCACCAACCATATCCAGAGTATCTTTTTCAATTTCTATGGTGATTTGAGCTGTTCCACTACCATCTGAATTCATTTTCATACCAATGTCTGCTTTAACACATCCTGATAGGAGAATGATAAAGCTTAAAAATAATACGGATAATTTCTTAATTAATGCCCTCTCCCTTAACAAAAAAATAGCTAAAAATATGTGCTTTCCCAATCATAAATATAAAGTGAAATATCACAAATGTCAAAAAAAGTTGTTCTTTTCTTAAGAAAAGAACAACTTTTAAAAATGAATCAAAATTATCATTTATTTTGTGGGAAAATTCTTTCGATCATGTTACCGATTTGATCAAAGAAACCACGTACTGGACGACCATCATTCATATCATTAACATAATCATTCGTTAAATTAGCAAAATCAGGGTTTGTCGTGACATACACGTTATCAATATTGTTATCAACAGATTGCACGATATCGGAAATTTCGTCCTTAACTTCATCTGTTAAGTCATCCGCATCTGTATCATTACTTATATTTTGAAAGTTCCGGTTATTATCTCTCGCGTGGGATTCACCTTTTTTACGATCTGGATTGTTGTCCCGATCGTTTCGAACACTTTTGTTGTTGTCCGTGTTGTCGTTGTTTTTATCATCATTTAGAACGGCAGCAACATAAGCATTATTTTGCGTTGTTAAAACATAGGCATAATTGATTTCATCAATGTCATCGGTAATTTTGTCCGCTGCTTCCTCAGCAACTTCATACCGGTCACCACGGTTTGACATTCGATCCGTACGATTTTCAATCCGCTGATTATCGAGCGTATTGTTCCGGTTATTCCGTGTTGTACGATCTCCATCAGTCACATTATTGTACCGGTTATTCCGATTGTTATCTGTCATGTTATTATACCTGTTATTGTTGTTACGGGTATTTTCGTATTGATCATTTTGGTTGTTTCGATCATACATACCTTCTTCATTATTTTGGGTTCCTTGACAACCTACTGTGATGAGTAAAAGCGCTATTGCAACACCAAAAAGTAAATATTTAATTTGTTTCATCTAATTTCTCATACCTCCTTTATATTTTAATTTTAGTATGGTGATGTCCTTCTTTTTTATTCTTAAATATGGTGTAATCCTGTTTTTGGCATCAACACCATTTTTGTTCATGACATTTTAAAGGGAAATTGGGAAGAATAAAAAATCACCCAGATGAATGGTGACTCTTTTTAAAGGAGTGATTATGAATGTCAATGCCTGATTATGAGCGCGCCCTATATTACACGCTTTGGGGGCAATGGGATGAATTGCTTTTATTAATGGTCAGGACGCAGGATGACATGTTGTCCAAAAAAATTCATCTGTTTTTAAATAGCTACCATTACGAAAGTGACCAAGAAAAGGTCATTTTATCTCATGACAACCTCCTTGATTATGTTGACCATGCAATGTATCAAGAAACACAGATGACACAAGAAAAAGTGCACCCATTCTGATTTGGTGCACTTTTTCTTGTGTTATTGTCCAAGATCTTTTAAATACTCATTTAAATATAGGTACTCCTCATTTAAAATGATGAAAGTCGCTAAAATGAACTTACGGTTACGTTCTAATGTTTTTTTGCTTACTGTAACATAATTCAGTAACTCTTTAATGGGTAACATTTTTCTACGCTTAACAAATGCTCTCAAAGATGGAACATCCATTAATATACGTGCAATACGGACTGATGAGTCTCGTGCATCTTTATGCTTCGGTGAGATAAAGATTAATTCTGTTAAGGTCATTTTAAAGCCTGCTAACTTTTCGGAAAAATCATGAATTTCTTCCCTGCGATACCATGCTTCTTGCTGATCATAGTAAAATTGTTTAGCTGCAGCAATTTCACATGGGTTTTCCATATTTTCTTCATCAGACACCTCATCTAATGATAATGTTGCTGGTACTCTTTGTTTCGCTCGGATATAATCAATGACTTTCCGTTTAATGACGATATTGGCAAATGAAAAGAATGAGCTGCCCCGTTCAGATGAATAATGAAGCATCGCCTCATTAAAGCCAAGTAGGCCAACACTAAACTCATCATCTCTTGTTGGATCGATATATCTTTTACATACTTCCGAAACACACTTGGCAACAAACGGCTTGTAAGTTTTTAACAAATCGTTCTGAGCATCGATATCACCTTCTTGTACAGAAGAAATCATTTGATCGATACTTTTTTCTTCTTTCAGTGGGTGACAAATCATAGATGATCAACACCTTCAGTCACGATCATATTGAACTTTAGAGTTTGTTTAATTAGGTTATTTATGTTCTTATATTGGACATTGCTTAAAAACTTTTGCTTTGAGAATTGAATTATCATCATTTCCACCATTTTCACAAATATTTGTTGGTTTGTATGATATATCTTATCGAATACGCTACTAAAGTGCCATATCAGAAAAATTACAATTCCTTTAAATAACGGTTACCCCCTCCACATTTTCAGAGAAAAGTAACGATATTTGCAAAAGCAATGTAACCATGATTGCTTATTTTGTTTGTTCATGTTCACGATAATAATAATCAATCGGTACAAATAATCCAACTTTTCCATAGTCACTGTGATCCAGTGTAGCAAAAATAGTACCAATCACTTTTCCTTCTTTATTAATGACAGGACTGCCGCTATTTCCACGGTAAACAGGTGCTTGTATCATGACCACTTCTTCCTCCCAACTCTGAAGATGAATATAATCTAAAATGGTACCTTCATTAGCAATCCCCTGAAAGCGCAGTGGATTACCAATAAAATTAATGGCCTCATCTTCAGTAAATTCTGTTTCATCAGCAAGAGTCAACCTTGGCAGCTGTTCTTCTGCCTCTAATGTCTCTAGAACAGCCATGTCAATATCCGGATAAACAGCCGCTACACGGGCATTAAAAAGACCATTACCTGGGAATGCCACAGTAACAGTATCTGAATTCCCTACAACATGTTCATTCGTTAAAATCGTGCCATCTTCAGAAATCGAATAACCTGTTCCTTTACTGTCATTTGTTTCAATAACAACGACAGCTTTTTTATAAGATTTAATATCGCTTTGTGTCGATAATTTAGCAGATGTTATTAAAAAATCAATCGCTGGAATTGAAAATGTTTGTGGCAACAATGCAATGATATTAAACATCATGGCTGAAGCAATTAACCAAAAAGCCCATTTCGGAAATGGCCGTTTGGTCGTTTGTTGTTTTTTTGCTTTGCGCTCTTTTTCTCTCATTAATGCTTCTTGGCGAGCTTCTTGCACGAGTTCATACATTTCTTCATCGGTGAAATCTTCATATAAATCATCATCTATGATATCAAAGTCATCTTTATTTTCTTTATTCATATGTCACCTCATCATAAACATGATACCACATGCTTTGACGTGTTATGTTACCATTAGAAACCTTTAGATTTTTAGCCGGGCTACATAGATACGGTCTATGTGACTTGAAGCACCGGCTGAGACACAAGACGGGCACATTGAAGCAGTCTATGTGACTTGAAGCACCGGCTGAGATACAAGACGGGCACATTGAAGCGGTCTATGTGACCTGAAGCACCGGCTGAGATACAAGACGGGCACATTGAAACATTTTCTCTGGAGCAAAACTTTTCATTCTCTTAATATTTTTCCAATGCCCCTGACTACCCAACATTTAAGTAAACCAGCACGACCTCCCAGTTTATTTCCTTCTAATACGCCTTATGTTGTTATACAGCGAAAAAGAGCAAGCTCTCCAGCTTACTCTTTCGCATTATGCTTTAGGGACAATTGGTAAATTGGAATTAAATCATCATAAATGGATTTGACCGTTTCAGTAAACGCAGCGCCGTCTTTTAGTAACGCATCATCCGAGCTAAATTGCTTCCCAATCAACAGTTCAGCTTTTTTCACATCTCTAAACCGGTTTAATGTTTGATTAAAATCAATATTTTTCAACTTCTTGTCCGACTTTTTCATATGATTTGTAGAAATATCATAGTCACTAGGAATCATATTTTGAAGTTTTTCAATATGATCAATAAATAATTGTGCGATAGACTGTTTATGTGGCAATTCATAAATATAAGCAAGCCAGACAAAAACACGATCATTCCATAAACCAATTTGAAAATGAGGCGTCATTTTGTAACCACGATGATTGTAGCTAAATGCGGTCCACGTATCATTCGGTGGATTAACAGTTCGACGCGCATGTTTAGCGATATGGACAAACATCTCATTACCAAGCTGCGTTGCTAAATAACCAACTAACTCATCCCCAATGATTTGAAACTTGGGTTGTATACGTTCTTGGATTGCTTTCATTCTTCCTTCAAGACTGTCAATTTCAAATGTCGCAAAATCTTTTTCAGAAAAACCCGAAAACGCCATATATCTCACTGCCCTTCATACTAAATATGTGATATCAAACCCAACAAGCGACATTAAGATCGCTCATATGTGATTCGACCACCAATAATTGTTTTTTCAACTTTTGTTTCTAATAATTCATCAGGATCTTGCATTGTGAATGGGTTACGCGAAAAAACAGTCATATCTGCATATTTGCCTCTAGAAATGGTCCCTTTTATTGTTTCCTCATTCGTAGCATATGCACCCATTTTCGTAAATAAAAGAAAAGCTTCTTGCATTGACAGCTTTTGTTCTGGATAGTAGCCATCATGTTTTTCACCAGGTATTTTGCGCGTTACAGCTGCGTGAATACCAAGGAGTGGATCGAGTGGTTCAACTGGTGCATCTGAGCCACCTGCACACAGGACGCCAGCATTCATTAATGATTTCCAAGCATATGCTTGTTTTACGCGTTCATCACCTAATCGTTCCTCAACCCATGGAAAATCACCTACAACAAAACGAGGTTGAATGTCAGCTACCCGATTGCCTTGTGCCAAACGTGTCATGAGTGACTCTCGCGCAACTTGAACATGAATGAATCGGTCTCGATGTGACACGGTCGGAAATTGATCCAATATGTCTAAAACATTTTCCAATGCTTGATCACCAATCGTATGGACAGCGACCGGCATAGACATTGAGCGTGCTTCTTTAACAATCTCATATAATGTATCTTGATCAAACATCGCCTCACCAAAAGTACTTGGATCATCCGCATATGGTTCCGATAATAGCGCCGTCCGTCTACCAAGTGCACCATCGGCAAAAATTTTTACCGCGCCGATTTGGAGTGTATCATTCCCGTAACCAGTGTACATACCTTGTTGTCTTAAATCATTTAAGTATGTATAGTCAATCAATAAATTACAACGTAGACCCAACTGCTCCTCGTTTAATAACGCATCATAAATGTCATATGTTTGCTTGAGCCCACCTAGAAAGACTGGATCATTCGTATGAACACTTGTTAAACCTTTTTCCATTGCAAATTGAATCGTACGGCGCATCGCGTTTTTTAACGTTTGGTATGATTTTTCTGGAATATGCCTTGTAATCAGTTCGGAAGCAGATTCTAACAATAGGCCTGTTGGCTTTTGTGTTTGCTCATCTACGACGATACGCCCACCTTCTGGCACATCTGTATGCTCATTTATATCGCACATGTCCAATGCCTTTTGATTCACTAAAAAAGCATGACTGCAAATCCGCGGGATAAACAATGGACAGTGGGGTGCAACATGGTTCAGCTCATCTATCGTCGGGATACCACCGTCGGTAAATAAATTGTCGTCCCAGCCTCGACCAATAAGCCATTCACCAGCTTCTAATGTGTTTGCCTGTTGTTTAATGGCTTGAAGCATAGCTTGTTTGGAAGTCAAACCGGTTACATCCAAGTCGATGAAATTTCCTGCAACAGCAGACATATGGTTGTGACTGTCGATCAATCCTGGTGTGATTGTTTGACCATGTAGATTAATGACATCATGGCCAACACGGCCCCAGATGTGTAGTATTTGTTCCGTTGTTCCCATATCAATGAAACGACCATCCTCAATTACAACTGCCTCTACCCTTGGTTTCGTCTCTTCAAATGTGTAAAAATTGCCATTTATGTAAATTGTCTTCATCGTTTTGTCATCCTATTCATATCTTTCCTCACCTTAGTATAACAAATACAGACAACATTTATCGCTTCAGACGATTATAAAAAAAAGAATTGCCATCCTAAACATGTGCAATTCTTTAGACTATAAATATATTTGTTTTTTTAACATCTAAGCAACTATTTGCCAATAACTAATTGACACCAAGTTTTACCATACATTGTACTTTTTCATACGGAACATTTGTAGCTACAGAGATTTGTTCAATTGAAACGTGTGGATGTTTAATAATGTAATTCTTAATAAGATTACTTTCCATTAAGCATGTGTCACACATTGCAAACGGGCTTGTCTTCATTTCAATCTTGCACAATCGACATTTTTTTAATATGCCCTGCATTGATCATCCCTCCATACATAATGTTACATTTATTATAATCTATTACATACTACGAGACAACGATATTTTGGATTTTTCTGAAAAATGATTCCTTTGGCATATATTGACATATCTATACACTTTATGAAAAATATGAACCATTATAATACAAGATGAAAATCATGCATATACAAGCCGTGCCAAGCGGTATATCCCTGTCTCGCAATAATTTGGACTTACTTTTACTAAAAAAATAGGAATGGAAAAAATAGCCAATTTTACTCATTAATCATCTTATAAACCACATTTTATGAAAATTTTCATAGTAATTAAAAGTAAATTATGATATTTTTAATATATGAGTCAATTTCATACATACCTCATTTGACAATGAAAGATAAAAATCAACATATCATTTATTGTTTGTTAGCGTTTTGTGAAATTCATTCATACTACTTTTTTTGTAAGGAGATATTCAGAAAATGTCATTAGAAGAAATGCTTGAATATAACGAACAATTTGTGAAAGATAAAAAGTATGAACCTTTCGAAACAGATAGTATCCCAAATAAGCGCATGGTTGTTTTCACTTGTATGGAATCACGACTTGTAGAATTATTACCGCGCGCCCTGAACATTCATAATGGCGATGTTAAAATGCTGAAGAACGCAGGTGCCATTATTCGTAAGCCATTTGATAGTATCATGAAAAGTATCCTTGTTGCAGTATACGACCTCAAAGCTGAGCAAGTCGTTGTTATTGGTCATCATGACTGTGGCATGTCACATGTCAATACTGCTGATTTAAGAAACAAGATGACTTCAACTGCCATTGAGGAAGATACGCTTAAAACATTAGAGTACGCAGGCCTTGATTTTCATGATGAATTTCATGGTTTTGATACTGTTGAGGAATCCATTCAACAAAGTGCTTCAATTATCCGCAACCACCCGCTACTTCCAAAGCACGTTAAAGTGCATGGTCTTGTTATAGACCCAGGCACAGGTAAAGTAGATGTTGTCTCTAAAGGTGAATAAGCTATCCTTTAGAAATTAGACCATCTCAAATTTAATTGAGATGGTTTTTTGTTATACTTTTTCATATTCTCCACATACTAACCCGCAACTATGGTTTCTATAAGGAGGTTCAAATGAGAAGTAGATACAAACGTAATCGACAAAAAAATCGTATCTTTCCTTTAAAAGTGAGTGAACTTGAAGCAAAAATAAAAAGTAAATTTAAAAGAAATCCAGATGATTTACTTTTTTCAACATATGAACACCAGGAAAAAAAGATCGCTGTTTTTTGCTTATCCTATTTAGTTGATACAAGTAAATTGGAAGACAACTTATTAACCCCTCTTTTAAACAATGAATTAGCCTGGACACATCATTCAATTTTAAATGATATACCTTTAGAAAAGAGATCGAGTACCGATTCCCTACAAGAAATCTTAAATAAACTTATTCTTGGAGATGTGTTTGTTTACGTTGAGGAGGAAGACTCAATTGTATCCTTTAAATTGTCGAATGTAGAAACACGTGGCCTTGAAAAAGCAGAAAACGAAACAGTCATCCTTGGTCCACAAATCGCCTTTACAGAATCATTAACAACGAATTTGAACGTCCTCCGTCAAAGCATTCAGTCTACCGATGTCGTTTTTGAAAAAATCATGGTTGGTGAGCATATCCCGCGTGAAGCACGTATTGTTTATATAAATTCAGTTGTAAATGGAACAGATGTTCAAACAATGCGCGAACGATTGCAAGAATTAGAAATAAATGAAGTAGAAGATATCTCTGTTTTGAAGCAATATGTAGAGGATTCATCCTTCAATATATTTCCTCAATATTATTTAACAGAATTACCTGACCGTGTCGTATACGCGGTCCAAAAGGGAAAAATAGCGGTTTTATTAGATCGGAGCCCATCCTCATTCATTGCCCCTTCAACGTTCTTTAGCTTTTTAGAGTCAACTGAGGATCTCTATATGCGTTGGAATGTAGGCTCTATTTTGCGTATCTTACGCATGCTTGCGATGTTCATTTCAATTTCGATCACATCATTTTATGTGGCCATTGTTACATACCAATATGAATTAATTCCTGCAGAGTTACTTATTTCACTTGGTAAATCAAGAGCAGAAGTACCCTTCCCGCCTATTATTGAAGCCTTGCTTATTGAATTTTTAGTTGAATTGTTACGGGAAGCTGGTGCTAGGTTACCGACAAAAGTTGGGCAAACAATTGGTATCGTTGGAGGAATTATCATTGGTGAATCGGCCGTCCAAGCTGGATTGGCGAGCAATATTTTGATTATTTCTGTTGCAATGAGTGCACTTGCCTCATATACAACTCCAAACTACCTGATGGCGACCACTTTAAGACTTATCCGATTTCCGATGATTATATTAGCTGCTATTTATGGTATTGTCGGCATTATGTTTGGGTTTTGCTTTTTAATCATACACCTTTTACGCCTGACTTCTTTAGGTCGTCCATACTTATCACCACTTTACCCGTTACAATGGAAAGATTTTAATAAAGTCTTCTTTCATTTACCAAAACAATTTCAAAGTAAACGTGCTTATATCGCGCAAACAAAACAGCCTTTTCTTTTCTCAAGACGGAAAGCGGCAAAGAAAAAAGATATCGATGAGTAGGTGACATTATGGACATTAATTTTAATGTGAAAGCAGGGACACGGATTCGTTCCTTTTACCTATTTTTTATTATCATTAGTGCCCAAATCAGTGTTGGCATTACAGGAATCCCAAAATACATCCTTAAAGAAACACAACAAGATGCTTGGATAGCTATTTTAATGGCGTTTGTTTTTATGCTCATCGTTGTGGGCGCCATGTTTTCTATGTTAACTCAATATCAAAATACGGATATATTTGGCATCCAATTTGATATCTTTGGGAAATGGATCGGTAAATTACTTGGCACCATTTATATTTTTTATTTTACACTCGGTATCCTAGCTATTTTGCTGACATATATTCAGATCATTCAAATTTTCATTTATCCTACAATGTCATCGTTTGTCATGGCTTTTTTACTATTAACATTAGTCGTTTATAGTGTGCTGGGTGGTATACGGGTTATTGTCGGTGTTATATTTATTTTTACGATACTATCATCTTGGATTCTCTTTTTATTATATGACCCAATTTCTAGAATGGAAATGACACACCTCCTACCCATTTTTCAATCATCAATGCCTGAATTGCTTAAAGGGACTCGGGCAAGTACATTTACGTTTCTTGGAATAGAAGCTATTTTAGTCATCTATCCATTTATTGAAAATAAACAACGCGCTAAACGATCAACCATATTAGGCATATGTGCTTCGACACTCATCGTTTTACTGATGACCATTATTTCTCTAGGCTACTACAGTTCAGATGACTTTGAAGAAATTAATTGGTCGGTACTTAGATTGTTTAAAGGCATTTCGTTGCCAATGATTGAAAGACTTGACTATGTTGTCGTTGTTGGATGGATGATGGTTACATTACCGACCATTATTTTTATTATGTGGATGACCACACATGGCATGAAACGGTTGTACGGGATCAAACAAAAAACAACGTTATATATTGTAGCTATTATTTTATTGATCATATGTGGTTTCATTGAGAATGAACATACAGTTGAAATAATAACTAAAGTTTCAAGTAGCATCGGATTTTGGATTGTTTTTGTTTATCCCATTGTCTTATTGCCGATTGTCATTGTAAAAATAAAGTGGCGGAAACATAAAGGAAGTGCAAGGAAATGAATGGTAAAACGACACACTTTAAACTTACATTGATCCTCCTAACAGCTTTTCTTTGTAGTTGTGTGGAAAACAATCAAATTGAGAAAGTTGGTATCATTAATGCACGTGGCTTAGATGCCCTGAAAAATGATTTACTAGAATCGACTTTAGTCATTTACCAATTTTCATCAGAATCAGATTCCATATCAAAAATAAGAAGTGGGACAGGTTATACCATCAAGGGTTCACTTGAAGACACTGAACACAACACTTCTTTTAGACTTGTTCCTGGTAAAGTAAGGTTAGAAATGTACGGAAGAAAAGTTGCTGAAAAAGGCATCATGCCTTATCTAGATACAATTATTAGGGATGCACAAATGAGTGATGTGATGTACTTGACGATAAGTGATACAACAGCAAAAGAGATTTTTTCCACCGATACCAAAACGATTTCAAAAGATATTGGACAGTTTTTATTTGAATTAATTGAAAATCAGTCCAAGAGTCATACCGTGCAACGAAAAAATTTACAAGATTTTTTACGGATTTTTTATGAAGTCGGTCAAGATAATGTGTTACCAATTTTTGAAATGCACCAAGGTGTCCCAAGACAAAAAAACATTGGCATTTTACAAGATGATCAACTTGTCGGTGAGATTGGAAATGATGAGTCTCTTTTAATTAACTTGGTAAACAGTAAGATTAAACGGCATTTGATGGAATTTAGACTTCCACTTGAACCTTTTATAAATTATCTAGACAAAAGAATAGAACAGCATCAATACGAAGTCCTTCATACTGCATTCCGTATTGAAAAAAGTAGGAGTAAAAACAAACTGATTGATCAGCAGAATCTTATTTTCCAAACAGATATAAAGATTAAAATGCGTTTGTTAGAACAATCTGAAGGTATCATCATTAGGAATGATGATGTTCTTCACTTGTTAGAGAAAGAAGTCGAGAAAAACATAAAATCGAAATTAGAAACACTGTTAAGTAAACTACAAGAATTCAATGCTGACCCCTTTGGATATGGACGTTACTACCGTATCCATCAAAAGGATGGCGAGCTTTCCAAAGAGCAATGGCGGGAAATGTTTCCAGACATTAAAGTGAATTTTAATGTTGATGTGGATATCATGAGATACGGTATTATCGAATAAAATGAACTTTCAATTCATAGTGCATGCTCAGCCACATAACTTCAAAGTGTACTCCAATTCGTTTAAAAAACCATTTGACGTCAACGTGCCGATGTCAAATGGTTTCTTAAATTACTGTGAAATATCATCCGGATGAGAGCCAATTCTTAAACCTTCATCAAGATGATCTAAAACTGACATATCCTCCGCTGATAGTTCAAAATCAAAAACAT
>Ga0209487_1003592_pt1 | contig 12116 bp, 9 predicted proteins | sample Poulit2012_FD_187524 | JGI IMG/M metagenome (GOLD analysis project Ga0209487, IMG submission 187524) | Agricultural soil microbial communities from Georgia to study Nitrogen management - Poultry litter 2012 (SPAdes) (version 2) | ecosystem: Environmental > Terrestrial > Soil > Agricultural land... | reverse complement strand
AGAAACTGGTTCAGACCAGGACTGGAAGAGACTCGGGCAGCGTTCATTGCAAGAAGCGAAGCTATCAGGAAGCCACCGGAAGCGTTATGGTCAGAAAGAAGGTAACTGTTAAAAATGAGGAGGGCCTGCATGCCCGGCCTTCGTCGGCTCTGGTTCAGCTCTCATCAAAGTTCAAATCGGACTTCTACATTGAGATGCAGGGGTTTCGTATCAACGGGAAGAGCATTCTGGGGGTGATGACGCTGGCTGCCGAGCATGGGGCCGAGATGGAGCTGATTCTGGACGGAGAGGATGAAGAGGAGGCGCTGGCTGCCATCAGTGAACTCTTTGACAATGCATTTGAGATGGATGAAACGTAGTGACTCATGATTTCGCCGGATTCACCCCTGATCTACCACGGTACTCCCGCCTCTGAGGGGATCGCTATCGGCAGTGTCCGTCTGATCTCTTCTGAATCCGTGTCTGTTCCGCCTGCGATCGAGAGTGATGAGGCGGAGGATGTGCGGCTCTCCAGGCTGAAACAGGTACTGACCCGGGTCAAGCAGCAGCTACAGGGGCTGCAGGAGTCGCAGAGCAGCAAAGAGATCATCGAGATACTGGGTGCTCAACGTGAGATTCTGCAGGATCCGGAGCTGTGGAACAGGATGGAGGCGATGATTGTAGAGGAGACGCGGACCCCTGAGTACGCCATCTATACAGCCTTCAACGAGTATATCCAGCTGTTTACACAGATGGGAGAGAGCTGGATCAAAGACCGGGTGGTAGATCTTGAAGCCTTGAGAGACCGATTGATCCGCCAGTTGAGTAATCCCGAAGCGAAAGAGACCATCCAGCCGGGTTCTGTGATCTTCACGACCGATCTCTCGCCCTCCCAGATGCTTGATTTCAGTGAGTCGAATATCGGAGGTGTGGTCATGCAGCATGGGGGAACGACCTCGCACGCTGTCATCATTGCACAATCATTAGGTATCCCCTGTGTGGTGGGTGTGGATTGGAGACCGTCACAGCTGGACCCCTTTCAGGTGGCTGCTATCGATGCCGGAAAGGGTGAAGTGATCATCAACCCCGATACAAGAACCCGTCATGACTTTCTGCGGCGGCGCGCAGTGGCTGAAGCTGACCAGCGACGGGCCATGACTCTGGGCCGGCGTCCGAACCGGACCGCCTGTGGCACCCCGTTTCATCTGAGAGCGAATATTGAGTTTGAGAGGGAGCTGAAGCGTGTACGAGATTTCGGGGCTGAAGGGATCGGGCTCCTCAGGACCGAGACGCTCTTTCTGCGTCAGGAGTATTTTGATACGGCACGCCATCTTCAGCTCTACAGGAGCATCCTCTCCGAAACGGGGACCCATATGGTCACCATCCGGCTGCTGGATGTGGGAGGCGACAAATTTCCGGGCAAGAACCTGGATGAGGCGAACCCCTATCTCGGCTGGCGCGGGATCAGGATGCTTCTCGATCAGAAGAAGCTTCTCGACAGCCAGCTGGAGGCCATTTTGACAGCGGCATCGGACTATCCGGGGCGAGCCAGAATACTTGTACCGATGGTGAGCGATCTGTCTGAATTCCGTCAGGTCCGCGAGCGTATGCAGCAGGTCATCCATCGGCTCAAGGCCAGGGGGATTCATCTGACGCACCCTGTTCCGCTCGGCATCATGGTCGAGGTGCCCTCGATCGCTCTCCAGGCGAGGGCAGCAGCGGCAGAGGTTGACTTCTTCAGTATTGGCTCCAACGATCTTACCCAGTATGTGATGGCTGCCGACCGCGGTAATGAGAAGGTCTCGAAAAACTTCTACTCCGGCCATCCATCTGTCATGAGGCTGATCCAGATGACCTGGCAGGCCGCCAGTGAAGCGAATATTCCGATCAGTGTCTGTGGTGAAATGGCCGCAGATCCTCTTCTTGCAGCGGCTCTGACAGGGATGGGGATCCGTGAACTGAGTATGAGCCCCTCTTCCATACCTGCTGTAAAAAAGCTACTTTGCAGTTTCGAAATTAAAACCTTCAGGGAACTGTTGGACTCTATTATCCAGGCCGGTGACAGCGAGCAGGCCAGGGCCTCTATTGCTGCATGGCAGCAGCAGTATCTGTCAGTGCAGAGCGAGTAGATACAACTAACCGAATTCCTGAAAAAAGATAGTGTATGAATGAAGAGTTGACATCACAGACTTTGTTGGATGTGGATCGCGATGATATGTGGGGAAAGCTGGTCCATTTCCCGGATCACTGGACAGAGATAGCTGCCAGTACGCAACAGAAGAGCTGGTCACTGGACAGTGACAGTATCGACAATGTCTGTCTCTCTGGAATGGGAGGTTCAGCCATCGGTGCAGATCTGCTCCGTTCCTATACCGCCGGATGCAGTCCGGTTCCGGTCTATGTGAACCGGGGTTACGATATCCCGCACTGGGTAGGCAAGAACACACTTTTTGTAGCCTGCAGCTTCTCGGGTAATACCGAAGAGACACTGTCCGCTCTTGATCATGCCATTGAGCGCGGTGCCCAGGTGGTGGCGGTAACATCGGGTGGACAGCTGCTGGTGAAGGCTTCTCGTGAAGGCTTTGATTATGTGAAGATCCCCGGCGGGATGCCGCCGAGAGCAGCCCTCGCTTACAGTTTTGTCCCGCTGTTCCGGCTCTTCCAGAGTCTGGGGTATATTGATGAGGATGAGAGTGCACTTGAAGAGACCGCCGACCTGTTGAGGGACCAGGTGAGACAGCTCTCAGATATGGACGGCAATCAGGCTCTGACCATCGCCCGCGAAATTAACGAGACTCTGCCCGTCATCTACACCGGACATGGTTTGCTGGAGCCGGTCGGACTCCGCTGGAGAGGTCAATTCGGCGAGAACTCGAAGATCCTGGCTTACGGTAACACCATTCCTGAAATGAACCACAATGAGATTGTCGGATGGGAGCAGACCGCCCACCTGACCGGCCGGCTCTCTGTGATCATGCTTGAGGATGAGAGCGACCACCCGAAGGTTCAGAAAAGGATGAAGATCGTCCGGGAGCTGGTTGAGGATCAGTCCGTCTTTCTGACCCGGCTCCTCTCTGCAGGCGAGAGTCGACTGGCACGCCTCTTCTCACTTGTCCAGCTCGGTGACTGGGTGAGTGTCTATCTGGCGCTGATCAACAATGTAGATCCGACACCCATTGCAAAAATAGATCTTCTGAAGAGCCGACTGGCTGAACTTGAGTGATGTTCAATACATCCGAATACCGGAAGTGCCTGGAGACTGAGTGGCTGGGTACCGACTTTAAGTACCTTGAACAGACAGACTCCACAAATACACTTCTGCGACGGGTGCCAACGGATGAGCTTGTACATGGAACCGTCCTGCTGGCCGACCGGCAGCTGAAGGGGCGGGGGCAGTTTCAGCGGGAGTGGCTCTCTGAACCGTTCAGGAACTTGACCTTTACTGTCGGCCTGAAACCTGCAGCTTCCAGAGCCCCCTCTCTCATTACCCCGTCTGCTACGCTAGCCGTGGTTACTGTACTGAATGAAGAGTGGGGCGACCGTTTCTACATCAAGTGGCCCAATGATATCATGGTGGACGGTCGAAAACTGGGCGGGATCCTCACCGAGTGTGTCTTCAACGGATCGCGGCTGGACCGGGTGTTGATCGGGATCGGTCTGAATGTGAATCAGACCCGCTTTCCTGAACCTTTCCGGAATCGTGCAACGTCACTTAAGCTTGAAACCGGAGGTGAAACACTACAGCGGGAGCGGCTTTTGACTCGACTTCTTGTAAGTATTGAAAGAGTGTACAGCCGGTGGGAGCAGGGTGAGCGATCACTGATCAGGGATATCAACCGGCTGATGGAGGGGTATGGTCAGTGGGTCGATATCCTGGTGAATGGGACGGTGCACGAGGAGATGAAGTTTTTGGGGGTAAATGGGGATGGCCATCTTGTGGCATTGACATCCGAAATTGAGGTGATCAGGTATACGTATGAACAGATCAGAATCCAATCACATCATTGATCAGGTAGAGGCTGCCATCGGGAAGTGGCTTCCTGGGGAGAGTGCCGGACCCCTGATTCTGGGTGTGAGTGGCGGACCAGACTCGATGACGCTGCTCTATGCACTTCACCGGCTCGACGTGGAGACGGTGGTCGTGCACTGCAACTATCAGCTGCGCGGGAGTGATTCGGATCAGGATCAGCATCTGGTGGAGCAGACGGCCTCCATGTGGGGGTATGATGCGGTATCAGTGAGACTGGACCCGGAAGAGGGGAGGAGCGGCAATTTCCAGCTATGGGCCCGCATGCAGCGATACCGGATCTTCAGAGATCTGAAGGAGGAGTTCGGTGCAAGGGCCATCGCTACGGCTCACCACCAGGATGATCAGCTGGAGACGATCATTCAGAAGATTCTCAGGGGTTCAGGGCTCACCGCATGGCAGGGGATGAAGGTGTGGGACGGCGATCTGTTCCGCCCTCTGCTGTCCGTCAGCAAGGCGGAAATACTTCAGTTTGCCTCGGCTAATCACGTGCCCTACCGTCTGGACGGGAGCAATGAGCAGTCGACCTATGCCCGTAACTTTCTGCGAAATGGCTGGTTTCCGGTACTTGACGATCTCTTTCCGGGGTGGAGAGATAACATTCTGAAGGTTCCCGACCGTGCCCGGGAGCATGAAGCTGTGGTCAAGAGTCTGATCCGGTCATTAAAAGCCGGTGAGCGCGCCATACATCGCGACCGGCTGATCGGATTGACGGAGGAGGTGCGGCGTCCTCTGGTTCTTCAGATACTGAAGACCGTCGATCCGAAGTTACAGGTCAGTGCCGGTGCCCTGAAAAATCTGGAGCAGCTGGAGGGCCTCCAGACGGGAAAGAGGCTGGAGATCAATGATCGCTGGAGTCTTATCCGGGACCGGGACCGCTTTCTGGTGGCAGAGGATGGAGAGCTGTCAGGTAGTGAGGAGAGTCAGGTTCTGGAGCTCGAGGCACTGGTGAGGGAGCCGGTCGCGCTGTCGATCTCTTCTGATGAGGGACTGAAGGCGTCTATTGTGGAGTGGGACGGTGAGATCGATCAGCAGGTGTTGCAGATGGACAGTGATCGTCTTTCGTGGCCTCTCAGGCTGAAGGCGTGGGAGAACGGAGACAGTATCAACCCGCTTGGAATGGAGGGGCGGCAGAAGATCTCTGACCTCCTGACCAATCAGAAAGTGTCGGTAGCAGATCGGGCAGCAGTCCGGGTTCTGGAGGCAGGTGACGGCGAGATCTGCGCGGTGCTCTATCCACGCTCGGTGAAGTCGACTCCCGGAATCATCGCAGACTGGGTCCGCTGTACCGGCTCTACGGAGCAGATTCTACAGATCCGGCGTCAATGATTTGCTGAGGTTTAAATATCAATCAACTCTATCCGATGAACCGCTATCTGCCAGATCATGTCCACTGTAAAGGTGAACGGTTTCACGTCCTGCTGACAGAGGAGGAGATACAGAAGCGGACAGCCGAGATCGGTAGCAAGTTGGCCCGTCAGTTTGAGGGGAAACGACCCATCTTTATCGGTGTCCTGAATGGCGCCTTTATCTTCCTCTCCGACCTGATGCGTTTAACTCCCATTCCCTGTGAGGTGGACTTCATCAAACTGAGCAGCTATGGTGATGAGAAGGTCTCTTCCGGAGAGGTGATTGAACTCAAGGAGATCAATGCTGATCTCACCGGGAGGGACGTCATACTGGTCGAAGACATTGTCGATACCGGACTCTCGATCACTTTTCTTGCAGACAGGCTGAACAGTCTGCAACCGGCATCCCTGACTCTGGTTACCCTGCTCCACAAGGTCTCGGCAACAACCCGGCAGGTGACGCTAGACCATGTCGGTTTTGAAATTCCGGATCGCTTTGTACTGGGTTATGGGCTCGATTTTTCACAGGAGGGACGTAATCTGGCTCAGATCTATATCCAGGAGGATGAGGTGTGAAATCGATGTTGCAGATGGAGGGTGAAGGTTGCTATATTCAGAACCCTCGAAGAGCATCGGGGCGGTCATCTTTGACCGGGCGAACTCAACATTTTACTGTTCTACTTATGGAGAGGTGGCTGAGTGGTCGAAAGCGGCACCCTGCTAAGGTGTTGTACCCCGCAAGGGGTACCGAGGGTTCGAATCCCTCCCTCTCCGCTCCCAAGGCCGATTTCCGGCCTTTTTTTATGCCCGAAACTTTATTCCTGAACTCACACTGAGAGAGGGTCACGGAAAATTCACGGAAAGTAGGCAGGAACACTCCGGTTATTCCAACCCTTGCTGAGGTCCACTATCTATCTGCTTCAGAACTATCTGCTTCAGTAACTATCTGGTTCAGAAAGCTTCCTCCCCAGGTGGCACCAGATAAAACCTGACCCTCACCTCTCCGTCCCGATCACGGTAACAATCAGACGGCGTCTGCCACCCTGGTTCCGGTGCTCACAGAGCCAGATGCCCTGCCACGTACCCAGATTGAAACTCCCTCTTGTGACAGGTATCGATACGGAGTGACCCAGAAGTGAGCTCTTGATGTGTGATGTCATATCATCCGACCCCTCTATAGTATGCTCATACATCGAGGTCTCCTCCGGTACCATCCTGTTGAAGTGACTTTCGAAATCCCTGCGAACCGAAGGATCGGCATTCTCATTAAGAGTCAGTGCAGCGCTCGTGTGGCAGATGAAGATATGAGCGATACCGTTACCGATCTGTTCCAGCTCAGGGATCTCTCTCTGGATCTCTGATGTGATGAGGTGAAATCCGCGGGCTTTCGGCTCGAGTGTGAACTCCTTCTGAAATGTGATCATGTACATGGTTGTGCCTCCATTGAACCCATTTAACCGAAAATTCCCGAGATGGTGCCACCATCATGACTGATGGTCTGTCCGGTAACAAAGCCGCTCAGCGGGGACATCAGCCACGCTGCGAGGCTGGCCAGCTCTTCTGCTTCACCCATTCTGCCCACAGGGATGGAGGCCTCCATGCGCTCTCTCGCCTCTTCCATAGAGATCTGCTCAGATTCACTTCGATTCTTGATGACCCGCTCGATAGCCGGTGTGTTGTGTGAACCCGGTGCGATTACATTGATCGTAACCCCGCGATCCGCAACCTCCAGGGCCAGTGACTTGGCGAAACTTGTCACACCAGCCCGAAAGGCATTGCTTAGAACCAGTGATGGCAGGGGTTGTTTGACCGACTGACTCTCGATGAACAGCATTCTCCCGTAGTTGTGTTCAGCGAGTACAGGGGCGAGCCGGGTTGCCAACTCGATCTTCCAGCGCATAACCAGCTGATAAGCTTCGTCCCACTGCGACATGGTGGTCTTGAGCGGGGTGCCGGTCGGAGGTCCTCCGGCATTGAGTACCACACCGTGCAACAGAGCTTCATCCGTATACTTGACCAGGCGGTCCACCGCATCAGGTTCAGTCAGATCCATAGGCACTGTGGTTACCTGATCCAGCGGATAGTCGGAGTAGATCTCTTCAAGCAGCTCCTGACGCCGGGCTGTCACAATGCAGTAGGCACCCTCCTTCAGCAGGGTCTCCGCGATGGCCCGTCCGAATCCGCTGCTGGCACCGCAGACGAGAATTCTGTGGCCTTCGATGTCAAGGTTCATAGGTCGTGAATTTTGTTAACAGTTGGTATCTAACAGGATACATGTCTGCCGCATCTGTTTCAAAAGGGGTTTGTGCAAATTTCAGAACAGGGTGGTGCATTGTAAGCGTTCAGCAATATGCCTTTATTTATTGGATCGGATATGGTTACTTCAGAGAGTAGATGCATCGACTGTCAGGAGAGGGTGATAATCTGTGCTGAACCACATCACCCCTCTTTTAACCAGTAAAGAGAAACTGAAAACACCATGAAGTGCAAATCAATTAAACCATGAAGAGCGATCGAAGAGCATTTCTGAAACGGACGGGACTTGCCGGTCTCGGAGTGGCCGGAGCCGGTTTTATCACGTCATGCACCTCCGGGGCATCCGATGAAACCGATCAGGCCTCCATGAGGACAGCTGCGGCCCGTTCAGGTTCAGACAAAAGCTGGCAGGAGGATCCGGAGTGGCAGAAGATCCGCTATGGAGAGTGGGGCGGACCAGGGGTTGATCCGAGACCGGGCGCCATGGATCAGATCCTGCTGAAGGATTACGCACCAAAATCGTCGATCGTGGAGGAGGTGACGGTGGTGGAGAGGGCAGCGCACCCAGTTATCGATATGCACCTGCACCACTATCCGGGCCGCGTGGAGGGGTCGGTGGAGGAGGCGCTGGATGAGTGGGTTCAGACCATGGATGAGGTGGGTGTGGAGACCTCGGTCATTCTGACGGTGGCAACGGGAGAGAGGTTCAGAGAGCTGGCGGATCTCTACCTGAAACGTCATCCGGACCGGTTTCAGCTCTGGTGCGGCGTGGATCTGGGACATGTAGATGAACCGGATTTCCCAGAACAGGTGGTGGAGGAGCTTGAACGCTGTTATGAGGCGGGAGCGCGGGGTATCGGTGAAGTGACGGACAAGGGCGAGGGGCTGGCGCGGGACCGGTCGGTACCCAGGGAGAAGAGGCTGCATCTGGATGATTCCCGGCTTGATGGTTTCTGGAGCAAGGCGGCTGAACTGAACATGCCCGCCAATATTCATATCGCTGATCACCCCTCCGCCTGGGAGCCTCTGGATATTTTTCAGGAGCGGACGCCTGATTATCAGCACTTCAATCTGCACGGGTTGGATATCCTCAGTCACAGTGAACTGATCGACTCCTTCTCAAGAGTTGTTGAACGCCACCCGGAGACGACGTTCATCGCATGCCATCTGGCCAATCTCGGACATGATCTGGGGCGCCTCAGGCAACTGATGGATCAGCACGACAACCTCCATCTGGATATATCCGCCCGCGATTATGAGATGGGGAGACGCCCGCGGGCGTCACTGAAGTTTCTGACGGACTACTCCGACCGGGTGCTGTTCGGTACGGATATGGGCATGAAGAGGAGCATGTATCAGGCGTGGTGGCGTCTGCTGGAGACTGCTGATGAGTATATGGTGGGGCGGGTCTGGTGGCCCTACTATGGCCTGGATCTGCCTGATGACCTTCTGCAGAAGCTCTACCACGACAACGCAGAGCGATTGCTGAACCGTGATCCGGTGTCGCTGTAGCCTGTCAGATGGCGAACTGTTTTGTCAGGTGACTGTTTGTTTTTATAGACTGTCCATTTTCAGGTGACTGTTTGTTTTAAAGACTGTACATCCAGTTGTGGCAGCGTGAGGCTGTAAAAAACGACAGCATTTCTCAATATTAAACAGTACCTTATAAGGCTTAGGACTTTTCCTTCCGCACGCATTTACGCGGGTTATTATCACAGAACGACGCTTCGGCGAGTTCAATTTTTTTCAGTGAGTTCAGCCTTATATGACTTCAGACATTCGGAATATTGCCATCATCGCTCATGTGGATCACGGTAAAACGACGTTGGTCGACCAGATGCTCCGGCAGAGCGGTACGTTCAGAGAGAATCAGCAAGTAGAAGACCGGGTGATGGATTCGGGTGATCTGGAGAGGGAGAAGGGGATCACCATCAGCTCCAAGAACACAGCGGTCCTCTGGCAGGGGACCAAGATCAATATTGTGGATACCCCGGGTCACGCTGATTTCGGTGGGGAAGTGGAGCGGATTCTGAATATGGTGAACGGTGTGATCATCCTGGTGGATTCGGCCGAAGGACCGCTGCCACAGACCCGGTTCGTACTCCGGAAATCTCTTGAGCTGGGGTACCGGCCGATTGTTGTAATCAACAAGATCGACCGGAAGGATGCCCGTCCGGATGCCGTCCTGAACGAGATTTTTGATCTGTTTGTATCCCTGGATGCTTCAGACGAACAGCTCGACTTCCCGGTGCTCTATGCGATCGGGTTAGAGGGGATTGCCAAAGAGGAGCTGGAGGATGAGGGGGTGAACCTGGATCCACTGTTCAAAAAAGTGGTCGAACACATCCCGCCTCCAGGCCAGGACCCGGACACCACCTTTAAGATGCTGGTCAGCAGTGTGGACTGGAATGACTATGTCGGGCGGATCGCCATCGGACGTGTCGAGCAGGGAACGATCAGGACCGGACAGGAGATCGCACTGGTGGATCGGAATGGGGATCTAAAGGAGAAGGCGAAAGCGACGAAACTGTTTACGTTTGCCGGTCTCCATCGTGAGCCTGTGGATCAGGCCGGGGCGGGGGATATTGTCGCGCTTGCCGGTTATGAGAAGGTCAATATCGGTGATACTCTGACGGATGTGGAGGAGATGTCACCTATCGGCTACGCAGATATCGACCAGCCGACCATGGCGATGTTTTTTCGGGTGAACAGCTCCCCTTTTGCCGGTCGGGAGGGGGACTATGTGACCTCCAATATGATCAAGGACCGCCTGGAGAGGGAGATCCGGACCAATGTCTCGATCCATGTGGAGCAGGCAGAAAGTCCGGAGATCTTCAAGGTTTCCGGACGGGGTGAGCTTCAGCTGGCCATCCTCACCGAAACCATGCGGCGGGAGGGGTATGAGTTTGCTGTTTCACGGCCTGAAGTTCTGATGAGGGAGATCGACGGCGTACTCCATGAGCCGTTTGAAGAGGTGGTGGTTGATGTGCATCAGGACTACAGCAATAAAGTGATCGACAATCTGCAGAAGCGGAAGGGGATCATGAGTTCCATGCATCCGGAGGGGGAGAACCACAGACTGGTTTTCCGGGTACCTTCGCGCGGACTGATCGGATTCCGGAGTGAACTGCTTACCGAGACGCGGGGCACAGGTATGCTGCACCAGCAGTTTGACGGCTATGAGCCGCACGCCGGCGATATTCCGGGCCGGACACGGGGTGCACTGATTGCTCTTGAGCAGGGTGAGGTGACCTCCTACGCCCTGGAGGGTCTGCAGGACCGGGGGCAGTTCTTTGTCAAACCGGGAGATGCTGTCTATGCCGGACAGGTGGTCGGGCTGAACCGTCGTAATGATGACCTGGTGGTCAATGTGGTCAAGAAGAAGAATCTGACCAATCACAGAGCCACCCAGTCTGCCGATGCGGTCCGGATCTCTCAGGAGAAGCGGATGAGTCTGGAGCAGTGTATCGAATTTATCGACCGGGATGAGCTTCTTGAGGTGACGCCCAAGAGCCTTCGGATCCGGAAATTCTATCTGGACCACAATGAGCGCAAGCGCGCTGAGAAGAAGGGAGAGCTGGTCTGAATCAGCCGGTACTGCCTGGCGCCCGGCTCCTGAATTGTCGCTATTTTCGGTCTCCGTGACATTCAGGATGCGACACAGCTGATTCAGCCGACAGGTCCTTGCCGGTTGGCTGTAACGCCGGGTTCCAAGAAACAGGTTCAGCCGAAGCTTTAGCTGGTTCAGCCCAAAACATGCGTTAGCCCAGCTCTTCCAGGGCGCGATCGATCCGTTTCAGCACCCTCTCTTTCCCGATCAGCTCCATGGCCGGGAACAGGTCGGGGCCAAATCCGAGACCGGTCGTCGCAATCCGGAGCGGCATCATCAGCTTTCCGAAACCGACATCTTTCTCCTTGATTACCGCCTCCAGCTCCGACTTCAGGCGGTCCGCCTTGAATGTGGAGTGATCCAGATCTTCGACCCGCTGCCGCCAGGCCTGAACCAGCTCACTGCTGTCGGCTTTCCACTTTTTTACAGCCCCTGCATCGTACTCCTCCGGCTCCTCGAAGAAGAAGCTGCCGAGTGTGACAAACTCATCCACCTTGCTCACACGATCTTTCAACAGATCTACTGCTTTGGCCAGATAGTCATCGTCTACACCCTCAAAGCCTTTATCAATAGCGATCTCACGCACTTCACTGGCCAGTGCTTCCGCCGGCTTATCGCGCATGTAGTGTTCGTTGTACCAGAGCAGTTTCTTGTGGTTGAAAACGGCACCCCCCTTGCTGACGCGGTCCAGCGAAAACAGACGGCTCAGCTCCTCCAGGGAGTGGATCTCACTGTCGTCACCCGGACTCCACCCGAGATAGGCCAGGAAGTTGATAAGCGCTTCGGGCTCATAGTGTCCGTCGATGTAGTCGCGGGTGTTGACCGGTATACCCTCCTCTTCCGCCTTCCGTTTCGAGAGCTTTCCGCCGGAGGGTGACATGATCAGCGGGAGGTG
>Ga0209487_1003591_pt1 | contig 12120 bp, 11 predicted proteins | sample Poulit2012_FD_187524 | JGI IMG/M metagenome (GOLD analysis project Ga0209487, IMG submission 187524) | Agricultural soil microbial communities from Georgia to study Nitrogen management - Poultry litter 2012 (SPAdes) (version 2) | ecosystem: Environmental > Terrestrial > Soil > Agricultural land... | reverse complement strand
AAGGTGGCTTATATGCCTAACTTTGCTAGTTTAAATGCGCTCGTTGCTGGGGTCGAGACAGGTGGATTTGAAGATGAAGGAATTGAAGTAGAATTAGTTGAATTTGCCGATGGTCCGACGATTATTGCGGCAATGGAATCTGGAAGTATTGATGTGGGCTATATTGGGCCTGGAGCACATGTGCTTTCTGTCCAAGGAACTGCAAATATCTTTGCTTTCGCTCATTTAGGTAATGCAGATGAAGTAATTGCTAATACAGACAAAGGTGTCAATGAGATTGCTGATTTAAAAGGGAAAACAATCGCGGTTGCATCAGGGACATCTAGTGAAACCATTTTAAATATGACACTAAAAGAAGCGGGCCTAAAGAAATCGGATGTAGAAATAATGGATATGGATGCTTCGGCTATTGTGACAGCAATGATTTCAGGTAGTGTTGATGCAGCGGCAACATGGTCACCGAATACTACGGCAATTAAAGATGAATTGGATGACAGCGCCATCATGTTATCTAATAACGTAAGATATGCGGATGAATTCCCTTCGATTGCATCTTTTGTCGTGAATCCTAAGTATGCTGAAGAAAACCATGATTTATTAGTAAGTTTTACAAAAGGATTATATAAAGGAATGGACTATCGTGTAGATAATTTGGATGAAGTTGCGGGCTGGAGTGCCAAAGTAGCAGCTTTAGATGTAGAGTCCGTTGAGAAAGAAACAAATGACGGTGACTGGATTACATCAGATCAGTTATTAGAAATGATCGAAAGTGGTGACGTTGAAAGATATTATGAAGCACAGCAAGAAAATTTTGTAACAGAGGAACGATTAACAGAAGATGAGTTAGTTCCTGTTAGTGACTATGTTCTATTTGATATTATGGAAGAAGCAGGCGAATAATCTGCCTAGTATGTTATTAACGTAAAGTGTGTGTTTCGTATTATAATAAGTATATATTCAAGAGGCTGTCTGAATGGAATGCTGTAACGGTTTTCTTTCTCTTCAGACAGCTTCTTATTTTAAAGGTGATATTCATGTTAATATTATTTACAATATTTTTACTTATACTATCTTGCATGGTATTAGTCTTAAAGCGAAATCAGGAAACATTTCATTTATTCGGAATGAGTATAAGCTTGTTCCTAATGTTAAATGGGATGTTTGTTTATATCGCTAAAAAGGGCGGAATAAGTAGAGAACTACAAAACTTTCTTTATTTTAATACTGATGTTAAAACAAATATCCAATATTTATTAATCACATTAGATAGTTTAGGATATGTTGTTGCTATAGGGCGATATTTATTTCCCTTGTTTTTATTATTATTAGCCGTTCATTATTCAATGATTCCCTGGATCAGAAGAGGTTTATGGATTAAAAGGCTCATTTTCGTCATGCCAATTATTTCCCTTATCATTTACTACCCTACTGTTTTTCATATGATCACGAAAAACAACTCCATTTTACAACTAATCATCATTAATTCTACATACGTTTGGATTATCATCTATCTCACTGTGGCGATCGGCTTATTATTATTTGAAGCGTATTCGATTACGATGAAAATTTTCCAAAAGCAATTTATTTTAATTTTGACGTTTATCTCCTCTTTAGCGTTATTATATGTCTTATATTTCGGGCAAGATCCGGCACAAATTTACCAGTTTCATTCGGCTGATTTCATCTGGAAACATGGTGTCTATTATTTAAAAGCAGTATTATCTGTACGAGCATATACATTTATTGTGCTACTAAATGTAATCGGTGCATTACTAGGCTCCGCTAGTTTATTAAAATATACCCAAGAAATTTTTGAATCGAGTAAAGAAGGCGAACTTATTAAACAAAAATCAGATGCTGTAAGCATGGGGACATCGATCTTTGTCCATAGTATTAAAAATCAATTATTAGCAAATCGGGTCCTTTTTAAAAGAATGGATCGGCTAGATGGTACGAATGAGCAAAATATGGAACAACTAAATCAATACATAAAGAAACTTGAAAACCAAAATGAAAATATTTTATTGCGAATGGAAGAGTTATATAATTCTGTTAAAACAAATCAAGTTCACCTCATTCCTGTAGCATTGAACGATATTATCGAAAACGCAATCACCTATTTTTATAATAAACATGACAAGGAGGCAATGCAGTTAAACTATGCCATCGATACAGATGCAACTGTACTAGCGGATAAAAGTCATTTAAGTGAAGCGGTGTATAATATGATTGTGAATGCATTTGAGGCTGTGTCAACAGTAGAAACAGAGGGCTTAATTTCGCTGAAATGCTATAGTGAAAGGCTTTATAATGTAATTGAAATAAAGGATAATGGAAGTGGCATGACAAAAGAAGAAATGAAGAAAATTTGCGAACCGTTTTATTCAAGTAAAAACACCAATAATAATTGGGGAATGGGTCTCTATTATGTTTTTACGATAGCAAATGAACATTTTGGAAGTTTACGGTATGAGAGTATAGTAGGTGAGGGAAGTACATTCTATCTGCTTTTACCTAAATATAAAGAATAAAGAAGGGAAAATAATGATAGAAAACATAAAAGTGATGATTGCAGATGACTTTTCATTGTTATTAGAAGATATGGTGGAAATTATTAGTGTGCAACCTGATATGGAAGTAGTTGGTGCAGCGACAAATGGAAAAGAGATTATCGAGCTTGCGAAAGAGACTAGTTTTGATATTATTTTAATGGATATAGAAATGGACTCGATAAATGACGGTATTGAAGCGACAAGGCTAATCAGAGAACAGAATGAAAGTGCAAAGATTATTTTCCTAACGGCACATGGAACCAAAGATGTGATTATAACAGCGATGGCGACAGGCGCGGTTGATTATATTGTGAAAGGGATTCCTGATGCAGAAATACTACAACATATTCGGAGTGCTTATGAAGGAAAACCACTAATGGAAAGTAAAATACAAGACATTCTTATGCAAGAATATAAGAGGTTGCAACAATCCGAGAAAAGTTTATTATTTTTTATCCATAATTTATCCGATCTAACGACGACAGAAAGAAAAATTATTCAATTATTGTTGCAAGGAATGAAAGTACGTGAGATCGCCACAGCCAGAAGTGTTGAAATTGTAACGGTTAAAACACAAATTAGTGGAATCCTAAAAAAGTTCGGTGAAACGAGAACGAAAGCAATTATTAAGAAGATTCGTGATTTAAATATTTCCCATTTATTTTAAAAGGGACGATGTTAAAATTATAACTAATGTTACACAAAAGAGTATTTAATAAGACAAGAAGAAAACGACTTAATTTTACCCCGAGTTTAAAAGCCAAATGGTGATACTCTATGACAATACAAGGCTTAGGAGCGACATTATTCAAGAATATGAATAAACTCCATCATCATTGGAACGTTGGGTTAATCAATGTAAATAGTCCAGTTCATTTAAATAAAAAGACAATCATACAGATGAAGAAAAGCGCTTTATTGAAATGGAAAGTAAATTAAAAGAACTAGAGATGGAAAATGTTGTTTTAAAGTTAGCAGCGCTGATTTAGGAGTCCGACTGACGGGCAGACTCCCTGGACGAAAATAAATATGATAAGAAATAATACACATAAATATTCGGCTTCAAAAATGTGTCAAGTCCTAAAGTTTTGTCGTAGCCTATTATTAAAAGGCTCCTTAAAACCCAAGTAAATAACGTTGAAAGGTTTCTTTCTAGGATGTATTCACACTCCACGACCTTTTTCTGGCTAGGTGTTGGACGTAACTTTTTCACCAGAATGATATAAAACAACAACCATTTTACGGAAGTCATCATTATAACGTTTACCATTTTTATGTTTTTTCATTGGACACATCTTCCTAATTTGGATTGTAGTAACTTAACTAAGATGTGTCCATCACATCGATTGTTTGATAAAGTGGATATTTTAAAAAAGGAAAAGACAGAAAAGGTGAAAAGGCAGTTCATGTTGCTCGCCCACATAAGGATTATGAGGTTATGATTGATAAGGAATTACCAGAAGGAGTTTCGTTGCATCAAGTTGTCGCACTATAATCTGACTAGTTCGTGCGGTCCTACAGCGGACACGAAAACACGGGGAGGTTCGCACCAAAAATAGATTGATTAATTAACAAAAACAACATAAAATGATGATAACTTTGCTTATATTAGCTTTACTATCAATATAAGTATGTTTTAAGACACTTTTATATGGAAATATGTCGTCTTTTCGCAGTCGCATCCTATATGGATGCCTGGATTCTAAAAGCTTGTTCTTGTTTATACTCGTCTGTTTGTTCGTCGCATCCTATATGGATGCCTGGATTCTAAATGAAAACCACTCTCTTAAACTGTCTTAATTCTCCATCCAGTTAGATTCAAAGATTGAGATTAAATACCTGTTCCGTCATTATCTGAATTATACTCAATAAAAATTGGTGAAAACTGGGTGGAAGTCGGTGTTAAAATAGATCAGACGGTTACTAAGTTCAAGAGATAACTGTTTAATGCCGTCAAAATACACATTGTTAACTAGTTTCTGTCTTCAACAACTTAGATATTGCTTCAGTCATCGCATAATCATAAGAGCCTTTTATCAAGCTCGAAGCATATATTTCAGTTTAAGATTGCCTCAGGCTTTGGATCTAGCATTTATACGTTTTTGTTCGAAGACATATCCCTCTTGTTTATCCACCTTTTATTGACTAAAAAGGCGATAATAAAAATAATCACAAATCCAGCTAGTAACAACGAATAATAAATCGGTAAATATTGAAAGAGGAGCACAAACCAAGCAAAAAATAATGAGGCTGGGCTGACAGCTTTGAGGAAGTTATAGAAAAGCTTGCCAAATCCGACCTTATATAAGGGTGTACCTTCTAATAATAAAATAAATGGATTGAAAAAGGTTCCAAAAGCAAGAGGAATCACTACATATATTGGTACACTTGCATCCATTCCAAGCTCCAATAAGTAAATTAAACCGATTGAAAAGGCTTGCATAAAATAATCCAGATGTGCGCCCTTAAGTTTTCTAGGATTCGTAAAGAACTGCCTGACTTCAGAATGATTAAGATAATATATTGCTGAAAGCGGCAGTGATAAAATAAGCCCCACCAAAAAAAGAAATATTGCCCAATGGATAAGAAATAATGTCATTTATCTGATTCCCCTTTTTACTCAGATTTTAAAACAATCTTCGAACTTTAAAAGAATTGTTATATTTCAATATATTAAATAATCCTCATCTTGCTCTATTAAGCTGTTTTCATAAGTTGGGTACATAATTTCGCAATCTAAATCTATTTTACCATATATTCTGAAAATGCTTTTTATCATATTTCTCCATTTATTAATGCATACAACTAGGCAACAGAGATATCAATAAATTATTGATTATGTACGCCGTGAATGTGCCCAACCCAATGGCGGTGGGGTTTCCATAAGCGTTCTTTTAACCAGTTGAAAAACAACTCAATCGTCTAACGAGCACGCTACATATCGCCGTTTTCTTTAGCACTTAAGTCAAAGCGATTTGTAATTAATCATAACTGATTTCCCTTCGTATCATCGACTTCTATCAAGTGATACACCTTTTCCATCCGTGTAGAGGGTGAACCAACGATAACCATTCCATTGGATTCTTCATCCAATAGAATGGTCTCAAGGGTACGTGTAATTAAGTTTTTCTTTAACCGAGTCAGAAAAAATATCCATCGTCTGTCATTTGATCAAAGCGTTTATAATTCATGTATCCACGGTCAAAAACACACATGGATTCCTTATCATCCACAAGCACTTCCAACTGAGCACGATGGTGTTGATTGACCGGTGTAATATGTGCGTATTCTGGATAGGAAGTGCCAATTTTCATAAATACTAATTTCAAATGGAGTTTCACCCCGGCTTTTGTTTTCCGAAACGGTGCCTATGGATAATTTCTGAGATTTAATGGAATCGTGCTTGAATCAATAATTTTTAACGGCATGACACTTCGGCTAGGCTGTGAACCTTTTATCTGATCAACGGCTCGATCTTCCGCGATAACTGCGAAACACTAATGGAATCAAGATCTAGTGCTTGTTGAAGATCTTCATCAATGACAATGGAACTGATCGCATGCAAGCTTTCTACTTCTTTTTTATTAATGGTGCAAGCTTAGAAGCGGTTAAGAAGGATATATCAGTCATAGCATCAACTCCTTATCAATAATCGTAATGGGTATTTCTTTGTTTAGATTAGGGAATACGTGGAGAGATGCTTGGGCTTGATCAATCGTGTAGAGTATATTATGAATATAGGGATGTCGGCCTCGTAGACTGGTAACGCTTGTAAATATAATCCTTGTCTTATAAAGGTTGCATCATCCATCTAACTTACCTCTTCTTTTTGGTGTATGTAATCACTATGTGAAGTCGTCAACCGGGAGTGCAGAGGCAAGAAATAAAAAGGATAATTAGCAGGCATTTTCCTTTTATTCTTTAACAATACTATGTTCTGTTCCAAAAACGTTGCTGAGCGATTGCTGAGAGAAATTCATTCCCGAAGTCAGGATTGTTTGCGGAAAAAATGACTCCAGCTAAATTATTTTTTTTGGATGCCTGAATAAAAGACTGTCCAGTCGAGGCAACACCAATTGGTTTATAGTGTTTATATGTTACATGTACGAATTCCGTAACATCAGAATTGAATTTTGCTTGGTTTTTAGAACTTCCATCAACTACGTAGAGTGAGTCAAGCAGATAAGGACTTGTTGTAAGAAATGCTTCATCGACCTTGAGTTTTGTGCCATCAGCACCTGTGACAGTACCAAGGGTTTCACTTATGATCACAACAAAAACACCATGCTCCTGTAACATATTAAGCACATTGGTTACCTCATTACCATTAAAACCATTCCCAATCAGTACACCTACTTTTAGTGAATATGCATAACGGGGTGTATTCGCCTGGCTAAGAGATGGGTAACTTGTAGAAACAGGAACATTGGATCCGCTTGGACGGTCGACACCAATATTGTCAGCAACCATGGAAGCCATTTCCTTATCAACTTTAACCAATATATCGACATTTTGTTGACGAACAGATTTGCTTTTTACTTTTCCAAGTTGATAACTAAGTCCTTCGATGGTGTGTTGCTTTTCAACTGATGTCAAACTATTCCAAAATATTCTTGGTTGTGTAAAAAAATCGTTGAATGATTTACTTCTAGCTCGTGTGACGTGTCCTTCTACTTTTGTTGGATAATGCGCATAGCCACCTTCTTCTGGTGGTGTCGTGTATGGTGTGTTATTCGCTATGGAATTTTTATGATAATTTACCTGATCAACATCGATACGATATCTCATATAACCTTGTCGCTGATTATTATGAAACGGACAAATCGGTCGATTGATCGGTAAATCCTGAAAATTGGATGAACCAAAACGATGATATTGTGCAGTTTGATAAGCTATTAACCTTCCCTGAAGAACTGGATCATTGGAAAAGTCAATTCCTGGAACGACATTTGCGGGGTTAAATGCTACTTGTTCTAATTCTGCAAATTCATTATCGACGTTTCTATTTAAGGTCATTTTACCAATAAGCTGAACAGGAACGATTTCTTCTGGCCAAAATTTTGCGGGATCGAGAACATCAAAATCGTATTTGAATTCATCCTCCATCGCAATCAGCTGGACGCCTAATTCATATTCAGGATAAGCCCCACGATCAATCGCTTCTATGAGATCCCGCCGGTGGAAATCAGGATCAAGTCCGCCAATTTTCAGTGCCTCATCCTGAAGCAGAGAATGGACACCAAGGACAGGCTTCCAAACAAACCTTACAAAGGTTGGTACCTCTTGTTCATTAACAAATAGGTACGTATTAATTGCCCACGATTCCATCATACGATAACTTCTTAAAATGCCCCGATCAGACATGATCCACAACACCATATGAAGCGCTTCTTGGTTATTAGCTACATAATCCCAAAAATTATCATGAGCTCCAGAAGCTGTTGGAATATCAGTACGCGGCTCTCCTTTATAAGCATGCATTGCATCAGGAAACTTCATCGCATCTTGATTAATTAATACAGGCATTGCAATCGTAGTCAGATCGTAATTACCTTCTTCCGTATAGAATTTCGTACCCCAGCAACGTAAATCCCTTGCCGTATCGTAAGATCCTCTCCCACCTTGTACGGTAGAAAACCGGACAAAGACAGAAGTCTTTTTTCCAGGTTCCTGTAAAAAGCCAGCTTTTGTAAATTGTTTCATTGACTCATAACATTCAAATTCCCCATGTGCTCCATAACCTCTTGCATGAACTACTCTTTCCGGTATCCTTTCTTTTACAAAATGTGTCATTTTTTCAAAGAACTCAAAATCCTCACGCAACGAAGGACCACGTACACCAGCTTTTAATTGCTCCTCATCGTTTGATTTTTTTAGCGATTGATTTGTCGTCATCGGCTTCCCTGTATTTTGAACACGGAATTGTTCTAGTTGCTCATTTTTACTATTACCGTCAACTCGTTTTTTGTCCCTTTCTTTATCCATGTCATCACCCATCCTAACGTAATATTTTTTAACCCCAATTATATACATATGCATTTTTTCTGGACCTAGAATGTTTTATCCGTAAAAAATACAAAAGAAGCATCATCTTTTTTACTTAGCTGAATGAATTTCATAATTACCAAAATCAGCTACATCGATACAATATGTAGTCAGGAACGGTTCAACGAAACTATATGCTGTAACGGTGTTGTACTAAACCGGTATATGAAATTCATTATAGCTGTTAGGCGTAAGTGAATTTTATTAAGTTCGGGAGCACTTTTTGGACTATCTATTTCTTTTTGATTGCGTCACCATTATTAAATCCAGTATTGTGATTTTGGTAGGGAAACTTTTAGGTCTTAAAATTAAAGTTGGATCACGATGCTTTATTCATGGTGAATCTACCTGTTTCTCTTCCAAAACCGATTTATAGTAGAGTAGGGGGGAGGGCTTTCATCCTCCTACCCTTGTCAAACCGTATATGCAGATTTCCCGCATATAGCTTTCACCTCGTCAGTTTACCATTTTCAGGAGTGTGTTTATTATCTTTATTTCACTCGCGAATTAAGAACGGTTCGTGAGTAAGTCGACCATAGAAATTAATCCAGCTTGTTTTAATAGTTTATACTATTTTCAATAATACATAGGGAGTGTATCTAAAAGTGTTTGCCACTTCAACTTGAAGACGGGCCTTGCATTTATATAGTTAAATGAGCGGGTAATATGGTTCATAACGTGGATTCGTATAAAACGGTGGTCTTTTAGCAATTACCGGCATAAGCCAGTTATGTTGAAGATAGCTCATGCATACTCTTTCATCTGATTCATTAACTAACAACCACTTTACAGTAGGATTGAACTCTACACGCAATCAAGTCACCTCCTTTTTAATATCCTACGTATGGATATAGGGATTGGAGCAAGTCTATGGTAATTAAGTTTAGACACGCACATAAACATTCGCACAGTCATAAGGTACATAAGTTAAACGACCAATAGGAGGTTTTATGTTTGCCTAATGAATACGATCCTAAAGATAATAGCAAGAAAATGCCAACAGAAGAAGGGTTAAAGAATATACGAGCATACCAAAAATGGTTTGAAGATAATCAACAAACAGATCCATATCCACTTTATCCAAATTACGGTAAAATAACCAAATATGAAGAGGTGCCATTAAGTAATCCTGAGCAACGCCAGCTTAAGCAACCCGGATATGAAAACCTGATGGTACCAAAACCAATTATCGAAAATCCCAATTATAAGGGGAGCGGTAAATTAAAGGATAAAGTTGCTTTAATAACTGGTGGAGACAGCGGGATCGGAGCATCGGCAGCTATCGCTTTTTCTAAGGAGGGTGCCAATGTAGCTATTGCTTACTTAGATGAGCATGAAGATGCAAACCGAACAAAAAAAAGAATAGAAGAACTTGGTCAGAGGTGCCTTTTACTACCAGGAGATTTAAAAGAAAAGCAACAATGTAAAACAATAGTGGAACAAACAGTTAATACGTTGGGCAGATTAGATGTGCTTTGTAATCATGTAGGCATTCAATTTCAACAAAATGATTTACTTGATATTACGGATGAGCAATTTGATGAAACATTTAAGGTAAATATTTACGCGCATTTTTATATAACAAAAGCGGCGTTGCCTCATTTAAAGCCTGGAAGCTCGATTATTGGCACAACTTCTGTGGTCACATATGCAGGTGAGCCATTATTAATCGATTACTCTGCAACAAAAGGAGCCATAGTAGGATGGACACGATCGCTTGCCAAAAGCCTTGCAGATCGGAATATACGGGTAAATGCTATTGCACCGGGAAGAATATGGACACCACTTATTCCTGCAAGCTTCTCTTCTGATATGAACGCACTTCATGGAACAAATCTATTCAACCGGATTGGCCAGCCATTTGAATTAGCTCCAACATATGTTTATCTAGCATCTGATGATTCTCAATTAGTGACTGGGCAAGTATTACATGTGGATGGCGGAGAATCTACCAATTCCTGAATTAGTATAAAAATACTCATAGATTCATGAAAATGATGCTTCAGAGGTTGTGGGATTTTCGGAAAAATCTGTTCACTTTTTTTAACAATAAGTAAACCCAAATTGTAATATTAAGTTAGCCTAATGAATTTCATAATACCGGTTTAGTGCCACACCGATACAACATATAGTTTCGTTGAATCATTCTTAACTACATGTCCTATCGATGTTGCTGATTTCGGTAATTATGAAATTCATTCAGCCACTTAAATAAAACTTAATGTTTTTATAAAAGTTTATGTTTTTCATTCATATCAGAAGATGGATTTAAATGACGATCGGGGTCATGACTCAGCTGACATTGCGATAAATACAGTAATTGTTTCTGGCGAGCTGATTTAATATTGCAATTTCGATATATAACTTTTATAACATTCTTTAAATAAGTTATAATATACATGATATCCAGGAGGTTATTCAATGCCTACGTTAAATTTAAAATCAAGAGAATTTCAAGATGTGATTCATAATTTGCGCTTGGAGAATATGTCTCTTTCGATCGATCTTCAAAAAAAGGTTATTGAAGTGGTGACAAGTGGCATAACAGTTACTCCAGAGCTTATTAAAAGAATTGCAGCTAATGGGAAAGTATAACGTTAAGGATCAAGAAGATTATTTATTAGAACATAATGTACTTGAAGAAACTGGAGATAGTTGCTTTTTCCTTACGAGCATTGGAGATAGAAGAAAGGGGATTTATTTTATTCCTTCTTCGAGAAATACCGTTAGAATCGCTCCGATAATCAGTTCGTCAAGTTTTCTAAAACCCTTGGCAAGTAAACTGTACAAAACAATCACATAGCGGTTACTGTCATTTACGATCACGACCGTTTTTCTACGGTATATAGTTAGAAAATTCGCATGCCAAGAGAAAAGTGGTGCCTCTTCTATGGAAGTAGGTTCGGTTTTATTTTTAGTTCGTCAAGCAGTTTTTTCGAGCATTGTATGAACATGGTAATCCCTCTTGTTGTATGAATAAACTTTAAAGCCATAATAAAGTAGCTTACACCTTATTTTATAAGAAGTGATATTTAAATTCATTAAAGTGGGAGAGCTAAAACTTCTTGAAAATAACCATTTTATGTTTCCTCTCTTTATCGTGTATCCAAAAAGGAAGAATGTCCGGTCGTATTTTCATTTTAGCTAAAAATAAAGGTGCGGTTCTTCAATTATGCTCATTTGTCTGAAATCGAAGGAACTATTATGGTTGTTTAATGAATTTCATAATACCGGTTTAGTGCCACATCGTTACAACATATAGTTGCGTTAAACCGTTCTTAACTACATGCCGTATCGATGTTGCTGATTTTGGCAATTATGAAATTCATTCTTGTTATAAGATTAATTCGACATCGTGAATGCACTTCACTTTATCTTCGAATAAATGATATAATAGGAGGAAAGAAGGTGCGGGTAAAATTACTAAAACGCATACCACTTGAGCGCTTGATGGATCTGAAAATCGACTACGCTTTCAAACAGCTATTCGGAATTGAGAGGAATAAGGATATTACGGTCGTTT
>Ga0209487_1003590_pt1 | contig 12123 bp, 9 predicted proteins | sample Poulit2012_FD_187524 | JGI IMG/M metagenome (GOLD analysis project Ga0209487, IMG submission 187524) | Agricultural soil microbial communities from Georgia to study Nitrogen management - Poultry litter 2012 (SPAdes) (version 2) | ecosystem: Environmental > Terrestrial > Soil > Agricultural land... | reverse complement strand
GGCCTACGTCGACGAGGACCTGGCCGATCGCCGCCGCCTGTACGCCGCGGCGGGGTTCAGCCCCAAGCGCACCTTCCGGCAGATGCACCGCCGGCTCGCCGAAGCGCCCGCCCCGGCCGAGGTCCCGGAGGGGTACACGATCCGCCCCTGGACTCCGGAGATCGACGGCCATGTCCGCCGGGTGCACAACACCGCCTTCCGGGACCACTGGGGTTCCCAGCCGGTCACCGAGGACGCGTGGACCGCAATGCTGCGGGACCTGGAGCCCGGGTGGAGCGCGGTCGCGGTGCACGAGGCGACCGGCGCCGTCGCCGGCTACGCCCTCACCGTGCGCCACGAGCACCAGTGGGAGGCCCGCGGCCACAGCGAGGGCTTCACCGAGCTGCTCGGCGTGCTGCGCGAGCACCGCGGCGGGGGGCTCGCCCGGGCGCTGCTGAGCACCGTGCTGGGAGCGCTGTACCGGGACGGCATCGAGGTGGCCGCGCTGGACGTGGACCTGGAGAACCCCTCCGGCGCCGTGCACTTCTACGAGCGGATGGGCTACCAGCCGGGTCCCGCGCGGATCCTGTACACCATCGAGGTGTGAGGTAGGCAACCCGGGGAGAGTAGGCGCAGCCGACCCGAGGACGTATCGTCGGACCATGCTCGAGCACGCGACGGGGGACCCGCTGGACCGGGGTGGTGAGCCGACACCGGTGCACCCTCTCCCCAGCGGGCACGGCCTGCGCTGGCAGCCGATGACGCTCGCCGACAACGGCGAGCTGGTTGCCCTGCTCACCCGCATCGAGGCCTACGACGACCCGCCGTACCGCACCACTGTCGAGGAGTCGGCCGAGGCGTTCGTCCAGGTGGCCGCCGACATCGGCAGCGCCCGCGTCATCGGCCGTGACTCCGACGGGATCCCGCGGGCCTACGCGATCGTGCGGGTGCGTCCCACCAACGGCACGGTGCGGGCCCTGTGGGACGGCGGGGTCGACCCCCAGTGGCGGCGGCGAGGGATCGGGGCCGCGCTGCTGGAGTGGCAGCTCGCGGCTACCCGCGAGGCCCTCGCGGGGTCGGGGCACGACGGCGCCCTGGCGGTGGTCCACGTCGAGGAGTCGATGTCGGACGCCCAGGAGATGCTCGAGGCGGCCGGGTTCACCGCCACCCGCTGGTACACCGAGATGCGCCGTGACCTCAGCCTGCCGATCCCGCAGGTGGAGCTGAAGAGCCAGCTGTCGGTGGAGCCGTGGGACCCGGCGCTGGACGACGCCGTGCGGCGCGCCCACAACGACGCCTTCAAGGACCAGTGGGGCGCCGAGCTGCACACCCCGGAGACCTGGGTCCAGGGCCGTACCTACTTCGCTCCCTCCTGGAGCTTCGTGGCCCTCGACCGCACGAGCGACCGGGCCCAGGTGGCCGGCTACCTCATCTCGGGCCGCTACGAGGGGGACTGGCCCGCGCAGGGCTGGACCGAGGGCTACACCGAGATTCTCGGCGTGCGCACCGAGTGGCGCGGGATGCGGGTGGCCACCGCACTGCTCACCGCCGCCATGCGGGCCTACGCCGCGGACGGGATGCAGTACGCCGGCCTGGGGGTCGACTTCTCCGAGCCTGGCGGCAACTACGGGCTGTTCGGCCAGCTCGGTTACGAGCCCACCCGCGGCTCGCTCCTGTTCACCCGCACGATCTGACCCAGCGCCGCCCGGGTGTCCCGGAGACGATGACGGCGATCGGTAGGGTCGGCACCATGACGGAGAAGAGCCCGATCGAGAACCGGATCGGCCAGGTGTTCATCCCGGTCCGCGACATCGACCGATCCGCCCGCTGGTACACGACCCTGCTCGGCCTGCCGGAGGGCAGTGCCACCCACGGCCAGACGATCTACGACCTGCCCACGACGGGCGAGACCCGGCTGGCGCTGGACGCCAACCGGGCGGACTTCGACCCCTCCGGCCCGCCCCGGTTCTTCTTCTGGACCCGGGACATGGCGGCCACCGTGGCCTTCCTCAAGGACCTGGAGGTCACCTTCGACTCCGACGTCGAGGACATCGGCAGCGTGATGTTCGTCCAGTTCCGGGACCCGGACGGCAACCGACTCATGGTCTGTCAGGCCGCGGCCGCCTGACCGGACCCAGGGACGTAGCGTCGCCGGCGCCGTCAGCCGATGGCGGCGACCGGCTGGCTCAGCGGCCGGCCCGACCCGTCGCGACGCTCGTCCACCTCGGGCAGCTCCACCGGCTGTCCACCGCCGGCCACCGCCCGCACGGGCGGCAGCCCCACCCAGGCCGCGGACAAGGTGTCCTCCCCGCGCAGGAAGCGGTGGGCACGCACGCCTCCGGTCGCCCGCCCCTTGCCGGGGAAGCGGTCGAAGGGGGTGACCTTCGCCGTCCCGGGTACCGTGCCGGGAAGATCACCACTCGATCCGGCGACCGTGACGACGACGCTGCGGGAGATGTCGTCGGGCGAGACAACGCCGAAGGACAGCACCCGCGCGCCGTCGGCCAGCTTGATCCCGGCCACCCCGCCACCGGCGCGGCCCTGGGGACGGACCGCATCGGCCGGGAAGTGCAGCAGCTGGGCATCGCCCGCGATGAGCACCAGGCGGTCCTCGTCGCGTGCATGGGCCGCGCCCACCACCGAGTCGCCGGGCTTGAGGCCGATGACGTCCCACGCCTCCCGGTTGCCCGGCCGGTCCGCGGGGTTGACCCGCTTGATGATGCCTCCGGCGGTGGCGAGGGTGAGCGGCGCGGCGTCCTCGGCGAGCGAGGCCAGTCCCACCACCCGCTCCCCGGGCTCGAGCTGGACCAGCTCGGCGATGGGAGCGCCCCCGGACAGGCCGGGCGCGGAGTCGGTGGGCGGCAGCGCCGGGGCGTCGAGCACCGAGAGCTTCACGCAGCGCCCGCTGCTGAGCACCACGCCCACGTCGCCACGGGTGCGGGCCGGCACGGCCGCGACGATGGCGTCGTGGGAGACGCGGGGTCCCTCGCGCGGCGGCTGCTGGGCTCCACGGGCCAGCAGCCCGGTCCCGGACAGCGCCACCCAGCACGGCTCGTCGGGAATCTCGAGGGGCACACTGGTGCCGCCCTTGCGCGCCGCGGCCGCCGATCCGGTCGCCGGTCCACCGGCGTGCTCGAGCAGCACCGTGCGACGCGGTGTCCCGTGCGTGGCCGCCACCTCGGCCAGCTCGTCACTGACCACCTCGCGCAACAGGCCCTCATCGGCGAGGATCGCGCGCAGCTCCTCGATCTCCCGGGCCAGCTCGTCCCGCTCGGCCTCGAGCTCGATCCGGGAGAACTTCGTCAGGCGCCGCAGCCGCAGCTGCAGGATGTACTCGGCCTGTGGTTCGGACAGGTCGAAGACGAGCATGAGGCGCTCCCGAGCGGCCTCGGCATCGTCGGAGGAGCGGATGACGGCGATGACCTCGTCGATGTCGGCGATCGCCACGAGCAGGCCCTCGACCAGGTGGGCGCGTTCCTGCCGCTTGGCCAGCCGGTGCTCGGTGCGGCGGCGCACCACGTCGATGCGGTGCTCCACGTAGACGCTGAGGAGCTCGCGCAACCCGAGCGTGCGCGGCTGGCCGTCCACCAGCGCGACGTTGTTGATCCCGAAGGAGTCCTCCATCGGCGTGAACCGGTAGAGCTGCTCGAGGACCGCCTCGGGGTTGAAGGCATTCTTGATCTCGATGACCAGGCGCAGCCCGTGCTTGCGGTCGGTGTAGTCCGAAACGTTGGAGATGCCCTGGAGCTTCTTGGCGTCCACCGCCTCCTTGATCTTCTCGATCACCCGCTCCGGGCCCACCTGGTAGGGCAGCTCGGTGACGACGATCGCCTTGCGGCGCGCCGTGACGTTCTCCAGGTGCGTGGTGGCCCGGGTGCGGAAGGAGCCGCGGCCGCTGGCGTAGGCGTCCCGGATGCCCTCGAGCCCGACGATCTTGCCACCCGAAGGCAGGTCGGGGCCCGGCACGAAGCGCATGAGCTCCTCGAGCGTGGCGTCCGGTCGGGCGATGAGGTGACGTGCCGCCGCGACCACCTCGACCAGGTTGTGCGGCGCCATGTTGGTGGCCATCCCGACCGCGATCCCCGAGGCCCCGTTGACCAGCAGGTTGGGCATCGCCGAGGGCAGCACCGAGGGCTGGGTGAGCTGGTTGTCGTAGTTGGGGACGAAGTCGACGACGTCCTCGTCCAGCCCGCTGGTCATGAGCAGCGCGGCGGGGGTGAGGCGCACCTCGGTGTAGCGCGAGGCCGCCGGGCCGTCGTCCAGCGAGCCGAAGTTGCCGTGCCCGTCGACCAGCGGGACGCGTAGCGAGAAGTCCTGGGCGAGGCGCACGATCGCGTCGTAGATGGCGGAGTCACCGTGCGGGTGCAGCTTGCCCATCACCTCACCGACGACGCGCGCGGACTTCACGTGGCCGCGGTCGGGGCGCAGGCCCATCTGGTCCATCTGGAACAGGATCCGGCGCTGTACGGGCTTGAGCCCGTCGCGCGCGTCAGGCAGCGCCCGGGAGTAGATGACCGAGTAGGCGTACTCCAGGAAGGAGCCCTGCATCTCCGTGGAGACGTCGATGTCGACGACTCGCGAGGGCACGGGGGAGGGCGGGGTGGAGCGACGTGGCATGCCTTCGATTATCGCCCGAACCGCGCGGCCTCGTGCACAGCCGCGCGGGCCACCGGGCAGATCGACCCGCAGCGAGCGGCGAGCAGGGACCTTAGGGTGGGGCCATGAGCGAGGAGGCCAGCGGCGCCGCGCAGTCCACCGGGCTGCGCTACCCGGCCCACTGGGAGGCCGACGTCGTCCTGCGCGACGGCGTGCCGATGCACATCCGCCCCATCCGGCCCGATGACGACGTCGCGCTCCAGGCGATGCACCAGCGCCAGTCGCCGCAGTCGCAGTACTTCCGCTTCTTCGCCCCGATGGACCGGCTCAGCGCCGGCGACCTGCACCGCTTCACCCACGTGGACCACCAGGACCGCGTCGCACTCGTCCTCACGCGCGGCAGCGACATCCTCGCCGTGGGGCGGTTCGACCGCCTCGAGGACGACCCCACCGTGGCCGAGGTCGCCTTCTACGTGTCGGATGCCGAGCACGGGCGAGGCTTAGGGTCGGTGCTCCTGGAGCACCTGGCCGCGGCCGGGCGAGAACGCGGGGTCGCCCGCTTCACCGCCGAGGTGCTGCCCGCCAACAGCCGGATGATCCGGGTGTTCCGCGACGCGGGCTACGACGTGAGCCAGGTGCTCGAGGACGGCATCCTCCAGGTCAACTTCCAGATCGAGGAGACCGGCCGGTCCTGGGCGGTGATGGCCGAGCGCGAGCAGCACGCCGAGTCGCGCAGCATGCGGGCGCTGCTGGCCGCGCGGTCGGTGGTGGTGATCGGGCTGGGCGGACCGGAGCAGGTCTACGCCGAGCGAACCGCGGCCGCGATCCGGGCCGGCACCTTCACCGGCGCGCTCCACCTCGTGTCGCTCGAGGAGGATCCGACGGCGCTCGCTTCCTTGGACCAGCTGGCCGCCTCGGTGGATGAGCAGGATCGTCCCGAGCTCGCGGTGGTGGCCGGCGAGGCATCCGCCGTCATCGACATCGTGCCGCGGCTGGCCGAGCTGGGCGTGCACGCCCTCGTCGTGCTCTCCGGAGGGTTCGCCGAGCAGGACGCAGCCGGCCGGCGGCGCCAGGCCGAGCTCCTGCAACGCACCCGGGCGGCCGGGATGCGGCTGCTGGGCCCGGCCTCCTACGGGCTGGTCGCCACCGGCCCGGCCGGCCGGCTCGACGCGGTGCCCCGCGCGGGGATCGGCCGCGGCGGTCTCGGCCTGTTCTGCCAGTCCGCAGCATCGGGTGGGGCGCTGCTCGCCGCGGCGGCCCGCCGCGGGGTCGGCGTGCGCAGCTTCGTCTCGGCGGGCAACCGCGCCGACATCTCGGGCAACGACACGCTGCAGGCCTGGCAGGACGACCCCGAGATCCGGGCGGCGGTGGTCAACCTCGAGTCGATCGGCAACGCGCGCAAGTTCTCCCGGATCGCCAGGCGGCTGAGCGCCCGCACACCCCTGGTCACCGTCGTGAGCGGGCAGACCGGGCAGCAGGTCCCGCCCGGGCACACGGTGCGCACCAGCCGCGAACCGCACCGCGTACTGGCCCAGATGCTCGACCAGGCCGGGGTGATCCGAGCACGCGGCACCCACGAGATGCTCGACCTCGTCCAGCTGTTCCTCACCCAGCCCCTGCCCACGGGCGCGCGGGTGGCCGTCCTCGGCAACTCCCCGGCACTGACCAGCACGGTCGAGGGAGCTGCCCGCAGCCACGGGCTCGAACCGACCGCCGGGGGAGCGGTGCACCCGTTGGCGACCGCCGAGGACTATGCCGCCCGGCTGGCCGAGCTGGCCGCGCGGGACGACTGGGACGCGCTCGTGGTCGTGCACGCCCCGCCCCTCGGCGGGCGCGACGACACCATCGCCCGAGCGGTGGCCGAGGCGGCCGCCGACAGCGACCGGCCGGTCCTCGCCTCGATCGAGGGGCTGCGTGGCCTCACCCCCGAGCTGACCGCCGGAGGCAGGGTGGTGCCCGCGTACGCCACCGGCTCCGACGCCATCGCCGGCCTCGCCGGCGCGGTGACGCAGGCGCGCTGGCGGGTGGCCGAGCGCGGCGAGCTGCTCGACCCCAGCGGGATCGCCCCCGCCCGGGCCCGTGAGCTGCTCGCCCCGCTGCTGGCGGGTCTCGAGCCGGGCCAGACCCGCCGTCTGGGCCCGGAGCACACCGCGGAGCTGCTCGCCTGCTACGGGCTGAGCCTGGTGCCCTCGCGGCCGGTGCGCACGGCCGAGGAGGCGGTCGCGGCCGCCGAGGAGCTGAGCTGGCCGGTGGCCCTCAAGACCCGCGACGAGGTGCTGCGGCACCGCGCCGACCTCGGCGGGGTCCGGCTCGACCTTCGCACGCCGGAGGAGCTGCGGGGGGCGCTGGCGGCGATGACCCGCGACCTGGAGTCGGTCGCCCAGCCCGACGTCGGCTTCGACGTCCAGGTGATGGCGCCCCCGGGCGTGGCCTGCGTGGTCCGCGGTATGGAGGACGACGTGTACGGGCCGGTCGTCTCCTTCGGCTTGGGGGGTGATGCTGTCGAGCTGCTCGACGACGTCGCCTACCGGGTGCCGCCGCTCACCGACGTCGACGTCGCCCAGATGGTGCGGGCACCCAAGGCCGCCCCGCGGCTGTTCGGCCACCGGGGCCTGCCCGTCCAGGACACCCGCGCCCTGGAGAACGTCGTCGCGCGGGTCTCGGTGCTCACCGACGACCTGCCCGAGGTCCGCGAGGTGCGGCTCAACCCCGTTCTCGTGGGCCGCAGCGGCGCCGCTATCCTGGCCGCCGTCGTCGAGATCTCCCCGCCCTGGCGAGCCGACAGCGGTCGCCGGGTCCTTCCGGGGCCGTGAGGTGTCAAGATGGAGCAGTGGACCGTCGTAACGTGAGGACAGACCTGCAGGACCAGCTGAACGCCGACCTGGTGAAGGCCGGGTACTACCCGGTGCTCGTCCAGGGCGTGCTCGACGTCGCGCTCGCCGGGGAGGAGGTGCGGGCCTACCTCGTGCACCCCGAGACGACCTTCGACGCACGGGAGGTGCGCCGGCACCTGACCGCGCTCGCCCTGACCCCCACGAGGCTGGTGATGGCGCACGTCGATGACGTGCCCACCGACGACATCCCCTCCGCCGCGGCCACCACCGAGGCCGTGCCGCTGAGCCGGATCGCCTCGGTGGCCCTGACGCACGGGGTGAGCGACCCCGCCGGCACCCACGGTGGCCTGCGGGCCGACGAGCTCACCATCGCCGTCACGTGGGGCGGTGCCCAGCAGGTGGACCTGGCGCCGGCCGGCTGCGCGGACCCGGACTGCGAGGCCGACCACGGCTACACCGGGCTGGTCACCCCCGAGGACGTCGTCCTGCGGGTGAGCGCGCAGGCCGAGGGGGACGACGCTCTCGTCGAGGCGCTGGCCTTCGCCCGCGCCCTGTCCGGTGCGACGGTGTCAGCCACGTGACCGAGCTGCCGCCCGACCTGCTGCTCCCCGACTACACCGGCCGCAACCTCCGAGCCGTGCTGCCTGCCGCGCTGGACGCCATCGGGGCACCCACGACGAGCGCGGGCCGTGCGTCCGGGGCGGACCGGGAGCTGCTCGAGCTCCCGCGAGCGACCAAGGTGTGCGTGGTGCTCGTCGACGGACTGGGCTCCCACCTGCTTGCCCAACGCGGCGGCCATGCCCCGTTCCTGCGCTCGCAGCTGGCCGACGGGCTCACGCTGACCACCGGCTACCCCTCGACAACCGCCGCCAGCCTCACGATGTTCGGCACCGGCTGGCCGCCGGGAGCGACCGGCATGCTCGGCTACACCGTGCGCAACGGCGCCGACGGATCGTTGCTCAACCTGGTGAGCTGGGAGGAGGCGACCGTCACGCCCCGCGCCTGGCAGCCCCGGCCCACCCTGGTGGAGCAGCTCGGCGCCGACTCCCGCCGCGTCACGAGCGTGGGCCCGGCGCGGTTCGTGGGCTCGGGACTCACCGAGGCGGCGCTGCGGGGCCCCCGGTTCGTCGCGGCCGACTCCCTCGCCGGCCGGGTGGATGCCACCGCCGAGCTGCTGCGCACCCGGGAGACCGACCTCGTCTACCTGTACTGGGGCGACGTGGACAAGATGGGCCACCACCACGGCTGGGGCTCGCGCGAGTGGGGCGAGGCGGTGGAGCTGCTGGACGCCGAGATCGGCCGGCTGGCCCGGACGCTGCCCCGCGGCACCCTGCTCCTCGTGACAGCGGACCACGGCATGGTCGACCTCGAGGCGGACTCGCGGATCGACGTGGCCACCACGCCCGAGCTCGCCCGCGACGTCGTCCTCGTCGCCGGCGAGCCGCGCGCCGTGCACGTGCACACCGCCGCGGACACCGCCGCTGAGGTGGCGGCCCGCTGGCGCGCGGTGCTGGGGGACACCGCCGTGGTGCTCCTGCGGGACGAGGCCGCCGGCCTGGGCCTGTTCGGCCCGTTGTCCGACCGGCACCGGGACACGGTCGGCGACGTCGTGGTGGTCACCCGCGGGACCCGCGCGATCGTCGACTCACGCACCCAGACCCCGTCCTCGATCGCCCTCATCGGGGTGCACGGATCCCTCACCGCCGCTGAGGTCGAGGTCCCGCTGCTGCGTCTGGTGGTGTGAGATGGCCGAGCTGGTCTTCTTCGCCGGCACGATGGACTCGGGCAAGTCCACGCTGGCCCTGCAGATGGACTACAACCACCGGCGACGTGGGCTGCACGGGGTGATCTTCAGCCGCAACGACCGTGCCGGGCGCGGCACCCTGTCCTCCCGGCTCGGGCTGGCGGTGGCCGCCGTCGAGGCCGACGAGACGACGGACTTCTGGCAGGAGGTGGTCACCCGGCGCACCCGCGGGGAGCGGGTGGACTACCTGGTGTGCGACGAGGCGCAGTTCTACTCCGCCGAGCAGGTCGAGCAGCTTGCCCGGTTGGTCGACGAGATGTCGGTCAACGTGTTCGCCTTCGGGATCACCACCGACTTCCGCACCCAGCTGTTCCCCGGTTCGGCGCGGATGATCGAGCTCGCCGACCGGGTCGAGCGCCTCCAGGTCGAGTCGTTGTGCTGGTGCGGGGCCCGGGCGACCCACAACGCTCGGACGGTCAACGGCCAGATGGTCACCGAGGGGGAGCAGGTCGTGGTCGGTGACACCGAAGAGGTGGGGAGCGGGGTGGGCTACGAGGTGCTGTGCCGCAACCACCACCGGCGTCGCCGCACGGCCGCGAGTGCCGGCGCGGCCGAGCTGAGCCCCCAGACACTGCCGTTCTAACGCCGCAGCCGGGCCTGCGGTGCCGGCGGACGTCCGCCGGAGGTGCCGCTCACCTGCGGCGCTCACCGGCCGTGCTCACCTGCGGCGCTCACGCGCCGCCGCTACCGCCGGTGCTCAGTCCGGCTTGGCGCCGAAGACGATCTCGTCCCAGCTGGGCACGCTCGCCCTCCGGCTCCGGCTGGCACGCCGCTTGGGCGACGGGGCCTTCTCGTCGGCGCTCGCGGCGGCGTCGCGAGCGGTGCGGCGGCTGGGTCGGTGAGCGGGCGGTGCGGATGCCGGGCCGCCGGTAGGAGGCTCGTCGCCGGCCGCCGACGGCCGGGCCGGTCCAGCGTCGGCCGGTTCGACCGGCGGCGCGGGCTCGTCCGGGGTGGAGCTGGGCAGTGGGAGGACCTGGGCGTCGAAGGCCTCGTGGGGGCGGGAGGCCGGCGGATGGGCGGCCGGTGGCAGGTCCTCCTCGTCGATGCCCTCGGGCAGGTCCGGACGCACCCCGCGGCTGGCACGGAGCTCGGCGAGAAGGTCGTCGGTCGTGGCCGCCGGCAGGTCGCCGAACCCGAGGTCGTCCTGCTCGATGGCCGGCGTCTCTCCGACGTCCGGGGCGGAGGCCGCACTGAGGTCGGCGTCCACCGCCGCGAGTGCGGGGCCGAGATCGGCATCGGCCTCGATGTCGTACAGGCGCACCGGTGAGAGGTGGCGCCGGGCGGTGGGACCGGAGGGCGCCACCTCGGTCTCCGAGAGCCAGCGGGCCTCGTCGTCCAGGGCGTGCACCGAGCGTGCGGCCATGTCGACCTCCCACCGCGCCAGCCGGTGCTTCTCCCCGGCCGTGAAGCGGCAGCGCAGCTCCCAGGCGGCATCCTCCTCACGCACGGCGTCCCAGGCGATGTCCGCGGTGCGCACCCCGCGGGTGGCGAGCCGGTCCAGCACGAGGTCGCCCAGGTGCGGTGAGTCCTCCGAGTGACGGACCGGGAACCGGCGGGCCTGCTCGACCACCCAGCCACGTTCGGCCAGCACCGGTCCTTCGTAGCGCTGGACGTGGGCGATCGGCAGGCCGGCGGCGTCGGCCACCTCCTGGGCGGTGGCACCGGCGCGGATCCGCGCCTGGATGTCCCGGGGGCGCAGCACGTCAGCGGCGCGGATCTGCTCGAGCTGGGGCCGGTCGCGCCGGACGGCGGCGCGCAGGGCGTCATCGACCAGCAGCAGGTAGCGCTGGCCGTCCGGCCCGGCGAGCGTGATGCGCTCCCCGTCGCTGTGCAGCCCGACAAGTTCGAGCTCTACCATGTGGCTCCTCCTTCGAGGTATGTATCCGAGGGTGCCACCCCAACGGCCTCGTAGCCCGGATTGCGGCCGGTGTGTTCACCTCTGAGCCCGTAGGGTGTTCGCGGGCGCAGGCCGCCCGTCCCGCTCCAGGAAGGACCATCGGATGTCTCAGGACCGTACTGTTGAGCTCATGGCCGTGGCCGAGCAGCTCGCTCGGGAGGCCGGCGACCTCGTGCGCGAGGCGACGAGCGGCGCCGTGGCTGTCGCCGCCACCAAGAGCAGCGGCGTCGACCTTGTCACCGAAGTGGACCAGGCGGCCGAGGCGTTGATCCGGCGCCGCCTGGCCGAGCTGCGCCCCGACGACGGGATCCTCGGTGAGGAGGACGGTCAGTCCACCGGCACCTCCGGGCTGACCTGGGTGGTGGACCCCATCGACGGCACGACGAACTTCGTCTACGGCCTGCCCTACCACTCGGTGAGCATTGCTGTGGCCCGCCACGACGGGCAGGACCCGTACGCCTGGCCGGTCCTGGCCGCTGCGGTGCACGCCCCGGCCCAGCAGCGGACGTGGACGGCCGCCCTGGGTGAGGGGGCCTTCGCCGACGGACGTCGGCTGGAGAACGTCCCCGCCACGTCGCTCGGCACGTCCCTCGTCGGCACCGGGTTCGCCTACACGGCCGAACGGCGCTCCGGTCAGGCGCAGGTGCTGACGGCGGTCCTCCCGCGGGTGCGCGACATCCGTAGGCTCGGCTCGGCCGCCGTCGACCTGTGTCTGGTCGCCGAGGGACAGCTCGACCTGTTCTACGAGCAGTACCTCAACCCCTGGGACATGGCAGCCGGTGCGCTCGTCGTGCGCGAGGCCGGCGGTGTGGTGCGCCGCCTGGGCGAGGGGGAGGCCGGCTTCACGGTTGCCGGCCCGGCCCAGCTGGTCGAGGAGCTGACGACGGTGCTGGACGGCGTCCGGGGCTGAGTCCGCCCGAGGGGGCAGGGAGAGATCCCTCACACCAGGGGCGCGATCTGGAGCGAAAACCCGCGGGTTCGCCACGCCGTCAGCGAATTCCCGGCCCAGGACC
>Ga0209487_1003589_pt1 | contig 12127 bp, 11 predicted proteins | sample Poulit2012_FD_187524 | JGI IMG/M metagenome (GOLD analysis project Ga0209487, IMG submission 187524) | Agricultural soil microbial communities from Georgia to study Nitrogen management - Poultry litter 2012 (SPAdes) (version 2) | ecosystem: Environmental > Terrestrial > Soil > Agricultural land... | reverse complement strand
GGTGGGAGGCGCCACAGTCGGCATCGCCATCGCGCTTCTCGCCGGCGTCGCACCTCTGGCATGGACGCTGACTGCGATCGGTCTGCTGATGGTCTCGCTCATGGTCTCGGCCGGACTCGACTCATGCGCCGAGCTCCTCAACCATCCGACTGCTCACCCGCTGCGGCCGAGCAGTCCAGTCCGAGGGACCGAACAGAAGACCTGCGGGGGCGAATATGACGGCGAGTGACGGACCTCATGAGAATAATTGTTGAGCAATACAGTGAGGTGCTACGTTGAATGGCGTCAACAGGACACGGCGTCACTTCAGCAGAGGGCACGATGATCGCATACAGGAATTCGCAGGCCTGGGCACTGTCCGCACGGTTCGAAGTTCATGACTGTTACTCAATCATGCCGATGCTGCCGCCTGTGGACGGCTGTTGAGGGCACCTGTTGGGCCGAATGGCAACGCGGAGAGCCAGGTGGGATCGACTTGTGCTCGAGCTGTCCGCGTGCGCACGTGACGATCCGTGCTGAGGGCGACGACCATCCGTTGTGTTGAGCGATATTCGTTGATGTGCCGAGCTTCGGCGGGGCGCCCAAGCGGGTTCGCTGAGCCGACTGGGTCACTGATCGCGCCTGCACAGACCGCGCGGCCCTGTGTCGTCGGTTCCGCCCGGCGGTGAAGGGCCTGCCCAGCAGCGAGGGTCCGCACTCCGCCTTCGGGTCGGCCACCCGCTTCGGCTTCACTCGGTCCACCGCGCCTGTATTGCTCAATGCCGCGGCCGTCGAAGCCGATGTCCTCGCCATCGCACCGACCACGACTGACAGGAACTCCTCATGAGCGTACTCATCGCCGTCACTCTCACCCCCGACCTCCGGACCGGTCCGGCCGTGGCGAAGACTCTCGACGGCCATGCGGACTTCGTGCTCGTCCCAGATGGCCCCGATGGCCTCGTCGGCCTCGAATTCGCCTCCTGGCTCGGGGCGCTGACCACGTGTCTCGGCCTCGTTCCCGAGGTGCGTGTCACCCATCTGGACCCCTTCCACGCAGCCACGGTCTCGGCAGCGCTCGACCTCGCGACCCGGTCACGTGCGGGGGTGGCCGTCGACATCTCGGACGTCCCGGACGAGGCGGACCTGTTCGGGCGCCTCGACCCCGCCCCGGCCGTCGCCGCCTGGGCCGAGGCCGGTGCGATCATCGACGTCTTCCGCCGCGTCTGGGATTCCGGGAACGCCGATGCGACCATCCGCGACTCGTCCACTGGTCGCTGCGCCGACCGCGACCGGCTCCACCGCGCGGAAGCGCGGCCGCAGCACTCGACCGGTGTCGAGCACTCGACGCCCGAGACCTCGGCTGCGTCGCAGATGTCGCAGGGCCATCCGCCGATCGTCGTCAGGGCCGAACCGGGCAACGAAGCCGCCCGCGCCGCTGCCGACATCGTCCTCGTCGACGAATCCGCCGGTGAGGTTTCCCTCGAAGACCTCCGCTCCGAGCTCGATCCCACCGCAGCGGTGCTCACCGTTCTGCCCGCTCCCAGGACTCGCGCCGAGGTGGCCGAGCTCGTCGGTTCCGTGTGGATCCTGACCGGTCGCGGTGCCTCCGGGGTTCTCCTGACTGCGCCCGCCGACGAACAGCTCGAACTCAGCGTCCGCCTGGTCTCCGAGATCATCCCCGCCCTGCAGGCAGCGGGGTTGCGCGAGACCCCGGCGCAGCCGGCCCCCACCCAGCCCGATCTGCGCACCCGCCTCGGGCTGGGGCCGGCCGACAGGCTCTGCGCTCGAGCATGAGAGTTCCTCTCTGTGCGTCGTGTCCTCGGCGGGTCGGAAGAACCGTTTGCGACGAAAGATGACAGCGATCGACGTCATATGACATGCGGTGACCGCGCGTGTCGACGGGCGTGCGAACACCGCCGTGGGCGAAGGAGACTGATTCCACCGCAAATGATGCGGTGACCATCAGTGAAGGAAGGATCCGCCGTGAGTTCATCTCGCTTCGAACCCACCACCCCCGCCGGAATCTCGACCCGATCGGTGCACTCGGGAGCCATGCCCGAATCCCACACCGGTTCGGTCGTCGCCCCGATCTTCCAGACCTCGACCTTCATGATGGACACTCCTGGAGACACTCGCGCCGGATTCGACTACGCGCGCACGGGCACCCCGAACCGCAGCGATCTCGAAGAGGCCCTGTGCGAGTTGGAGAACGCGTCCTTCGCGGCCGCGGTCAATTCGGGCACCTCCGCCGAGGTCGCCGTGTTCTCGGCACTGCTGGGCCCCGGTGACGAGATCATCATCCCCCGCGACGTCTACGGCGGTACTTTCCGGCTGCTGAAGAATGAGTATGAGCGCTGGGGGGTCCGGATCCGCACCGTCGATCTCACCGATACCTCGGCGCTGGCGGAGGCCATCAATGAACGGACCGCGATCGTCTGGGTCGAGACCCCGAGCAACCCGGGACTCGACATCGTCGACATCGCGGCCACGGCCCGGCTCGCGCACGAAGCGAACGCCGTGCTCGCCGTCGACTCGACCTTCGCCACCCCGATCCTGCAGCGGCCCATCGACCTCGGCGCCGATCTCGTCATCCACTCGACGACGAAGTTCATCAACGGCCACTCCGATGTCATCGGCGGTGCCGTGCTCGCCGGTGACGGCACGAGCTGTGCTCGCGCCGCCGAGGTGATCGAACGGCTCGAGAGCCACCTCGCCTCCGTGGGGCTGGGGGTCTCACCCTTCGATGCGTGGCTGACCAGGCGCGGGATCAAGACCCTGCCGGTGCGGATGGCCAAGCACAGTGAGAACGCGCAGACGGTGGCCGAGTGGCTCGAAGGCCGCGACGAGATCGCCGAGGTGATCTACCCGGGTCTGCCCTCGCACCCCGGACACGAAGTGGCGAAGCAGCAGATGAGCGGGTTCGGGGGAGTGGTCTCCCTGCGCACCGACACCGAGGCCAGGGCACTGTCCCTGGTGGCGAACACGAAGCTCATCACCCTGGCCGAATCCCTCGGCGGAGTCGAGTCGCTGATCGACCACCCGGCGACGATGACACATCTGGCCGTGGCCGACAGCGAACTGAGCATCTCAGGCACGTTCATCCGCCTCTCGGTCGGCATCGAGGACATCGACGACATCCTCGCCGACCTCGACCAGGCGCTCGCCGCCACGGCGGAGGGTGCGGCCGACGCCGGCTCTGCGGAGGACGGTGCGCGTGACGCGGCTGGCTCGGCGGTCGACGGCTCTGCGGAGGACTCGCGTCGAGAAGCACCGGCAGTGCCGAGTCCCACCGTTGCTTCGGTGTGATTCGCCAGTAGCGAGCTGTTCAGGCAGCAGCGGTGCGTGAAGCTTTGCGGTGAAGCTTCGAGTGGGCGCGGTCACTGCCTGTGGGGAAAACCCGACGCATGCTCGGAGGTCTTCGTGCTGTCAGCGCGAGCGCGACTCCCGTAGCGTAATTGCTATGAGTGAGAACACCCCCGAGAACCCGCAGGATCAGCAGCCGCACGGCGCCGATCCGCTGGAGGCTCAGACGCCCGAGGCCGAGGCTTCGTCGGATGACGTCGCCGAGGCGGCCGCCGAGCCCGCGGAACGCGAAGAGTCCTTCAGCGCCGCAGCGATCGTCAACGCCCCGCCGACCACCGAGATCGACGAGGAGCAGCCGCCGACCCGTGCCTACGAGCAGTCGCCCGCCTCGAGCGCCTCCGCATCCCCCACCTCCCCAGACGGGCAGAACATCCCCGCCGCAGCCGGTGCTCAGCCCGGGCAGGACATCCCCGCTGCCCCGGAGCACAGACCCGAAGCGCCTGCCGCCGCGTCCCACTCCGGACCGGCCACCTATCGCGCTCCCGGTGCCTACCCCGCACCGGGAGCCCAGCCGGCATACGCACCTCAGTCCGCTCCCGGACATCCCGCAAGCAGCCCTGGCCTCCAGCCGCCCCACGCCGGCTGGCCCGCACCCGGCCCCCAAGCGAGCACCTCCGGACACCCCACCAACCCCGGACACTCCAACCACGGATACTCAGCCCCCGGATCCCCCAACCCCGGACACCCCGCCGCCGCCCCCGGCCCCCAGCCGGGAATGGCGATGCCGAATCCAGCGCCGCCTCGGCGGAGGAAGCCACGCACCGAACCGGTCGCCTATGCCCCGGTCACCGGATCACTCCCGCTGAGCCGGGATGACGTCACCGAGATCCCGGCCGACGGCCCCATCACTTGGCCCAAGCGCTCGACCGGCATCATCGGGGTCGCGAACCTAGTGGCCTCGGCCGTGCTCGCCGTGATCTGGGCGTGGATCCCGCTGGGTCTGCTGTTCACCGGCATCGGCGGAATCTTCGCCCTCGGTCTCGGAGTGCTCGCCCTTGTCGTCTGGGTCCTCGTCCAGCAGGGCGCGAACATCGTCGAACGCTACCGATCCGAACTCGTCTACGCGGACAGGATCCCTGTGCCGAAGATCGAGAGCAGCAACCGCGAACCCGGTTTCGGCCGGTTCCTCCACAACCGCTGGCTGCAGGTCAAGTCCGGTGCCTTCTGGCGCTCGACTGCTCACCACTACATCAAGATGCTCTTCGCCGCGATCATCGTCGGCGGAACACTGGCAGGCATCTGCGGGTCGATCCTCGGCATCTTCGCCGCCGTCAACCCGCACGGCGTCAACACCTTCTTCATCGGCGACAACATCGCCGAATCCGCCCGACTCGGCGTGGCCATCGGCTCGGTCATCGTCCTGGCCAGCTCCGTGGCCATCCTGTGGTTCGCCCCGATCCTCGATCGCGCCCTGGACCGTGCGCTCCTGTCGCCGGCACGCACCGTCGCCCTCCAGGCCGAGGTGACCGAACTCGATCGGGCACGGATGGCCGGCATCGAGGCCGCGGCCGCCGAACGGCTGCGCATCGAACGCGACCTCCACGACGGAGCCCAGCCCCGCCTCGTGGCCCTGACGATGACCTTGGGGATGGCGAAGTCGAAGGTCGACTCCGACCCCGAACGTGCCAAGGAACTCGTCTCCGAGGCCCACACCGAGGCCAAGGGCATCGTCACCGAACTGCGTCAGCTCGCCCGTGGCATCCACCCGGCCGTGCTCACCGACCGCGGACTCGATGCCGCCGTCTCCGCACTGGCCGGCCGGTCGACCATTCCCATCGACGTAGACGTCCGGCTCGAGGGACGGATCGGGCGGGAGGCCGAAGCCGTGTCCTACTTCGTCGTCGCCGAGTGCCTGACGAACATCGCCAAGCACTCCGGTGCCACCCGCGCCAGCGTCTTCATCGCCCCGATCGACACCGGCGTCCAGATCGTCGTCACCGACAACGGTCAGGGCGGGGCACGCGTGGACCGGACCGGTCGGCACACCGGCATCGCCGGGCTCATCGACCGCGTCGAGGCCGCCCGTGGCACACTGAACCTGACCAGCCCCGCAGGTGGGCCGACGACCGTAGTTGTGGAGGTGCCATGCGCATCGTAATCGCTGAAGACTCTGCCGTTCTGCGTGCCGGACTCGAACGGCTCCTGACCGATGCCGGGCACGAGATCATCGCCGCCGTTCCCGACGCCAACGAACTGCTGGCCACGGTGCACAACGATCCTCCGGATCTCGCGGTCATCGACGTGCGCATGCCCCCGACGTTCACCGACGAGGGCATCCGCGCAGCGGTCCTCATCCGCAAACAGAACCCCGACGTCAAGGTCCTCGTGTTCAGCCAATACGTGGAAGAGCAGTACGCCTCCGAACTCATCGCCGAGAACACCGGCGGATTCGGCTACCTGCTCAAGGACCGAGTCGCCGATGTCGAGGACTTCCTCGACGCCGTCGACGAGGTCGCAGGCGGCGGCACCGTGCTCGACCCCGAGGTCGTGTCCCAGATCCTCGTCCGGACCCGGAAGAAGGACGGGCTGTCGACCCTGAGCCCACGTGAGCTCGAAGTCCTCCAGCTCATGGCCGAGGGCAAGTCCAACGCCGCGATCGCCAGAATCCTCTACCTCAGCGCCGGAGCCGTTGAGAAGCACATCAGCTCGGTGTTCACGAAGTTCGGCCTCACCGCCGACACCTCGGACAACCGCCGAGTCCTCGCCGTCCTCACATTCCTCGGAGCCTAGAATGCCTGCCACAGTTCGCATCAGCGAAACCGCTCGACTCGGTCTGCGCTCGGTCCTGATCATCCTCGCCGCCGTCGTCCTCCTCGTGCCCATCATCGTCACCACCGCCCACGGGGCCTCCCGCCTCGACTACGGCAGGATCGAGGCGAACGAGGCACTGCCGAAGGCGATGAAGGAACTGAAGATGAAGCTCGACGGGGGCGCCGCCGTCGATATCAAGGCCGCCGATGTCGACGAGCCCGCCGTGAAGCTCACCGCCACCGGTCCGCGCCACAGCTCCCCCGGCCTCAAGGTCGGCGGCAGGGGCGAGACCGCCGAGGTGACAGTGGACGATCGGACGAAGCGCGAGAACACCCGGATCACCGTCACCGTGCCCGCGGCTGACTCGAAGGACCTCACGCTCGACTTCGCCGGCGACTACGGCACATTCGACGTCGACGGCGACTTCGCCGGGATCACCGCCGACACCGACGGAGGGACCCTGAATATCGACGGCTCGGCCGAACAGGTGCGGACCTCGACCGACTGGGGCGCAACCTACCTCCGGGGCACCTTCGGAACCGTGGAGTCGACGACCGAGGTCGGTGCGCTCGAGGGCGAGGAACTCACCATCGACGACCGCATCGATGCGGTGACCACGACCGGGACACTCGAACTCGACTTCACCAATGACACGATCCCCTCCGGCGGCATCGTCGCCAAGACCGAGGAGGGCCCGATCGAGCTGAGCCTGCCGAACCTCGAAATCGCGCAGGAGAACATGACGGCCGAGGCGAAGGAAGGCGACGGAGAGACGGACGAGGTCGAGGACTTCTTCTACCGGATCAACGCGAAGTCGAATGACGGCAGCGTCGATCTGGCCTCCGACCTCGACAGATACGATGCGGCGAAGAACCCGCAGGAGGCCGAGGGCAAGACGCTGGTTCCGGTCTCGGCCACAGCCGACACTGGTATGGTCACGATCAACCAGAACTGAGCTGCGACCGGCGCACGGGCGGGCTCGACGACGAGTCCACCCGTGCGGCGTGTGAGAGGACGTTCGCCATGCAGATCACCGTCTACGGAGCCACCGGAACCTTCGGCCGCCGACTCGTGTCCCAGCTGCACGAGCGCGGGCACACGACCATCGCCGCACATCGCGGCAGCGGGGTCGACACCGTGACCGGCGAGGGCGTCGCCGAGGCGGCCGAAGGCAGCGATGTCCTCGTCGACTGCGTCAACCGGATGACGATGAGAGCGGACCGTGCCATCGATTTCTTCTCCCGCAGTTCGCGATCGATCGCCCTGGCGGCGGCCGAGGCGGCCCGGATGATGGCCGAGGCCATCGACGCCGGCGAACACGGCACCATCGAGGCGGCCGGTCCCGAGATCAGCGACTTCGCCGAGATCGCCGCACGAATCGCCGAGGAACGGACCAGGGCCGCGGGGATCGCGAAGGCCCCGAAGGTCATCGGCATGCCGCTGCCCGGACCGGCCTCCGGAGACGGGCTGATCCCCGACTCACCGCGACTGTCCGAGGTCGGCCTCGACGATTGGCTGCGCACCCCCTGAGCCCGGTCGAACTCTACGCGGTATCCTCCAATACGGAGGTGGACATGGATTGGATGGAATACGGTTTCAACGGAGCCGACGCGATCAGAGTCGTCATCTCCTGCATCGCCTTCTACTTCGGGATCATCCTGCTGCTGCGCATCTTCGGCCAGCGCACCCTGGCGAGCCTCTCGAGCTTCGACCTGGCCGCGATCATCGCCATGGGGGCGATCATCGGCCGCGCCATCCTCGGTGACACACCGACCCTCGGTGCGGGGACTCTCGGCCTGGCGACCCTGCTCATCCTGCAGGCGCTGAGCGGGGTCGGTCGTCGCTTCGGAGTGATCCGCGCCGTCGTCAACTCCCCGGCCGTCGTGCTCATGGCCGGTCGGGAGATCCTGTCCGACAACCTGTCGCGGACCCACGTCGACCACGCCGAGGTGATCGCGAAGCTGCGCTCGGCCGGGATCCGCAACCGCGACGAGGTCGCCTGCGTGATCCTCGAATCGACGGGTCAGATCAGCGTCATCCGGCGTGGTGCGCCCATCGCCGAGGAGATGCTGACCGGGGTCATCGGAGCCGAGCGGGTCCCCCGCGAGGGCTGAGCTCCGACCGTGATTCAGTCGAGGCCGAGCAGCTTCGCCCCATTGGTCCACAGCACCGAACGCATCCAGTCGTCGCCGAGGCCCAGACCGGCCAGACCCGAGATCTGATCGACATAGGGGTAGGGGATGTTCGGGAAGTCGGAGCCGAGGACGATCCGATCCTCGAGCCGGGCCAAGCGTTCGCGGTAGGCCGGCCCCACCTCGGCGGGGGAGCTGAAGTACCCGGAGGCGAACATGGTCGTGTCGAGGTGGACGTGGTCGTAGGCCTCGACGAGATCGGCGAAGGCATCGTATTCGGGCATGCCCATATGGGCGATGACGAACCTGAGGTCGGGGAAGCGCTCGAGGACGTTCGCCACCGCCTGCGGGCCGGTGTGCTTGCCCGGCAGAGGCGCGGATCCGGCGTGGATGACGATGGGCGCCCCCGCCTCTTCGAGCGCCTCCCAGGCGGGGTCGAGCACCCGATCATCGGGAGAGAAGGCCCCGACCTGGACGTGGACCTTGAACAGCTTCGCTCCGGCAGCCAGGGCGGCGGGCACGTAGTCGGCGGATTCGGGTTCGGCGTAGAGGGTTCCGCAGTGGATGACATCGTCGTGGGCGGCGGCGAACTCGGCGTTCCAGTCGTTCAGCCATGCGGCCATGCCGGGTTTGTGCGGGTAGGTCAGCGCCGGGATCGCACGGATGCCGAGCTCGCGGACGATGCGCAGCCGCGTGTCCGTGTCGAACCGATAGGTGATCGGCCAGTCCCGGCCGTAGTTCTTCGCGGCATCGTCGAAGTACTCCCAGACCTTGTCGAGCACGTTCTGCGGGAGGAAGTGCACGTGGATGTCGGCCAGCCCCGGCAGACCGAGGGCCTCCAGGTAGGCGGGGATCTGCGCGTCCGAACGCGGGGGAGCGGTCATGGTGTCGGGGACAACGACGGTGCGACCGATCGTCGTCTCGGTGTCCGTGCCCGGGCCCGGCTGAGAGGCTGCGTCATTGGAGTCGTCCATGAACCCACTCTATGACCTCGTGGCACAGGGTCCGGAGAAGGGGTCCGGAAGGAAGGGGCAGCCTCGTCGAGCCCACCGCCGTCCTCAGCGGGCGTCCATGACCGCACCATAGACTGCCCGCATGAGTCTGATCGACCCGTACCCGATCATCGTCCCGTCCGGACTGCGGCCCGTCGGGCAGAGCCCGTACTGGACCCCCGGAGACACCGTGACCTGGACGTTCCGTCGGTTCGACTTCGACCGTGATCTCGCCGAGGTGACCCGACCGATGCGTGTCATCGCCGACGGCCCCGATGGTGCCGTCCTGTGGCTGCCGGGAGGGACTCCGACCGGGGAGACCCGGATCGTCGGGTGGGAGGATGCCAATCCGCACGACGTTCCGCTGCGGGCCAGGTTCCGCCCCCTCGCCGAGGCGCCCACCCGGATCCAGGTCGACGGCACCTGGCGGGGCCGCGGAGTCCTCAAGATCGTCCCGCCCGAGGTTCCGTTCTCGGTGTGGGTGCTGCTCAAGGACGCAGGTGCCGGGGTGCGCGCCGAGTGGTACGTCAATCTCGAGACCACGCACCGACGCAGTGATGATGCGCTGTTCACCAGCGACCACGTCCTCGACATCACGTTCCCCGTCGCGTCGATTCCACTCCACGCCGAGGACGGCACCCTCGACGCACGCGGTGCGGTGTTCAAAGACGTCGACGAACTCGCCGCGGCCGCGAACTTCGGAGCGTGGCCGCCCGAGTGGTCGCAGACCATCCGCGCGAACGGCTCCCATGTGCTCGACCACCTCGGCGACTTCTCCTGGGCCTTCGACCCCGAGTGGGAGGCCATCGCCCGCAGACTGGCGGGCGAATCGGAGGGTGCGCCCGGCGCGGACGGGCCGGTGAGAGCGGAACTCGGGGCCGCCTCGGCGAGAGAAAAATCGTTCGCTCAGGAACATCGTTCGATCCCGAGCGGTTGCTATGACAGAGAGCTTCGATGATCCGAAGACCCGGTCCGGCGAGGCCGGCCCGACATCGAACACAGACGCGCTGATGAAAGGAACCGTGTCATGACGACCAACCACAGGATCCGCCTGAATTCCCGTCCCGTGGGCACGCCCACCGAGGAGAACTACCTGCTCGACGAGGTGCCCGTGCCGAGCCCGGGCGAGGGCGAGGTGCTGCTGCGCACCCTCTACCTCTCGCTCGATCCGTACATGCGCGGGCGGATGTCGGATGCGAAGTCCTATGCCGCACCCGTCGAGGTCGGCGATGTCATGGTCGGAGCCACCGTGTCCGAAGTCGTCGAATCGAATGCGCACGACTTCTCCACCGGCGACATCGTCCTCGGCTACGGCGGTTGGCAGGAGTATTCGGTGGAGTCGACCGGGCACCTGCGCAGGATCGATCCCGAGCTCGCACCGATCTCCACCCACCTCGGCGTGCTCGGTATGCCCGGATTCACCGCCTATGCGGGACTGCTCGAGATCGGGCAGCCGCAGGAGGGCGAGACCGTGGCCGTGGCCGCCGCCACCGGTCCCGTCGGCTCCGTCGTCGGTCAGATCGCGAAGATCAAGGGAGCGACCGCCGTCGGCATCGCCGGCGGCCCGGACAAGGTCGCCCACCTGCGTGAACTCGGCTTCGACGTCGCCCTGGACCACCGGACGGGCAACCTGCGGCAGGAGCTGAAGGAGGCGGTGCCCCAAGGCATCGACGTCTATTACGAGAACGTCGGCGGGGAGGTCTTCGACGCCGTGCTGCCGCGGCTGAACACCTTCGCTCGCGTGCCCGTGTGCGGACTCGTGGCCAACTACAACCTCACCGAACTGCCCGAGGGTCCCGACCGCTCGGGTGCGCTCATGGGCCACATACTGACGAAGTCGCTGCTGGTGAGAGGTTTCATCCAGACCGAATTCGCCGGCCGGCTCACCGATCAGTTCCTCACCGATATGAGCGGCTGGCTCAAGGAGGGCAAGGTCCGCTACCGCGAGGACATCCGCCCCGGTCTGGAGAGGGCTCCCGAGTACTTCAACGACCTGCTCACCGGCGGGAACTTCGGCAAGATGGTCGTCGCCGTCGGCGCGGAGGGCTGAGGGGCGGCAACGGTCGGCCGGGCCGTCGTCGATACCTGCTCCTCGACGAAGCAAAGTGAGACTCATGCGAAGTGAGCGAACACCTCGGCGGGGTCGAGTCCGAAGCTCAGGGCCAGGGTGAGCACGATGCGTGCCTTGCGGGCGTCGAGGATCCCGGCCGGGACGAGTCCGGCCTCGAGCAGACCGATCTCGCCGCCGGGATAGCCGTAGGTGCGTCTCAGGCTCGCCCCGGACCCCGTTCGGGAGGCGAGGACCACCGGCATCGCCTCGACCAGTCGGGTCACGGCGGGCAGCAGGGACTCGGGCACGTGTCCACCGCCGACTCCCGAGATCACGGCACCGGCGAATCCGGACCCGGCGATGAGCTCGAGCGTCTGCTCGGGCTCACCCATCCCCACCTCGGCGAGGGCGATGTCTTTCAGCCGTTCGGGCCGGGGCAGCCCTGCGAACGGTGAGGCCGCCGTCCGCGGTGCGTGAGGCAGGTGGACGGTGGTCTCGCTCAGCCAGCCGATCGCTCCGAGCACCGGGCCGGAGGAGAACGCGGCCGTCGAGGTCGCATGCGATTTCGTGACGAACCGCGGGTCGTGGACCTCGTCATCGAACACGAGGCTTGCCGGCAGATCGCTGACCTGGTCCGACAGTGCCGTCAGCGCCGCGGCTCTGACGTTCGCCGGTCCATCGGCCCCGGGCAGGGTGGGGTTGCGCATGGCACCGGTGGCGGCGATGTGCACGCCTGAGTCATTGAGCAGCCAGAGACCGAACGCGGACTCCTCGAGGGTGTCGGTGCCCTGAGTGAGCACGAGACCGTCGGCGGCGGAGCTGCGGGCGAGGTCGACGACGTCGAAGAGCATCTCGAGGGT
>Ga0209487_1003588_pt1 | contig 12128 bp, 7 predicted proteins | sample Poulit2012_FD_187524 | JGI IMG/M metagenome (GOLD analysis project Ga0209487, IMG submission 187524) | Agricultural soil microbial communities from Georgia to study Nitrogen management - Poultry litter 2012 (SPAdes) (version 2) | ecosystem: Environmental > Terrestrial > Soil > Agricultural land... | reverse complement strand
ATCACTTAATCCATTTTTATTGGTAAATGAACCCTTGATTGTTGCCTTTTTGTTATCTTTGTTGAATACTTTTTGATTGCTGGTCACTTCCAGTTCACCTATTGACTGAATCGCAAGCTCATTGTATACATCATTGGCGATGTCAACAATATTTCCTTCTGGCTCTATTGGGAAATCACCAGATTGATCCACCCAATCTTCTCCAAATTCATACCAATCAATAGACTTTGGTGCCGTCTTCGTTTCTAATGCAGCTTCAAGCGTATCAAAATAAGACTCCCATCTTGAATAGTAATAATCGCCTGTAAGTCCCGACAATTGACGACGTGCATAGTCATTAAGACTGTTTTGAGGCGTCCATATTGTAATGAGAGACTTTGCATCGTATTTCAATTGGTCAATCCCCTCTTCGCTCGATGCCCAATTCTCAGCCTTTTTCAACCATGGTCCAAGCATACTATGGTAATTAGTAGCCGTCACCTGATCAGTAAGGTCGATATAGTGAAGGAATAGATTACTCAACTCATCTAATAATTCCTTATCCCTTTCATGATAAGCTTCTTCAATTTCAGGAAGTAAAATGCGCCCTCTGTTAGCCAGAACCTGTCTGGTTACATCCATAAGATCATATTGGTATGCACTACTGTCCTGTAAATCGGAATCCACAGCGAGTAGATCTTCCAGTGCCTGTTCAAACTTAGCTTTATTATAATGAAGATCTTTTTGGAAATATCTACTATTGTTCAGTGCATCTATATCGGGTACTAAACTATACAATTCAGTTGCATATTCGCTAGAGTTATTGCCGGGCAAGTTATAAAGCGTATCTTGTATCGTTTGCCAAGCCTTAATCGCATTGGAATCTGAAGCTCCGTAACGTGCTTTTACATAATCCGCCGTCCATTCATCCAAATCCAGCGGTTCTTCATGCCATGCCATTTCAGTAAAGAATTCCACAGCATAAGGATTATTATTAATCGCTTCAGGCAACAAGGCAGTTCCTGAAAGCGCACTGTCTTCTTTATCCAACCATTCATAAAATTTTTCATTCCAAATGGTCAGATTTGCTGCCATGTTCGTATGGCCGCCAAAGTTCCAAATTGTACCAAAGGCATATGGAGTATGCTCCCAATCCTTTTCCCTATTTTTTGCAGTATCTCTATCGGAAATCCCGTCCAATACAAGCACTTTTTCTTTATCCACTGCCTCAAGTGTCTCGATACGTGGATTAGAATGCCAGCCTAGAAGGACCCATGTCGCATCGGGATGAGCCTTATTTAAAGCTTCCTGTACAGCTATTGAGGCTTCCCCTACGTCTACGCCACCTTCCTTACCACCTTCATGGAATAGATCCATTTTGAACATGTCGGTGTCCCCGAACAGGTCACTCTGGTGCTCATAAAATGTGGCGGCGATGTCTGAATATAAATCAGTTGTCGTATCCAGCCAATCAGGCTGTTGGAACGTATGATAAGTACCTTGAGAAACTATCTTTGCATCTGGATTTCTTTCCTCAAATTTAAAAGGTACCATTCCATAATAACCGGGGAAAACAGGTGTCATACCTAGATTCCTCAATCTATCACTAATTTTCTCACCTAATTCAGCCCGCTTGTCAATGACCTCTTGCGGCATGACACGAGGAAACGTGCTAAGATTTTGCATAAGCCACCAAGGCTGATGAGCTGGGCCCGGAATCCATTCACGCAATTCCGATTTGGAATAACCAAACTCTTCAAAGGTTTTTTGATAGACGGCTTCTTGCCCAGGATAGACAAGTACTTCATTAATACCATGAATTGCAAGAATATCTATCTTTCGCTGCCATTCTTCCCAATCAGCATAAGGGTCAGTGTACCCTTCATCGGTATCATTTAACGCAAATCGGTTTTCTACGTTGGCTTGACGTACTATTTCCTCTTCCGGCAACGGCAACTCTTCAGATAAGTTTACGTTCTTACCATTAAAAGAAATATTAGAATCGGCTTCATATTTCATATACCAATTCCAGCCCATCAACAATGCGCTTGTGCTTGTAGCTTCAATGACGATACGGTCTTCATCACCTGTGCTAATTTTAAACGTTTCTTGATCATACTCTGACTCATCCAAAACTTTAAACTCGAATTGATTCACCTGTTCACACGATAACCATCTTTCTATCAAATCGTATGCTTCTTGTAAATTGACGGGAGAGTCATTAGACGACTTTTCATAGTTTAATCCAGAATCCTCGCCTCCTTCAGCACATACTTCCGCTGATTTGGTATCGCTTTGAGACGGTAATGTTTCTGTTTGATTGCCGCCTTCAGCTTGACTAGAATTGAAAGATTTAGCATCAGAGGAAATTGGCATCATACTAATTAACATAATCACAGTTAATATTCCTATAAATCTCAATATGTGATTAGATTTATTCACAACAACATCTCCTTGTGGTGTAACCTGTTTTTAAATCTACCTTCCTATCTTTCCCGCTAGGGTGATTAGAAACTTTACACCTCCCTCGAAAAGTTGTAGATTTGAAAGTGGTTTTCATAATTCAACATAATACAGTTAAAGCGCTTTCTCAATTGATATATTCTAGAAATTTTATTTTTCAGAAAAATGAATAGAAAGAACTAAGACTTTAAACCTTCGTTTGGTGGTGTATAAGAAATTAGTTCGTTGAAGGAATCTGGCAAAAATAATCACATTAGCTGAACAAGAGTATATTAAAACAACAAAACAGCACTACCTTTTTTAACTGGAAGTGCTGTAAATAAAACTATCAATCAGTTAGCTAAAGCAACTAACTTGTATAATTCGCAATAATCATATGTCTGCTAAAAAGGTGGATGGTATATTATCGCTGTAAACCTGGAAATTGCCATATACCTGTGGCTCTAATCAAATCACGATAAATCACCAGTTCTTCGTCTTTGGATACCTTGTTCATTTCCTCGTCATTTTCAAAATCCATATATACAGTATTGGTTATATGTCGATCTGTTGCAGGATCACCTTTCTTCTCCATCATTTGGCTTACTTCATTAAATATGACAAGAGCCCTTCTCATATGTGTGGCGCTTGAAATAACCGTTATATCTTTTACTTCTTCATTTCTTGCAATATCCATTGAGAACAGGGCATTTTCAACAGTATCCGTTGCCATATCTTCTTTAAAAATACGCTTCTTATCAATTCCCTCTTCTACTAGCCAATCATACATAAGACCGGCCTCAGTGTTTCCCTTTTTAGGGACACCACCAGATACAATAATTTTTGAATCAGGATATTTCTTAGCAGCCTTTTTGGCTACTTCCAAGCGCTCAATCAGGGTTTCTTCCATTTCACCTTCTTCTGATAACGCATAACCAAGGACAACAAAAGCATGATTTTTTTTCGCAAGATCATCTGGAACTTCAGTTTCTAATTTAGCATCTTTTATATTTTCTACTAAATCAACTCTTTTTTCATATTCCCTAGCTCTTGTACTATTTATATCTTCCAACTTTTTAAAACCAGATTCAAAACCCTCTTTGTTCCCTTCTACTTTAGAGTATATGGCATGCATAAGCTGAGCTTCAAAGTGACTTTCTTCAAATTTTAAAATTTGTTCATAAACACCCAATGCTTCAGAGATTTCTTTCTGTAAAATATGTGCTGAAGCTAAAGAGTATTTTAATTCCTGATCATACGGGTCTAGGTGTGCCGCTTGTTGAAATGCTTCTTCAACAACATCATAATCTCCATGCAATGTAATTCCTTTAAAAATCTCTTCTTCCGCTACTTTAAGATCTCCACCATACCAGTAATAATGCATCGCTATATCTTCAAGCGCTTTAATTCTTTCACTAGTTGGAGAATTATTTTTGACCTCGGCAAATAAATCATCAATATCATCTTCTGTCTCTGGCTCATTCTCTACTATTTCTGTATTATCCTGGCTTTTTGAATCGCCTGTATCCTCATCAGGTTCATTCTCAGTACAAGCCACTAATCCTGATAATAACAAAATAGATAGAAATAACTGTAATATTTTTAACTTCATTTTAAAGAACCTCCATACTAAAGAATCACTTTATTCAACATGTTACGTCATAGTTGACTTCCTAAAAGAATAACATACTATTAGCTAATACTAAAAGATGGTCTCGTACATATCGAGACCATCTTAAAATGTCGGGGCACAGCACTCATCTGCCATGTAAGATTAGCAATCATTATATTCTCAATTCCGTCCGAATAAAAGGCATATTATATTATTAAGCTACTTCTTCTACTTGATTGGTAGATTCATCAAGTAAATACTGTGTAGACTGGTCGAGCAAATCGTATGCTTCATCGGATATCATATTTTCATCTAATTGATACTCTAAAAGTTTTTGAAAGTTACTTAGATGTTTTTGCACTTTATCTGTTTGTCCCGTTTCCTCAAATCGTTTTACAGCTGTTAGGTGAATCGTCATCAATCTTGCCACATCATCCTCGTAAATTTCTCCTTGGTCATGTAAGGTCCCCACTAGTTGTTGTACGCTCTCAAGAGATGGTTCCACTACAGTCACCTGCATATTTTTAGTAACTATTTCATCATTTTCTTCATAACTTATTTCAATTTCCTGTTCACCAAGTTCATTTGAATTATATCCTGTGACATCTGATAGGTCAGTAACGTCACGTGTATAACCATTATTATATACCGCGTTAATGTCTAAATCCAAATCCTCATATAAGTTATATTCTAAATCACCATCAATCTTGATATCTTCTAGTACAGAGATTGGTAAATCATTCACTCTTTCCACACCAGCAATTTGGTACATGCCTCTCACCTTTAACGAAAGTGATTCTTCTGTTTTATCTTCTCGATACCAACCCGCATTACCTTCCCCTATAAACTTAATTGGGGCAACGCCTAGTTCCCGTGCCTTTAATTGGGACATCGTATAGTAAAAAATGCTACCTCTTTTTAAATGATATTGACTTGTTATCATGGAAAATGTATCAATATCATAATTATTGTACAAAATTTCAAAACTGTTGGCCGCATTCTCAACCGTTGTCGAGCTCTCGTTTTCCACAATGATTCTATCTTCAGAAAGTCCATGATCCACTAGCCAATCATGCATACGGTCGCCTTCTGTCCAACCATTTTTCTCCACTCCACCTGTAACTAGAACATAGGAATTAGGGTATTTCTCCGCGCTTCTTAAAACGACTTCCAATCTACCAATCAATTCATCTCTCATTGTCCCATCATCATTTAAAGCAAATCCCAAAACTACAAAGACATGGTTGTCATCATTTGGCAGACCATCTGGAGCAACATCTATATTTTCTACCATTTCATTTTCAATCCAGTCCCATTCTTCCATAACAGAACGCCAAATGTCATAATCCTCTTCAGATCTTTCTTTCATTAAATCTAGTGTTCTTAAAATATCTGTCTCTGCATTTTCTCCGAAGTAATAGATGACTTCACTTATGAGTTGATCGACACTCTTAGAGTCAGTATTTGTTTCCGCCGAAACAACTGAAAAAGGCAACAAACTAAATACTAATAATAAACCCATTAAAATTTTATTTATTTTTTTCATTCCTATCCACTCCTAAATTTGTTTTATTTATTCTCCCACTTATACATCAAGTAATCTGTACGTTCGTTTAATTTCCGATAAGCTTCATCAGTCATCGTACCGTTTTGATGATGGTACTCTAGCAAACTCTTAAATCCCTTTAAATGTTTAATGACTTTGCTTTTAGAATTCTTGTTTTCATAGTGGTCTGTCGCATCTAAATGCACTTTCAAAGAATGAGTCGTTTGGCTATTTGTAATAACCCCTTCTTCATCCAGGTACCGAACAAGTTTTTTTAAGCCGTCTGACTGCAATGGGTGTTCTCCGGGTTGAAGCGTGATATTTGCAGTAACAGGAAAATGGTCGGATGCTAACGAGTGAATCACCTCAGATGAATTAATCTGTATGTCAGGTGACGTCAATATATAGTCAATTCTTTTCTCCGGATTATCAGAACGAAATGTAAAACCGTCACTATCATGCAGAGTCGACCAAGCATCTTTGTAATTATTAAATAAAGATTCAAGCTCAGGTGCTTCTGGCGTAGCATTCATATCACCGACTAATATTTTGTTGTCGTGATTTTCAGTTAGTTCAATCACATCTTTAACTTGCTGCCCACGCTCAACCGCATCGCCATGATGATCTAAATGTGTAACATAAAACCATGTTTCTACTCCTTCAATATCAATTTGAGCCTCCAGTAATCCTCTTTGTTCCCGATCCTCATAGAGCTTAGTAAGTTTATAGTTCTGGGAATCTAGTATGGGATATTTACTCAAAATAGCTGTACCATACTGTCGATTATGGGTTTGACCTTCAGCAGGTGACTTATCTAGATTTGCTGCAAATTCATATTCCATATCTAATATCTCGGCAAGTTCCTTTGCTTGGTCTTGAAAGTCACTTCTTTCTGACCAATGATTGTCGACCTCCTGAAGCCCAATTACATCAGCATCCGTTTTTTGTACTTGTTCAGCTATTCTTTCCAAGTCAAGTATGCCATTATCCTGCCCTATACCTGCTTGAATGTTATACGTCATAATATTAACCTTTATAGAGTCTTTTGATGAATTACCATCAGCTTTAGCTACAGTTCCAACTGACGAAATAGACATCAATATTAACAATAGACCTGTAATAGCACCTACTACGGTTCTTTTAATGAATAATTTTTCACTTAATCCCATTAATTAACACACTCCTAACATACTTATAATCTTTAGAGCACTTTAAGCAAAGGATTTTATCGTATATCACCACAATTCATCTGTCCTTTTCCACTAAATAATTAAAAACTTCCGTGAGAATAATAACTGCATGGGCAAAAGTTCTATTAAACTAGCTAAATTCTTCTTTATTATTTATTTGTACTACGGTATAGGCCAATTCTCATCTTCCTGCCACCAGTTTTTCTGATTGTTCATACGTACTCGCAAGCGGTTTCAAAAAAAGACCTTAAAATGACCAGCAATCAAAAAAGGAATCTTTCAACTCTTCTATTTCGAGATCCTCTTGCTGTCAATTTCAAAGTCTCAGTTGCAAAATTATAATAACTAATCTGCTATTTTCTTATCGTGATATATTAGTGGGGAGACGCTCAACCTGTTAGGAAGAATCAATCCCCTCCTTCCAACAGCTATCAATCCTCTTACGATCAATCCATTTTAAGTATTTTAGATATTCTAATAAGTAGTGATTTCCTTCATTATAAAAATGAAAACTAAAAAAATCAATATATTTAGCATAAAAGACAAAGAGAGAAATCTATTAAAACTAACTATTATTCTTTTAAAATCAGGGCGATTAGCTATAACCTAAACATACAAAGTACTTACTCAGTAAATAACGACAACTAAATCTTAATTCATTAGATGATAGTCTTTTAGTTTTTAAAAATTATGGATATCAAGACTTATGTGCTGCATTAATTTAAGAAGGTGGTTAGTTGACATCAACCGTAACAGCGTCCAATTGGAAATCCTCGCACACGAAATCGGTTCTTCGGAAGACAAGCAACACAAAAACAGTGCACCCCAAAGCAAAACACAATCTACACTTTAAAGTGCACTCTCATTTCAATCTACTTTCGCCTTCACCATCAGCCTTTTTAAAAAACTTCGACTTACGTAATTTCATTACCGAAAAATAAACATCTGCTGCTGATTTGCCAATGGCCTATGTACTGGTGGCAGCTATCGTCCCTAAAATGGCAATGCCACCGGTTATCGTTGAAATACGCTTAATGATGGATGAAGAAATTTTCTTCAGAGGGCCTTTTCTTTTTTGGGCTTGTGCTAAATCTAGTTTCTCTGATTCATGTAATTTTTCACCTATAAAATCAGATAATGTATCAATATTCCACAAATCGCCTTCAAGCGGCTTATGTTTGAGGATATTATCCTTCAACACAAAAACAGCATCCTCTTCCAATGTCCCATCCGGTTTAGACGACTCGAATATTCCTCTATTATCCACAACTTTCCAAGTTAAATATTCTTCTCTAAACGTGATGAGATAGGGTTCAACCTGAGGATTCTGTGGCTTGAAGTCACTATTTTACAGTACTCTGCCTGGTTCAAATTCAACTTCGAATTCCTCTTCAAATTTCTCTTGTAGCTTTCTAATCACATCTTCCTTTTCTTTTCGTTCTCTAGCGAAATCACTCATACCCTTTCCTGCTTCCGTCATTTCCTTCGTCGTCCCGTCTGCAAGAGCCTCTATTAATTCTGATCCTTTTTCATAGTAATCGAATAATGCATTCGCCCCACTGACTAAAGCTTCATAATATTCTTCCCCCGCCTCGGACTCTGGTTCTTTCATATCAGCAAGATACTCTCGTTTTTCTTCGATGAGATTTAAATGATAGATAAAATAACTTCTTCGTCATTTGCATCACCGTCGTTAAAGCTATTCGATGCTGTCGTTAATTCTAAATTAATTTCATGAACAGGTTCTATCACATTTTCCCTGAAGTCTTTCTGATATGCTTCCAATTCTTCCTTAGGGTCTTCCGAACACCCCGCCATGACACCAAGCAGAAATAATGTACAAAATAAAAATAAAAACTTTTTTCTCATCCTGTGAACTCCCCCATTTTCTATTATCTCAGTTAAAATAACACATCACATTCTTTTAAGCAACGTCGGGATAAAAGGCTTGGTTCTCATTACCTACAGACTATCTCAATCATTTATAACGTAATAGGATTCTGACTCTTATGAAATAAAAAAGACGATCGAATCCAGTAAAATAAGTCACCCTTAACTTGTAATCCCATAATAAAACCAGTTATAGACACAACTTCAGAATTATGTCTATAACTGGTTTATTTTAGAGTTTTGCTTTATTGATTTATAGAGTCAATTAGAGTATGCAACACATTATCGGTATTGGATTTTTCTATCACTTTTTCTGTATAGCCTAAACGTAGGCGGGGGTTGACCCCAAATTGCCTGATTATTCCATGGAAAATGTTTATTGGCCTAGTCGCACGGTCGATTATCTATTATTACTTGCTGCTGATCCCCCACTTAGTCATATTGTTATCAATTTCTAAAAAGTGACGGATCATGCATTTTCTGGGAGTTCATCGTATCCAGTAAAGATATTTCTTTCCCAATCTATCTCAGATTCAATAAAGTCTAAGTCCCCTATGTCTCCTCTATTCACAAAAATATTATTAAAGATTTTGGCATCACTCATGCCGGTAGCACCATTTTCCATGAATTTTCCTGTATCACCAGTGGCCTCGTGATAGATTGTATTATTATAAGCTTGGTTACCTTTATGACCTGGTCTCCAGTCAAACACACCGTGTCTCGTTCCATCATTTTGACTGATATTGTAACGGAATACCCCATTAAATCCGAGTAAGGAAGGAGTGTTACACCACATAAATGTTCCACCGGAATTATCATGCATAATATTATATTGAACATAGTATCTTGATTCAATGCATCAATTTCTATCCCTCGTCCATCTCCAGCAGCTAATAAACTATCGGCTGGTACTGTATCATATACCTCGTTATACTCAAATATTACGTCATCAGAATTCCAGTTAAATAAACCTATAGCATACCAGCTATTAAATCCTGTTCTGTACACGATATTATGGTCAACCAACGCATTACTAACATTATCAATAATGGCACCATCGCTCTCAATCTCAATGTCATGAATGATGTTATTGCTGACTGTAATATTTTCATTTGGTTTCCATGATCCTAAACCAGCATATCCAAAGTCTTCATGTTCATTCCATTTTTCACCTTCTCTTGTCGTCCAAGGGGTGATAAAGTTTATTCCAGAACGTCCTAAGTCATACAGTTCACTATTGGTTACTGTTATATCATGGATTGCGGTTGGTACGCGTTTGGATTGATCGTTTAAATTGGTGGAAAAGTAAACCTAAAGCCCCTTATAATTGTTATGATGAGCCTTTTTAACTCTACCTTTTTTATCTATACTTAATTAATGATTTTAGAAGTTTCTGCATTGCTTCCAAGTATGCTCCTTTTAAATAATTATATCCTTCTCTTCTCCAACAGTTACCTCACAACTTTTGGAGGTTGAAATTACTCGACATAAAAAAATACAGGCTGGCCCCTTACATTCGGACTCCAGCCCGTATTTTTGCTTAGAATTGAATATTTATCTTATGTCATTTTATGCATTTGTCGAAAATCACATACTATAAATCACGTTTACCTTACTAGGAAGAACGCATAGGCATAAACAGTTAACATATGCTATTGCTCCAAAGCATCATCAGGATAGAAAAACTATTTTTCCTCTCCCACTGTTTGTTGAGCATTAAACGTCCATGCTAGTTGTAGGGAATCGCCCTGGAATTCATTTTGATTCTCTCCGTTATCGATAAAGTTAAATTTGACGGTAAAATCGTCCGCTGAATCAACTGGAAGACCTTTCTCCCCAAACTGCGGATAAAAAATATGTTCATTAATTGCTTCCGGTGTCATGTTTTGTAGTTCAGCTAACGTTGTTTCATAAATAACCTCATCCAGTTTATCTGCGTTATATAAGAATTCCACCTCGATATACTCACCAAAGTCTTGTGTGTTATCTCCCTTTGCATCAATTACATTATAGTCTGTTTCTAGAAACACCTTATCAATGTCAAGTGTACCATTATTTTGTAGTTCAAATGTCCGAACCATCCAGTCACCCGGCTTCAAATTTTCGACATTAATGATTTCAGTGGGTTCAATAGATAAATCCAATGTACCTGCTGCAAAGGTATTATTGGTGACTTCGCTATCACTAAAATAAGCATATGTTCCGCCAGCGACTAGGGATAAACCTAATACAGCTGACATCAAACCCATGCCAAGTTTTCTCTTCAGCCCCATTGTATTTCCTCCCTTAAATTCATACTATTTTTTTCCTGTTCCTGTGCCCAGGTTCATATAATGTAACCCCCCTGTGCCAAGGCAGGTCATCTGTCCTGTCACAGGGGAATAAACTACATATTGATCCTTTACTTCCTTACTGCCACATTGTTTTTAAATAATTCGCGTCGGATGTGAGTAGATTGTAAGCGCTGTGAGATATCAATCCTTCTTCTTCCTGATGGTCCAGTAATAAGAATAAACCATTGACATGTTTGATGACCTTATCCGCTGCGCCAGTTTCCTCAAATCGCTTTAAGGTAGTCAAATGCATATCTAATGCACGAACAGCCCCTTCAGAAATATCGCCTGTTTCTACTAACTCTTCAACGAGTAATTCCAAGTCACCTGCACCAGTTTTTGTCACGTCAAAGGCTCTAGTAATTTCTTGATTAATTTTATTGCCTTCATCGTCCCACGCACTTGCCTGTAATGATACCGATGTGGCATTTTTCGATGGTGTGATTTCAGCTATCCAACCATCCTCCCTTTCAGTCAAAGGAGTCGTTTCCCATGTCTCGCCATCATCGAATGATACCTTTAGTGAAACATCCTCTAACGTTCCATAGCCACTTATACCTGAAATTTTTGTCACATCTATCACTAATTCAGTCGGGCGATTAGCTAATAAATGGCCTTTTGTATTCATGTCTGACTGATAGTTAAGCGATAGTAATGGAATGTTAAGAACGCCATCTTCTGACCAGAACGTCCACTCTGTGAAAGTTCGTGAAGATGCTTTAAACAAGCTATGATCATGTTTGGCATCACTTACCAGTTTATACTGCAATCTTTCTTTTGGAAGTATACCTGTATAAAGCCCTTGTCCCTTGCCTTCCTCTATTAACGTATCCCCTTGATAAATTTTCAAGGTCTGATCTTTATTCGAAAGTGTACCCGTGTGATTTTTTCCCGAATCAGCATAGCCTGGGACATTAAACATGAATCCAAAGCCACCCCGTTGTGGTGTCCAGAAACCGTCTCCAAAACTCGGCCTGATGACGGGGGAGAACCAGTCTTCTTGTAAACGTTCACCAGCACTATAGCTCGCAATGGTATCCCTAACTTCCCAGGTGTCTGCTTCCTCATTTGGTTGTGAAGGGTCGATTACACTCGTTTTATGATACCAAGATGTTCCCTCCTCTACTGATACCCAC
>Ga0209487_1003587_pt1 | contig 12129 bp, 13 predicted proteins | sample Poulit2012_FD_187524 | JGI IMG/M metagenome (GOLD analysis project Ga0209487, IMG submission 187524) | Agricultural soil microbial communities from Georgia to study Nitrogen management - Poultry litter 2012 (SPAdes) (version 2) | ecosystem: Environmental > Terrestrial > Soil > Agricultural land... | reverse complement strand
GCGAACATGCCGTTGAGCAGCACGGTGGGAATCGCCAGGGCGAGCATGATCCAGAACAGGCGCCGGAACATCGCCACATGATCCCCATGTCCCCCATGTCCGCCGTGGTCTCCATGACCGCCGTGAGCGTCATGTCCGGCGTGAGGACCATGGCTGTCGTGACCGGAGTGGGACGCATCATGTCCGTGGTGCGCTGCGGCGGTCAGTGGGTCGGTGACCTGTCCGGTCTTCGTCGGCATCGCTTGCCCGTGGGTGGTCTGGCTCCCGTGTCCCCCGCCGTGGGCGGTGTGCTGCTCGGCGGGACCGCGTCCATCTGGCCTGGTCCCGCCGTGCCCGTGATGGTGCTCTGGCGTGCTCATAGCTTCCCCTCGTCGACATCCTTCATCCATACCCCTACAGGGTATCCCTGCTGGGTGCAAGGGGGACGGGTGGCATTCCATTCCTGATCTGGGGCCCTTGCCGGTGATCTTCATGGGTTCTTCATGAAAGGTCGATCGATTGGCCCGGTCGGGCGGTCGATGCTTTCGGTGGTGATCCGACACCCATTGAGAAGAGGAACTTCGTGACAGCCCAAGAGAGCCCGACCAAGGTGACCGTGGTTCAGGCGCCTGCGTGCCACTACTGTGAGGACGCCGCTGCGGTTCTTGCTGAGCTCAGCGTGAGGTTCGCGTTGACCGTGCGGATGGTCGAGCGCGACTCGGCCGAGGGACGGGAACTGATCGGCCGGCACCGGCCGCCCATGGCGCCGCTGGTCCTGGTCGACGGGGAGTTCTTCAGCAGCGGACGCCTTCCCCGGCGGCGGCTGGAGAAGCTCCTCCAGCTGCGCACGGCCGCGGCGTGAGAAGGGCCTGAGCCGTGGGAAGTGAGCTCCTGACCACCGGCAGCGTCCTGGCCGCCTTCTTCGCCGGCGGCGTGGCCCTGTTCGCGCCGTGCTGCATCGTCTTCCTCGCCCCCAGCTACCTGGCCGGGGCGGTGAAGAACCGCCGGTGGCGAATCCTGCCCCTGACCTTCGTGTTCGCCGCAGGCCTGGCGCTGGTGCTGGTTCCCATCACCCTGGGCGTCAGCATGCTGTCCGGGGCCATCAACCAGTACCACACCCAGCTCTACTGGGCCGGTGGCCTGCTGATGATCGCCCTGGCCGGGCTGTCCCTCTCGGGCACCATGTGGTCCCTGCCCCGCTTCATGCGGGCCCCGGACACCAGCCGCGGCGACGGCGCCAGCTTCTTCGCCCTCGGTGTCTTCTCCGGGATCGCCTCCAGCTGCTGCGCCCCCGTCCTGGCCGGCGTCATGACCCTGTCGGTGCTTTCCGGGTCGGCCGCCGGAGGGGTGGCCCTGGGCCTGGCGTTCGTCTTCGGGATGGTCTTTCCCCTCTTCGTCATGGCCCTGGTCTGGGACAAGGCCCGGCTCGGGGAACGCCGCCTCTTCCAAGCCCGGCTCATCAAGATCCGCCTCGGTGCACGCACGCTGGTCACCAACACCGTCAACCTCGCCGTCGCGATCGCCTTCGCCGTCATGGGCATCTGGGTCATTACCCTGGCCGGCAGCCCGGAGATGACCGGCGGCGGGGCGGTGCAAAGCGCCATCGGTAACTGGCTCGCCACCACGCTGGGCCGCGTGCAGGACTGGCTCAATCCCCTGCCCGAGCCCCTCCTCGGCGCTGGCCTCCTCGCCGTGGCGGGCGTGTTCGTGCTCTTCACCCTGCGCGACCGGCGCACCCGAGCCCCGCACCCCGCTGATCCCGAGACACCCGCCGAGGCGCCCGCCTGCCACGCCAGCCACGACACCGAAGGACTGCCCAGATGACCAGCACGACCCTCAGCGCCAAGGACCGACTCCGGCACAAGCACGCCGAGGAGAAGGCCCGGGCCCAAGCAGCCGCGAGCAAGGCCCGCCGCCGGCGGATCCTGGGGATCTGCGCGCTCCTCGCGGTGGTCGCGGCCGCCGTCTACGCCCTGGCCACCTCCGGAACGGCCAGCTCCGAGGAGACTCGCCGCGCCCCGGACTTCACCCTGCCCACCACGGCCGGGACCACCGTAACCCTGTCCGAGCTCCGCGGGGAACCGGTCATCCTCTACTTCAACGAGGGAGCCGGCTGCGCCTCGTGCACCGTGCAGATGGCCGAGATCGAGAAGGAGCCAGGCTTCGCCGAGGCCGACATCACGGTCCTGCCGATCGTCATGAACACCGCCGAGCAGATCCGCCTCGACATGCAGCGCTACGGCGCCACCACCCCCTACCTGCTCGACGACGGCACGGTCTCCGAGGCCTACGGCACCCTCGGGACCGGCATGCACCCCGGAGTCCCCGGACACGGGTTCGTCCTCATCGACGCCCAGGGCAACCAGCTCTGGCAGGGCGACTACCCCTCAATGTGGCTCGAGCCGGCTCAACTCCTCAAGGAGGCCACCTCGCGCCTGGACTGATGCGCCACAGCCGGTTAACCGCCGGCGTCCTGTCCTCCTCGGTGCGTCATCGCTCGATTTCCCGCCATCGCCAAGCTGACCTGAACCGCCGAGAGTCCGATGCTGGAGGGGGACCGCCGTGCGACGGCGTGCGCGTCGGCGCCGCCCCGACCTCATCGGTCCTGGTCGGTGCCCAGCATCTCCGGACGCCCGGCGATCAGGATCGAGACGTCGACCCCAGCCTCGGTCAGCGTGGGGATCAGCACCGTCTCTTCCTTCTCCATCCGCAGGACGAACAGCATCACCAGGGCTCGGGCCGACAGGGCGGCATCCAGACCCGTAGCGGCCTGATCGATGTGCTCGACCAGGCTCAGCAGCGACTTGTGGTCCAGCTCGAGTGCGGCCACCAAGGCATGCGCGCCAACGCCGCGCGCGACGTTGTGCAGCACCATCTCCTCGGTCTGCAGATGCGCAAAGACCTCCCCGCGCAGGAAATCCACCAGCGCGCGGCGTGGCTGCTCGTGGTCCTGCCCGGCCGCGACCGCGTTGACCAGGGCGGCCTCCCGTGCGGCGAGCCCGGACCACAGGTCCGCGTGGTGGTGATGCGTCGCCGAGGGCATCGGACTCCCATCGCGGCGGTTGCTGGGCTCGTGCTCTGTCTGACTCATACCAGTATTCACTAGCATCGCTGTGAAGAATGCAGGGGCAGTGGCGCCCCGGACCGGACCTGCTCGCGCCGCCCACGGCCGTCGTCGCCGGCTCCGGCGACCCGACGTGTGCGCGCAACGCGTCGCCGAAGTTTGCGCCGTTCACTCTCGGACCGCCCACCCCACACGCCGGTGTCCTGACGCGTCTCCAGCGCCCAGCCCAGACAGGCGTCGATGACAGGGCACTGCCGGCACACCGCTTTCGCTCCTCGACCCGTGCCAGCGCGGGCGCGGCATCACCCACGGGAAGAACAGCTCCGGATCCTCATGCAGGCAAAGCTGCCTGGTGACGCCAGTCCATGACCACTTCCTCCCGGCACCTTCCGGCCGCGCGCCGGATCAGGGTTGTCACCATCGGCAGGGCCTGATTTCTCCAAGTCCGACTAGTATCTACTTGGAGGGGCGTGAAGTCCGCCTCCCCGGGCCGACAAGGAGGATCCATGACCTACGTCATCGCAGCCCCGTGTATCGACGTGCTGGACCGGGCCTGCGTCGAGGAATGTCCGGTGGACTGCATCTACGAGGGCGAACGGTCCTTGTACATCCAGCCCGACGAGTGCGTGGACTGCGGCGCCTGTGAACCGGTCTGCCCGGTGGAGGCGATCTACTACGAAGACGACCTGCCCGGGGAGTTCGAACCGTTCCTGGCCGACAACGCCCGCTTCTTCGACCAGGCCTTACGCCAAAGCGAGCCGATCGGCTCCCCGGGAGGGGCCGCGAAGCTGGGCGCAGTCGGCGCGGACACCGAACTGGTTGCCTCCTACGCCCCTGAGGCAGTGCCTGCGCCGTGACCACGGCGTCTGCGGACCACGGATCATCGAGGCCGGTTCACACCGTCGTGGACGTTGCACCACCAGCGGTCAAGTGGGCCTCACAGCCAGCTGTGTTGGCGAAAGGGATGAGCCGTTCCACGGTGACCGGCACGTCTAGCCGTTCCAGGGTTCCGCGTATCAAGCCCAGATGCACCGAGCAGACGACGTCTTGATGGGCCTGAGCGACCTCCAGGAACGGACAGTGGCGCTGCAGAATGATGGGGTGCCCATCGTCATCGTCGGCGCAGACCTCGGGGGCGAAACCGAGCTCGTCCAGGCTAGTGATCAGTGCGGCTATCGCAGCAGCACCGTTCGTCGCCGCTTCTGATACCTCTGTGCGCGACAAGCCCCAGGACCGCCCGGCCTCCACCGCCACGGCGGCTGGATCCTGGTTCGTTCGGGCGACGAGTTGGGCCAGCACCTCAGCGAGCTGGCCGAAGTTCCGACGCCCCTGCTCGGCGTCGGGCACCGGGTTGGCCACGTAGGCAAGCGGCGGGCGCCCGGGTTCGCCGCTGCGCCGCACGTGGCGGGAGACCAGGCCATCGCTCTCGAGTCGTTCCAGGTGGAAGCGCACTGTGTTGGGATGCAGACCGGTGCGCTCGGCGACCTGCTGCACATGGCACCCCGCCGGTGAGCTGCGGAGCACCCCAAGGACACGCAGGCGCGAGGCAGTACGCGCGCGCTCCGCGCTGATGCTCGCCGTACTCTGCCTCACCCCAGCCATGATCTCATCGCCGGCCAGGCACCGGTCTCAGTCTCCCTTGGCGGCAAGCTCCTCGACGAGCAGGCCGAGCCCGCTGCCGAGCATGAAGACGTCCCGGGCGATGCCCATGCCGGCCGGCGCCGGACGAATCCCGTCGTCCCGGGTCATCCCCGGCGTCTTGAGGTACACCCGCATCAACGCTGCTGAGAACCCGCTCAGCACGGCTGCAGCCGCCCAGGTCGGAACGACTGGGGCCAGCAGAGCTGTGCCCAGCGCGATCTCAAAGGCAGACAGCGCCTTCCCGAAGTGCACCGGGTCCACCTTCTTCAGGAACGGGAAGGCGTTGGCGGCCTGGTCCCGCAGCCCCGCGGCGCCCTCGGCATCCAAGGAGCGCTTGGTCACCCCGGTGTTCAAGATGAAGGCCCCGCAGGCCAGGCGCGGCGGGACATGGTGGAGCTTGACTGCCATGACGATCCTCTCGGGTCCGGAAGACTCCCCATTCGCCGCCGGGCATGTGCATCTCCCCACCAGCGGCAAGCGGATCCTCCTGGGCGAAATTACACGATTCATACTCAGATAAATCCGTTACGGTGGCAAGGGACTCGACTCACGGTTACGGATGAGCGGGCAGATCCCTGAGCAGCGGCCAGGACGGGCAACTCCGGGCGTGCCAGGCGGCTCGAGCGTCTACGGTGCCTCGGCGGGCACCGGAAGCCAGGTCTGGCCGCCGTCGCCGCTGCGGTAGCCCCGACCGGCGAACGCGGCGAGGAGAAGTCTGGTCGTCGAACTCGGGGTGGACGCCTCGGGGATGCCGTTCTCCGGCCCGCGGACACGCATGCCCCTCGCGCAGCCGCCACAGTCTCCTGGCCGGGTCCACCCCGGCCAGCGTCGTGCCACCCCCAGCGGCACCGGCCGGCACATGATCGACGAAGGGCAGTGGGAGGGGTGGCTGGTTGTCGACCGCCTCGAAGGATCGCGCCAGCGTCTGGGCTGACCATCAAGAGCCGTCCTCGGTAGTAGCGAGCAGCGTGGCCCGGGGCCGGATCGGCGGCAACGTCCCAGGCGTCGATGCTGGCGCCCTGCTCCCACGTCAGCCCACCGCAGGTCAACAGCCTGCCGCGGACCGCCTTGGGCAGAACCCCCTGCGTCCGGGCCCTTCGCCCGTCAGAACGGACCGACGGCCGCGCCGTCGACCCCACCGTAGACGCCACGCCGAGAAGGGCGCGGGACGACGAATGGTCGACCACCCCGGAGACAGTGCGTGCCGGCTTGCGACGTTGGTCGGCATCCGCCTACCGGGACACCTGGACGGGTTCCGGTAGACGGACGGGTACGCCCGACCACGATGAAGGGCGGAGGGCCGGTGCTCCACCCGGTCAGTGACCCTCGTGGCCGCCCTCAGCCTCGGTGGCGTAGTCAGGAACTGTGACCTCGGAGCTGGCAGGTCCGGATGCGGGCGGCTGCGAGCTATAGCTGATGCCGTTGGGCTTGTCGCCGACGGGCACGGTCGCCACCGTCTCGTTGGTGGTCAGGTCCACCACGGAGACGGTGCCGTCGTACATGTTGGTGACCCAGGCTCGCTGGTCACTCGGCTCGATGACGACGCCGTGAGGTCCGGCGCCGGTGGGGATGGTGGCTTCAACGGTCATGGACTCGGGGTCGATGACGGAGAGGGTGTCGCCCGGGGCATCCTCGGTGCCCTGGTCGGCGGAGAGCAGGCGGGTTCCATCTGCCGTGAGGTACAGCTGGACCGGCGGCGCGGAGACCGGCACCGATCCGATGACCTCCTGCTCGGCCAGGTCGACCTTGGCCACGGTGCTGGAGCCGGCGAGGCTGACATAGGCGTAACGCCCGTCGACGGCGACCTGCACCGGGGACTCCCCGACCGGGATGGTCGCGGTGACCTCGTTCGTCGCCGTGTCGAGGACGTCAATGGTCCCGGCGCTGGTGTTGGCGATGACGAGCGCGGCGCCGTCCGGGGTTGGCCGCAGCCCGTGCGGGCCGGCGCTGAGGTCGACGGTGGCGACGGGCTCGAGCGGGTCGGCGTCGAAGACGCTGAGCGTGTCCTCCCCGGCGTTGGTGACGTACACCCGCTGGCCGTCCGGGCTGAGCACGACGTGCGCGGGGCTGGGTCCGGTGGGTGCGGTTCCGGCCAGCTCGTAGGTCGCCGTGTCCAGTGCCACCAGCGCGTTGGCGTCGCCACTGACCGCCCAGACGCTGGTCCCGTCCGGACCGACCTGGAGGTTGTGCGGGCTCTCGACCCCCGAGATGGTGCTCACCACCTCCCCGGTGGCCGCATCAATGGCGGTCAGGGAGTCACCGTCCTCGTTGGCGACCCACACGGTACCGGTGACCGCACCCGTCCCCTCTTTCTGTGTCGCCTCCTCGGTTTCCGCCGGGTCCTGCGGCGACGGTGCGGTGGTGGAAGGCTCAGAGGTTTCTGAGCCAGGGGTGCTCTGCCCGCAGGCAGCCAGCGTCAGTGCGGCCGTCACGGCGAGCACGGTCAGGGGCAGAGCACGGTGGTGGACACGTGAACGATTGAGCACGTTATTTCTCCTGGACTTGGCAGTGGAAAAGGCCAAGGACCACTCTGGAGGTCCGGTGTGGACGGCGGATAGCCGTTCGACGAAGGTTCGACCAAGGTCGGACGCGAACTGGCAAGCGCACTGTTCGGGATGCCCATCGGTGCTGACGCACCTGTGGTGGACGCAGTGCACGCGGATGTCGCTTGACCAGCGGTCAGCACCAGCATCGGTGACTGTCGATGAGGTCGAGCTTGCGGCAGCTGTGCCCTCGTCGATGCCGTCCGCTCCCCGGCATTCAGGGCTGTGTGGTCCTCAATCGTTCACTCGCCCGCATGCCCCGTCCCGTCCTCCCGAGGAATGGCGGATATCCCGCGATGCGATGATGGCCGCCGGGCGGGTCAGCGGGTGTCGATGACCGCCATCATCCCGGCGTCTTCGTGGTCGAGGATGTGGCAGTGGTAGACGCTGCGGCCCGGGTGGTGGGTGAAGTCCACCAGCGTCCGGACCCGGCCGTTGGCGGGAACGTTGATGACGTCGCGCCAGACCGGCTCTGACACCGGCTCGCCGTTGTCCTCGACGAGTTGCATGGGCCAGACGTGCAGGTGGAAGGGATGGTCCATCGGCGTGGGGTTGGTGATGGTCCACTCCTCCACTGACCCGGCGGCGACCTGCTGGTCGACCCGGTCGGCGTCGAAGGCGCGGCCGTCGAAGCCCAGGTCCATCATGGTCCCCCTCCGGCCACGACCCATCATCCTCCCGCCCATGGTCATGGTGAAGGCGATCTCCCGCCGATCACTGAGCGGGCGGTCGCGCAGGTCCGGGTCTACAGGTCGTTCGGGCACCGGTCCCGGGGCGGCGGCCTGGTCTCCGGAGACGACCATGGTGGCCAGGGTGGTAGGCCCGGACAGGTCTCCGCCGCCCATCATCATGCCCATCCCGCCGCGGTCATACCCCAGTGAACGCAGCTCGCTGGTGCCCGAGCGGGTGGTCACCAGCAGGTCCGCGCGGTTGCCCGGCGCCAGCAGGACCTGCTCGACCTCCCGGGCGGCGGGTTCGTGCCCGCCGTCGATGCCCAGCAACGCCATCCTCTGCCCGGGCAGGGCCAGGCGCAGGTAGCGGGAGGTGCACGCGTTGATCACTCGCCAGCGTTCCCGTTCTCCCGGACGTGCGGTGAGCTGTGGCCGGAGCTGACCGTTGACCAGGACAAGGTTCCCTTCTCGGCCCATCATCACCTCCGGTGCCGATACCGGCGCGATCGCACCGTCGCGATCCAGCGTGATGTCCGAGACGATCAGGACCCGCTCCCGGCTGACCGGCACCTCATCGCCCTCCACGATCAGGGCGCCGTACAGGCCGCCGAAGACCTGGTCGGCCACCGTGCCGTGGCGGTGGGGGTGGTACCAGAACACCCCGGTCGGGTGGTCCTCGGGCAGGTCGAAGCGGTACTCGAAGGTCTGCCCCGGGTCGACGCTGATGAAGGGGTTGTCCCCGTTGTCCCGCGGGGAGACCAAGAGGCCGTGGGTGTGCAGGTTGGTCGGCATATCGAGCTCGTTGCGCAGTAGCACCTCGATGCGGTCCCCGGGACGCGCCCGCCAGGTCTGCCCCGGGACGGTGCCGTTGTAGGTCAGCACCCGGGCAGGACGCCCGGCAATGGTCGTCTCCCGTGGGGCAGCGACAAGCTCCACTCGCAGGAGCCCGCCCTGGCTGCGCATCACCGCAGGCTCGGTCAACGCCACTGATCCGTCTGCCGGTGGGCGCAACGTGGCCGGCCGGTCGGGCCAGGGAAAGCCAGTGCGGGACAGGCCCACCCCGCCGACGACCACACCCAGCGCCCCCAGCGCCCCGAGCCGGAGTGCCTCGCGGCGGGTGATCGGCTCCACCGCTCAGCCCTCTGGACCCTCAAGGCGCCGGCGCCGCTCGTCGTACTCCGTGGCGTCGATCTCTCCCCGGGCGTACCGCTCATCGAGAACGTCCAGCGCGCGGTTGCGCCCCCCAGGCCGCGAGGAGCGCTGCCCACCGCGGTCACCCCCGAACAGGAGCCGGATCAGCACCACCACCAGCACGACGACACCGACCACGAGCAGGAGTACGAAAAACCAGCCCCAGCCCATTGCCCACGAACCCATGTCGTGCCATCCCATGCCATCTCCTCGGAGTCGGTTCCTGGCGCCGGAGGTTGTGCCTAGCCGGGCTTACACTTCCGGCCCTTCTACGCGTCCTCAGAGCGTCTCCAACAATTGCTCCGTCTCGCTGATCTCGGCCTGCTGGTCATCGATGACCTTCTGCGCCAGCTCCAGCGCCTCGGGGTTCTCCCCGCCATGGCCCACCGGCGGCTGCCGGTTCTCGGTGGCGGTGTCATCGACCGGTGGCGCTGCCCGGGACCGTGCACCCGGCAAGGAGCCCGCCCAGCGTCACCGCCGACAAGACTCGTGGGCCCAGGCGTGCGCGCACAGAGGCGTGGTCCTTTCGAGAGGCGACACGAGCCGGCGGACGAGCCTAGGGGGGAGTGTGGGCGGCTCGCCCGCCGGCGGATCCATGTCACAGGCCCTGGAGGAGCTCCTCCATCTCGCTGATCTCGGCCTGCTGGTCATCGATAATCTTCTGCGCCAGCTCCAGCGCCTCGGGGTTCTCCCCGCCGTCGAGCTCCTCCTGGGCCATGTCCACCGCGCCACGGTGGTGGGCGATCATCAGCTCCAGGAACCGCTGGTCGAACTCGGCGCCAGACAAGGACTCCAGCTCGGCCATGGCCTCCTCCTGGCTCATGCCCTCCATGTCCATGTCGCCGTGGTCCATGCCCTCATGACCCATCGGGGAGGTCTCCTCCCCCCAGGCCTCGAGCCAGGAGGTCATCTTCTCGATCTCCGGGCCCTGGGCTGCGGAGATCCGCTCCGCGAGGGAGCGCACCTCCTCGCTGTCCGCCTTCTCCACGGCCAGGTCGGCCATCTCGATGGCGCCCTCGTGGTGGACGATCATCATCTGGGCGAACATCGTGTCCGCGTCGTTGTGCACGTCCTCGGCCTCCGTCTGCGATGCGCTGTCGGTCGTCTCCTCCGTGGCGGTGCCCGCAGCCGGCTCCTCCGGTGCGGTCTCCCCGTTACCGCACGCGGCAAGGGAAAGGGTCAGCGCGATCCCGCCGGCAACGGCCGCGAGTCGGGTCCTGAGTGTCACAGAAGATCTCCATCTGCTGAGTCGGTCGACCGGGAAGCACAGGGCCCCGGTCGGTGTGGCAGGCCCACGATTGTGGGAGCTACGCGAGGCTAACCACGCGCACCCGGGCGGGACCAAGCGCTGGGAGCACCGCACAGCGAATCTTCATCGAGTCTTCACCACGCCCCCAGACGGACCAGCCGCAGCCACCACCACGCGCCCGCGGGCGGCACGGAGCGGCCCAGTACGGTCAGCTACGCACCAGCCGGGCGATGGCGTCGGAGGCCTCCTTCAGCTTCGTCTCCTCCTCCTCACCGCCCACCCGGGCGGCCTCCACCAGGCAGTGCGCCATGTGCTCATCGAGCAGCCCCAGCGCGAAGGACTGCAGCGCCCGGGAGGCCGCCGAGACCTGGGTGAGGATGTCGATGCAGTACTTGTCCTCCTCGACCATGCGGGCGATGCCCCGGACCTGACCCTCGATACGCCGCAACCGCACCAGGTGGTCATCCTTCTGCGAGGTGTACCCGTTCACCATCTCCGCCACCACTTCTCAACCCTGGAATATCCCTCACCCCACAGCATACCCTGTAGGGGTATAGGTAGGCGGTACGGATGGGCTCTAGGCCGTGGCAGTGACCGGCTCACCCGCCGCAGCCTGCACGGCGCGGCTCGCGGGGGTAGCCGGGTCGATGGACACGGCCCGGAAGCCGCGCAGCCGCAGACTGTTGGTCACCACGAACACCGAGGAGAACGCCATCGCGGCCCCGGCGATGAGGGGATTGAGCAGGGCGGCGACCGCCAACGGGATCGCGGCGACGTTGTAGGCGAAGGCCCAGAACAGGTTGCCCTTGATGGTCGACAGGGTGCGCCGCGACAGGCGCACCGCGTCCACCGCGGCACGCAGGTCACCCCGCACCAGGGTCAGGTCCGAGGCCTCGATGGCCACGTCGGTGCCCGTGCCCATGGCGATGCCCAGGTCGGACTGGGCCAGGGCCGCGGCGTCGTTGACGCCGTCCCCGACCATGGCCACCACCCGGCCGGACTCCTGCAGCTCCCGCACGACGCGGACCTTGTCCTCGGGCATCACCTCGGCGACCACCTCCTCGATCCCCACCTCGGCGGCGATCTGGCAGGCCGCGCGGGTGTTGTCCCCGGTGAGCAGGATCGGGCGCAGGCCCAGCCCCTTGAGCTCGGCCACGGCCTGCGCGGAGGTCGGCTTGACGGTGTCGGCCACGATGACGATCCCCCCGATGCGCCCGTCCCAGCCCACCGCCACCGCGGTGCGCCCGGCGCCCTCCGCCTCCTCCAGGACGGCGGCGAGCTCAGCCGGCAGCGGCTGGGCCGACTGCTCGGTCAGCCACCGCACCCGACCGGCGAGGACGGCATGCCCCTCCACGGTCCCGGACACCCCCAGGCCCTCGGTGTTGGCGAAGGACTCCACCACCGGCAGGTCACCGAGCCGCTCCCGCGCCCCGGCGGCGATCGCCGCCGCGATCGGGTGCTCCGAGGCGTCCTCCAGCGCGCCGGCCAGCCGCAGCACCGTGTCCGGGTCGCCGCCGGCGGCCGGGACGACGTCCACCAGGCGCATCTGCCCGGTGGTCACGGTGCCGGTCTTGTCCAGCACGATGGTGTCCACCCGGCGGGTGGACTCCAGGATCTCCGGGCCCTTGATAAGGATGCCGAGCTGGGCGCCGCGGCCGGTGCCAACCATCAGGCCCATCGGGGTGGCCAGCCCCAGCGCGCACGGGCAGGCGATGATGAGCACGGCCACCGCGGCGGTGAACGCCAGCTCGGCGCCCGCCCCGTAGCCCAGCCAGAAGCCCAGCGTCGCCA
>Ga0209487_1003586_pt1 | contig 12139 bp, 13 predicted proteins | sample Poulit2012_FD_187524 | JGI IMG/M metagenome (GOLD analysis project Ga0209487, IMG submission 187524) | Agricultural soil microbial communities from Georgia to study Nitrogen management - Poultry litter 2012 (SPAdes) (version 2) | ecosystem: Environmental > Terrestrial > Soil > Agricultural land... | reverse complement strand
GACGACGAAGCGTTCGATGGTCTGCTCGCCGACTTCTGCCGGGCCCGCGATGTGCAGCCCGGGAAGGTCGGCGCGGCCTCGACGCTGCTGCTGGAGCAGCGGACGTTGGTGGACTTCGCCCAGCAGGCCATGGCGGGCTAGTTCCTTCCCGGGAAGAGTTGTCCGTCGGATTTCACCGGCTGATCGGTGGCTCCGGCCGGGGTGCCGCTGGCCGAGCAACAGATGGGTGCGGTTAGACGAGTTCGACGTGAATATGGCGCCGAGCGCTCGCTGCCAACCCGCTGTCTCTGGTCCATAGGGAGCAGCCGAGGCGGTCGGCGAGCACGATGTAGGCGGCGTCGTAACTGGTCACGTTGTTCCGCAGCGTCCACACCGCCGCGCGCAGCGCCGCAGTGCTCGGGTATCGGCGCAAGGCGAGGTCGTCATAGTCGGTCAGCGCATCGCGTGCCCGTGCCTCGCTGAGGTGGCCCCCGAGGGTGAGGCCGCGCACAGCGCTGAGGACCTCGTGATCGATCAGGTCCGGGGCGTGCAGTGTCTGCCCAGCCAACTTTTCGCGCAGACCGCCTAGTTCGCGCTGGGTGAGTGCATCGACGATGACGGACGCATCGACGACGATCACCGCTGGTCGCGGTCCGAGCGGAGGATGCCCACCGATGAGACCGGACTCGACTCCGACCGGGCATCGACCCGGGCGAAGACCTCGGCGAGATCGGGCGTGGCGGCCTCGCGCTCGAGGAGGTCCCGCAGGTAGGCGGTCAGGCTCTGCCCCCGCCGGGCGGCACGCGCAGCGAGTTCATCGCGGGTCCGGATATCAACTCCGCGGATCTGTACCAGAGTAGATGCCATACATCTATTTTACATCTAGCTACGGACCAGATGCGGTGGCTGGAGCTGCCACAGCCATGAACCCCCGCGTAGCCTGCGGGCAAAAGCGCCAGCGTCGCGAACGAACCCCCGCCGGCTCGCTCTACCCCTTGACCGACCCGGCGAGCAGACCCCGGACGAAGTACCTCTGCAGGGACAGGAACACGATCAGGGGCAGGATCATGGACACGAACGCACCAGCGGTGAGCAGGTGCCAGTCCTGACCCCGCGAACCGGCCATCTCCGACAACCGCGCTGTAAGTGGCTGCACCTGGGTGTTTCCGCCGGTGAAGGTCAGGCCAACGAGCAGGTCGTTCCATACCCACAGGAACTGGAAGATCGCGAAGGCCGCGATCGCCGGGACGAGCAGCGGCAACATCACGCGCAGGAATGTGGTGACGTGCCCGGCGCCATCCACCCGCGCGGCCTCGATCAGGTCCCGGGGGATCTCGGACATGAAGTTGTGCAGCAGGAAGATCGCCAGTGGCATCGCGAACGCCGCGTGCGCCACCCACACCGCCAGGTAGGGGAAGGCGCTGGCGGCCTCGGTACCGGAGAAGATCCGCAGCAGAGGGATTAGGGACATCTGCAGCGGCACGATCTGAAGGGCGAAGACGATGACGAACACAGTGTCCCGGCCCCGCCACTTCAGCACCGAGAAGGCGTAGGCGGCCATTGTGGCGATCGTCAGCGGGATCACGGTGGCCGGCACGGTGATCACCACGGAGTTGAGGAAGAAGCCGGATAGCGCACCGGAGGACGCGCGCCCGAACAGCACCTCCTGATAGTTCTCCAGGGTGAACGAGGGGTTGGTGAAGAACGACCACCAGCCGGAGGTGCGGATCTCCCGTTCGGGGCGGATGGAGCTGATGAACAGCCCGACGGTGGGCACCGTCCACATGATCGCGATCACGATCGCCGCCGCTGAACCCACCCGGTTGGAGAGCATCTTCTTGGCCCGGCCGGCGGCCGAAGGGCCTTTGCCCATCGGGTCCGGCAGCGATCGGGAGTCGCTCTCTTGGACGATCGCGGGATTGGCAGGTGCAGTACTCATGCGCCACGCACCTCCCGGTTACGGATCATCTGCCGAACGTTGAAGACCACGACCGGGATGACCAGGACGAAGATCATCACCGCCAGCGCCGAACCGGTGCCGTTGTTGCCGAAGGTGAAGGACTGGTCGTACATCATGTTCGCCAGCACCTGGGTGTCGAAGCGGGCGCCGGTCATAGTGCGGGGGATGTCGAAAATCTTCAGCGTCGCGATGATGATCGTGGTCATCACCACCACCAGGGTGGGCCGCACGCTGGGCACGGTGATACTGCGGAACATCTGCCAGGCGTTCACTCCGTCCAGGTGAGCAGCCTCGACGATGTCATGGGGGATCGCCTTGATCGCCGCGGAGAGCAGCACCATCGCGAACCCGGCCTGGATCCAGATCATCACCAGGATCAGGAAAAGGGTGTTCAGCGGCGAGTCCTGCAGGAACCGCACCGGCTCGAAACCCAGCCAGGTGATGACGGCGTTCAACAGCCCGATCTGCTCCTGGGCCGCGCCTCGGTATTCGTAGACGAACTTCCAGATGATGCCGGCGCCGACGAACGAGATCGCCATCGGCATGAACAGCAGCGATTTGGCGAACTTCTCGAAGCGGGACTTGTCCACCAGGATCGCGTACAGCAGGCCGACCAGGGTGGAGACCACCGGGACGAGGACCACCCACCAGAAGGTGTTGATGAAGGACTGCAGCGAATCCGGGTTGGAAAAGACCCACTGGTAGTTGGCCAGGCCTACGAACTCATCGGAGCGGCGGTCCATGAACGACATCATCATGGTGCGCAGCGCCGGGTAGATCAGGCCGACGCCGAGCAGCAGCGCCGCTGGCCCGGCGAAGGCCAGCACCATCCACAGCGTGCGGGTCCGCCCGGCGAGCCGGTCGGCCAGACGCGCCAGGGTGAGGATGATCGCGATCACCGCGAGGAAGGCGACGATGGCCAGAATCATTTGGCCGGTCTTGGTGTAGAGGAAGAAGTCCACTCACGCACTCCCTGTTCGTGCCAAGCGGGGTGCGGCCTGCAGTGGCCGCACCCCGTCTGTCAGCGTCGGACTACGGCCAGGAGTTCTCGATCTCATCGAGGACCGGCCCGGTCTCCGAGCCGTTGATCCAGTCGACCATCCCGGTCCAGAAGGAGCCGGCACCGACTTCGGAGGGCATCAGGTCGGAGGCGTCGAAGCGAGCCACCGCCCCCTCGTCCTGGAGCAGTTCGATGGCGAGGCGCAGCACGTCGGAGGAGGCCAGCTCGGGGTCGACGGCGGAGTTCGCCGAGGTGACGCCACCGATCTCCACCCGGGTGTTGGCCCACTCACCGGAGGCCAGGTATGCCTGGACCGCAGCGGTGGCCTCGTTGTCGTTGAACGCCCCCACGAACTCACCAGCCACCAGCAGCGGGCTCTCCTCGGCGGTGGTGCCCGGCAGGTAGAAGGCGAACACCTCTCCCTCGGGGCTGACGTCGGTGCCCTCGGGCCATTGCGCCTCGTAGAAGGAAGCCATCCGGTGCATGAAGCAGTCGCCCTCGAGGATCGGCAGGCCGCCGTCGTTGAAGGATGTGGTGGCGATCGAGCGGGAGTCGCCGATGCCGCCGTTGACGTAGTCCTCGTTCTTCAGGATGTCACCGGCCATGTCCACGGCCTCGGTGATCTCCGGGGAGTTGAACGCCAGGTCGTTGCTGACCCAGTCGTCGTAGGCCTCAGCCCCGGCCGAACGCAGCACAGTGTCCTCGATCCAGTCGGTGGCCGGCCATCCGGTGGCACCACCTGACTCGATACCCGCACACCACGGCTTGACGCTGTCCGAGCCGTGATCGTCGGCGATCTGCTGGGTCAGGTCCATCATGTCGTCCCAGGTTTCCGGGACCTCGTAGCCGTTCTCGTCGAAGGCGGCGGGTGAGTACCAGACGAAGGACTTCACGCTGGCCATCAGCGGCGCGGCGTAGAAGTCTCCGTCCACGGTGCCGTAGGCCTTCCAGTCCTCACTCCAGCCCTCATCGACGTTTGCCTCCACGGCATCGGGGGCGGGAACGACGTGGCCGTCGTCGACCATCCGCTCCAGCAGACCGGGCTGGGGGAAGATCGCCAGGTCTGGAGCGTTGCCACCTTCGGCCTGCACCACGACCTGCTGTTCGAATTCACCTGAACCGTCGTGTTGGACGGTGATGCCGGTGCACTCGGTGAAGGTCTCGAAGGTGTCCTGTAGCTGGTCGGCCTCGACCTCACGGATCGAGCTGAACAGGGTGACCGTTTCGCCGTCGAACGTGCCGTACTGCTCGAAGGCCTCACATTCGGCGCTGACTCCGCCGTCGCCGTCGCCGTCAGGGCCTCCGCCACCGCCACCGAGCTCGTCGGCGTCACCACAGGCCGCCAGAATCAGGCCGAGGGCGGCGATTGTGGCAATGCCCGCTCCTCTTCGGCGTTGCTGAGTTCTCATCGCACTTTCCTCCTTCACATGGTTCCTGGGCGCACACCTGCCGCCATCACGTCACAGACAACTCCTCCGCGGGGCTTTCCGCAGACGATTGGGCGGGAAATATGGTCACAATCTGGTCACGCATCCGCTGCCCCTACTCACCACTTCCCCCGGCAACGGCCTGACCGCCCGTCGCTGCCGCAGATCGCCGCCGGGGCGCTGACGGCCGTCAGTGCTACGGCTCTGCTGTCCTTCCTCGGCGTCTGGGGAACCATCCTTGGCATGGGCCTGCTGAGCGTGCTCACCGTGCTCGGCAACTACATGTACTCCTCGTTTATCCACCGCACCAGACAGAAGGTCCAGCAGGCTCGGTCCTTGCACCCGCCTCAGACGGCCCACCCGCACGGCAGTTTCGGGCAGGAGGGTTTCGCGGACGACGGCGTGGGGCCGGTTGGCCCCACGACGGACACCTGGGAGCGGCCGAACGCTACGGGGGCGCAGGTTCCGGGCGCCGCCGAGGCTGCCGGTGAGGAGGGCTCAACCAGCCGGTGGCACGCGATCTGGCGCTCGATGGTGGAGCGGTACGGCCGGCGCCGCATCGTGGTGAGTATCGTGACCGTCTTCGTGCTGCTGGCAGGCACGGTCACCGTCATCGAGCTGGCCGCTGGTAGACCTATGGCCGACATCGTGCGCAACGAGAATGGCGGCGGCACCTCCCTATTCGGCGGGAGCGCTTCGGCGGACTCCGAGACCGGGGACTCCGGTGAGCCTGATGACTCCGGTGGCCCGGGTCAGCGGGAGCAGAACCCGGGGGAGCAGAACCAGGACGAGCAGCAGAACCAGCAGGACCAGTCGAACCAGGACCAGCGGAACGAGCAACCCCCGGCCGAGGGACCGGCCGAGGAGCAGCTGCCGGATGAGGGCCCTGAAGACACCGACCAGCAGGACGAGCAGCCACCAGCTGAGGAATCCAACCCCGGTGCGGGACAGGACGCGCAGCCGCCGGCTGAGGAACCGGCCGACGACGCAGGTCAGCAAGAGCCGCCACCGGCCGAGGGGACTCAGTAGGAGGACTTCAACGTTGCGCAGCCGGCGCCGGAGGGCTCCGCTACCGAGTGACGCTGGGGGCCGCCGGGCAGCAGGGGGAGCGCTGATTTGCGCTCGCCGTGGTGATTGCGGTCACGTCCAGCTCGCATCGTGCACGGTGATCCCCATGTCGCCGGCCGCCGTGAGCATGAGGGAAAACTCGCTGCCCACCCGGTGCGCCGTTACCTGACCTGAAAACAGTCGGAGCCGGGCATCGAGTCCACGAGAACCTCAACCGGCGGCGGAGCGCTCCTGCGCTTCCGGTCCGGTCCCACCCAGCCACTCTGAGAAGCGCGGCCCGACCACTTCTAGGTCGTAGGGTGCGAGGGCGCCTGCCCGAAAGGCGCGACCCATCCGGCCGGGGATCGGCAATGGCACGCAGATGCCCGTCTTGTCGGGCAGTTGGGTGGTCATCTCCCACAGCGTCATCACCTCCGGGCCGGCGACTTCGTGCAATGGGCCGGTACGGACTCCGGTGACGCAGTCGGCGATCACCTCGGCTACGGCGTCGAGGGCAACGGGTTTGATTGTCATCGTCGGTACCGCAGCAATCGGCCCGAGCTTCAGCCGGCTGAGGTTCTGCCTGGCGAAGTCGAACCACTGCGTGGACCGCACAATGGCCAGGTTCTGGCTCTCCTGGCGCGCGAGCTGCTCCTGCGCCGACTTGCCCGCGAAGTAGCCGTAGCCCTGCACCTCGGGCAATTCGCAGTTCACGATCGATAACAGGATGTGCCGCGCCCCTGATTCCCCGGCCGCAGCAGCAAGTGCGCGAGTCGAGCGAGTGAAGAAGTCGGTGGCGACTTTGCCCCTGGTGGTGAACAGTCCGGTGGCTTCAACAATCACGTCGTACTGCGCCAACCGCGCGACGGCGTCATCGCGGAGCACATCGAACCCGCGGGAGCGGGACAGCCGCTCCGTAGATGCGTCGCGAGCAATCAGCGCCCGCTCGATCGCCGCCGCAGAGAACCCCCCACCAACAACCGCAACGTTCATGACCCCTCCTATCCTCTATAAACGTAGAGCCTCTATAATCGTAGAGGTTACCTCAGGGAGGGTGGATTGACCAGACGGGAACTCATCGCTGATGCAGGCATTCGGCTCATCGCGCGCAGCGGTGTGCGAGCCATGACCCATCTTTCGGTGGACCAGGAGGCGGGCCTGCCGCGCGGATCGACGTCCTACTACGCCCGCACCAGGCGAGCACTCACCACCCTCGTAGTGAACCGGCTCGCTGAAGGCACCCAGATGGACCTGGACGGGCTGGTTATCCCGGCCACGCTGACCAGCGCAGAAGCGGTTCAGCTTGCGACCGGCTTTGTCGACCACCTGGCACGTCGGGAAGAGGCGCAGGCGACGCGCTTTGCGTTGTTGTTCGAACTTCGCGACGACGACGAGCTTCGTGCTCTGCTCACGGCTGATGCACCGGTGCGCACCCTTCTCATCGAGAAGGCCGCGGTGCTCCTGCAGGCGACCGGCATGGCCGATCCAGCACCTCACGCTCCAGACCTGGTCGGACTGCTTGACGCGCTGCTGATGTACCGCGTGGCCCAAGCGGCGCCGATCGATGACACCGCCGTGCTGCGCGCCTACTTTGCCGGCCTCATCACCGGTGGCTCGTTCAGCTGAGAAGGAGCGCGTATCGGGGCCCCTGCAAGGTCAGGCCCTGTGCTCGGGGCGAGAGGTGACCGAGGGCCGGGCACGGGGTGGACACGTTCGAACCGTTTGCCGACGGCATCGTGTTCGTGGCGCGTAAGCCCGAGGGGGCCGAGAGTTCGCGAGCATGCCGTGGCGGGCGTCGAGGCGGGGGAACGCGAACTTTCGGTGCTGGCCTCGTTCTGCGCGCTTTACCGGTGAGCTGGCGGCAACCTCCTATTCACCGGAGTCGGCCGATGGGGGATCGGCCGGAACGACGGTGCTGATCTCGCACCCCATCGAAGCCCCGGATCGCTCGACCCGGGCATCAGAGGTAAGCAGGGTGGTGCTGTGGCGCTCGGCGGTGGCGATGTAAATCGCGTCGGCGAAGCGTAGTGATGTCTGCGCCAACTCCCACGCGCGGTGTACATCACTCCATGGGGTGGCTTCGATGTCGATCTCAAATGCCTGCGCGTCGGCCAGCGCAGGGGCAATGTCCGCATGCGTCAAAGGGTGTCCCGGCCGGTTCGCTGCTGCCCGCAAGCCGGAGAGCACCTCGAATGCGAAATGGCCGGGGGCGCCGAGGGGCTCCCCTACGGGATGGTTCGCTAGCGCAGTCCGTGCGGCCTCACCCCGGATGCCGGGGTCTGCGACGGCGTCGATCACCACCGACGCATCGACAATCATCGCGCGGCCCGGTCGGCAAGGTCCTCTGCGCGGTCTGTGTGATCAAAATCTATTGACTCCAGGACATTCTGGCGCTCCTGTTCAGGCACGTCGGGACCTCCCCGGAGCCGATCCGCTGTGCGGTTCAGCGCCTCCCTTCGCCGTAGGTGGCGGGCTTGCGCGTGCAACGCATCGCGCAGGTAGCTCTGCAGCGAGACTCCCTGCGCCGATGCCTCTGCGCGGATCCGGTCAAGGTCCTCCGAAGGCACGTCCCGGATCAGCACGTTCGTCATCTATCGATGATAGCGACCATGAAAGCGCTTCTGCAAGCAAAGTCAGCTTGGGGCAGTCAAGCCACCGGAGCGGCATTACGCCGGCCGATCTCTGGCCCACGCGCGGTGCCCATATGGTGCCCATATAACGGGCGCCAATGACCGTGGCCATGCGCACCAATTCCTCGGGGTCCTCGGATATGGCTGAGCACGCACGGCGCCTAGGCTATTGGCCATGTTGAGTGCCGTGCCTGCTGACGCACAGGGTATGCCCGGTCGTCGTGGCTGAGACTGGGGCGGCTCGTCGCGGGTTACGTGGTCAGCTCGCGCGGTTCGCTTCTGTGGGCCTGCTCGCGGCGCTGGTGGACTTGGGGATCTACCACCTGGCACTCGGGGTGGGGGTGTGGGTGCACGCTGCGCGCGCACTGAGCTTTGTGGTGGCTACCACCCTGGCGTATGTGCTGAATCGGCGTTGGGCGTTTCGGGTCGCTGGCAGTCGCCGTCGTGCTATCGCGTTCGCTGCGCTGTACATCACGACGTTCTTCGTCGTCCTCGTGGTGAATGCGCTGAGCCTTGCCGTCTTGCCGCAGACCTGGTGGACAACGACCGTAGCGTGGGTCTGCTCCCAGCTCTTGGGCTCAACGTGCAACTTCATCATGCTGCGACTGGTCATCTTCCGCCGGTGATGGAAGCCCAGGGGATGGTCATCAGTGCCCATGCGACGGCGAGGATTGCCGCCACGACAACGAGATAGAGCGGCCAGGGTCCCAAGAAGTCCAGCGCTGAGGGCCCCTCCGGGGCGCGACTCAGATAGCCGTAGTTTGCTCCGGTGATGGCATTGACCACCGCGGCCACCCCAGCCCACACCAGCGTGGCGGCACAAGTGGCCAGGTACCCCAACCACGTCGGCCGGTAACCGAGACCGGCGACAAAGACCACCGGGGTGAGGAACACGGCGATGTGCAAGAACCAATACATCGCGAACTCGACCGCCGGAACGGTGTAGAAGTTCAGGTCCGGGGTCAGCAGCGACTGCAGATTCAGCGTCAGGCCCCAGAAGTAACAGATGCTGATGGCCCACCCGGGCCGGACGATCAGAGCAATGCCGGTGACGACCCGCAGCGTGTCCGAGAGGTGAAACGGCAGCGACTCCTCGACATTCCAGTTCCACGGCAGCATCCACCACACCATCCACGCGATGCTGACCACGAGGAACACCCAGCCGAACACGCGAGTAATGCGGTACTCGGCCGCCGTCCCGCGGATCCGCCGGGCGCCAGCGACCAGCAGCACACCAAGGGCCACCGTGAGCAGCAGCATCAGGCCGTGGGTCGCGCCGAAGAGCTCCATGCGCCCCCCTGCGTCAGCCATACCCAGGAGTCTAAGCTCGGCGCCGCAGGCCGGCCTGACCACCACCACCCCTGGTGACCACCACCACCGCTGGTGGGGTCAGTGCCTCCTCGGAAAGGTGCGCGGGACATTGGTCCGGGCACCCGAATCGAGGCTGCGGATTCCGACCAGATCACCACTTCGTGCCGGGACAGGTCGCCCGGGAATAGAGTGCCGGGATTTATGGTTGAGCCAGGTGGACTCAGGTTTGCGTCGCTGAAGTTGACATCCCGGTACAGCAGCGCGAACGTGAGTGTGCACGACTCAACCCCTGACCTAGCCGGCTGAGCAAGCCGGGAAGGAGTACACGAACATGGCACGAGCGGTCGGTATCGACCTGGGCACCACGAACTCGGTGGTGTCTGTCCTCGAAGGTGGCGAACCCACGGTCATCGCGAACGCCGAGGGAGCCCGAACCACCCCATCGGTGGTCGCCTTCTCCAAGACCGGCGAGGTGCTGGTCGGTGAACTCGCCAAGCGGCAGGCCGTCACCAACGTGGACCGCACCGTTTCCTCGGTGAAGCGGCACATGGGCACCGACTGGTCGGTGGACATCGACGACAAGACCTACAACGGGCAGGAGATCTCCGCCCGGGTCCTGGGCAAGTTGAAGCGGGATGCAGAGTCCTACCTCGGCGAGTCGGTGACCGACGCTGTGGTGACGGTGCCGGCATACTTCAATGACGCTGAGCGTCAGGCGACCAAGGACGCCGGGCAGATCGCCGGTCTGAACGTCCTGCGGATCGTCAACGAGCCCACCGCGGCCGCCCTGGCCTACGGCCTGGAGAAGGGCAAGGAGGATGAGCTCATCCTGGTCTTCGACCTCGGTGGGGGCACCTTTGACGTCTCCCTGCTCGAAGTGGGTAAGGACGAGGACGAATTCTCCACCATCCAGGTGCGCGCCACCAACGGTGACAACCGACTCGGTGGTGATGACTGGGACCAGCGGATCGTGGACTGGCTGGTCAAGCAGGTGAAGAACTCCAGCGGTGTGGACCTGGCCAAGGACAAGATCGCCCTGCAGCGGCTGCGTGAGGCTGCTGAACAGGCCAAGAAGGAACTGTCCAGCGCCACCAGTACCGTGATCTCCCAGCAATACCTGTCGATGACTGCCGAGGGCCCCGTACACCTCGATGAGCGCCTCACTCGGGCCCAGTTCGAGGACATGACCTCCGACCTGATCGACCGCACCAAGGTCCCGTTCCACAACGTGATCAAGGACGCCGGTATCGAACTGTCCGAGATCGACCACGTGGTGATGGTCGGTGGCTCCACCCGGATGCCCGCGGTGAACGAGGTGGTCAAGTCCCTGACCGGTGGCCGGGAGCCGAACAAGGGCGTCAACCCGGACGAGGTTGTCGCCGTCGGTGCCGCGCTGCAGGCCGGCGTGATCTCCGGTGACCGCACCGACGTACTACTCATCGACGTCACCCCCCTGTCCCTGGGTATTGAGACCAAGGGCGGGGTGATGACCAAGCTGATCGAGCGCAACACCGCGATCCCGACCAAGCGCAGCGAGGTCTTCTCCACGGCCGAGGACAACCAGCCCAGCGTGCTGATCCAGGTCTTCCAGGGTGAGCGGGACTTCGCCCGGGACAACAAGCCGCTCGGCACCTTCGAACTGACCGGCATCGCGCCCGCACCGCGGGGGATGCCGCAGATCGAGGTCGCCTTCGACATCGACGCCAACGGCATCGTGCACGTGTCCGCCAAGGACCGGGGCACCGGCCAGGAGCAGTCGATGACGATCACCGGTGGGTCCGCCCTGCCGGAGGAGGAGATCGAGCGGATGGTTGCCGAGGCCGAGGCGCACGCCGCCGAGGACGCTCAGCGCCGGGAAGAGGCCGAAGCCCGCAACAGCGCCGAACAGCTGGCCTACTCCACCGAGCGGCTGCTCAAGGAGAACGCCGAGAAGCTGCCCGAGGAGGTCTCAACCGAGGTGCAGGGCAAAGTCGATGAACTGAAGACGGCACTGGAAGGCGAGGACATCGAGGCGGTCAAGGCCGCCCAGTCCGAGCTGTCCACCGCCAGCCAGAAGATCGGTGAGGCCCTCTACGCCGCCCAGCCCGAGGGTGAGGCGGCAGCCGGTGCCGCTGGTGGCGAAGAGCAGCCGGGTGCCGAGCAGGCCTCCAGTGAGGACGAGGACATCGTCGACGCCGAGATCGTTGACGAGGATGAGGACCGCAAGTGACCGAATCCGAATTCGAGGGTGAGCCGATCGTCCGTGACAAGCGGCGCGTCGACCCCACGACCGGTGAACTTCGCGCGGAAGGGGACAGCGCCGTCGAACCCGACGGCGCTGTCCCCGCCCCGCAGGGCCAGCCGGCTGAGCCGGACTCCGGTGCACCGTCGGGGCAGGACGAGGCCCTGACAGCGGCCAAGGCCGAGAACGCCGAACTGTTCGATCAGTTGCAGCGTGCAAAAGCCGATCTGTACAACCACGAACAGCAGTTCAATGCCTACGTGCGCAGGTCCCGCGGTGAGGCCGAGGTGGCTAAAACCCGCGGAGTCGACGCCGTCGTAGAGGCCCTGATCCCGGTGCTCGATGATCTGGCCGCCGCCCGTGAGTACGGTGAACTGACCGGGCCCTTCGGGGCGATCGCGGAGAAGCTGGAGAGCTCGCTGGACAGCCAGTTCGGCGTGCAGCGTTTCGGTGCCGTGGGGGAGGAGTTCGACCCCAATCTGCACGAGGCACTGATGCACAACGAGAGCGCCGAGGTGCAGGTGAACACCATCGATACGCTGCTCCAGCCCGGCTACCGGGTCG
>Ga0209487_1003584_pt1 | contig 12143 bp, 15 predicted proteins | sample Poulit2012_FD_187524 | JGI IMG/M metagenome (GOLD analysis project Ga0209487, IMG submission 187524) | Agricultural soil microbial communities from Georgia to study Nitrogen management - Poultry litter 2012 (SPAdes) (version 2) | ecosystem: Environmental > Terrestrial > Soil > Agricultural land... | reverse complement strand
TCGGCGGAGTCGCCGGTGGCTGGGCCAAGGCGGTTCGGAACTGGGACGAACGCCGCCGCCACCACAAACTCGAACTCGCCAAGATCAAGGTCGGCAACCAGATCCCGGCCGGCGCCGGCGACAGTACCCCCCAGGCGCAGGACGCCCCCGTCCCAAACGCCCCCCGGGCCCAGGAGATCACCACCCTGTGGGCCGATCACGACGAGATCACCAGCCGATGGCTGGACTATGAGCTCGACGTCGCCAAACTCATCGACTTCCCGGTGATGAGCGATATGCGCGAACCGGTGACAGTGGACTTCCACCGGGCCAAACGGCACGCCGACGGGTTGCGACCGGCCGAGGACGAGAAGCCGGACGCCGATCGGCTCGGTGAGTACCGGGTGGCGGTGCGAGATCTGCAGGTCGCCTTCGACATCGCCGAGCGGGAGGCGAGACGTCGTCGTGCGATGGACTTCCCTTTCGAGGAGCGTCGCTCTCTGGACCGCGCCAAACGGCTGATCGCTCTCGCCGAGGATTCCGGGGCCACCCACGCCGAACGCCAACAGGCCTACCGCCGGGCCCAACGGGAACTCGAGGGCCTGATCGCTATTCCCGAGGGGGCCGATGAGGCGATCAGCCACCGCATCGCCGGTGCCCTCGGCGCTCCGAGTCCGGCGGCACCGTCCGAGGCCCCCACTTCGGACTGAACGGGCGGCGCCGGTGCGGCTTAGGCGGCGAGGGCCTTGGCCTCCACCTGACGCTTGATCCGGAAGAGCATGCCCGCCATGCCCCGCAGCCGCAGCGGACTGACCGCCTCACCCAGGCCGAGGGTGTCGGAGACGTCGGCCGGCACATCGAGGACCTCCCGCACGGTCAGTCCGTCGAGGCCCTCGTGCAGGATGCCGGCGAAGCCGCGGGTGGTCGGTGCTTCCCGGGGCGCGGAGAAGTGCAGGTGCACCACGCCGCTATCTCCGGTGCCCTCGACCTCGCTGATCAGGAACAGCGGTGACTGGCACTCCGGGACCGGTTCCATCAGCTCGGGATGGTCGGCGTAGCGCTCGGGTAGTTCCGGCAGCTCCTGGCTGAACTCCAGCAGCAATTGCAGCCGGTCGTTCTTGGTCAGGGCGTTGAAGTCCTCGACGATCTGCGCCAACGGGGCAGGCAGGGCCACGAACACTCCTCGGGCACGGGTACGGGAAACGGTCTCGATTGTCTCACCCCGGGGCCCCGCGGTGTGGTGTGGCAGGTCACGCTCGCGATCGGCGAACGGGTGCGCGCCGGCTGGCAGCGGTTCGCGGGTGGGTCAGCGGCCCGGCACTTCGCCGGGTTCGGTGCCGACGACGATCGGTGCTCGTACGCTGTTGCCCCACTCGGTCCAGGAGCCGTCGTAGTTTCGGACCTCGGCGAAGCCCAGCAGATGCTGCAGCACGAACCAGGTGTGCGCCGAGCGCTCCCCGATCCGGCAGTAGGCGATCAGCGGCTCATCGGGGTCCAGGCCCTTCTCCTGCTGGTAGATCGCATCCAGTTCGGCCCGGGAGCGGAAGGTGCCGTCCTCATTGGCCGCCCGGGCCCACGGCACGGATTCGGCGCCGGGGATGTGCCCGCCGCGCAGCGCACCTTCCTGGGGGTAATCGGGCATGTGGGTCTTCTCCCCGGTGTACTCCGGCAGGGAGCGCACGTCCACGAGTTGCCCGCCGAGGAAGTCGTGAACGTCCTCCTTGAATGCTCGGACCGCCGAGTCGTCGCGCTGCACCACCGGGTACTGCGTCGCCACCGGGGCGGGCACCTCGGTGGTGAACTCCCGGTTTTCGGCCACCCAGGCCGCCCGTCCGCCGTCGAGCAGCCGCACGTCGGAGTGCCCGAAGAGGGTGAACACCCACAGTGTGTAGGCCGCCCACCAGTTGTTCTTGTCCCCGTAGACCACCACGGTGGTGTCCCGGGAGATGCCGTTGCGCCCGAGCAGGGCGGCGAACGCCTCCCCGTCCAAGTAGTCCCGGGTGACGGGGTCGTTGAGGTCGGTGTGCCAGTCGATTTTCACCGCGCCGGGGATGTGCCCGGTGTCATAGAGCAGCACGTCCTCATCACTCTCGACCACGACCAGGCCCGGCTCGCCTAGGTGATCGGCGAGCCACTGCGTGGAGACGAGGCGCTCGGGGTGTGCGTAGGCGGCGAACTTCGGGTTGTCGTCGTGGGGAAGCGACACGAGAAACTCCTCAATGATCCGAAAGATGGGGTCTGCCTTCGATCCTCTCACCCGGTGTGCACCAGTGCTGACGACGGCTCCCGATGTTCGCTTAGTGGACAGTCCGGGTCGGAATCAGGTGGTCTCAGGCGGCTGCTGCAGACGGTACCGCAGGTGCAGAACCCGATCCCCTTGGATCACCGTATGGGGGTCGGCCAGCAGGTGCTGGTCCTCGATCGAGCCGAAGAACCGCTTGCCCGATCCCAGCACCACCGGCGCCACATCCATGGCCACCTCATCGACCAGACCCAGTGTCAGGGCTTGGCCGCCCACATCGCCAGCGGCGATCTGCACCGACCGGTCACCGGCCAACTCCTGGGCCAGCCGAACTGCCTTGGTCACGTCATCGATGAAGTGGTACGGCGCATCGGGGTGCCACCCTGGCGGCTTGGGCCGGTGGGAGACCACCACCACATGGTCCCCGGCGGGGGGACGGCCTCCCCATCCGTCGATGAAGTCGAACAGGTGCCGGCCGATCACCATCGCACCGAGCTCGTCCCAGAGCGCGCGTACATAGTCGAACGAGGCCTTCGATACCCGCATCCCACCGGGTTCGGGATCGGCCATCTGGCCGGCGACCAACTGGTGATCACCGTTGAAGTACCAGTCGAACAACGGCCCCGGATGGTCATCGTGCTGGGCGATGAAACCGTCCACGGACACCACATTGTGCAGGATCACTGTGGCCATGATGGCGCTCCCTCTCTCTACCGGCTGACGGCGCATACCGCCGCCCACAGCCAAGACAGACCCGGTTGGCCCGGGATTCTCATCGCGGTGCCGGATCTGCTTCCAGTGCGAGCAGTCGTTCCTTGGCTGGTAGGCCGCCGCGGTATCCGCCCAGGGAACCATCGGCGCGCACCACCCGGTGGCAGGGCACCACCAGCGGCACCGGGTTGGTCGCGCACGCGCTCGCCGCGGCCCGCACCGCCCGGTCCCGCCCGGACCGGGCGGCCAGTGCGGTGTAGGTGACCCGGTCTCCGAACGGCACCGCCTGTAGCTCCTTGAGTACCTCCCGGCGGAACCCCCTGGTCAGGGACAGGTCGATGTCGACGCTGAACTGGCGCCGTCGTCCCTCGAAATACTCTGCCACCTGCTCCGCCGCGCCGGCCAGGCGGGCCGGGGCGTGCAGGATCCGCGGGCTGAGCCGGCCGGCGAGGTCGGCCAGTACCGCCGCATACCCCTCCGATTCGAACGCGACCCGCACCAGCCCGCCCGGTGTAGCCGCGAGCAGCAGCCCGCCGATCGGGGTCTGCACCGTGTCATAGGCCACGTCCAGCACCCCTTCGGCCTGGGCCCGGTCGGCCAGGTCGGTGTGCAGGCGCTGCAGGGTCGCGGCCGGGGGTGCGGCGGCCAGGGCCTCATCCAGGGCAGTGTGAGAGGTGGTCTCGTCGCGGGTGCTCATGGGCTCTCCTCGGGATAGGTCCGGCGTAGCCGGTGGATGCCATCGGAGGCGGCTTTCCGGGCTGCTGCTTCGGTGCCGCCGATGATCGCGGCGACCTCCCGGTGCGGCAGGCCAGCGATGTGGTGATAGACCACGGCGGTGCGCTGCCGTTCGGGTAGGCCGGCGAGGGCCTCCCACAGGTCCCGTTCCCAGCCACCGGGTTGGTGGGTGGTGGCGGGGCGTTCGGGCACGACGGCGGTGGGCTGGGCTTGTCTGCGGGTCCGGCGGACGTCGTCGATCGCTTTCCGGTAGGCGATGGTCACCAGCCAGGCCTCGGTGTTCGCACCAGGGGGCAGATCCGGGTAGGCGATCAGCGCGGCCAGGAACGTCTCAGACCAGGCGTCCTCGGCGTGCGCCGGGCCCAGCACGGCTCGGCAGACGCGCAGCACGGCGGGGCCGTGTGCGGTCACCAGATGCTCGAACGGTGGGTGGTTCACATCAGGTAGACGTACCGGACGGGTCGGATGTGAGGTCTCAGTGGCCATCGATCAACTCGGTGAGGGAACCGGCGATCTCCACCTCAGCACCGGGGTGGGCGCCATCGATCACAGTGCGCTCGCCGAGGGGCGCGCTGAGGCGGACAGTGTCGATGACGGTGGTAGCGGTGTCCTGGCACTCGAAGTCCCAGCGGGTGCCCTGCGGGGTCACCACCCAGGTGAGTACCTCCACCTGTTCGGCGGTCTCATTGACCTCGATACCGTCTGGATCACCGCACCCCGGGGAGCCGGCGACTGAGCGCACCACCAGATCCCGGTCGTTGGGCATCACGGTCACCGCCTGCACGGTGCTCTGCTCGCGCACATCGAAGCCGACGGCGAGGTAGTAGGTGATGAACCCGGCCACGACCAGCAGCACTGTGCCCAGCAGCCATAAGGTCATCGCGCGCACGCGGCGATGATGCTCCTGGGGCTGTCGAGGGATCGCGGTGGCCATGTCCTGATCGTGCCACTTTCACCACCTGCAGGTTCTCGGTGCTCACCCGAAGAAGTGCACCAAGGCCCCGATCGCGAAGACGGAGGCCGCCAGTGCGGCGCAGGCGAACTCGATGATCATGCCCAGACCCATCGACTTCATCGCCTCCCAGGAGGAGCGCATCGCTGCGCCCAGCTCGCGTTGGCGGACCAGTTCGGCGCCCAGCAACCCGGCGGCGAAGCCGAGGAAGAGCCCGGCGACCGGGATTACGAACATGCCCACGATCGCGGCGGCCATCCCCACCAGGATCGGCCTGTTGGGAATGCGTTCTCGTCGCATCTTGCGCCCGGTCAGCACCAGCGAGGCACTCATCCCGGACAGGGCCAGGACCACCCCGATCCCCCCGGCCGTCCACGAGGCGGTGGATCCCAGGATCCACGCCCACGCCAGCAGGGTCGCGGCCGTGAGCAGGGAACCGGGCAGGATCGGAAAGATTGTCCCGAGCACGGCTACCACCAGCAGCCCCGCGGCCAGGACAGTGCTGAGGATGTGCAGGGTGGTGGGATCCATGAGTCAGGCCGCGTGCGCCGGGTGCCGACTCGCGGGCTGGGCCCCGGGCCTGGTGCACGTTGTGAATTCGGGGGGCAACTCAGGGCACCCGACCACTCAGAGGTGGATCATCTTTCCCTCGGAGATGCCGTGCATCACCTCGTGGATCGCCTCACTCAGGGTCGGGTGGGCAAAGACGTTGCGGGCCACTTCATCGGCGGTCAGGTCCCAGCGCTGGGCCAGGGTCAGTGCCGGCAGCAGCTCGGTGACGTCCGGGCCGATCATGTGGGCCCCGATGATCTCGTTGTACTTCGCATCGGCGACCACCTTGACGAACCCGGTGGTGTCGCCCAGCCCGGCGGCCTTACCGTTCGCGGAGAACGGGAACTTCGAGGTCTTGACCTCGTAGCCCTTCTCCTTGGCCTGCTCCTCGGAGTAACCGAAAGAGGCGATCTGCGGCTGGCAGTAGGTGGCCCGGGGGATGAAGTCGAACTCGACCTCCATCGTCTCCGCTCCCGCGATGGTCTCGGCGGCCACGATGCCCATCGCCGAGGCGGTGTGGGCCAGCATCAGTTTGCCGGTCACGTCCCCGACGGCGTACACGTTCTCCACGTTGGTCCGGCCGCGACTGTCGACGACGATGCCGCCGCGCTCGGTCTGCACGCCGGCGTTCTCCAGGCCGTAGCCCTCCAGGCGTGGTGCGAAGCCGGTCGCGGACAGCAGCCGGTCGGCCTCCAGCACCTGGGTCTGCCCGCCGTCGGCGCCGGAGACGGTGACCTTCACCCCGCTGCCGGTGTCCTCCACGCTGTCGACCTTGGTGGACAGCATCACCTTCACGCCGAGGCGTTTGTAGTGCTTGGCGAGCTCCTTGGAGATCTCGGCGTCCTCGGTGGGCACCATCCGGTCCAGGAACTCCACGATCGTGACGTCCACCCCGAAGTTGGCCAGCACGTAGGCGAACTCCACCCCGATCGCCCCGGACCCGGCGATGACGATCGACTCCGGCAGGTCGGCGTCGAGGATCTGTTCCTCGTAGGTGACCACGTTCTTGGACAGTTCCACCCCGGGGACCAGTTTGCTGGTGGCGCCGGCGGCGATGATCAGGTTGTCGAAGGTCACCTCGGACTCGCCGTCGTCTCCGGCCACAGTCATCGCCGTCGGTGAGGTGATGGTGCCCCACCCGTCGATCTCGGTGATCTTGTTCTTCTTCATCAGGAAGTGCACGCCCTTGACGATGCCGTCGGAGACCTGACGGGAGCGCTGGTGGGTGGGGGCGTAGGACATCGTGGCATCGCCTTCGATGCCGAACTTCTTCTTGTCATTGGTCAGCAGGTGGGACAACTCCGCGTTGCGCAACAGCGCTTTGGAGGGAATACAGCCCACATTCAGGCACACACCACCCCAGTACTGCTTCTCGACCACGGCAACCTGTTTGCCCAGCTGCGCAGCGCGGATTGCTGCGACGTAACCACCGGGTCCGGCTCCAAGAACAACGACGTCATAGTGTGCACTCACAACGTCAGACTCTATCGTTGCTCGCAACAGTGAGCACAGCAGGAGTGGAGAGAGAGTGCTGAACCGCACAGCTGGGCCGGCCCCCGGCCCGTTCGTGATCGCCATGGACATCGGATCCAGTGGCACCCGCGCTGGGTTGTACGACGCTACCGGCGCCACCGTAGACGGTGTCCGCGCGAAAGTCAGCCACACCTTCACCACCGATGCCGAGGGCACCGCGGTGATCGACGCCGATGAGGTGCTGGCGGAGGTGATCACCGCCCTGGATGAAACCACCGCGAAAATGCCCGACGGCGCGGCCGTGGCGGGCGTCGCCCTGGATACCTTCGCCTCCTCCCTGGTGGGGGTCGACGCCGAAGGGCGGGCGACCACACCCTGCTTCACCTACGCCGACACCCGGTGTGCTCCGCAGGTGCACCAGCTGCGGGCAGAGGTGGACGAACTGGACCTGCAGCAACGTACCGGCACCCGCCTGCACACCAGTTACCTGCCCGCGCGGTTGCGGTGGCTGGCCGAGGAGCAGCCAGAGGTCTTTGCCGCCACTGACACCTGGTTGTCGCTGGGGGAGTACCTGTACCTGCACCTGATCGGGACCACGGCCGCCGGCACGGCCACGGCTGCCTGGACCGGGCTGCTGGACCGGCGCCGGGGGACCTGGGACCCCGAGGTGCTCGAACTGTCCGGGATCACCGCCGACCAGCTCAGCGCGGTGCGTGACCCCGATCAGCCGCTGACGCCGGTGACCTCGATGGTGGCCGAACGCTGGCCGGCGCTGGCGCAGGCGGTGTGGTTCCCGGTGATCGCGGACGGGCTCGCAGCGAATCTGGGCGTGGGTGCCGACCGGCCTGGGGTGGTCGGGGTGTCCGCCGCGACCAGTGGGGCGATGCGGATGCTGGTCCCCGAAATCCCGGAGCACGTTCCGCCGGGCTTGTGGGGGTATCGGATCAGTGCTGACCGCACGCTCTTCGGGGGTGCGGTCAGCGACATCGGCCGGGTCGCCTTCTGGGCCGAGCGCACGCTGCGCATCGAGAACACCGAGGTGCTCGACGATGTGCTGCATGCCCCGCCCACGGTCAGTACACCGTTGGTGCTGCCGTTCCTCAGCGGTGAACGCAGCACCGGGTGGGCCGCCGAGGCGCAGGCGCACATCGTGGGCCTGAGCGCGGCCACCACCCCGATGCAGATCTACCGGGGGGCCCTGGAGGGTGCAGCCCTGAGCCTGGGCCGGATCGCCAGGCAGCTGGGCTCGGCTGCCGGAGCCCCGCAGCAGATCCTGGCCAGCGGCGGGATGGCCTCCGGGTTGCCGGGCTGGTGCCAGATCCTCGCCGATGTGCTCGGTGCTGAGGTGGTGCACGTGCGCCACCGGCGGTCCACGTTGCGGGGTACGGCCCTGCTGGCGCTGCAGGCGCTGGCCCCGGACGTGCCGCGTTCGCAGCCGGAGACCGGTCAGACCTTCGCCCCGACGCCGGTCCGGGCCGGTTACTACGCCGACCGTACCGATCAGTTCGAGCAGGTCTACCGGGCGCTGGTTGCAACCGGGGAAGAGAGCTGAGGCCCGGACTCAGCGGCCTGGCGGGTCGGCCCGATTGTGTACCCGCTGGTTGTGCACCACGTTGATCGCCCCGTAGGGCACGAAGACCGCGAGGATGAGCACCACCGTCCAGCCCAAGCCCGGTGCCAGCAGCACGACGCCCAGCACCGCCAGCCCGGCGCCGGCTCCGCGCAGGATGAAGGCTCCGAGTGGCGCCACCGCCGGCCGGCCCCACCCCGTGGGCAGGGGATCGGCCGGGTTGGCCTTCGCCAGCCAGCCGTTCGAGATCGTGAGCAGCGCGGCGGCCACGATCAGCGCGACTACGCCGGCGACGTCGCCGTCCAGACCCAGGAACACCACACCCACAGACTCCACCCATCCAGCCTGACACATCGGTGCTGCGCCGCTTAGAGCCGTCATTTGGGTGCGACCACCAGTTCGACGAAACCGGCCTGAGTACGGTCTTTCGGTGGCGCAGTCGTACCTGGGGTGCTTCGATGAAATCCGCAGGATCCTTGTCCTGTGTGGAACTATGCAGACCTGCTATGAGGCGAACCACGGTTGAGGGCACTGCGCCTCGAGTTCTTCGAGTTCTTCACGGTCTAGCTCGTGGAATGAGTCGTGGTTGTAGGGGTGCCAGATGTCTCCGCCGGCATCGCCTTCTTGCATCAGCCGCAAGGTGTTCTCGACGTAGGTCTCTTCATCCTGGGGCGCTGGTAGGTCGTGCCCGTGGGTGACCAGACATTCACGTGTGTCGATCAGCCGAGAGTAGAGGAGACGGATGCGTTCCTCGTCATATGTGGGCTCGGCGTCGTAACCGAGGGACTCGAGGCATGCGAACTTGTCTTCTTCCCAGTCGTCGACTTCGTCGTTGTCGAAGGGCTCTTCGACGCCTCCTTCGGGGGTGATGGTGACGTTCCAGCCGCGTCCTTCGACGCAGCTTTGCAGCGAGGTCATGTACTCCTCTTGTTCAGCGCGCTGCTCGGCTACCCAGGAGGGCTCTGTCCAGTCAACGTCGGCGTCGGACTGCTGGCAGCCGGCGAGCATCAGTGCTCCGACGGCCAGCAGTCCTGCGACAGTGTTCCTTCGCTTCGTCAGACCACGCACCTCGTTCCTGCGCTCACGATGGTCGGTCCTCGAACCTCTACACGGGGCCAGAAAGTATCCAACATACGGCCGGGCTGGGTGGTTGTTTCGTGCCGAGAGTTGTGCGGAGAACCGGCACGTTCCGACGAGTTGCCATGACACTCCGCGTCGGACGGGGGCTCTATTGGACGCCGAACCAGGGTGCCGGGCACTGCTTCTCGATCTCTTCCAATTCGTCCTGACTGAGGTCATAGAACGACTCGTGGAAGTACGGGTTCCAGCGCTCGCTTTGTGCCCCATCATCTTGCGCAGCGCGAAGGCTGACCTCGACAAAGATCTCTTCATCCTGTGGTTCCGGCAGCTCCTCGTAGCCGTGCGCCACGAGACACTCATGGGTGTCGACTAGTCGGGAGTAGAGCAGGCGGATGTTCTCTTCGTCTTGTGACAGTTCGTCGTCATAACCCAAGGAGTCCAGACATTCGGAGCGGTCTTCAGCGCCCCGGAGGCACTGGAAAGTCTGAACAACACCGCGCTGATGCCAGCCAGCACCGATGAATTCACCACCTTGAGATTTATCTACATCACAGCCGAATCTGGCCACGTGCTGGAGAGGCTCCAACAGACGATCGAACACTCCGTGCGGGGCCATGCCGGTGTGAGTGTGGAATCAGCAGAGCAGACCGCCACCTTGCGACAAGCTCTCGCCGGGGAACTCACCCGCACCTCACGAGGCCTCCTTCTGGGGGTATTTGGTATCGGTGCCGCCTTGACCGCAGTCATCAGTTTCGCTGCCATTGCCGTCCACCGCCAAGACCTCGGCCGTCGCCGGGCGCTGGGCGCGAGCCGAACCCAATTGATCACCCTGGCCCTCCTGCGCTCAGGACTGTGCTCAGCCCTAGGAGCCCTGACCGGAGCCGCGCTCAGCACCATCCTGCTCAGACTCGGCCTAGGCGATGTGCCCCCCGTGCAATTCACCGCAGGAATCGTGGTCCTCACCATCGAGATCGCACTCCTAGCCACGCTCATCCCCGCAACCATCGGTGCCCGACTCGACCCCGTCGTCGCACTACGTGTGCCATAACAACCTGCACCACGACTGCCAGGCTGGATGTGCCGTCATCATCACCGGTGATCCGGAGCGTGCAGCTCCCGGTGACCGGCGGCGGGCGTTCAGCGGGCTTGTTGGTGCTGGTGGAACTCGGCCAGCTCGGCGCGCAGCGCGCGGATCTCGGTGAGCAGCTCCGCCTGGGAGATCTCAGCCGGCGCCTCTCCCTGGGCAGCCTCGGGTGGTGGTTCCTCGGGGGTGTCGCCGGCCCGCTCCGCGGAGGTGCCGGCCGTGTCCGTGTGGGCAGGATCGGCGCCCAGGAAACGCATCGCATCGACCATCACCGCCACGAACAGGTTGAGCACCGTGAACGCGCTGAGCAGGATGAACGGCACGAAGAAGGCCCAGGCCCAGGGCTGGACCTGGGAGATCTCCCGGAAGATCGTGGACCAGTTGTCCATCGTCATGGTCTGGAACAGGGTCGCCAGAGACCGGCCCAGGGTGCCGAAATACTCCGGGAAGCCGGCCCCGAAGATCATCGTGCCCATCACGGCGCCGACGTAGAACAGCAGCATCAGCAGGGCACCGATCGACAGGATCCCTGGGATGGCCTGCACCAGGGCGTCCACCACCCGCCGCAGGGCCGGGACCATCGAGACCAGGCGCAGCACCCGCAGCACCCGCAGGGCACGCAGCACGGCGAACCCGGAGCCCGGGATCAGCGCGACGGCGATCACCAGGAAGTCGAAGACGTTCCACGCCGACCGGAAGAACCCGCCCCGGAAGGCATAGAGTTTGATCAGGATCTCGACCACGAACACGGCCAGGCAGACGGTGTCCAGGATCATCAGCGCGGTGCCGGCACTGCTGCGCACCTGCTCGGAGGTGAGCAGGCCGAGCACCACCGCGTTGAGTGCGATCACCGCGATAACGAACCGCTGCACCGGGGCGGACTCGATCCAGACGCCCAGGCGCGCCCGGGAGAACCACCTGCCGCTGGCCGAGAGGGGGCCCGGATCACGGGTGGATGCCGGTGGGGAGAGCGGGGAGCTGCGCTTCACAAACGTGAGAGTAACCAGCGTGCGGAACGGGATAAAAACTCAGAACCGGCCAATTGGCGCCGAGTGAGTAACGCCACAGCGAATCCGCCGGCCTCAGCTGAATGAGCCGGGGTCCAGACCGGCGGCGTCCAGCCGGGCCACTAGGGCCGGGGTGCTGACCTCCCGGAAGGAGGCATCGACCAGCTCGAAGACCTCCGCCCAGTCCACCTCCTGTGGCGCTGTGCCCGCCCCGGCAAGATCCCAGCCGATCCATCCCCACGGACCGTAGTAGGCCGGCAGGAAGTAGTTCTCAGCTTCCACCAACGCGGGCGCCTCGTTCGGATCGGGCATCAGCAGCAGGGAGTGCGGGTACATCGCGCGGGTGGCTGCCGGTCCCTTGGTGCCGCCGCCGTAGACGGCGAAAACCTTGCCGGACCGGAAGGTGGGCCGGCCGTGGGCCACCTTTTCGGTCGCCTCCGGCAGCGCCAGGCAGATCTGTCGCACCCGCGCCAGGTAGGGATCGTCGTCGTCGAACATCTGCCGATGGGCCATACCGTCAGATCATGCCAAATGCCTGCGACAGCTGCCGGTGGGCAGAGGTTACTGTGTGCAGATGGCCCGTTCGCTCACCGAGCGCGCGCATGCTGCAGTTGAGGTAGTTCAGGAGAACCCGGTCCGGTTCGCCGACCGCATCTTCTTCCTGCTCGGGACGCTCGCCTCCGCATGGCTCGCGTTCCTGCTTTTGCATCAGTTGCTCAGTGCCGGCTGGCGTCATCTGTGGGCGTTCATCCCGTTCT
>Ga0209487_1003583_pt1 | contig 12145 bp, 9 predicted proteins | sample Poulit2012_FD_187524 | JGI IMG/M metagenome (GOLD analysis project Ga0209487, IMG submission 187524) | Agricultural soil microbial communities from Georgia to study Nitrogen management - Poultry litter 2012 (SPAdes) (version 2) | ecosystem: Environmental > Terrestrial > Soil > Agricultural land... | reverse complement strand
CATCGCCGAGTCCGACGCCGTCGACCCGAACAACTACCAGGACTCCCCGCCGGAGAACCGCGGCTCGCGCGCCGTCCAGGCCGCCTACGAGCCCGGGTCCACCGGCAAGCTGCCCACCTTCGCCGCCGCGCTCGACAGCGGTGCGGTCACCCCCACGACGACCTTCACCTCCCCGGACCGCTACACCACCCCCTCCGGGCAGACCTTCTCCGACGCCGACCCCCACCCCACCGAGGAGCTCACCGTCGCCGGAATCCTCGCCACCTCCTCCAACACCGGGACGGTGCAGATCGGGGACCGGATGAGCGACGAGGAGCGCTACGCCTACTTCCGCGCCTTCGGGCTGGGGGAGCGCACCGGCATCGAGCTGCCGGGCGAGACGCCCGGCATCCTCGGCACCCCGGACACCTGGGACGGCCGCCAGCGCTACACGACGATGTTCGGCCAGGGCATGGCGGTCAACCTGCTCCAGAACACCGGTGTCGTCGCCACCTTCGGCAACGGTGGGGTCTACGTCCCCCCGCGCCTGGTCGACGGCACCACGGACGCCTCCGGCCGTTTCCACGCCGCCCCCGAGCCCGAGGGCCGGCGGGTGGTGAGCGAGGAGACCGCCCAGCAGATGATCACGATGATGGAGGGCGTGGTCTCCGAGGAGGGCACCGGCATCCTCGGACAGGTCGACGGGTACCGGCTCGCCGGCAAGACCGGCACCGCCCAGGTCCCCGACGCCAACGGCCGCCTCACCCGCACGGTGGCCAACTTCGTCGGCGTCGCCCCCGCCGAGGACCCGAAGTTCGCCGTCGGCATCGTCGTCTACCACCCCGGCCACCAGGTGCCCTCCTCGATCATCGCGGCACCGGCCTTCAAGGAGATCGCCGCCTTCACCCTCCAGCACCTGGGCATCCCGCCCTCGACGTCGCCGCCGTCACTCTTCCCGTTGCGCGCAGAGTGACCAGGCTGCGGATAGATTGTCGAGACGTGACTTCCGACGACCAGCGCCCCGGGTGGGGGCAGCCGTGATCCAGCTCACCGTCGCCCAGATCGCCCGGGCCGTCGGCGGACGCCCGGTGGGCGTCGACCCCCAGCTCCTCGTGACCGGCGGCGTGGTCACCGACTCCCGGCTCGCCGGCCCCGGCTCGGTCTTCGTCGCCGTGCGCGGCGAGCGCACCGACGGGCACGAGCACGCCGCCGCCGCCGTCGCCGCGGGGGCGGCGCTCGTCATCGCCGAGCGGGCGGTGGACGCCCCGCACGTCCTCGTCCCGGACTCCGTCATCGCGCTGGGCGAGCTGGCCCGTCACGTCCTGTCCGTCCTGCGGGAGGAGGGCGACCTGCGGGTCGTCGGCCTCACCGGGTCGGTGGGCAAGACCACGACGAAGGACCTGCTGGCCCAGGTGCTCGCCCAGGCCGGCCCCACCGTCGCGCCGCGGGCGTCGTTCAACAACGAGATCGGACTGCCGCTGACCGTCCTGTCGGCCACCCGCGAGACCCGCTACCTCGTGCTGGAGATGGGGGCCAGCGGCCCCGGCCACATCGCCTACCTCACCCGCATCGCCCCCCTCGACGTCGCCGTCGTCCTCATCGTCGGCCACGCGCACATGGGCGGGTTCGGCTCCATCGAGGCCGTGACCCGCGCCAAGGCCGAGATCGTCGCCGGCCTGCGGGGCGGGGGCACCGCGGTGCTCAACGCCGACGACCGCCGCGTCGCCTCCATGGCCGCCGACGCCCCCGGCCCGGTGGTCTGGTTCGGTCGCGGCGCGGACGCCGACGTCCGTGCCGGCGACGTCACCCTCGACGAGGAGGCCCGCCCCTCCTTCGTCCTGGAGACGGACAGCTCCGGTGCCCGTACGCGCCACCCCGTCCGCCTCGCCCTCCACGGCGAGCACCAGGTCTCCAACGCGCTCGCCGTGGCGGGGGCCGCACTCGCCCTCGGCCTCGACGCCGGCTTCGTCGCCCAGGCGCTGAGCCGCGCGGAACGGGTGAGCGCCCACCGGATGGCAGTGACCCGACGCCCCGACGGCGTCACCGTCGTCGACGACGCCTACAACGCCAACCCCGACTCGATGGCCGCCGCGCTGCGTGCCGTCGCCGCCATGCCCGCCGCCCGGCGGATCGCCGTCCTCGGCGAGATGCTCGAGCTGGGGGAGGAGACCGAGCCGGCGCACGTCGAGCTCGGCCGCCTCGCGGCCGAGCTCGGGGTCGACATCGTCGTGGCCCCCGGTGCCGCCGGTCCGCCCGTGCGCCGGGGCGCCGGTGCCAACGGCCCCCAGGTCCACACCCCCACCGACGTCGACGCCGCCGCCGCGCTGCTCGACGAGCTCCTCCAGGAGGGCGACCTCGTGCTGCTCAAGGGATCCAACGGCTCCGGCGTGTGGCGCCTGGCCGACCGGCTCACCCGGGAGGGGGGTGGCGCCGAGTGGTGACCGTCCTCGTGGCGGGGGCGACCGCCCTCGTCATCGCGCTCTTCGGCACCCCGCTGTTCATCCGGTTCCTCGTCAAGCGGAACTACGGGCAGTTCATCCGCCAGGACGGACCCACCGCGCACTACACCAAGCGCGGGACCCCGACCATGGGCGGGGTCATCATCATCCTCGCCACCGTCCTGGGGTACGCCGTCTCCAACATCGTCGCCGGACGCGCCCCGAACGCCTCTGGGGTGCTCCTGCTCTTCCTCATCGTGGGCCTGGGCGTCATCGGCTTCGCCGACGACTACATCAAGATCAGCCGGCAGCGCTCCCTCGGGCTGCGGGCGCGGTGGAAGATCATCGGCCAGGCGGCCGTCGGCATCACCTTCGCCGTCCTCGCGCTGAACTTCCCCAACGAGAACTTCCGCACCCCCGGGTCGACGCACATCTCCGTCGTCCGGGACACGTCGATCGACCTCGCCTTCGCCGGGCCGGTGCTCGGCCTCATCCTCTTCATCCTCTGGGCGAACTTCCTCATCACCGCGTGGTCCAACGCGGTCAACCTCACCGACGGCCTGGACGGGCTGGCCACCGGCGCCTCGGCCATGGTCTTCGCCGCCTACACGGTGATCTCGATGTGGCAGGCCAACCAGAACTGCCAGTTCCTCACCGACCCGGGCGCTGCGTGGTCCGCCTGCTACGAGGTGCGCGACCCCCGCGACCTCTCGCTCATCGGTGCCGCCCTCATCGGCGCCTGCCTCGGCTTCCTGTGGTGGAACGCCTCACCGGCCCAGATCTTCATGGGCGACACCGGCTCGCTCGCACTGGGCGGGGCCATCGCCGGCTTCTCGATCCTCACCCACACCCAGTTCCTCGCCATCGTCATCGGCGGGCTCTTCGTCGTCATCGTCATGAGCGACGTCATCCAGATCGGGTTCTTCAAGGCGACCGGCAGACGGGTCTTCCGGATGGCCCCGCTGCACCACCACTTCGAGCTCGGCGGCTGGGGCGAGGTGACGATCGTCATCCGGTTCTGGCTCATCGCCGCGCTGTGCGTCGCGCTCGGGCTCGGCGCTTTCTACGCGGAGTGGGTGACGGCATGAGCGCGCTGGCCGGTGCCCGGGTCACGGTCGTGGGGCTGGGCACCTCCGGGCGCGCGGCCGCGGAGGTGCTCACCACCCTCGGTGCCCACGTGCGTGGCCTGGACCGCAGCGGCGCCGCCGTCGAGGCGGCCCGCGCCGAGCTCGGCCCGGGCGTGGAGCTGGTCGCCGTCGCCGACGACGAGGCGCTGGCCGATGCGGTGCTCGACGCCGCCCCGGACCTCGCCGTCGTCTCCCCGGGCGTCCCGGCGACCTCCCCGCTGCTGACGCGGGCCGCCGCGCGCGGCCTGCCGTGCTGGAGCGAGGTCGAGCTGGCCTGGCAGCTGCAGCCCGTCGAGGCACGGCCGCCGTGGCTCACCATCACCGGGACCAACGGCAAGACGACCACCGTCGGCATGCTCAGCGCCATCCTCACCGCGGCCGGGCTGCGCGCCCCGGCGGTCGGGAACGTCGGCACCCCCGTCGTCCGGGTCGCCGCCGAGGGCGGCGTGGACGCCCTGGCGGTCGAGCTCTCCAGCTTCCAGCTCCACCTCACCCACACCGTCGCCCCGCTCGCCTCGGTGTGCCTCAACATCGCCCCCGACCACCTCGACTGGCACGGCTCCTTCGCCGCCTACCGCGCCGACAAGGCGCGCGTGTACGAGCGCACCGTGCGGGCCTGCGTCTACACCGACGCCGACACCCGGGCCATGGTCGAGGAGGCCGACGTCGCCGAGGGTGCCCGCGGCATCGGCGCGGTCCGCGGCACCCCGGCCGTCGGCGAGCTCGGCATCGTCGAGGACGTCCTGTGCGACCGCGCCTTCGAACCCCGCCGCCAGACCCACGCCCTCCCGCTCGCCACGCTCGCCGACCTCGCTCACCTCGCCCCCACCCCGGGTGGGCAGGTCCCGGGCCACGTCGTCGCCGACGCGCTGGCCGCCGCGGCGCTCGCCCGCGCCCACGGGGTCCCCCCGGAGGCGGTCGCCGCCGGGCTGCGCGCCTTCGACGGCGGCCGGCACCGGATCGAGGTCGTCACCACCCGCGGCGGCGTCACCTGGGTCGACGACTCCAAGGCGACCAACGCCCACGCCGCCCGGGCGAGCCTCGCGGCACTGCCCGCCGGGCGCGGGGTGTGGGTCGCCGGCGGGCTGGCCAAGGGGGCCACCTTCGACGAGCTCGTCCGCGACGTCGCCGACCGGCTGCGCGCCGTCGTCCTCATCGGCCTCGACCGCGCCCCGCTGCGTGACGCACTTGCCCGACACGCGCCGCAGGTGCCGGTGACCGAGGTGACGGCTGGCGACACTGGGGACGTGATGAGCCACGCCGTCGCCGCAGCAGCAGGCCTCGCCCGGCCGGGCGACACCGTGCTGCTCGCCCCCGCGTGCGCGTCGATGGACCAGTTCACCGACTACGGCGCCCGGGGCGACGCCTTCGCCGCCGCCGTCCGCGCGCTGCCCGAGGAGCCGGCATGACGGCCGTCCAGCCGGCCCGGTTCCCGCGGCCGGCCCTGCCCGGACGCCGCTCCGGCGCGTCCGCGCGCCGCACCCACGTGCGCGACGGCAGCCGCGGCGACACCCGTGACACCACCGACGCCCTCGTCCGCGGGCCTGCCGTGCTCAGCTACTACGTCGTGGGCGGAGCGACCCTCCTGCTCCTGGCCATCGGCGTGGTCATGGTGCTCTCCGCCTCCTCGATCACCTCGATCCGGGAGACCGGGACGCCCTACGGCTACTTCCTCGACCAGGCCAAGTTCGCCCTCGTCGGGGTGCCGGCGATGGTCGTCGCCAGCCGCATCCCGGTGCGGTGGTACCGGCGCCTGGCCTGGCCCGCCCTCGGGCTCGGCCTCGTGCTCCAGTCGCTCATCCTCTCCCCCCTCGCCCGCGGCGAGAAGGGCAACACCAACTGGATCTACATCCCCGGCCTGGGACAGACGATCCAGCCCTCGGAGTTCCTCAAGCTCGCCCTGGCCGTGTGGCTCGGGCTCGTCCTCGCCCGCAAGGCGCACCTGCTCCACCGGCCCATGCACGTCCTGGTCCCGGGCCTCGTCGTCTCCGCCGTCGCGCTCGGGCTCGTCCTGGCCGGGCACGACCTCGGCACGGCCCTCGTCGTCGCCGCGGTCGTCGCCGGTGCGATGTTCGTCGCCGGCGTCCCGCTGCGCTGGTTCGGGGCCGCGGTCGTCGCCGGGGCGGGGCTCGTCTCCTTTCTCGTCATCGGCTCGGACAACCGGATGCAGCGGATCATGGCCGTCTTCGGCGGGGACTGCGACACCTCGGCGGCCTGCTACCAGACCCTCCACGGCCTGTACGGGCTGGGCACGGGTGGGATCTCCGGGGTGGGCCTGGGCGCCTCCCGCGAGAAGTGGGCCTACCTGCCCGAGGCCCACAACGACTACATCTTCGCCATCCTCGGCGAGGAGCTCGGCCTGCTCGGCACGCTCCTCGTGCTCGGGCTGTTCACCGCGCTCGCCGTCGGGATGTTCCGCATCGTGCGCCGCCACCCCGACCCGTTCGTCAAGATCACCACCGGCGCCGTCGCCGCGTGGATCCTGGGCCAGGCGCTCATCAACATCGGGGTCGTCATCGGCTTCCTGCCCGTCATCGGCGTGCCGCTGCCCCTCGTGTCCGCGGGCGGCTCCGCGCTCATCGCCACCCTGCTCGCGATGGGCGTCGTCCTCGCCTTCGCCCGCGACGAGCCGGGCGCGGCCGAGGCGCTGCGCGCCCGCCGGGGCGCGGTGCGCCGCTCGCTGGCGGTGGTCGTGGGCGGGCGCGGCCGTGGCTGAGCTGCGCGCCCTGCTCGCCGGCGGCGGGACGGCAGGCCACGTCAACCCGTTGCTCGCCACCGCCGACCGGCTCGCCGCCCTGCCCGGCGGTGCGGACCTCACCGTGCTCGGCACGGCCGAGGGGCTGGAGTCGCGGCTCGTGCCCGAGGCCGGGCTGCCGCTGCGGATCGTCCCGCGCACCCCGCTGCCGCGGCGCCCCTCCCTCGACCTGCTGCGCCTGCCCGGACGGTTGCGCGCCGCCGTGCGGGCCGCCGCCGAGGCGATCACCGCGACCCGGGCGCAGGTGGTCGTCGGCTTCGGCGGCTACGTCGCCACCCCGGCCTACCTCGCCGCCCGCCGCCTGGGCGTGCCGGTCGTCATCCACGAGCAGAACGCCCGGCCCGGGCTGGCCAACCGCCTCGGCGCCCGCTGGGCCCGGTACGTCGCCGTCACCTTCCCCGGCACCCCGCTGCCGCGGGCCACGCTCACCGGGCTGCCGTTGCGCCCGGCCATCGCCGACCTCGTCGCCGAGCGCGCCGCCGACACCGCGGCCCGCCGCCGTGCCGGTGCCGCCGCCCTCGGGCTCGACCCGGAGCGCACCACGCTGCTCGTCACCGGCGGCTCCCTCGGCGCGCAGCGCATCAACGACGCCGTCGCCGCCGGCGCCGCGGCCTTGGACGAGGCCGGGGTCCAGGTGCTCCACCTCACCGGCCACGGCAAGGACGAGCCGGTGCGCAGCGCGACCTCCGGGCTGCGGCACTACCACGTGCGTCCCTACCTCGACGACATGGCCAGCGCGTACGCCGCCGCCGACCTCGTGCTCTGCCGCGCCGGGGCCGGGACGGTCAGCGAGCTGGCCGCCCTGGGGCTGCCGGCCGTCTACGTGCCCCTGCCCATCGGCAACGGTGAGCAGCGGCGCAACGCCGCCGGGGTGGTCGCGGCGGGGGGCGGGACCATCGTCGCGGACGCCGACCTCACCGCCGACTACGTCACCGGGCCGCTGCGCGCCCTCCTCGCCGACCGGGAGCGGTTGGCCGAGATGGGCCGCGCCGCCGCCGGCGCCGGTATCCGCGACGGCGCCGCCCGCCTCGCCGAGCTCGTCGTCCGTGCCGCGCGGGAGCGGACGTGACCCGCTACCACCTCATCGGGATCGGCGGCGCCGGCATGGCCCCGGTGGCCGAGCTCCTCGCCGCCCGCGGCCTGGAGGTCTCCGGCTCCGACGCCCGCCCCAGCGCCATCCTGGACCGGCTGCGGGCCGCCGGGGTGCGGGCCCACGTGGGCCACGACCCGGCGCACGTCCCGCAGCACGGGACCGTCGTCGTCTCCACGGCGGTGCGCCCCGACAACCCCGAGCTGCTGCGGGCCCGTGAGCTGGGGCTGCCGGTGATCCACCGCTCCCAGGCGCTCGTCGTCGCCGCCGGGGACCAGGACTTCGTCGCCGTCGCCGGCGCCCACGGCAAGACCACGACGTCCGCCATGCTCGCCGTCGCGCTCGCCGAGGTGGGGGCCGACCCGAGCTGGGCCATCGGCGGCAGCGTCGCCGGGCTGGGCGGCGGTGCGCACCTGGGCCAGGGCCGGGCGTTCGTCGCCGAGGCCGACGAGTCCGACGGGTCCTTCCTCAACTACCGGCCCGCGGTCGGCGTGGTGACGAACGTCGAACCCGACCACCTCGACCACTACGGCTCGCGGGACGCCTTCGAGCAGGCGTTCGTCGACTTCGCCGCCCGCGTCACCGGGCTGCTCGTCGTGTGCGCCGACGACGCCGGTGGCCGGCGCCTCGTCGACCGGGTCGGCCCCGACGTGCGGGTGCTGACCTACGGCACCGGGCCCGGTCCCGTGCCCACCTCCGGGACGGGCGAGGGGCACGTCCGCATCGCCGACCTCGAGGTCGGGGCGGACGGTGCGAGCGCGGTGCTCCACCACCCGCGGGTCGACCGCCCGGTGCCGCTGCGGCTGGCGGTGACCGGGGCGCACAACGTCCGCAACGCCACCGGGGCCTGGTGCGCCGGGGTCGCCCTCGGCGCCGACCCCGTGGCGCTCGCCGCCGCCCTCGGTGCCTTCCGCGGGACCGGGCGGCGCTTCGAGGAGCGCGGCCGCGCGCACGGGGTCCGGGTCGTCGACGACTACGCCCACCACCCCACCGAGGTCGCCGCCACGCTCGCGGCGGCCCGGCTCGCGGCGGGGGAGGGGCGCGTCCTCGTCCTCTTCCAGCCCCACCTGTACTCCCGCACCCAGACCTTCGCGGCGGAGTTCGCCGCGGCGCTGGCCGCCGCCGACGCCGTCGTCGTCACCGACGTCTACGCCGCCCGGGAGGACCCCGTGCCGGGTGTCGACGGCTCGCTCATCACCGACCGCCTGGACGGCGCCCGCTACGTCGCCGACCGGTACGGGGCGGCGGCGGTCGTCGCCGGGCTGGCCCGCCCCGGCGACCTCGTCCTCACCATGGGGGCCGGGGACGTCACCGAGCTCGGACCGCACATCCTCCGGCTGCTCGCGGAGCGGGCGTGAGACCACCCCGCGCCCCGCGCCGGCCCCGCCCGGTGGTCACCGCCGCACTGCTCGGTGAGGAGGAGCGGGCTCCCGAGACACCTGCGGCGGACCAGGGCGGCCGCGAGGTGCTGCCCGCGCAGGAGCCCTCGCCCGCCCGCCGCCGGCTCCTCCCGCGCCGCGACGTCACGCCTGCCGAACCACCCACCGACCCGGCGGTCGAGCGCAGCAGCTTCCTCGAGCGCCTCGCCGAGCGGACCCGCGCCCGCCGCCGCCTGGCCTGGCGCAAGGTCCTCCTTCTCGCCGCGGCTGTCACCGTGCTGGCCGGCACCGCCTGGGCCGTGCTCGTCTCACCGCTCCTCGCCCTCGAGGTCGCCGACGTCACCGTCACCGGGGTGGGGGAGGGCACGACCGTCGCGCACGAGGACGTCATGGCCGTCGTCGCCCGGCGGGAGGGCACCCCGCTCGCCCGGCTCGAGACGGGCGAGCTCGTCGCCGACCTCACGCAGATCACCACGGTGCGCTCCGCCCAGGTCACCCGTGCGTGGCCCAACGGCCTGCGCGTGGACGTCGTGCCGCGGGTGCCGGTCGCGGTGGCCCCGGGCGACGACGGCGTCGTCCTGCTCGACGTCGAGGGCGTCGTCGTCGGGACGGCGGCGGAGCCACCCGAGGAGCTGCCGAACGTCACCGTGCCGCTCGCCGACGAGCGGGCCGGCCAGACCCTCGCGGCCGTCCTCAGCGTGCTGGCCGAGCTGCCCGCCGACCTGCGGGCCGAGGTCGCGACGGCCGGGGCGGCCAACCCCGCCGCGATCACCCTCGAGCTGGCCGACGGCGCCACCGTGCGGTGGGGCGGACCGGAGGAGTCCGACCTCAAGGCGGCCGTGCTCGCCGTCCTGCGTGAGCGGGAGGCCGGCGTCTACGACGTCACCGTGCCCCGCGCCCCGACGATCTCCGGGTGAACCGTGTGCGACACACCCCTCGATGTCGTTGCCCGGGGTGCATCGGGCACCTAGCGTCTCCGGTGCCAGAACATGACATAAGTCTAACCCTCAGGTAGAGGTTGAGGGTTAGCCCCAGGACAGCACCAGCAGCGAACCAAGTGAGGGGGCCGACGTGGCGGCACCGCAGAACTACCTAGCAGTGATCAAGGTGGTGGGCATCGGTGGCGGCGGTGTCAACGCCGTCAACCGGATGATCGAGGTCGGGCTCAAGGGCGTGGAGTTCATCGCCATCAACACCGACGCCCAGGCGCTCCTCATGAGTGACGCCGACGTCAAGCTCGACGTCGGGCGTGAGCTCACCCGTGGGCTCGGGGCCGGCGCCGACCCGGAGGTCGGCAAGAAGGCCGCCGAGGACCACGCCGAGGAGATCGAGGAGGTGCTCCGCGGTGCCGACATGGTCTTCGTCACCGCGGGGGAGGGCGGTGGCACCGGCACCGGCGGCGCCCCGGTCGTGGCGCGCATCGCCCGCTCGCTCGGCGCGCTGACCATCGGCGTCGTCACCCGGCCCTTCACCTTCGAGGGCCGGCGCCGCTCCACCCAGGCGGAGGCGGGTATCGAGGCGCTGCGCGCCGAGGTCGACACCCTCATCGTCATCCCCAACGACCGGCTGCTGTCGATCTCCGACCGCAACGTCTCGGTCCTCGACGCCTTCAAGAGCGCCGACCAGGTGCTCCTCTCCGGTGTCCAGGGGATCACCGACCTCATCACCACCCCCGGCCTCATCAACCTCGACTTCGCCGACGTCAAGTCGGTCATGCAGGGCGCCGGCAGCGCCCTCATGGGTATCGGCTCCGCCCGCGGGGAGGACCGCGCCATCCAGGCCGCCGAGCTGGCCATCTCCTCCCCGCTCCTCGAGGCGAGCATCGACGGCGCCTACGGCGTGCTGCTGTCCATCCAGGGCGGCAGCGACCTCGGGCTCTTCGAGATCCACGAGGCCGCCCGGCTGGTCCAGGAGGCCGCCCACCCCGAGGCGAACATCATCTTCGGCAACGTCATCGACGACGCCCTCGGCGACGAGGTCCGGGTCACGGTCATCGCCGCCGGCTTCGACGACCCCAAGCCCAACCCGGCCCCCGCCCCGGCGCCGCAGCAGCGGCGCACCGCCACCCCGGCGGAGGCCCCGGTGCCGCTCGACAGCGCCCCCAGCGCCCCCGAGCCGGTCACCCCGCCCGCCGCACAGCAGGCTCCCGAGCCCGCCGCCCCCCAGCGCGAGCCGCAGCGCGAACCGGAGCCGGTGTACGCCGGAGCGGCCGAGCAGCGGCGGCCGCTGGAGGTGCCGCGGGTCTTCGACGAGGAGCCGGTGCGCGGCCGGCGCGAGGAGGACCTCGACATCCCCGACTTCCTCCGCTGAGGTGCCCGAGCTCCTCGGTGCCGACCTGGGACCCGGCGCGCGTGGTGGCTTCACCACGCGCGCCGGTGGCGTCTCCGGCGGGCCCTACGCCGCCCCGGACGGCAGCGGTGGCCTCAACCTCGGGCTCCACGTCGACGACGAGGAGCACGACGTCCTGGCCAACCGGCACCTGCTCGACCGCTGGGCCGGACACCCCGTGGCCTGGATGAGCCAGCGCCACTCCGCCGTCGTCCAGGTCGTCGACGCCGTCCCGGCGCGCGGACGCACGACGGTGGGGGAGTGCGACGCCCTCGTCGCCCGTCGCGCCGGGCCCGGCGCCCCGACGGTGGGCGTCATGGTGGCCGACTGCGTCCCGTTGCTGCTCGCCACCCCCTCCGGCGACCTTGTCGCGGCCGCCCACGTGGGCCGCCAGGGGCTGGCGAGCGGGATCGTCCGGGCGACGCTCGGGGCACTCGCCGCGCAGGGGGCCGAGCCGGCCGAGCTGTACGCGGCGCTGGGTCCGAGCATCTGCGGCCGCTGCTACGAGGTCCCGGCGGCGCTGCGCGAGGAGGTCGCCGCGGTGGTGCCGGAGGCCCGGAGCACGACGTCGTGGGCCACCCCGGCGCTCGACGTCCCGGCGGGGGTCATGGCCCAGCTCGCCGCGGCCGGGGTGCGGCGGGTGACGCCCCCGGCGGCGTGCACGCGGGAGGACGAGCGGTTCTACTCCTACCGCCGCGACGGGCGCACCGGCCGCTTCGCCGGCGTCGTCCGGCCGGCGTGAGCGACACGCCGCGCGTTGCTGCGCACAGTGGCGCGGATGCTGGTCTAGCGTCACGACCACAGGAGCGGCACGAGGTGTGATCGCAGAATTCGACGACGGGAGCAGTCATGGCCGGAGCACTGCGGAAGACGATGGCGTACCTCGGACTGTCCGAGGACGAGGCGGACTACGCCGACGAGCTCGACGTCCCCCGGCACGAGGAGCCGGCGGCGCCCGAGCCGCGGTCCGAGCGGGCCGAGCGGGCCGACCGGCACGCCCAAGTGACGCCGATGCGTGTGGTGCCCGCCCCCGAGCCGGAGCAGGACCT
>Ga0209487_1003582_pt1 | contig 12150 bp, 10 predicted proteins | sample Poulit2012_FD_187524 | JGI IMG/M metagenome (GOLD analysis project Ga0209487, IMG submission 187524) | Agricultural soil microbial communities from Georgia to study Nitrogen management - Poultry litter 2012 (SPAdes) (version 2) | ecosystem: Environmental > Terrestrial > Soil > Agricultural land... | reverse complement strand
TTGAGGTGACCGAGTGAAGCGGAATCAAGGGAAAATTCCCATGCTTTCGTAGATCTTGCCCACCTTCTCGATACCGCTGATGAAAGCAGCTGTCCTCAGATCCACGTTGTGCTTCTTGCGCAGCACATTGATCTCGTTGTAGGCCACTATCATGGTCTCCTCCAGGCCGGAGTCGACAAGCTCTGACTCACCGCCCCCCTGGGCGAGATACCCAAGCTCCTCCTCAGTAAATCTCCGGTCGGAGATCTCTTCGATGACCGTCAGAAGTTTCCGTGCGCTGGCCTCTTCAAACCGCTTGCCCAGTCGTCCAAACCTGACGTGTGAGAGATTTTTCAACCACTCAAAGTAGGAGACAGTGACACCGCCGGCATTCAGGAAGTGATCCGGGATCACCAGGATGCCGCGCTTATTCATGATCTCGTCAGCTTCGGTTGTGGTGGGTCCGTTTGCAGCTTCACCCACAATTTTTGCCTTGATCCGGCTCGCGTTCTGTTCGTTGAGCTGGTTCTCCAGTGCAGCGGGAATCAGGATGTCGCACTCCATCTCCAGAACACGGCTCCTGTGATCGAGATTTCTGGCGCCCTCAAAGTTGAGGATACTGCCAGTCTCTTTACGGTAGCTCATCAGCTTCGACAGATTGATCCCCTTCTCACAGTAGATCGACCCCTCCAGCTCAGCGACTCCGACCAGAATGGCTCCCCCCTCAATCAGGTTCTGCGCCGCATGATAACCGACATTGCCCAGCCCCTGTACGACAAATGTTTTTCCCTCCAGCCCCGGCTCGAGACCGAGCTGTTTCATATCCTCTACATTGGAACAGGCCTCCCGTATGCCGAAATAGATGCCACGACCGGTGGCACTGGTACGGCCACGTATTCCACCCTGTGAGACAGGCTTGCCTGTTACACACGCCTCGGCATTCAGATCTGAGTTGAGCTGGCGATAGGTGTCCAGAATCCAGGCCATCTCACGCTCTCCGGTCCCGTAGTCCGGTGCAGGTACGTCCAGACCGGGCCCGATAAAATTCTTGCGACACAGCTCATAGGTGTACCGCCGGGTGATCCGCTCGATCTCCTTGTCAGAGTAGTTGCGTCGATCGATCCGGATACCGCCCTTGGCTCCTCCGAATGGAACGTTGACGACGGCACACTTATAGGTCATCAGTGCTGCCAGTGCCATCGTCTCATCTTCGTTGACGGTCATGGCATAACGAATCCCTCCCTTGCTGGGGAGTTTGTGGTGGCTGTGCTCGACACGCCACCCTTCGATCACTTCGATAGATCCGTCGTCACGCTCGATAGGGAAGGTGATGCGCAGGATGTTGTTACACACCTTGATCTGCTTGAGAAGCCCCCGGTCGAACCGTGTATAGGCAGCAGCCTTGTCAAAGGATTTGTTAACCTGTGAAAAAAATTTATAGTCGTCAGACATGAACTGTATTTCCTTTCATATTCGCCTTCATCAGTCGCTCTGTTAATCGCTCTTTAACACCAGTGAGTTCCGGGAAAGCACTCTAGATCAACTCACCTGAACCCCGCATGCCAAAATACCGGGGGGTACCGGTGATCTCACTGGAAAATGGTGTGCACCGCGCGTGAAATCGTTCAACGGAGTGCTCCACACTATCAGGAAAGCAGAGTCAGCCGTTTTGAAAAAGCCGGATGGGACATCGTCACAAATCCGGCTGTGAAATGTTAGATATCTGAACCAAAGTTCACAGCGACCTTGCCGGGTTCAGACATCGATGTAACCAATGTCTACTGGTCTGCAATTTTAGTGGCGTCCTTGTACTCCGGTTCAAACATAAAGATGTTTGTCAGAAAGAGTGTGGCAGTGGCACCGACTGCAGCATAGATCAGAGATCCGAAAAAGTTGAGCATAATCACGATAACACCGAGGATGACCGTGAAGAGAACACCACCGAAAAGGTTACCGGCAAGGCTCAAGCCGCGTTTTCCCAGGAGCAGGTCCATAACATAACCGACCATCAGACCGATTGAGATAAGCCAATAAATGGTCGTTGCGTTCAATTCTTCCATCTGGATAATGTTTATATTTCTTGACCGGATTTTTGAATTCCCGCAAAGTTACTGAAATTCACAATTCAATGCTTGTGAAAGAGGTGCAACACGAGACAGATTACCAGGTCGGCATACAGGTGAGAAAGATCCTGCACATCGACATGGATGCATTTTTTGCCTCTGTGGAGCAGCGGGACTTTCCGGCTCTCCGGGATCGTCCGGTGGTGGTCGGGGGTGACCCGAACAGTCGGGGTGTGGTCGCTGCCGCCAGTTATGAGGCGCGCCGCTACGGCATCCACTCGGCCATGCCCTCCGCAGTTGCTGTCCGGCGCTGCCCGCACGCGGTGTTCAGAAAACCCCGGTTTGAGATCTATAAATCCGTATCGGCAGAGATTCGCGAGATTTTTTACCGCTATACCGACCTGGTGGAGCCCCTTTCACTTGATGAGGCCTATCTTGACGTCACCCGAAACCGTGTCCGTTGCCCCTCCGCCACCCGCCTGGCACACGAGATCAGACACGCCATCAGAACTGAAACAGGCCTGACCGCATCTGCCGGAGTTGCCGCCAACAAGTTTCTGGCTAAAATGGCTTCAGGACAGAATAAACCTGACGGTCTCACCGTGATCACACCGGAGGAGTCGGAGCACTTTCTTGAACAACTTCCTATCGGTGAATTTCATGGGGTGGGGAAGGCGACACGGGAGAAGATGCAGTCGCTGGGGATCTACACCGGGAGTGACCTGAAGCAGTGGCATGAAGCGGATCTTGTTCGACATTTTGGGAAATCGGGACACCGCTACTACCATATCGTCCGTGGCAGAGATGACCGGGAGGTGAAGCCTGACCGCATTCGAAAGTCAGTGGGAAAGGAGACAACCTTCTCCGAAGATCTCTCTGATCTGGAGCTGCTTCAGGAGATCATTGCAGAACTGGCAGGGAAGGTCGCTGCCAGCCTTGATCGGCACGGTGTGTCCGGCAAAACCATTACGCTGAAAGTCCGCTACCGAAATTTCGAAACCGTGACACGGAGCGTAACCCTTCAGAACCATGTCCGGGATCAGACGACTCTCGCCAGAGTAGCTAGTAATCTGCTGAAGGAGACCGAGGCGGGACAGAGACAGGTCCGGCTGCTGGGCGTGACCGTCTCCTCACTGGATACCCATTTCAGCCAGCTGGGGGAGCAACTCGAGATTGACTTCCGCCGCCACGCCTGAAGTTTAGAATAAACGAAACCGATACACCGATATGGAAGAGGTCAGAGGAACGATACTTGATGTCATCAACAGACGCATCTACAATGGAGCCATCGAGATCCGGGATGGAAGGATCCACACCATTCATGAAACTGATGATGTTCCCAGGCAGTTTATAATACCCGGATTTGTCGATTCTCATATTCATATCGAGAGTACCATGCTCGTTCCTTCGGAGTTTGCCAGGGCTGCCGTCCGGCACGGCACGGTAGCCACTGTCTCGGATCCTCATGAAATTGCCAATGTCTGCGGTTTGGAGGGGATCGACTTCATGATCGACAACGGAAATCAGGTTCCGTTCAAATTCTATTTCGGCGCTCCCTCCTGTGTTCCGGCCACTCCCCATGAGACGGCAGGTGCCGCGTTGACTGCCGGGGATGTTGCCGATCTGCTCGATCGTGATGATATCCACTACCTCTCCGAAATGATGAACTGGCCGGGCGTACTGAACGGGGATGAGGAGGTTGCGGCCAAGATCCGGGCCGCCTTATCCCGCGGGAAACCGGTGGACGGACATGCTCCGGGACTTAAAGGAGAGCGGGCAGCCGCCTACGCCAGAGCAGGGATCACAACCGATCACGAGTGTGTGACGCGAGAGGAGGCCGAGGACAAAATCCGCCACGGCATGCTGATCGCCATCCGCGAAGGGAGTGCTGCAAGAAACTATGAAGCCCTCCTCCCTCTGCTGGGAGACCATCCCGGCAAGGTGATGTTCTGTTCAGACGATCTTCACCCGGATGATCTGCTGCGTGGACACATGAATACACTGGCCGCCACAGCGCTGACCCGGGGTCACGAGTTGTTCGATCTTCTCTATGCTTTCTGTGTACTGCCGGTCAAGCACTATAATATGGATGTGGGTCTGCTCCAGACAGGGGACCCGGCCGATATGGCTGTTGTTGCTGACCCTGAAACGATGCTGGTAAATCAGACCTGGATCGACGGGATTTGCGTTTTCGACAGAGGCGTTGTGAACTTTCCGGATGTGGAGGTGAAACCGGTCAACAACTTTGTAGAGCAGACTCTGGCCCCTGATGACTTCCGAGTTCCGGCCAGCGGTGAGAAACAGCCGGTGATTGTACCGGAGGAGGGGGAGATCATTACCGGTATGAGCTACGAAAACCTGCCGGAGAGGGGTGGGTACCTGCAGACGGATCCGGAGAGGGATCTGCTGAAAATTACTGTGGTGAACCGTTATAAAAAGGCCAGACCATCGGTCGGTTTCATCAGAAACTTTGGGATAAAAGGGGGTGCCATCGCTTCTTCGGTTGCACATGACTCCCACAATGTGATCGCTGTGGGCAGTTCAGACCGTGACATCAGCCGTGCCGTCAATCTGGTCATGAAGCATCACGGAGCGATCGTGGCTGTCACCGGTGATCAGGAGCGTGTGCTTCCGCTACCGGTTGCGGGTCTGATGAGTGATCGCTCGGCCGGAGAGGTGGCCATAGGTTATGAAGATCTGAACGACCTGGTCAGGCAGATGGGAAGCACACTGCAGGCCCCCTTCATGACTCTCTCGTTCATGGCTCTTCTGGTCATTCCGACCTTAAAGATCAGTGACCGGGGGATGTTCAATGGTGAAACGTTCGAATTCATCAACTGAACAGATCTCCGTCCTGTGAAGAGGGAGCGATGCCGAGATAGTCGTAGGTGCGGTGGGTGGCCACCCTCCCTTTCGGCGTCCGCTGCAGAAAGCCCTCCTTGATCAGGTAGGGTTCATAGACCTCTTCAACCGTCTCCTTCTCCTCTCCGACCGCGACCGAAAGTGTTCCCAGACCGACGGGACCGCCTCTGTGGTTCTCGACGATCGCCCTGAGAATACGGATATCCATCTCATCCAGGCCATTCTGATCGACATCGAGTGCGTTAAGCGCCTTGTCAGCCACCTCCATGGTGATGGACTCCAGCCCGTCCACCTGTGCAAAATCGCGGGTCCGTCGCAGCAGCTTGTTGACGATCCGGGGGGTCCCCCGACTGCGACGGGCTATCTCATGGGCCCCCTCATCTGTAATTCCGAAGTGGATAATGTCCGCCGTCCGGAGGGCAATACGCTGAAGAAGCTCCACATCGTAGTAATCCAGACGCATATCGATACCGAACCGGGCCCTCAGAGGGGCTGTCAGAAGGCCTTTCCGCGTTGTTGCCCCGACCAGGGTAAAGCGGGCCAGCTCTATCTGAACACTCCGCGCACTGGGCCCGGAGTCGATGACAATATCGAGCCGGTAATCCTCCATAGCGGAGTAGAGATACTCCTCCACCACCGGATTCAGGCGGTGAATCTCATCAATAAACAGGACATCCCCCTCCTCCAGATTGGTAAGCAGTCCGGCCAGGTCACCCGGCTTCTCCAAAACAGGACCTGTCGTAGGGCGTATCTGAGCCCCCATCTCCCGTGCAATGATATGGGCAAGAGTGGTTTTTCCGAGGCCGGGAGGTCCCGACAGCAGAACGTGGTCCAGTGCCTCACCCCGTTTCCGGGCCGCCTGAACAAACACAGACAGATTCTTGATCACCTTCTCCTGTCCGACAAAATCCTCTATGGAGAGCGGGCGGATGGAGTGCTCAAAAGTATCTTCTTTATGACTGGGGTCGAGCAACGGGTTCTGCACGTTCTGGAGGCAATTCTGAAGGTAGATCACATCGTTACGGCCCGCGTCTGAACAGACCGGACCCGGTTGGAATAATAGATAACTTGTCGGTGAGATGCGACCCTGCAGCGCCCTGATCTGGTCGTCTATTCAGTCAGAGTTGCTTCAAGCTGCCGGCTCATCTGCTCTGCCTCCCGGCTGTAACTTCCCTCCAGCGCCACGATCTCCTCCATCAACTCCAGTACCGACTGGTGATCATTCAACTGACCCAGAGTCTGCCCCAAAAACCACATCGCCTTCTCTTTTTGATAGCTCACCAGGGACTCCGTGGCCAGCGCCTGTTCAAACAGCATAGCTGCCTCTTCATAACGCGTCTGGTTATAGAGCAGAAGTCCGGCATTGAAGCGGACCACACCCTTCTGGTAGAGAGGCAGCTCCTTCTCAAGCAGCGCGCTGTAGATAGCCAAGGATCCCGGAACATCACCAGAGAGGGCTGTTCTGTATCCACGATTGATCATCTCACCGGCTCTGCCGTCACTCTCTTCCGGACGGGCAGACTGATCACCTCCAGAGCGAAAGATATCGACCGTAATCAACTCTTCGACAGGGATATGGGCCAGCAGTCCGGCGGTTTTTTTAGAATCCCGGAGTGGAACCCACTTGAAGATCATCAGGACGACAAGCAGAGCTGAAACGCTGTAGAACCATCGGCGGGGTGCAGATCCGTCTGTCGGCGGAGTGCCCCCCCGGCCGCCAGAATTTGCGCCACCACCGTTGTCCCGCTTTTCCAGGCTGAGCCTGGCTGCAGCCTCCGCCTCCATCAGCTCCAGGTACTCCGGTTCTTTCAGAAACTCCACCCAGAGTTCGTCAACTTCCGATTCAGAAAGTTCACCATTCAGGTATCGGTCGATCCGCTGAAGCAGATCAATCTCTTTTTCTCGATCTCTCATCTGTTGATATTGAATTTTCTATTTATTCCGATTCCCAATGCATTAGCTGTATGATCCATGAATAGTGACTTCCTTACACCTGTTTTTCAGCTTTTTGATTTAAAGCATTTTTTCAGGGCCTTGAGGATCCGGTGTTTGCGGGTCCACGCGCTGTTAACCGAGATGCCAAAGTGACTGGCAACCTCAGATGCACTAGAATCGGGATGTCGGCACCAGTAGCTGAAAAATTCAAGCCTCTCTTCACTTAACGAGTAGAGACACTCTTCATAGGTGCGCCATTTTTCCTCTTCGATAATATTTTCCAGCTGAACAGCCTCTGTCGATGGTTCCTTCACTACATTTTCAAGTGATTCCGGATGGTACCCCTCTTTGCTCTTAAGGTAGTTATGTCTGCAGGTGATTATCATGTATGACAACAACCCGGACGGATTTTTTATGCGGTCTTTCTTGATGGCCTTGATGACATAGAGGAACATCATCTGTACGGCGTCTTCAGCATCTTCCTGAGATGCACTCATACGCGCTTTCAGCATCCGAATTAAAATAGGTGTTGCGTCAGAAATTAACTCGTTTGCAGACTCCTGATCCCCCTCCCGAATAGCCTTTACCAACGGAGCATAATCCATTTTCGGTCAGTTTGTATTTTTTTTCGAAAGATAGAAGATTTATTTAATCAGGCAACTCTCACCCTCATTTATAAAGTTTTCGTCCTGCTTATTGAGCAGATATCTTTCTCTGAATCGGCTTGACAAATAGTCTGGAAACGGCCTTTAAACCACATGAGTGATACTTGAACCGATTCACGATAGTAGCTTGAAACTGTTTTCTGATATCACTGACTATGTCACTAAAATGACTCAGGAACTGCTGATTCAGATCATAATATCTATCTGAACCTGTATGATATTCCCGTATGACAGATCTCCGGGAGAGTAACAGAAGAGATAGGCTGAACCTGTAAGAAGAGCTTGAAGAGACGTACTCGAAATTAGAAGAGCGACTGCTGAATCTGATCCTCTTTCTGATCAGTACCGTTCCCGGAGCGGGGTTCGGCAGATACCGGTTCATCCAGAAAGTCCGGAGAGAACCGTTTGCCGTGAATGCGCCGGCTAATACCGTTTAGTGCCCGGTTTCCCCTGTCACTGATCGTCAGGAGCCCGCTGCGGCTCTCCATCAGAAAACCGAACTGCTTCATGTCGTTGATGATCAGGTAGGCAAGTTTTGGCGGGACTCCGCACCGTTTTTCAACCTCCTCACGATGCAACCCTGCATCTCCCGCGGCATGGGTCATTCCAAGAATGGTGAACTCTGTATCTGTCAGTGGATACCCCTCTGAGCCATTTGTGAGCAGGTCATCCCAGCTCTCCTGGCTGTAGTAGAGGCCGAACCACCACTTGCCCTCCCTGATCAGCCGGCCTGTTATTGCGCAGGCCAGATAGCCTCCGGGCGTGGCCTTCTTGGGTTCACCACGGGAACGATACATGGTGACCATGGTGGCCAGATCCAGATCGTGGATATTCGGAGGATAGCTGAAATAGTGATTGAAATCTCTTTCCATGGTGGTCACCCCGCCTCACTACAGTCTCTTTTTGAGCAAACAGGAACCGGCATCCGACATCGGATCTGCCTGCTGTGCAACACGTGCAACACTATCAAGCGAGCCCGTTCCGGAACGATATGATAGCTTCTGAGGAGGCTATTTTCAACAGAATATTGCGGTAGTCGCTACAGCTCTGATCCGTGTCTGCCAACCCATGCATTTCACCGTTCAAGTCTGCCCCCAACGAAACAGCAGACATTAAATTAAAACGGGACGGGTTCAGGCGTTACAACCCGGACAGGTTCAGGCATGCAAACCGGGACGGGCTCCGTCCTACTTCTTCTTCGCCTCCATCTTCTCAGCGATGATCTCAACTGCGCTCTCCAGGGTCACCTCCTCCGGAGTCACCCCTTTCGGCAGGGAGATATTTTTGCTGCCCATCTTCAGGTAAGGGCCATACCTGCCGTTCATGACCCGGATCTTCTTGCCACTCTCGGGGTGTTCACCCAGGTCTTTGATCTCGGAACTGCTTCTTGAGGATCGCTTCTGGTTCAGCAACTCTATGGCCCTGTCGAGTTCAACGGTAAGGACATTGTCATCCTTGGTGAGCGATTTGAATGTACCGTCATGAACGACGAAAGGCCCGTATCGACCCACTCCGGCACGCACCTCTTTTCCGGTCTCCGGATGCTTCCCCAGGGGTCGTGGCAGCTCCAGCAGGCGGAGCGCCAGCTCGAGATCCACATCCTCCGGTTTCATGCCCTTGAGCAGGGAGACGCGCTTCGGTTTTTTCTTCTCTTCAGTCACCTCACCCAGCTGCACATAGGGACCAAACCGACCGGTCAGCACAAACACCTCCTCACCGGTCTCCGGATGGGTGCCCAAAGATTCCGGACCTCTCTTCTCAGCTTTCAGCAGCTCATCGAGCTTGTCAATGGTGATGTCACCGGGGGCGAGATCCACCGGCAGGGACGTGGTGATCTCCTCATCATCGCTGCTGGTCTTGACATAGGGACCGAAACGACCCACATAGATCCCGATTCCATTCAACCCTTCGATCGGCAGCTCCAGCTTACGTGCCTCCTGCGGATCGATCTTGTCTTCACGACTCTCCACTTTGGCTCTAAGCCCCTGATCGCCTTTATAGTAGTTGGAGAGATAGTCTATCGGATCGTACTCCCCCTGGGCAATATGATCCAGCTTCTCCTCGAGTTCCGAAGTGAAGTCACTGTCCACCAGATCCGGAAAATGCTTCTCGAGCAGGTCGGTCACTGCAAATGCGGTGTAGGTCGGGATCAGGGTCTTTCCGTCGTTACTCACATACCCGCGGTCCTGAATGGTACTTATGATACTCGCATAGGTACTCGGTCTGCCGATTCCGCGCTTCTCCAGCTCCTTGACCAGTGTCGCTTCCGTAAAACGGGCGGGCGGCTTGGTCTCATGACCGATCGTCTCCAGTTCACGGAGCTCTGTCTCGTCCTGCTCGGCAAGCTCCGGCAGGAAGATCTCCTGGTCCTCCAGAGCCGCATCAGGATTGTCTCTTCCCTCAACGTAAGCGCGGAAGAAGCCGGGGAAGAGGATCTTTTTGCCACTGGCCCGGAAATCAGCTTTAGTACCGTCTGACGTTGCGGTGATGGTCGCTGTGGTAAACTCCAGTTGCGCGTCCGCCATCTGTGTGGCAATGGTCCGTTTCCAGATCAGATCGTAGAGTTTGAACTGACGTCCGCTCAACTTTGCCCGCTCCGGATGTACAAATGAGGAGCCTGCAGGACGGATCGCCTCGTGAGCCTCCTGTGCGCTTTTAGACTTCGTGTAGTTCCTTACCCGCTCAAACAGGTACTCCGCTCCATACTGCTTCTCCACCTCATTTCTGGCGGCTGATATCGCCTGTGAGGAGAGGTTCATCGAGTCGGTTCTCATGTAGGTGATCAGCCCGTTCTCATAGAGCTTCTGCGCTGTACTCATCGTATCACGCGCCGACATCCCGAACTTCCTGTACGCCTCCTGCTGAAGTGTGGAGGTGATAAACGGGGGAGCCGGGCTCCGCTTCTGCTTCTTCACCTCGATTCCCGAAACACGCCACTCCGCCTTGTGAAGCTGTTCCCGCAGTTCATCCGCCGCCTTCTGGTCGAGCAGAACCACACTTTTCGGCTTCTTCAGCTTTCCGGTATTCTCATCAAAATCTCTTCCTGCTGCGATCCGCTTGCTATTCAGATGGGTCAGAACTGCCGGAAATGCAGTGTCGTCACCCCGCTTGTTCAGAGAGGCTTTCAGATCGAAGTAGGTTCCACTCCGGAACTTCATCCGTTCGCGCTCCCTCTGAACCAGAAACGAAACAGCCACCGACTGGACGCGTCCGGCAGAGAGTCCCGGAGAGATCTTCTTCCAGAGCAGGGGGGAGATGGTATACCCTGCCAGCCGGTCGATGATCCGCCGCGTCTCCTGCGCATGCACCAGATTCATGTCGATCTCGCGGAAGTTCTCCAGAGCCCGAAGGATCGCCTCCTTGGTAATCTCCCGGAACGCCATTCTCTTTACCGGGATCTTCGGCTTCAGAACCTCCGTCAGATGCCATGAGATTGCCTCACCCTCGCGATCCTCGTCAGTCGCAAGAATCAGCTCATCCGACTCCCTGATCAGCTCCTTCAGCTTCTTGACAATCTTTTTCTTGTCGCCCGGAACGACGTAGAGGGGCTCGAAATCCTCATCTACATTGATACCGAGGTTCGCCCAGGGCTCTTTCTTGAACTTTGCAGGGATCTCCTTGGCCGAGGAGGGCAGATCCCGGATATGACCCATCGAAGAGTCCACCACATACCCTTTTGGCAGATATTTCTTGATGGTTTTCGTTTTCGTGGGCGACTCAACAATAACAAGTGATCTCATACCGTCAGACCCTCTCCTCTTCCTGCAGGCGATTAACCAGCTCTTTCAGTTCAGCAGCATGGTTGGCCGTATCAACTTTTTCGATGATACCGGTGACCGTGCCGTCGGTGTCAATAACAAATGCCGAACGGGATGGCGCGTTAAATGTTTTACCGAACATCCTCTTTTCCACGATCGAGTCGGTCGCTTTGGCAAAGGCGTGATCCGGATCCGAGGCAAGGATATAGCCGATTCCCAGCTTCGACGCATAGTTCTGATGAGATCTGCACCCATCCTTGCTGATCGCGATCAGATTGTATCCCTGCCTGTCGAACCAGTCCGACTCTTCTGCAAGGCTCCGGTTCTGCTTGTCGCACCCCGGGGTATTATTCCGCATATAGACAGAGACGATTGCAGGTCTGTCCAGGAGCTCCCTGAACGGGATCTTCTCACGTTCACCCTCTTTGACGATCTCCAGGTTAAACCCCGTATCTATCTTTTGCCCGATCTTTATCATGTCGTGGTCAACTTCGTTTTGAATTCTTTGTCGTGTTGTGTCTGGTTATTCTATCTACGCGGATGGTGGTGGTTTAGTGCAAAACCCGATAGTGCGTAGCGCTGACTGCGGCTGGAACTGTTTTACCAGAACTTCTTGCCAGACGTGCCCGAGAATAATTATGAAAGATACGTAACCCCGCCTGGATTAGGAATCGTTCTTTCCCGCTGCAGGTTCCGGAGGGCTGAACCCACTGTTTTCTGAACCATAGCCGGATCCATGTACCGACTGGTCTGCCTGCTGCAGAAATCGGAGAAGCCATCCTTTAAATCTTTTATATCTTCTGAATGGGACCGGTTCAGCCGGAACAGCATCGGTTCTCGCCAGTCAGAGTCGGTTCTGCCAGTCAGAGTCGGTTCCACCATCAGAGA
>Ga0209487_1003581_pt1 | contig 12156 bp, 8 predicted proteins | sample Poulit2012_FD_187524 | JGI IMG/M metagenome (GOLD analysis project Ga0209487, IMG submission 187524) | Agricultural soil microbial communities from Georgia to study Nitrogen management - Poultry litter 2012 (SPAdes) (version 2) | ecosystem: Environmental > Terrestrial > Soil > Agricultural land... | reverse complement strand
TGTTCGACCGCGGGAACGGGGTGATGTTGTTCCCGGACCCGTGCATGATGTTGGAGTCGAACCACAGGGCCGATCCGGCCGGCCCGGTGAACTGGTCGATGCCGTAGCGGTGGGCCATGTCGGTAATGGCGTCGGTGCTGGGCACTCCGACCTTCTGCTCCTTCAGGGAGGAGGCGTAGTTGTTCTCCGGGGTGGCGCCGATGCTGGGGATGAACTCCTTGTGCGAGCCGGGCATCACCATCAGGCCCCCGTTATAGGGGTAGTTCGGCGTCAGTGCGATGGAGCAACTGACGGCCCTGGGCTCGGGCATGCCGTCCTCGGCGTGCCAGGTTTCGAAATCGGAGTGCCAGTAGAACCCGTTGCCCTTGAAACCGGGCATGTAGTTGACCCGGGTCTGGTGCAGGTACACCTCCGAGCCCAGTAACTGCCGGGCGCGGTCCAACAGGCGCGGATCGCGAGCCAGTGCGTCGATCCTCGGGCTCAGGCTGGTGACGTCGAAGATCGACCGCACCTCGCCGGAGGCCTTCTCGGTGATGACGCGTTCGTCGTCGGTGCCGGCGTGTTCGTGCACCAGGCGGTCCAGTTCGGTGCGGTACCCGGCCACCTCCTCGGAGGTGATGAAATCGGTCAGGATGGTGAACCCACGGTCTTCATGGGCTTTCAGTGCCTCGTCGTCGAACGGCCCGGATTCGGCCGTTCCCCACACGGTGGGGTGCTGGCGGCGGATGGGCTCACCGGCTTCGCTCAGGCGGGTGGGGTACAGGTCACGGGCGCTTTCAGCCACGGCTGACACTGGGTCTCTCCTCTCGTCGGGTATGGAATTCCAGGACCCGCCCACGGGGAGACCGGTCGGGCGTACCGGACCAGCCGTACCCGGGGAGGTCCGTGGTCGACCGTACGCCACATAGAAGCCGACCGCTTACCCCAGAACTAGACAAAGGGGGCCGTTCCTTTGACTAGTCAACGAAAAGTCGCCGTCAATTCAGGTACGCGCTGTTGATCCTTGACCGGTCGCAGTGCATTCCATGGTGGATAGGGTAGAAAGATGTCTGCCTTGGATGAACTCAGCGCCGTCGAACTGGCCGCCGCCATCGCCCGCAGGGAGGTCGGGGCGGTGGAGGTCACGCAGCAGGCCCTGGACCGCGCGACCGAACTCAACGATCGCATCGGTGCGTTCATCACTCTCACCCCGGAGTTGGCACTCGAACAGGCCCGGGCGGTGGAGCGCGCCGTGGCTGAGGCAGACGACCGGACCCAGTTGCCCCCGCTGCTCGGCGTGCCGCTGCCGATCAAGGACCTCACCCAAGTGGCCGGGGTCCCCATGACCGCCGGCAGCGCCGCGCTGCGCGACTTCGTGCCCGAGGAGGACGACGGGATCGTCACCCTGCTGCGCGAGGCGGGCACCACGATGATCGGCAAGACCAACACCCCCGAGTTCGGGTTCCCCCCGTACACCGAACCGGACATCGCCCCGCCGGCGCGCAACCCTTGGGACCTGTCCCGCACCGCCGGCGGATCCTCGGGAGGTGCTGGTGCGGCCGTAGCCGCCGGCATCACCCCGATCGCCCACGGCAGCGACGGCGGCGGGTCGATCCGTATCCCCGCCGGTGCCTGCGGCCTGGTCGGCCTCAAGCCATCACGCGGGCGGATCAGTCCCGGACCCGTCGGTTTGGACGGACCGGGGTTGTCCACGCACGGGGTGCTGACCCGCACTGTGGCCGACACTGCTGCCGCCCTGGACGTGCTGGCCCGGCCCCGGCCCGGCGACACCTACTTCGCCCCGCCGCCGGCGATGAGTTTCACCGAAGCGGCCCGCCGCTCGGCCGAACCGTTGCGGATCGGCGTGCTCACCGACCCGATTCTCGCCCCCGACGTGGTGATCCACCCCGAGGCGCTGGCCGCGGTGGAGAAGGCGGTCAAATTGCTGCAGGACATGGGCCACCACCTCGATGCCGCACCCGTGCCGTTCACCGCCGAGGAATGGGAAGCGTTCCCACCGATGTGGGCGACCATTGCCAGCATGCTCCCGCTCACCCCGGAAGCCGAGGAAACCCTGGTGCCCCTCACCCGCTGGCTGCGCGAGGCGGGCCGGGAAGTGTCCGGAGTGGCCTATGCCGAAGCGGTCCAGGGTGGTCAGCGGCTTACCCGGAAGGCCGCGCACGTCTGGTCGGACTTCGATGTGATCCTGAACCCGACGCTGGCCACACTCCCGCCCGAGATCGGCGCGATGCGCAACGACGACGACCCCGCAGCAGACTTCCGCGCCCAGACCGAGTTCACGCCCTGGACCTCGAGCATGAACATCATCGGCAAGGCCGCGATCTCCATCCCGCTGCACCACGCCCGTCCCGACGACGATGCACCTGAACTGCCCTTCGGCGTCACCCTGGCGTCCGTGGCCCCAGGCGGAGAAGACGTGTTGATCTCCCTGGCCGCAGACCTGGAGCGCGCCGCTCCTTGGAGCCACCGCCGTCCGCATCTGCTCTGAGGTCGGCCGGGGGTGAAACTGCGGGTGAAACCCAACCCTTACACCCGGATCCGGCCCCGGGTGGCGGGATGATTGAACGACGACGCGGCCCGTCAGGGCGGCGTTCGCCGTGGAGGGCCCGGTTTACCCCGATGGACCGGGCCCTCCGCCACCCGCATACGAGCGGTAACCGCCGCATACGAGTGGATCCGGCGCCGTTACTGCCGCCTGCGCCGTCGTCGGCTGATGAACAGCCAGAGACCCGTGCCGGCCACCAGCACGAGGAACACCAACACCGGCGCCGGTAGCGGCAGTGCGAACCCGGAGCCGGCGGTGGTGGCGTAGAAGGTGTCCTCACCGGGTTCCAGTTCCCAGGAGACGGTGCGACCCACCAGCGTGCCGTCGTGGTCGGTGACCGTCTCGGGAAAGGTCACGCTCAGGTCGATCACCCACGGAGTGGGCACCTCGTCACCGTCTGTGCCGCCCTCGGCCGGCCCGGGGGCGGTGGTGTCCAGATCCTCCAGCCGGCCGGCCACCTCGTAGCCGCCGGCCTCGGAGGTGATGGTCAACGCCCCGCTGGTGGCCTCCTCGATCCGCTCGATCGGAACGTCGGTGAAGGTGAGCGTCGCCCCGACATATTCCTCGTCGTCGTACGCGTCGCTGGTGATGCCGGCCTCGGGCGCGGCAGCGAGTTCCTCCACGAGGATGGCTTGCAACGCGTGCGGATCCTGGCCGTTGCCGATCGCCCAGTCCTGATGCACGGCCACCACCGCCTCACCCGAGAAGGTGTCGTCCGCGGCAATGCTCACCTCGGCGTCGAGTTTCACGCAACCGGGCAGTAACACCAGAGCAAGGAGCGCGACGATCCACCCGACCGCATGCCGGCTGGCGTTGCCGCCGCGGGGGATGGCGCTGCGTGGGATGACGCTGCCGCCGCGGGACATGATGCTGCGTGGGCCGGCGCTGCGCGTTCTGCTGGCGCGTCTGTTGCAGCGATGACCGACGTGGCCGGCAGTGTTGGCACTCACCCGATCGAGTGTGCCACCCGGGGCCCGATCGAGTGTGCCACCCGGCGGAGTGCTCAGACGTTGTCCGCGCCGGTGTCCGTGGCTGCCCGTTGGGCGTCCGAGCCCGACGTGGTGCCCGAATCCGCCGCGTCCGGCCACACCCAATCGGCCACGTCAGGGATGTCCACACCGTGGTCGCGGGTGTATTGGCGTGCGGCCAGGCGGGCATCGCCCATCTGCTGGCGCAGCGCGGCGTACCGACTGCCCAGGCGGGGCACACGGTCGATCACGTCCATCACCAGGTGGTAGCGGTCCAGGTCGTTGAGCATCACCATGTCGAACGGCGTGGTGGTGGTGCCCTCCTCCTTATATCCGCGCACGTGCACGTTGTGATGGTTGGTGCGCCGATAGGTGAGCCGGTGGATCAGCCACGGGTAGCCGTGATAGGCGAAGATCGTGGGCGTGTTCGTCGTGAACACGGTGTCGAAGTCCCGGTCCGACATCCCGTGCGGGTGTTCCCGGTCGTCTTGCAGGCGCATCAGGTCCACCACGTTCACCACTCGCACCCGCAGGTCCGGGATGTGCCGGCGCAGCAGATCCGCCGCGGCCAGCACCTCGATGGTGGGGATGTCCCCGGCGCACACGAGCACCACGTCGGGATCCTCGCCTTCTTCCTCGGTGCCGGCCCAGTCCCACACCCCGACCCCGCGGGCGCAGTGCGCCATCGCCTCATCCATGGTGAGCCACTGCGGGCCGGGTTGTTTGCCGGCCACGACGACGTTCACGTAGTCGCGGGTGCGCAGGCAGTGGTCGTAGGTGCTGAGCAAGGTGTTGGCATCCGGCGGCAGGTAAACCCGCACCACCTCGGCCTTCTTGTTCACCACGTGGTCGATGAACCCGGGGTCCTGATGGGAGAAACCGTTGTGGTCCTGGCGCCACACGTGCGAGGACAGCAGGTAGTTCAGCGACGGGATCGAGGCTCGCCAGCCGATCTCGTTGCTGACCTTGAGCCACTTGGCGTGTTGGTTGAACATCGAATCGACGATGTGGATGAACGCCTCGTAGGAGTTGAACAACCCGTGCCGGCCGGAGAGCAGGTACCCCTCCAGCCAGCCCTGGCACAGATGCTCGCTGAGCACCTCCATCACCCGGCCGCTGGGGGCGAGGTCATCGTCGTCGTCGATGTCGCGGTACTCGGCGTTCCACTGCTTGGACGTGGCCTCATAGACCGCGGACAGCCGGTTGGAGGCGGTCTCATCGGGGCCGAAGATGCGGAAGTTGTCCGGATTACGCCGGATCACCTCCGTCAGCCAAGTGCCCAGCACCTTCGTCGGCTCCTCGATCGAGGCACCCGGGGCGGGCACATCCACGCCGAAGTCGCGAAAGTCCGGCATGCGCAGATCCCGGGTCAGCAAGCCGCCGTTGGCATGCGGGTTGCCGCTCATCCGCCGCCGGCCGTGCGGGGCCAGGGCGGCGATATCGGCGGCGGGTGCGCCGTCGTCGTCGAACAGTTCCTCCGGCCGGTAGGAGGTGAGCCACCGGCGCAACTGGTCCAGGTGATCCTGCTCGTCGCGAGCCTTGGCCAGCGGCACCTGGTGGGAGCGCCAGGAGCCCTCGGTGACCTTCCCGTCGACCGTGTCCGGGCCGGTCCAGCCCTTCGGGGTGCGCAGAATGATCATCGGCCAGGACGGGCGGGATTCGTCCCCCTCGGCGGCCCGGGCCTTGATCGAGGCGATCTCATCGAGCACCTCATCGAAGAGTTCGGCGTAGCGCCGGTGCACCTGCTCCATCGGCTCGTCGTCGAACCCGGCGGTGAACAGATACGGCCGATGCCCGTTCCCGCGCATCAGAGCCAGGAGTTCCTCATCCCCGATCCGATCCAGCACGGTGGGGTTGGCGATCTTGAACCCGTTCAGATGCAGGATCGGCAACACCACGCCGTCGGTACGCGGGTTGAGGAACTTGTTCGACTGCCAACTACCCGCCAACGGCCCGGTCTCGGCTTCGCCGTCGCCCACCACGGTCAGCACCAACAGGTCCGGGTTGTCAAACGCGGCGCCGTAGGCGTGGGCCAGGGAGTACCCCAGTTCACCGCCCTCGTTGATGGACCCGGGAACCTCGGCGGCCACGTGGGACGGAATCCCGCCGGGGAAGGAGAACTGCCGGAACAACCGGCGCATGCCCTCGACGTCCTGGGTGACGTCGGAGTAGGCCTCGGTCCAGGTGCCCTCCAGGTAGGAGGCGGACATCAGCGCCGGCCCCCCGTGCCCTGGCCCGGTGACGTAGATGGCGTTCAGGTCGCGTTCGTTGATCACCCGGTTGGCATGGGCGTACACGAACGTGAGCCCGGGTGTGGTGCCCCAATGGCCCAGTAGGCGCGGCTTGATGTGCTCCGGGGCCAGTTCCTCAGCGAGCAGCGGGTTGTCCAGCAGGTAGATCTGGCCCACCGACAGGTAGTTCGCTGCCCGCCACCACCGGTCCAGGGTGGTGAGCGTCTCCTCGGTGAGCGGTTCGCCACTGGCTTGCGGCCAGGTCCGGTCGGGTGTGGTGATCGCGGTCATGGCACCAGCGTGCCCCCTTGAGCGGTTGCTCGCCACAGGTGTCGGGCGCGAGCGGGCGCGGCGGGGGAGGCGGGAACGACGGCGCATGCCGCCACACCGTGTGGCGCTACGACCGCAGTGCTATGCGGCCGAGGGCTGCAACGAAATCTTTCGGGAGCAAAGACTGTTCGGGGCCGGCCTTGCTATGGCTGAGGCCGGCGCCTCTCCCTATCAGTCTGCCCAGTATCAGCGTGCCCGGTATCGCCCTGTCCTGCGTCTGCGTGCCCGGCGGAGGTCCCGGGATCGCCTGTGGTCCTCTCGCCGGTTGCGGAGCCGGCGGAGGCATCACCGACGACGCGGGTGGGTTCATCGCCCCCGCCGGAACGTTCGTCCCCGACCTTGTCATCCAGGAAGTCTCGGGCCTTGTCGACCTTGTCCGCGTACTTGCCACCGGTGCGCTGGTTGATCGCATCGGCACCCTTATCCAGGTGCGCATCGGTGCGGTCCTCGTCGGAGAGTGCGTCGGTGACCTTCTTCTTGATGTCGTCCAGTCCCATCGGGGCTCCAATCCTCAGATCGTGGAGCGGTCGCGGGCGGCCGCCTTGGAGGGGGTTCCAGTGTCCCATCCGGGCGGGCCACGCGCTCGTTGACGCCGACTGCTACGAAGTGTTCCGCGAGCGACTCGTTGGCTGCTGCCCCACGACGGCCCCGCGCCCGGGTTGTCGCGCAACTTGAGTTGCCGCACAGGTTGAGTCGAAGACGCGCAACTTCAACCTTGAGTGGAATAGACTCAACTTCGGTGCGGTTGTCACTAGTGGACCCGAAATGCTTCTCCCGGAGGAATGAATTGGACACTCAACTGACCACCAAGTCGCAGGAGGCGCTCGCCGTCGCGGTGCGCAACGCCGCCGCTGCGGGCCACCCGCAGGTTGAACCCGCGCACGTCCTGGCCGCGTTGCTGGAACAGGAAGGTGGGATCGCCCCTGCCGTCCTGAACGCCCTTGGCGTGCCGCCGGCCCAGGTCGCCCAACGAGTGGAGGGCATACTGGCCGCGCTGCCCGCCGCCTCGGGTAGTTCGGTGAACCAACCCCAGGTGTCTCGACCCTTGGCGAGGGTGATTCAGTTCGCCGGCGAAGAGGCCAAGGCTCTGGGAGACGAGTACGTGTCCACCGAGCACCTGCTGCTCGGGTTGGCCAAGGACCAGGGGGATGCCGGCGAGGCGCTGCGCTCCCTGGGCGCGAACCGTGAGGCGCTACTGGACGCGCTTCCGAACGTGCGGGGCTCGGCGCGGGTGACCACACCGGACCCCGAGGGCACCTTCCAGGCGCTGGAGAAGTACGGCACGGACCTCACCCAAGCGGCTCGCGACGGGCGGCTCGACCCGATCATCGGCCGCGACACCGAAATCCGCCGGGTGGTGCAAGTCCTGTCCCGGCGAACCAAGAACAACCCCGTGCTCATCGGTGAGGCCGGTGTGGGTAAGACCGCAGTCGTGGAAGGCCTGGCGCAGCGGATGGTCGACGGCGATGTGCCCGACTCCTTGCGCGACAAACGACTGATCGCGCTGGACCTGGGGGCGATGGTCGCCGGCGCCAAGTACCGCGGCGAGTTCGAAGAACGCCTCAAGGCGGTCCTGGATGAGATCAAGGACTCCGACGGCGAGATCATCACCTTCATCGACGAACTGCACACCGTCGTGGGTGCCGGAGCCGGGGGCGGGGACTCCTCGCTGGACGCGGGCAACATGCTCAAGCCGATGCTCGCCCGCGGCGAACTGCGGATGGTGGGGGCCACCACCCTGGATGAGTACCGCGAGCACATCGAGAAGGACGCCGCTCTGGAACGACGTTTCCAGCAAGTGTTCGTCGATGAGCCCTCCGTGACCGACACGGTCGCGATCCTGCGCGGGATCGCTCCCAAGTACGAGGCGCACCACAAGGTGGAGATCGCCGACGGTGCGCTGGTGGCCGCTGCCCAGTTGTCCCACCGGTACATCACCGGCCGGCAACTGCCGGACAAGGCCATCGACCTGGTGGACGAGGCGGCATCCCAGTTGCGGATGGAACTGGACTCCTCACCGGTAGAGGTCGACGAACTGCAGCGGGCGGTCACCCGCCTGGAGATGGAAGAGGCCTACCTGTCGGAGACCGCCAGCGAGGATGAGGCCTCCGCGGAGCGGTTGACGCAACTGCGCCAGGACCTGGCCGAGCGCCGGGAGGAACTGTCCGCGCTGACCGCACGCTGGGAGGCGGAGAAGGCCGGCCGGAACCGGGCCGGGGAATTGCGCGAGCGCCTGGACGCCCTGCGCACCGAGGCCGACCGCGCCCAACGTGAGGGTGACCTGGAGACCGCCTCGCGCCTGCGGTACGGGGAGATCCCGGCCGTGGAGCGGGAGATCGCCGAAGCCGAGGCCGCCGAGGCCGCCACCGACGGCCAGGAGCCGATGATCGCCGAACGGGTCGGCCCCCAGGAGATCGCCGAAGTGGTGGCCGCGTGGACCGGCATTCCCACGGGCAAGCTGATGGAGGGTGAGACCGAGAAACTGCTCAACATGGAAGAGGTCATCGGCCAGCGTCTGGTGGGCCAGCGCGACGCCGTCAACGCGGTCTCCGACGCGGTACGCCGCTCCCGTGCCGGGGTGGCCGATCCGGACCGGCCGACCGGCTCCTTCCTGTTCCTGGGCCCCACCGGCGTGGGTAAGACGGAATTGGCCAAGTCCCTGGCGGACTTCCTGTTCGACGATGAGCGCGCCATCGTGCGCATCGACATGAGCGAGTACTCCGAGAAGCACTCCGTGGCCCGCCTGGTCGGCGCCCCGCCCGGGTACGTCGGCTATGAAGAGGGCGGCCAACTCACCGAAGCGGTCCGCCGCCGGCCGTACTCGGTGGTGCTGCTCGATGAGGTGGAAAAGGCCCACCCGGAGGTCTTCGACATCCTGCTGCAGGTGCTCGACGACGGACGGCTCACCGACGGCCAGGGCCGCACGGTGGACTTCCGGAACACCATCCTGGTGCTCACCTCCAACCTGGGGTCGCAGTTCCTCGTCGACCCCTCCCTGGATCCGGATGCCAAGAAGGACTCTGTGCTGAGCACCGTGCGAGCGTCCTTCAAACCGGAGTTCCTCAACCGTCTGGATGAGATCGTGGTGTTCGACGCGCTGTCGATCAATGAGTTGGGCACGATCGTGGATCTGCAGGTGGCGAACCTGGCGGACCGGTTGGCCGACCGGCGCCTACGCCTGGAGGTCAGCGACGCCGCCAGGGAGTGGCTGGCCCTGGAAGGGTACGACCCCTCCTACGGTGCCCGCCCGCTGCGCAGGCTCATCCAACGCCAGATCGGTGACCCGCTGGCGAAGATGCTGCTCGCCGGTGAGGCCGCCGACGGGTCCACCATCAAGGTGGACCGCGCCGCGGATGCCGCTGAGGGCCTGGTGCTTACCGCCCAGTAACGAGGGAGGACCACGGCCGGCTCGCCCCGAGGGGCAGGCCGGCCGTCGCCGTCCATGGACTAGCGAGTTACCGGCGTGCGGGCCGACTTCACCGTGGGGCCAACGCGGTAACGTTGCGCTGCCAGCGGCTGCGCTCGCCGCTGCTGGCCCACCCCTCGGTGAGTAACTGCTGGTACAACGCCGCTGCCTCCGTGGTGCGGCCCTCCTGCGCCAGCCAGGCGGCCTTGTGTTCGCGAACGTTGCCGCGATACCAGCGTCGTTCCAGTGCGATGCCCTGATCGAAGGCCCACTCGATCTGCCTGGGATCAGCCCCCATCTTCTGGAGCACAGTAGCCAGATTGATCGCCATCACCGAACGATCCATATCGGGCAGGGCGCTGGATCGGACCAGGTCCTGGAAGGTCCGAGCCGCTTCATCGTGCCGGCCGTCTCCGAAGGCTGCATCCGCCTCGTGCGCGATCTGCACGTAACGCTCATGATCCATGACCGAACGGTAGCGGTCGCAGGCCCCGGGGCGGGGACATTCGCGCGCGTCGAGCCTGGTGCTTTTCGCGGGATGGGCGAGCATGCGTGCCGGCTACAGCGGGCTGTCGTGCACCTGCACGGTCTCGGTGAGGAAGTTGCCGGTCAGGTGGTGCTCACCCTCCACCGTCAGCACGCATCGGATCATCCGGTCCCCGTTCTCCCAGGACCCGACGGTGGGGGAGATGGTGCGCGTCACCAGCGGTTCGGGATCGACCGAATCGGGCACCAACTGGTAGGAGGTCGGCAGGCAGAAATCCTCGGCCTGAGTGATGTAGGTCGAACGCCCTTCATATTCGGTGTCGGTGATCTCGCGCTCTGCCACCACTTGCGCCACGTGAGGCGCGCCGCAGGGCACCTGGCGGAAGATGTTGTCGTAGACGTACTCCACGGACTCCAAGCACGCCCCGACCTGAACGTCCATCTCGTGCACGTCGATGGCGATCTCGGTGTCTCCCGAGGCCACCTCCTCATCGGAGTCCCCGATCACCACCAGCACGGCGATAGCGGCCGCCACTACCACCACGGCGAGCGCCACACCGGCAAGGAGGATGCCACGGCCACCCCGGGCAGGCCGGCGGGTCGGCGATAACGTCCTCATGATCTCGAACCCTAGGCCGAATCAGCCGGCCGATGCCACGAGCTGATCGCCGTCCACGCCGCACGGGCGCGTTAGGGTGTGCTCGTCCCGTCCGGAGGTTGCGCTGATGTCCGATCGACTCATGGGCAAGAGTGCCTATGAGGTGCTCGGGGTGCCCGCGGACGCCACCGAGGCGGCCCTCAAACGCGCGTACCGCCACCGGATGCGCCAAACCCACCCGGATCTGGGCGGTGACCCCGAGGCGTTCTTATTGGTGCAGGAGGCCTGGGCCCAGGTGGCGACCGCCCAGTTGCGGGCCGAACATGATCGCCGACGGCGTGGCGCACCCGCCGCCGGTGACGATGAGCGGGTGTGGACCTCCGGCCGCCCGGATCGGCGCGGTCGCGCACAAACATGGGGGGCATCCCGGTCCAACCGTTCCCGGGCCCGTTCCCACGGTCATCCCGGCGGGTGGTCCAGAGAGCGATACCTGACGCTGATCCGGGAGTGGGCCGGCCGGGGCACCGAGGTACCGGATCCGTATGCACCAAGCCTCGTGCGCCGCGCCCCGCGTGAGTTGCGGTTGCTGCTGGCCGATGCGATCGCCGAGGAGGCAACCGCTACTGCCTTGAGCGAACTGGGGTCGGCGTACACCCTGTGGCATGACGTGGCCACGGGGGCGGGCCGGGGCGTGGATGCGGGATTGGCGAAGATCGACCATGTGGTGCTGGGACCGACCGGGTTGTTCGCCATCCAGTCCGAGGACTACGACGCGCCGGTGGGCATCGGTTCGCGCGACTTGCTCATCGAGGGTTACCCCGCCGTACGGCCGATGAAAGACCTCATGGGCCGGGTCAAGGCGGTGCGCGGATGGGGCGTGCGGTTCACCGCGGCGCTGATCGTGCTGCCCGATGAGCACCTGGAGGAGGACCAGGCGCTGGTGGGCCGGCCGCGGCGTACTCTGCGGCTGGCCGTCCGCCGTTCCGCGGTGGCCGACGCGGTGCGCACCGGCGTCCCGGGCCGCGGCGGGTTGGACGCCGAGGTGCTGTTCGACTGGCGAACGCGCCTGCAGCGGGCGGTCCGGTACGTCTGACCGGCTCGTGACCCGCTGCTCACCCGGATCAGCCCAGTAGGTCACCTTGGAACGACACGCCGGCCGCGCGTGCCAGGCACATCAGCTGGGTGTTGCCCTCCTGCCATCCCTCTTCGGAGGGGACCAGGTACCAGGGAACAACCTGCATGTCGGTCTCCAGGCTCTCCAGGTCCGCAGCACAGGTGGACGTCGCCTGCTCCTGCAGCACCTCGTCCCCGGGGTAGGGGCCCTCCAACTGATGGACCGAGATCACCTGGGCGATGTGGAGTTCCTCGCACGGGACGACGCGGACGTCACCGACCGACCTTGCCGGCGGCAGGCGGGTGATGCAGTTACCCTCGGCGAGGGTGGCCGAGGCGATGGTTCTCGGCTCGGTGACATCACCGGGTTGGGGCTGTTCGGTGAGCCGGTCGAAGGTGCCGGTCAACGCCAGGGCGATGAACGTCAGGATCCACCCGATCGTGAAGAGCGCCCCTAGGATCACGGCGCTCCACGCCAG
>Ga0209487_1003580_pt1 | contig 12156 bp, 8 predicted proteins | sample Poulit2012_FD_187524 | JGI IMG/M metagenome (GOLD analysis project Ga0209487, IMG submission 187524) | Agricultural soil microbial communities from Georgia to study Nitrogen management - Poultry litter 2012 (SPAdes) (version 2) | ecosystem: Environmental > Terrestrial > Soil > Agricultural land... | reverse complement strand
ACCCTTTAGTGTAATGAATCAGTTCTGCAAATTTATTAATCGGTACGACTTCATCTAACATTTCATACTGAGTAAATTCCATTAATCCAATTAGAATATTATCCCGAATTAATTTTGCCTTTCTTGCTTCATCTGAATCTGTAAAGGAAAGAATTTCTAAAGATAGGGGCTCTATGTCATTTATAATCGTATTAATCCTTGCTTTAAGCTCCAGCTCATTATTTCCATCTAAAGCTACTAATAAATAAGCTTCTCCTAATTGGGATTGTAATGGATAACCTAAATGTTCTTCCGCATAATAGACGGCCTCTTTTTCAAAAAGCTCTATTTCTGAAGGATTGGCCCCACTGGCTAAAATAGCTAACGCTCCTTCTGTCGCTTTAAAAACATCTTCAAATGAAATCAGCATCGTCTGTTCCATTTCTGGAAGAGGTAACAAGCGCAACTTAATCTCGGTAGTAATCCCTAATGTTCCTTCTGATCCAATAAATAAATCTAATAAATCATAACCCGAACTTGATTTTATATTCAGACTGCCTAAAGTCATTTCTTCTCCACTTGGTAAAACAACTGTCATTTCGCGCACATAATCTCGCGTAACACCATACTTTACTGCCCGAATTCCGCCTGCATTGGTCGCAACGTTTCCACCAATTGAGGAATGTTTGGACGCTGGATCTGGTGGGTAAAAATAACCTAAAGACTCAACATATTGGTGAATATCTCCCACTAAAACACCAGGTTCCACCGTTAACGTAAAGGTTTCTTCATCCAAACCAAGAATACGATTCATTAATTTTACATCAATGATTAGTTCTTGACCATGAATAGGGACCTGCGCTCCAGCAACACCAGTACCTGCCCCGCGAGCAATAATGGTTAATTGTTTTTCCTTCGCAAACTTTACAAGTTCTACAACCTCCTCATGTCTTATCGGTAAAGCCACCGCGTATACATCAGGAATTTTCTCAATATAAGGATCCGTTAAATACTCTTTGGGTACTTCTTCGCCAATGAATAAGCGGTCCTTTTCTTTTATAATCTCTTGAAGTTCCATTTTTTCCTCCTTTTTCTTTTATGAAATTATTATTCTTTAATAAGTTGTCATCTGATAAATATAATTTCATTTTATAGGGTTTAATCTCCATTGTCAATAAACCGCATACATTGCTTTTTCTATACCTATATATACAGAGTTTGTAGACATACTTTTTTAGCAAAAAAACTCAATCAATGCTAAAATAAGTAATAAGTATAGAAAAAATCTAAGGAGTGCATAACGTGGCTGAACAAGAGGAAATTCAAGCAATTAGTCATTTTTTTAAAATCATTAGTGATTCAACTCGACTTTCCATTCTTTATATTTTAAAAGAAGAAAAAAGAAGTGTTAGTGAAATCACCCACCTTACTGGAATGGAACAATCTGCCATTTCCCACCAACTACGGATATTAAAAGATTCTCGCTTAGTTCGATCGACCCGTGCAGGGAAATCCATGATTTATCAGCTTGATGATGAACATATTTTTGATATTTTAGAACAAGTGAAATCCCATATTAATGAAAGAGAAGCGAAATAAAAAATGAACCTCCTAGAGATGAATTCATCTCTTTTTTTGTCTGAAAATCTCTCTTTCATTTTCAAAGTAGTTCATTCATAATAAGAGAAAACAAAAGGATCTGGAAGGAATTTATTTAAATGAAGAAAGAAATTTTACATCACTTTTATAAAAAATCATACGCAGAAAAAATCGAAGCACTCTATCGAGCAGAAGCTATTTCCAAAGAGGATTATGAGTCTTTAAAAAACGAAACATTGAAACTATCACCTTCCGTAGCCAATCAAATGATTGAAAACTATATTTTGAATTATGAATTTCCTTTTGGTGTTGCTATGAACTTTGTCATTGACGAAAAAGAATGTTTGATTCCGATGGTGACCGAAGAGCCGTCCGTAGTGGCCGCCGCGAGTAATGCCGGAAAAATTATTGGCCAATCGGGTGGTTTTCAAACAGAAATGAAAAAGCGTTTGATGATTGGTCAAATTGCCTTGACGGATGTCTTAGATGTAAAAGTAGCAACAAAAAACATTCAAGAAAATAAAGAAAAAATTATAGACCTAGCGAATGCTGCTCATCCTTCTATCTTAAATTATGGTGGAGGTGCTCAGCGGGTGGAAGTTCGTTTGGTTGAAGCAGATGCGAAATTTGATACTCCTGAATTTTTAGTGGTTCATTTAATAGTAGATACTGGTGAAGCTATGGGCGCAAATATTGTGAATACAATGGCCGAAGCGGTCGCTCCTTTTATTGTTGAATTGTCAGGTGGAAGTCGTTTGATGAATATTTTATCTAATTATTCTACTGAAAGTATTGCTACTGCAAGATGTATTGTTCACCCAAAATATTTAGCAACAAAAACAATGAATGGAGAACTGGTTAGAGACCGTATTATTGAAGCAACCCAATTTGCGTTGGCCGATACTTATCGGGCAGTTACACATAATAAAGGCATTATGAATGGAATTGATGCTGTTTTACTTGCTACTGGGAATGACTGGCGAGCCGTTGAAGCCGGTGCACATGCTTACGCTTCTAAAGATGGACAATATCGTTCTCTTTCCCGCTGGTCAAAAGATAACGAAGGAAATTTAGTTGGAGAGATGAAACTTCCTCTTTCTATTGGTTCTGTTGGCGGAACCCTTTCTATTCATCCTAGCGCGCAATTTGCTTATCGATTATTGGATCAACCCAGTGCTGCTGAATTATCAAGGATTTTAGTCGCTGTGGGCTTAGCTCAAAATCTAGCTGCCCTTCGTGCCCTTGTTACAGAAGGTATTCAAAAAGGACACATGAGTTTACAAGCGCGTTCTTTAGCTATTCGAGTTGGTGCAACCGGTAAAAACATTGAACGGGTAGCTACTCGTTTGCAAAATGCAGAACATATGAATTCAAAAACAGCTCAAAAAATTCTAGATGATCTTTCTAAAAACGATTTGTGAGGTCATTTACGAAGTTGAAAATTTATTCCATTTTTCCTAATATATACTAAGCTTATTTTTTATAGAAAGAAGGTTGTTTTATGTGGAAAGAATTTAAAGAATTTATTATGCGTGGAAACGTGGTTGAGCTTGCGGTTGGTCTAGTGATGGGGTCAGCCTTTACTGCCATCGTTAATGCTTTGGTTGAAAGTATCATTATGCCTTTTATTGCCGGCATATCTGGAAATGCAACCGTCGAAGACTTAGCGTTTAACTTTAACGGCTCACCAATTTACTATGGGGAATTTTTACAAGCAATCATTGACTTTTTATTAATTGCTATTGTTCTTTTCTTTGCAGTTAAAGCTATTAATTCCTTTACCGCTTTACATAAACAAGAAGAAGAAGTTGAAGAAGAAGAGCCAACTGCTGAGGATTACTTAAAAGAAATTCGCGACCTACTTGCAGAAGATAAATCCTCAGAAATTTAATCGATAAAATGAGTTTATGTTCTAATGATTCGAAAAAGTATCCGTTGAGTATTTTTTATACGCTGAGTTTTTGAAGAAGAGCTCAATAAACATTTACTAGGTAATTATTCCAAAAAGTTACGCGCAAACTAACATTACTGCGTAATTATTCCAAAAAGTTGCGCACAAACTAAATTACTGCGTAATTATTCCGAAAAGTTACCCGCAAACTAACATTACTGCGTAATTATTCCGAAAAGTTACCCAGTAAATGGATTTATATTCTATATAAAAAGACAAACAGACCAGTGGAGATAAATCCACTTGGTCTGTTTTTTCACGATTATGATTATTTATTTTCTTTTACGTCGATAAGCTTCTGCGCCAAGTCCTGCAAACAATAAGGTTGCACCACTTGCTAGTGGTAAAATGACATTGACTCCTGTTTGAGGTAAGACTCCGCCTGGTTTTTCTTCTGAATCAGTCGTTTCTTCTGAAGGTGTGCCATCTCCAGATTTTCCTGATTCTCCTGATTCTCCTGAATCACCAGAATTATCTCCGTTTTCTGGTTCTTCTGGATCTTCTGTCTCCTCTGGATCTTCTGGTTCTTTAGAACCTTGCTCTTTTTCTAATTCAGCAACTCGTGCTTCAAGCTCAGCGATTCTTTCTTCTAAAGCTGCTAAATCTTCCGTATTTCCTTCTAGAGCTGCTTTTAATTCTGCTAAAAGCTCTTTTAAAGCGACGATTTCGTCTGTAAGCTCTTCATTTTCTGCTTCTAATTGACGAATGGCTTCTTCAAGTTCTGAGATACGATTTCTCAGTTGATTCATTTGATAATCTACAAGGTCTTGACCGAGTAAGTCTACAATACGACCTTCAATCACTGGATCTACGACTCCATTTAGATATTGTTCTTCGACCATATAATCCCTTAATTGTTGCCAGTCAATCTCTCCAATATCTCTAACTCGCCCATCCGCAAAAGCTTGAGCGAATGTTTCAAAACCGTCTCCTCCTTGACCTGTGAAACCATTAGTTGTAACTAAATATTCTTGTTCAAGATTAATTTTTATTAAGTTATTCCCATCTTTAACATACATCGCAACAATACGGTTTCCTACTTCTTTTGTGCTATCGTAATAGAATTCCATACCAGAAACGTGTAAGAATCCACCATGTTCCTCCGGTGCTTCTTTAACACTATGCTCTAAAATATCTTTAATTTCTTGACCTGTTAATTCTGCGATGACTGGGTCATTTCCAAATGGTAAAACGTTAATGACTTCACCGACTGTGATTGGTCCTTCATCAATAGGGGCTCGTATTCCTCCACCATTTTGGAAGGCGATGACTGTTTCTGGGAATTTTTCTTTTACTTTTGCAAGCATGGCGTCGGTTACTAAGTTCCCAAGTTCTGTTTCATTGGCACGAACACTGACTTCATCTCCCTCTCCATGTCTTGGATTTAGTAAGTCTTTCTTAGCCACTGCGCCAATTTCTTCATTATTGATTTCTTCTACTTTGGCCATATAATATTCTAAAACTTTTTCTGCCTCTACATCAGGTTCAAGCTCTTCAATTTCAACTAATTCACCTGAATGGTCAATAACTTTTCCGTCTTCATCAAATGTTACACTCAAAGTTCCTAAGTGTTCTCCATATTGACCAGCCTGAACAATAACGGTAGGATTTTCTGTGTCTTCATTAACAAGAGTTGGAGGAGTTACTTTAGTATGTGAATGTCCACCAACTATGATGTCAATTCCATCCACGTTTTCAGCAAGTAATAAATCATTTCCGACTTTAGGAGCACTGTTATAACCAATGTGGGTTAAAGCAATAATTTTGTCAATGCCTTCTTCCTCTAGATCGCCAACTGCCTCCGTAGCCTTCTCTACGTAATCGTGGAACTTCACTGCCATAGGACTGGCAATGTTTTCTGTATCTTCTGTTGTTAAGCCAAAGACTCCAACTTTTTCTCCATCAACATCCAATACAATACTATCGTAAATTTCGCCATTCTTCGGATCTTCAGCTAATGATTGATTTGTTTCTAATGGACTTAATAAAGGATCTCCTGAAAAATCAATATTTGTTCCTAAAAGAGGAAATTCCGCTCCACTTACAAAGTCTGCTAATGCTTGGTGACCATTCTCTGAATTTCCTAAATCGAATTCATGGTTCCCAAAGACCATCGCATCAATATTCATTAAGTTCATCAAAGCAAGATCTGCTTGTCCTTGAAATTCATTAAAATATAAAGTACCTGAAAACACGTCTCCTGCATGGAATAAAAGAGAATTTTCGTGATTACTTCGGAAGTCTTTAATGGCTGTAATTAAATTTGGATAATTTTCTACACGAGCATGCGTATCATTCATATGCATTAAAGATAAGTCAAAAGAATCTACTTCATCATCTTGAAACACTTCCATTGGATCTTTTGCTAAGGCTTGTGTTTCAGCTTCTTCTAAAACTTCCTCTTCTTCTATTGAAGGGGTTGATTCTTCAGTAGTTTGCTTTAAAACAATATCTTCCACATCTCGTGGAATAAGTATATATTCGTCGTTATTTGTTGTGATGATTCCTGTGATAGATGAATAGGTTTCTTCAATATCTAAACCTAAATCGTTCTGCTCATCGCGAATGACAAATTCATTATCTTCTGAATCGATTGCTGTATAATCCGTTCCTATTTCATTTTCATTCGCTCCTGTTATCACAATTTCACTCACACGCGCTAACTCAGCTAAATGATCAACAAACACTGAACGAGTTAAATCTTTTGGCTCTGGTAGAGTTGTATTTCCAAGATTCTCTTCGAGAATAACTTCATCAAAAAATAACAAATTATTTTCTGTCTCTAATTTGCCAGTAATAATGATTTCATTTCCAAGATCAACGTCTAAATCAGTTTGCTTAATAGCGATCGCTGCTGAATCATCTTGAATGTAAATTAACTGATTCAATTTTGCAGTAACTGTTCCTTTAACTGAAACTTCATCCGCTTCTTTTGTTCTCGCTTCTGCAATGGACAATAGCTCTAAAGTTTCTTTATCTACATTTTCTTCAACTTCTTCACGATCTGAATCATTTGTCTCTTCAACTGGGGGATGAACGGGAGTATCTTCGGTGGTTGTTGCATAGGCAATCATCGGGGCTGTTGCTTGCGTAACAAGATTAAATAAAAAAACTAAAACAATTAAAAGACTGTTTTGTTTCTGTCTTTTCTTTTTTTGCATCGATTTCTCTCCTTAAGTTTTATTGTCTCTAAAGAATACATCATATTAAAAACTTACAAAATTATGTATTTTTTCAATACTACCAATCTTTAGAGAGGACAGTATCCAAAAATGAGGATTTAGGAACGTTTTCCATTCAAAGAAATACTCGTTTTTGAATAAACCAACATAGACGATAAATTTTTGGACTTAATTACACAACTCGTGTTCCAAAATAATTATTCAGTGAGTCACCCCCCGTACAAATAGAAGTATACAGAATTTAAATTAACTTTACTAGACCTTCTTCTAAATGTCAACGTTTTCATGAATGCTTTTTGTTTATTATTCCGTACAATAATTACTGGACAACAAAAAAGCCTAGATAAAAACGAACATTTCGTCTTTACCTAGGTTTTCTATTTATTTTATAATTTTGGTTTCTTCAAAACCATACTAACACCCATACCGCCACCAATACATAATGAAGCAAGACCGTATTCACTTTCTTGTTTCCTCATTAAATGAAGCAACGTCACAAGTACTCGATTCCCACTTGCACCGATTGGATGACCTAAAGCGATGGCTCCACCATTCAGATTCGTTTTTTCATAAATTTCTTCTGTATTTATTCCAGCATTTTCGGCTAACACATTTATTACGCCGATACTTTGTGCTGCGAAAGCCTCATTCAATTCTATGACATCTAAATCATTGATCGACAAATCGGCACGATGCAAACTTTCTTCGATGGCAGATACCGGACCCATGCCCATGATGTCTGGATCCACTCCACCCTGCCCAATAGCAATAATTTCTGCCAATGGTTCTAAGTTATTCTCTTTCAAATAACTTTCACTCACAATTAATACAGCACTTGCGCCATCATTTAAACCTGAAGCATTTCCAGCCGTGACTGTTCCTCCCTTTTTAAATGCCGGTCTTAGCTTAGCGAGCTTTTCAAGAGAGGTCGAGTGGTTGATATATTCATCCGCATCCACCACTTCTTCACCATAGCGCGTTTTCACCGTAATTGGTACAATCTCTTCTTTGAAAGCTCCTGCATTTTGCGCTCTAATGGCTTTCTGTTGCGATTCATAAGCAAATCTATCTTGAGCTTCTCGGGAAATATTATACTTTTCTGCGATATTTTCTGCAGTCATTCCCATATGTTTGAAACTGAAAGCATCTGTTAATCCATCTTTTAACATGTGATCTTCGACTTCAAAGCTGCCCATTTTTTGTCCTTTACGCAATTTTGGAGGCAATAAATGAGGTGCTTGACTCATCGATTCAACACCACCAGCCACAACAACATCACTCATCCCAGCCAAAATGGAAATATAGGCATTCATCACTGATTTTAATCCACTTCCACAAACCATATTCACACCCGAAGCAGGAGTTGAAGCTGGAATATCTGCTTTAATTGCAACCTGACGCGCTACTCCTTGTCCTTGACCTGCAGGAAGAGCATTCCCAAAAATAACTTCTTCCACCGCTTCACTACAAACCCCAGACTGTTCAAGCACCGATTTCGTCACAATCGCTCCCAATTCAGCCGCAGAAACACTCGACAAAGCTCCTTGAAAAGAGCCAATCGCCGTTCGCTTCGCACCAACAATAAAAACCCTCTCCACCATCATCTTCTCCTTATCCTGCGAACTCATTCAATTTTCCATACTGTCTTCTATGCTCTCTAACCGACATAAAGATAAAATCTTCCTTCGAAATGACCTCACTTGCGGTAAAGGAAGCATTGCCTGCTTCGTCCACGACAACAGGATGGGTCAAGAGTTCTTCATATTCTTCAATACTTAACTTGGAACGGTTATTCAATAGCGCTTCGTGAGAAGCTGTTTGTAAGTACTTTTTATAATCGGTTTGAATTTTTCCGACAAAAAATTCTCCGACTGCTCCCGAACCATAACTAAATAATCCAATTCGTGCATCACTTGGCAATTCTTCCGCTTGTTCTAATAAAGAAAGTAAACTTAAGTATAAAGAACCCGTATAAATATTTCCAACTGCTTTATTGTAATAAATAGCCGACTCATAATAAGCATTAAAACGTTTAGTTACTTCTTCATTCATTTCCTCTTCTAAAGCTTGCAAAGCTTTGCGTCCCATTTTTGTATAAGGAACATGAAAAACTAAAGCTTCAAAATCAGATAAATCTGCTTTTTGTTGATCTTTATAACGTCCCCAAGAAGCTTTCAAGGTATTTAAATAGGCTTCGTTTGAATATTTTCCATCAACAAAGGCCAGTTCTGAATAATTTGGACGCCAAAAATCATCAATATCTTCTGTATAAGTAGCACTTTCTTTTTCGATTTCTAGAATACGAGGATCTGCAGAAAGTAAAATCGCTACCGCTCCTGCTCCTTGTGTGGGTTCTCCGCCTGTATCAAGTCCGTATTTAGCAATATCACTAGCTAAAAGAAGAACTTTGCTTTCTGGATGTAAGGCGATATGGCCCATAGCTAGCTGTAGACCTGCCGTTGCACTATAACAAGCTTGTTTCAATTCAACCGAACGAGCAAAGGGTTGAATCCCCACTAAATCGTGAACCCAAGTCGCTCCAGATTTTGACTGGTCCACTCCAGACTCTGTCGCAAATAAAATCATATCAATTTGTTCTTTGTCTTCTTCAGTTAATATTTTTTGAGCCGCATTCGCTGCCATAGCTACTGCATCATAATTATTGGAAGCAATACTCATTTTTTCTTGGCCAATACCCATTAAGTATTTATTTGGATCTACATTACGCGCTTTTGCTAATTCCACCATATCAACATATGTAGGTGGTGTAAAAAAGCTAATTTTATCCATCCCTATTTTCATCTTTATTCTCCTCGAATCATTTTATTGAATAAATTACAGAATACATTTTCGTAAACTAAATCTTAAAATAAACTATTTAAGAACTTTCAAAAGTTTCATTAAGAATTTCTTAATTTTTTCTATTTTTCCCAACGTTTAGTATACAGATTAAATATTAAGAAATTTATAATCACTTTATTTTTGTAGAATAAAACGCTTTGATTTATAATAGAGTAAATATATTATCAATTAGGAGTGATTGTTTTGAGTTCATCATTTTCATCGTATGTTAAAGGTGTATTGGTTGGTGTAGGCGTAGGATTTTTAGTTGCTCCAAAAAGTGGAAAAGAAACTAGAGAAGATATTAGCGCAAAACTTAATGATTTAAAGAAACAAAGCAAAGAACTAGCAGATATGGCTGTAGAAAAAGGCGAAGAAGTTACAGATACTTCTAAAGACGCTGCTGACGATGTCCGAAAAGCATTGATCGATTCTTCTAGAAAATTACGCTCAACCCTATCCGACACGGCAAAAGACGTTCAACAAACAACAGAAAACTTTGTCGCGGATGTAAGTGATCAAGCTAAAGAAGTTTCAAAAGAACTCAAAGATACAGCAGCTGACGTGAGAGAAGAAACAGGAGAAATAGTAACAGATACCGCAAAAGATGTTAAAACTACAACCGACGAAGCTGTCGAAGATGTAAAAGACACGACAGAAGATGCAGCAGAGGATTTCTCTCGATAAAACAAGCAATGAGAAGATAAAAACTCGCTAATGGTTAGCGAGTTTTATCTTTATTCATAGTATTTTTAATTAATCTTTGATCTCTTCATTATATTCCTTAACCGCACTACGTGAATCAAAAATCTTACTCAACGTCTGATCATAATTTCGTGAAGCATAGACATAAAACAATACATCCACCACTAAAAATTGAGCATGTAAAGAACTTGTCGCTGCACTGCGAACCTCTATTTCATTCGAACGAACATGCTGTAAAGATACATCCGCATTTTTAGATAGAGTGTTATTTCCAAAACGTGTAATCGAAATTGTTTTGTGCCCCAAACTACGAGCCATTTCCTCTAACTTAATCACTTCGTGGGTTTCACCAGAATTAGAAACTCCAATAAATACCGTATCTTTCTCACTGCTGACCAATGCCGCTAATAAAACGTGCGCATCATTTATAGAAATCGTTGTTTTCCCAATACGACTCCATTTTTGGCCAATATTTTCAGCAACTAAAGAAGAAGCCCCAATTCCAAATATATATACCACCGAAGCATCACGAATCATATCAGAAGCTTCAATAATCGCTTCCTCATCCAACATTGAAATCGTATCTTTCATTGCTAAGCTAGAATTCCAATGCAGCTTATCCATAATATCTTTTACAGTCTCTCCCGCTGAAATATCCGAATAAACTTCCCGATTTTCTGATTTAATTTCTCTAGAAATGAAAATTTTTAACTCCGTAAAACTAGGCACCTTCAGACGCTTAGATAAACGAATTACCGTCGCAGCACTTGAGTCTGCTGCCTTTCCCAAATCAGACGCCGTCATATGAATGACTTGTTCAGGTTCATCTAATATTTTCTCTGCAATTCGTTTTTCTGCTTTCGGAAGTTCCCCGAGCATACTTTTTAACAAGCCTAATATATTTTTAGTGGCCATGTACTCACCTCTCCAAAATCAATATCCTAATCATGATTATAACATGGAAAACCCACACATAAATCTCATTCTCACACTAACTTTTGGATAGAAGCTCGCACAAACCCATCTGTCTCCTCTAAAGCGGCCTTTGAATCCTCTTTAGAAGCCCCTGATAAAATCATCACAATCGCCAACTTCACCGATCCAGCCTCATCAAACACCTTCTCGGCTTCTTCATAATCCACTCCTGTCGCTTCGACAATGATACGTTTTGCGCGATCCACTAGCTTTTCATTCGTCGCAAGCACATCAACCATTAAATTTTCATAGGCCTTTCCTATCTTTACCATACTAATTGTTGTAATCATATTTAAAACGATCTTTTGAGCAGTTCCAGCTTTCAAGCGCGTAGAGCCCGTTAAAACTTCAGGACCTGTAATTACTTCAATCGGATAATCTGCAATCTCACTAATTTTTGTGTTTTCATTATTCGAAAGAGACCCTGTTTTTGCTCCAATTTCTTTCGCATAATTCAAACCACCAATTACATAAGGTGTACGTCCGCTTGCCGCAATACCGACTACAATATCATTTTTGGTTAAACGCAATTTTTTTAAATCTTCAATAGCCAGCTCCTTCGAATCTTCCGCTCCTTCAACTGCATCTTTAATTGCTTGTTCTCCTCCAGCAATCAACCCGACAACTTTCTCTGGAGACGTACCAAAAGTGGGTACACATTCTACCGCATCTAAAATTCCTAAGCGTCCACTCGTTCCTGCTCCAATATAAATCAAACGACCTTCATTTTTAAATGCACGAATCACTGCTTCAATAAGCTCTGTAATTTCAGGAATGGCTCGTTGAATCGCTTCTGGCACTCCCCGATCTTCTCCGTTCATTAACTTTGCAATTTCTTCAACAGACATCTCATCTAAATGCATCGAATTTGGATTTCTTTGTTCTGTAAAGTTTTTCATTGGATTATCCTCTCTATAAAAATGT
>Ga0209487_1003579_pt1 | contig 12158 bp, 10 predicted proteins | sample Poulit2012_FD_187524 | JGI IMG/M metagenome (GOLD analysis project Ga0209487, IMG submission 187524) | Agricultural soil microbial communities from Georgia to study Nitrogen management - Poultry litter 2012 (SPAdes) (version 2) | ecosystem: Environmental > Terrestrial > Soil > Agricultural land... | reverse complement strand
TATATGTTTGTTTACGGACAGCCTGGATTTCTGTTTTGCTTAGCCATTTCTTAAACGTGAAATAATATGAAGTGGCTTCCCTGACAATATCATTCCAAACAGAGGCTGCTTCCTTTTGCATCGTTCTCAGTTCCTCGTATAACGTTTTATCATATGGAATCCGAAATGAATGGGTGACGAACATATGGATTTCCCTCCTTTCTTTTTTTACTTATCATATAATGGTACCAGAACTCACGTTTCTGTCGCATGATTTTTGTTTGAATAATTCGAAAAAATATTTTTAAACCCATCATAAGGCATTTCAGGTTCGACCTCACTATCATCCCATATCTGAAGGAGGAGGCTTTCTCGTTCGGGAAGTTCGGTAAACAAATCATATTAAAATAACTTCGCGAGCAGCAACATAATAGCCAAATGAAACAGCATGATCAGAAAACCAGAAACAAGATAAATAGGTGCTTGTGCAATCTGAGAAAAATCCGATTGTGAAGCGATAAGCGCCACAATAATATAAAGCATCACATTGGAAACATCCAGTGCTCCCGGAATCCGCGATACCGGTGTCTGCCCAAGAATCAAACCAATGACAGAGGCGATCATAATCGTCCAAGTCGTGGCATTGAATACGTCGCCAAGTTCCGGCAATCGATCACCAAAAAACGTAGATAATGCAGAAACAAAGAGCCCGATCCCCAAGAGATACATAATATGCTTGAATTGTAGTCCTTAGTTATCCTCACTTGTTGCTGCAGTTTCTTCCAGATTATTTTGCTTGAACTACCCACCACTTCTCATTCTATCGAGTGGCTTGAAGTGGGGGATTCCTAAGAACATCAGTGTAACCACCAATTATTGATTAGGCTATCCCCGCAGTTCCTGCGGTTAGAAGACTTATTGCTTCATTTTTAAGATTCAAACTTGCGTTAATATCTCTATCGTGATGTGTCCCACAAAAAGGGCACTCCCATTCACGTAATGCAAGATTTTTAACGTCTTTGTTTCGGTAGCCACAACTTGAGCATAACTGACTGGAAGGATAATTTTTCGCAACCGTTACAACCTGTTTTCCGTACCACGCTGCTTTATATTCAAGCATGGTACGAAATTGCGACCAACTAACCTCACTAATAGCTTTCGCTAAATTGCGATTCTTTATCATATTGGATACTTGCAAATCTTCTATACCAATAATGTCGTGGTTTTTGACGATATTAGTAGAGATTTTATGCAAATAATCCGTTCTAGCGTTGGTTATTTTTTCATGTAATCGTGCAATTTTAATGCGTTGCTTATGCCAGTTAGAAGAACCTTTTTTTCGCCTTGTTAGAATACGTTGTGCATTTGCTAATTTATTTTCTAATGTGCGGAAGTATTTATGATTCTTAAACACTGTTCCATCAGAAAGAATAGCAAAGTCCTTTATTCCAACGTCAATACCAACAGACGTATTCGTTTTAGGTAGTTCATCAACTTCTGCTTCAACAAGAATAGAGACAAAGTATTTACCACTTGGATTACGTTTAACAGTGGCGTTAAGGATACGACCTGCGACTTCACGACTTTTTGCAAACTTAATGAAGCCAAGTTTAGGCAACTTTATTTTATTATCAATAATCGCGATATTCCCATTCGTATGCTTTGTCGTGTAGGATTGAACCTTATTCTTTTTCGATTTAAAGCGGGGTTGTTTGTTTTTCTTTTTGTAATAGCGATCATAGGAATCACTTAGATTTTCAACAGATTTTTGCAAAGCAATGCTATCTACCTTTTTAAGAAAAGGGTAATGCCGTTTTAGACTTGGAAGTGCTTTGATTGTTTCGTATTTGTTAAAATATTTTCCTTTCCAATCGTTTGTTGGGAGTTGACCATTCTGTTTCATTTCTTCAACGACATGCCAATAGTTCTTATCTTTTTGTTTACCTAGAAAAAAATTGAATACGAATCTTGCACAACCGATAGTCTTATTGATTAATTCGGTTTGTTTTTTATTTGGATAGATACGAAATTTATAAGCTTTATTTACCAACATCATTTCACCCCTAACGTAGAAACGTTTGTTTCCATCACACCATAATAGTTAGTATTTTTGGATGCTAAATTTAGTTAAAGCGGACAATTGAGATAGTTGAAGTCATCCCTTGTCCGTTCTTTTTTACCAATTTCTTTGCCTTTCTTAATACCTTTTTCTTCATATGAAATTGGTAATTTCATAATCTCATATGCCTCCGGTAACTTCTCAACATCCTCCATTAATTCTTCCTCCTCTTCTTCCGCAATTTTAAATAGGTTTCAAAAAATCCGTATATTAGCCGTTCTTTCGCTGGATCAAGTTCCATTCTTATTATCATGCGCAAGAATTCCTTCTTCACCTGTACCCACTCTTTTTCCTCGCACCCCATTTTACTCAGGAGTGCGGCCACTGCCGGGTTATCTGAGTGAATATAGTCACGCTGTAATTGTCCAAATTTCCTAACCAAAATCCAGTGGGCCGAGGTACTAATCTACGTCCCTTCACAGCACAAGGAGGGCTCCTTAGTGATGCATCGCCACTGAAACAACATAGGCTGTTTTTTTAAAAAACATACCTGCTATCGCCAACTATTTATCCCAATATTTTAATATCAGAATAAAATATTTTATAGCAAAAAGAAAAAGCAGTTAATTAAAACTGCCGGGAGGGATCGGCCTTAGAATATATTCCTTTAGCAATTCTTGATTGTTGACTAGTGCTTTGCATACTTTATTTAAATTCAATCCGTCAGCTTTAATGGTAAGAATTGCAAAGTTGGCAATCGAGACTTGGGGATCGTGAATATCCTTGATGATTTGATCCCAGGCCTGTTTCCTTATATAAAAGTAGGTATTGTTTACAATAAGATAGTTCATTTTTCCGCGTTCATCAAGAGACTGAAATTCTGTAAAATATTCCGAACCTTCCTCAAGCCTTTCCTTGAAAAAATCTTTGATCCGCGCCATTGATTTTTCGATATTCGGATGAATCGTATCGCCCTGTCTCCACTGCACAAGATCATCGCGGTCATCAATATCATAAGTGACTGTCTCCTGCTTTCCTGCCAAATCAGCTTCATCCAGGCCGAGCCTTTTCATAAGCGACTTGACTTTCTCATCTACTTCTTCCTCTCCTCTCATTTTATCTTCAATTTCAACGGGACGATCCAGCTTTCTCTCAAGGACAGCTGCCACTTCCCTGTAAGTCATGTTCGATTTGACAGATTCCTGTATCCCTGCCATTTGCATAAAAACATTCCCGAACTGCGTTGCAACCGTATCAGGTTCTTCACTTTGAGCGTCTTGATGGAAAGAGACATCTTCACGTGGGCTTGTCTTATCTGTCCCCCACTCCATCGACATAACTGTTTCTATAAAATCGTCTGGGTCGTATCTGCAGCCATCTGGATCAAGGACCGTAATATCACAAGTTGTTTCAAGACTAAAACCCTGATTGATAAATTCCCGCAAAATGCTTCTGAATCCGATCTGTTTCGGTTCGTAATTGCTGAATCGTTTCGTATAATAGGCAGTGATCGCTTTCTTGCTGAAATGCTCACGCACAAATTCGCCTAACTGGAAATCCTTATCATGAAAAGTAAGCCCCGTGAAAGCTTCAAGCACAACCGGTTCATCTTCTATGATGCTCTTAATTCTGTTCAGCAACTTATCGTTAGCCGCTCTTTCTGGCACATGAATCGGGTTTTCGAGAATCGTGTTCGCCCATTCTACCGCTTTTTCCATCTGTCCGATCGAGATATCACCATATACAATCGCATGTTCAGGGAAGCGGCTCTCTATCAGGCAGGCGATCGCCAGTAAGTAAACATGGTGCGGATACCCTTGTGTTTTGCCGTCAAAGACTTGCATCTCACCAAAGTCCCTCTTCTCATACTGCTCCCACCCGCTGTCTGTTTCGTGGAAAATTTGCTTAGCCAGAATATCATCGTATCCGTCATCTGTTCTTTTATGACGATAAAACTTGAGATCTTTGACAAGCTTTACTGATTCCGCGGTCATCATCGATTCCAGATCACCAAAGATATGCCAGCCGGTTTGACTCCCTTCAAACCGATATGGCAATACTTTTTCCTCTGCCCGATCGACATATATCCACGATGCGTCATATGTTTCCTCAGCAACAAACTTGTCCATAAATGGATATGCATTGATCAGTTCTAGCGTTTCCTGATAAACCTTTCCCCAAGATTCCTCACTGATATGATTCGGCATGATGTCGAGAAAAATATAAACGCCCAAGATGTTCTCCTCCCTTTTCATAATAGTTTACCAGTTAACATTATATATGAAGGCGATTACAAGAACAAGTGTTTTAAGAAGGAAATATGATTGAAATATGTGTTTATGGGGGAGGGTGTATAGCTGAATACAGGAGGAAAATACAGATTGATGGAGCAAAAACAGTCTAATTTGTCTTTCTACTAACCGCCTCATGTACGTATCCAACCTAACCATGATTTAGTGGGGGCGGGGCCACCTATGGTATCTATCCCCTACGCACCCACTGCTAACATCACGTCATCTTTCTTTACACAATAAGTTAATAAATAGCATCGATTACCGGATCAAAATCCCAGATAGTGAGTATCTACGTTTCCCCATCTGAGCTGGCGTCATCTTTTTTCTCATCTTCCTTTTTCTGCCCATTGTCTTTGTTGTTTTGATCCCCCTCTTTCTTTTGTCCGTCCGAACCTTGGTTTTTCCCGCTCTGATCATCATTCTGAGACTGATCTTCTTCCGGTCTTTGATTGTCTTGATTTTTATCCTCTTGTTCTGGGGGTTCCGTGTCATTTTTATCCTTTTTCTCTTCTTTGTTTTCTTCCTTCACTGGATCTTCTTCCTGTTTATCTTGTTCTTGTTCGGACGTGTCTGATTCCTCTGCATCCTCTTCTTCTTGTTTTTCTTCTTTCACCGGATCTTCATCCTGTTTCTCTTGATCCTCTTCGGATGTGTCCGGTTCCTCTGCATCCTTTTCATCTTCTTCCGTTTTTTCTTCTTCTTTTTCCGGGTCTTTCTCTTGTTCTTGATCGGAAGTGTCTGGTTCCGTATTTTTCTCTGGGTCCGGCTGTTGCTTCGCAGGCTCCTTACCTTTGACATACAGCTCTGAACCTTTGGAAACTACCGAATCCGGTTTCTCAAAATCAAGCGTATCCGGATCCGAAATCTCAGACATGAGTCGCTGGAAAAGCTGTTTGGCAATGTCCTGTGAACCATCATATCGGATATATTGGATATCACCATCTTTATTTTTTAAAGACGGGTAACCGGTCCAAACGGCAAGTGAATACTCGGATGTGTATCCGGAAAACCATGAATCAATGACACCATTGCCCAGACCGTATTGCTGTTTCACCTCTTGCGGAATATTCGTTGTCCCGGTTTTTCCTGCCACAGGTATGCCGTCAACGTTTGCTTGTGTCCCAGTCCCGCTTGCAACGACCGTCTTCAGCATGTCAGTAATCATATAGGCAGTATAATCATGCATGGCAGTTTCTGATTTTTGTTCAGGCTTCCATACCTTTCCATCCGGATAAACAATTTCTTTAACTGTATTCGGTTCATTATAGGTGCCTCCATTGCCAAATGCAGCATAGGCTGCTGCCATCTGCATTGGTGAAACACCGTCAAAACCGCCGATTGCTGCCGATTCATAGATGGGATCGATAGGGATACCCAGCCCTTTAGCAAATTCCTGTGCTTTTTCCGGACCGACAGCCTGAAACGCCTTCAGCGCCGGGATATTGCGCGACCATTCCAAAGCGCGCCTCATGGAAACATCTCCCCAGTACTCATTATCCCATTCATTGATCGGCGTGCCATCACTGTACTGGTATTCCTCATCACTTAATGTATGGGAAGTCGGCCAATTCAGATGTTCGATCGCTGGTCCGTAATCCAGGACAGGCTTGATCGTAGAACCCGGCTGATTTTTGACATCGGTTCCGTAATTCATGTATCCAATCGCTTCGAATTGCCGTCCGCCGCCAACAGCTTGAACCGCTCCGGTTTTCGTATCGACCATGGAAAGCCCCGTCTCAAAATTTTCATCCGGATAAGGGATTTCCTCCGATTGGAGCAGGTCGTACACTTTCTGTTGTGCTTTTGAATCCAAATGAGTATAGATTTCCAGCCCATCCTGATAAAATTCTTTTTCAGTGACAACCTCATCCTGCTTGACCAATTGTTCATATACTGTATCGATATACGCAGCATAGGGGTCATTAGCCTCCTGCTTTTTTTCCTTTTCCTTGAGAATTTCCGAAATCTGTTTGTCCTTGCCCTTGTCTGCCTGCTGTTTAGAAAGAACATCATTATCTGCCATCTCCGACAATACGAGGTCACGGCGTTCTTTTGCCCGTTCGGGATGTTTAAATGGATCATCAGCACTTGGCAAGTTCGGCATCCCGGCGAGCAAAGCAGCCTGCGACGCATTTAATTTGGAAAGGTCTTTCTCGTCAAAATAAATGGTGGAAGCTGTCTTGATGCCATATGCCCCATGCCCGAAATACACGTTATTTAAATACATCTCGAGAATTTCATCTTTGGAATATTTTCTTTCCAACTGTAAGGCAAGCCAGGCCTCCTGTACTTTTCGCGTCAATGTTTTTTCCGATGTTAAGACAGTTCGTTTGATCACCTGCTGGGTAATTGTCGAGCCACCTTCCGCACCCCAGCCGTTTTTGATATTGCTGATAGCCGCCCCAAACAGACGGCGGACATCAATGCCGTGATGATCACGGAATCGTTTATCCTCAATCGAAATCACCGCATCCTGCACCATTTCCGGCACCTCATCGATTTTGACTTTGACGCGATTTTCTTGATCGAACACTGTGCTGACTAATTCACCATCCTGATCATAAATACGTGTGGAGAGCGGTGACTCTAGATCATTGGCCGCCAGTTCTGGTGCACCGTGGATCATCACTGCAAGCACGATGCCACATCCAATAATTGCCAAGGAAAATAGCGCAAGTAAACTAAGCAGGATCTTTTTCCACGGTCCCCATTTATGTCTGTGTTTTCTCTTTTTTGGCCGCTGTTGTTTGTGGTTTCGTTCTACTCTCGAATTATGTCTATTGGATGACATGCCCAATCCCCCGCCTTTATCTATCAACCTATTAATTTGCACACTTGTTTAATAAGTTATGTAGATGATATCTAAAGTATGCTAGGATTTTATAACGATTCTCAGGTAGGACGTGATTTGTCTTTGTTTTGCTGTCGCGACGCTGTTATCACATAAAGAATGAAATCACGCTTGCCATTCTTACCTTCTATATACCCTTTTTTCCGTTTTTATCACCTTGGGAATAAGGAAACACTCATTTACGTTTAAAGCATACACCCTTATTTTCGGTGCTGTTTGATTCTATTCTACTGTTAGTTGTGCTGCATCCACATCATTCACCAAAGAAATCATTTGATATGCAGCAGCACGATTCGCACCTTGAGACACGACATGTATATATCCCTTTTCCTGTAATTCTTTACGCGCACGCTTAAAAGTCCCCTCTGATAGCGCTGCCTTCACGCATAGCAAAGGAGCGCCAACCGAAAATTCTTTTTTCCATCCTGTCCGGCTATTAATATCCATTAGCACAAACCAGAGATATGCCGCAGCGCTTGTTAATGGATCAGTTTCCTGTCTGATATGAAACGCGTCAATTTCCTTGATATAATTCATCTGTACCAATCCCTTCCCATTTTTAAATTCTTTGCTTTGCTGTGCCCCGCCTTCTACCGATTCAGATTAATCAGATGGTTTTTTATCGTATAATTGAAATACGTTGCAAGCGGCCCATTATCCGGTTCGTGCTTCTCATACGCATTCCACATCGAGACAAGCTCTTTCCGGTAAAATTTCTGATGCGGATCACGCACATTTAGTTTATGGATATAGTAGTGCACGCGCCGCTCATTCTGCTTAACAATTTCCTCAAAAGACAGCTCTATTTTTTTCGCCATTTCCCATTCCCCCTTGTTTGTCTCTACGATAGTTTTGCACCTGGATACCGGAAGCATCTTTTTCAAACTACCGAATATTCGTTCGATAAATCTATCATACTTCTTTCCCTTTGAAAAATCAAGAACTATTGTTCCCATTATTGCATTTTCGTCCACCGCCTGCACATTACTTGCAAGAAGAAGTCATATACTTTAGCAAATGAAAAAGTGTAATTGCTCTGGTTAGCGGATGTTCCGGGAACGATGGAACAAAACCGAAAATACAAATAAGCGTCCAATAACCTCATCTGAAAAAAATGAGGTTATTGGACGCTTTTTAGGATCCTTCAAAAATGTGATGAGTTCTTGTAGGATCTTCTATTCTCAAGGAGTGTTTTTATATTAAACTCCTAATGGAGATACTATGCTGCAAGCAGTCAATACCTCTCCTATCATTTTTTCCGTTAATTAACCTCGTGCGCCACCCTTATACCGGATTCAATGAATCTAAAGTATTAATAAATTCTTTCCATTTATCCAATACGGTATAAGAAAAAGACAAACCCGGGGCGTGCCCTCCGCCCCGGGCGTAGTTGGGGTATTATCATACCCAACAGAATAATTTGCTGATACAATGATACAACTTGTTTCCTTATTAAATAATGATTATCAATTCTCCCCTTTTTGTAAAAAATATTGGCTAACTCTGAATTTTCTTCTTCAATTATACTGATATTTTTTAAGTTGCTATTATTCATTAAAGTTGTTTCAGTATCCATCATTTTTGATACTTCTATTAAAAAATCTTCATTCTTGTGATGTGAAATTAAATTTAGTAAAGCGATTAAACTGTTTGCTCTCTCCTGCTCATTTTCATCAGACTTTAAGATAAATAATATATGAATAATTAATGGATTTACCTCTGCTAATGGGCTCCCTCGCATAGTTCAACGATCCACTATTAATATCTGAACTTTATATTATGGTTAAACAATTGACCAGCCTCTCCACCAATTCATTTTAATTATGTATCTTGTTTCGTTTTTGTATATCTAATTAATTCTCTAGTTCACCCACTCCCCAAATATACATTTCATATTGATATTCCGTCCTTTCAATACAAATACCGAAATCCAGACTATCAGAAACAAGTATAAAATCAGCATATCCTATAGTGAACTTTGTAATATCAAGTATTTTATTCAAATGATTGTATAATTCATTTATATTTAGTTGCACAGCTTCAATTTCTTCATCTCTAAAAAATAATACCCTGCCACTGTTATTGTGCAAGTTACTATTTCTTAAAGTTTTTTCAATTAACTGTATTGAGGTTTTGATATTACCCATATAATTCTCTTCTTTTATACTTACCTTATTCGTTAACGTAGACAGCATGTCAAAAACTTTCTGACAGAATAAATCGTTTATATCTGATTCCATCAAAGATTCATAGGTAACTGAAGTAAAATTTGACAATTCCTTTATAAGGTTATTTCGCCTATTCCTTCTTTTAAGAAACTCCATTTTATTCCTTTTATCGTTACTCAAAATTTATCACCCTCACATAAACTATATATTATTTCTTATATCCTTCAAAATCTTCGGGGTGGTGTCCAGGGTATTGATTGTATCTTCCTTTTTCTAAAGGGCTTCCTTTTAAATCATCCGCACCATGAAAATGAGGTCCTCTTCCAAATTTATCATCATCATGCCGAATAAGATATTTTTTCTTACCGTTAACTTCAAACTCATACACCCATCTATTTTCACTTGTTGCATCATATATATATACTGGCTTTTTGTGTTGAGATGAGTTTGGAATACCAGCTTTTCTTTTTGCATCCCTGAATGCACCGTTTTTTGTTAGAAATTTATCATTATTGTTTGTACTACTTGTGGCCTTCCTTACATCATTAACTTTCTGCATATCCTTATGCGCATCATAAATCCTATCTACAGCTTTAATCGGCTTTCCCAAAAAAGTTACTCCTGCCATCATCTTTTCAGCTACTGCCGCGTTGGGATCAACAATGGTCCCAATATCATCAAAGACAAAATTTAAGCCAGCTGTCGTTATATGGCCCATCGTATATGGGTCGCCAGCCAAATCAGAATTACCACCCATTACTTCACGTTTATCCTCATAAGTTAGCGGCTCTCTCGCATAATATTCACTCTCCCCCTGCGTTTCGGGGACTTGCTGGGAATTGACCTTTTTTTGCCCTACCTCATCCGCGAGTGCTTCTCCGCTACTTAATTGTTGCAAATGCTGTTGTAATTGAATTTCTTCCTCAGGCGTCATCCTGTTTTGTTCCGCTAAGTCCTGAATAAACTTTTGCTCCTTTATATCCTTGGGCTTTACATTATTAGCATTTGCACCATGTTTCCGATACGTTATTGGAAACAACATATTCGGATACATCATTGCGACATAAGGCCATGCATCTCGATTGAATTGGTTCTGCTTTTGCAATGCTGTAAATGCAGCTGGCATATCCATCACGATCGAGTTGGCTACTCCTAATTGATCGGACATATTGTCCTGCTCGTATGCTTTTACAGTTGCCTTTAATGCGTGGAGACCTTTTAATGCCACCAGGTCTACATAATCATCAAAACGTTCTGATCCCTGTACGGTCCCAGCCCGTTCCATCGTTACCTGGATATGGTGCAATAATTCATCGATGGAATCATTTTGCTTTTTTTTGCGTGAAAGCGTCTAAATCATCCTGCAACTCCACCACCGTTTCCACCGCTTTCTGGGAATAGTCCGTTACGTTGGAAAAGTCGGGAGCTATTGCCGTACTGATATCCGACACACTTTCAATGATCTCATTAATTTTTTGTTTCTCATCTTGTAAATTCCCGTATGTATCATCTAGATCCTCTTTGAGATCTTCCAGGTAGTTGATTTGAATACGTGCATTCGATCCTGAATCGACTTCCGATTCAAACGTCTGTACATGTCTGGCTAAACGATTGTATAAATCCCCAAACGCCTTATGGAAAGCGCCGAGTAACGTTAAATGGACATCCGAAAAATACTGCTTCGCCTGTTCCGCTGCTTTACCGGAAAAGGAATTCATATTTTGGATCGTTCTAATATCCTTTTTTACCTTATCCAAGGACGGTTGAATTTGATCACGATTTTTCTTGACGTCTGCCAATAAGTCCTCTACCTCGTCTCGATCCACTTTTTTAGCCATTTCCCCCTCCCTTCTTCCCGCATATTATGTATGATATTGCTATTATTTTACCATAACGAGCAGTGCCTGGCACCGTTCGTTAAAATTTATAGCAAAGCGTGATATCTTTTGTGTCATGACAAGTGATACATCAGTAAAGTATTATCACACCTAATCTCTTACCTCTTTTTCTACTCTAATTGCATATAATACTCCATAAGCATAAATTTTAATTTTCGTAACGCTCTTTAAACAAATAGCGGGTGTTATACGACCCTCTCTAGTAAAAAAACACCCAAAATTTAAAATGCCATGTAAAAACACTCTTTCATTTTCCCATTGCTTATCACCACGGGCTTGTACGATTTCGTTAGTTTGTTAGTTATTCCAAGTAATAAAATGTCAGCTCGCCAAATTCCCACATTTTCTACCTAGTCCAGTATAAAAATAAACTTCTTGATGGTACTACCATCATAAGCTCTCGATCCCCGAACGATTCATTTTCTTTTTGTCCCACTCAAATATCAGCTGATTTAATATAAATTAAAGTAAAAACCTTGAAAGGCGTAAAACCAATCAAGGTATGAGTTTTATTAATCCGCTAGTAATTCCAAGTAATATTTATCATTTTGTTCTAACTCTCTTAAAAATTCTTCAAGAGAAGTCGCAATTTGAATATCATAATAGTACACTGGATTTTTATTACCTTTCATTTAATTCTATTGACATTAAAGCTGATTCATTTCCTTCTAAAAATATTAGTTTGTTATTCTCAAATTCATCATAGATTTCTATGTCGGGATAAAACTCAAAATCATTAACTCTTAATCGAAAATCTCTTACTGAATAAGGATCCATAATATGATTAATATTAAACTCTGAACCTTTAATAAATCCATAGCCAACCTCTATATAAAAATTAACTAACTCCTTAGGAAATTTTAAATCAAGTTCCTTCTCAACCTCTTTTATTTCATTTTCAGTCACTGG
>Ga0209487_1003577_pt1 | contig 12164 bp, 8 predicted proteins | sample Poulit2012_FD_187524 | JGI IMG/M metagenome (GOLD analysis project Ga0209487, IMG submission 187524) | Agricultural soil microbial communities from Georgia to study Nitrogen management - Poultry litter 2012 (SPAdes) (version 2) | ecosystem: Environmental > Terrestrial > Soil > Agricultural land... | reverse complement strand
TATAAACGATTAATTAATGCTGTTACAGCACTTTTACCAACACCAAACGTATTGGCAATCTCTGTACTTGTACTCGCTTCTTGTTGACTAATATGTTGTAAAATTGAAAATTGGTCAGTTGTAATATCATCATGAACATGTTCTTTTATCGTTGTGTTAACACTGCGATAAATCGTATTAAAAGCAATTTGGTAACGTTCAATAATTTGTTGTAATTCCATTCATCAGATAACTCCCATCATTTTATATAGTTCACGTCTTTAATAGTTCATCATATGAACTATATTACTATATTGTACTTATTTATGAAAGCAGAATAGGTGTTTTTCACATAAACTTCATAATAAAGAGGTAGAGCGAGTATTTGAGAGTATATATATCAAAATTGGTAGCTACATTACAGTAAGTATAATTAATAGAGATTAAGCAGCATATAAGGTTGATTATCGATTTTGAATAAAAATGTATTGTTCGATAAGATATAATTATTGCGATATTCGCAAAAGATAGGGAGGATTTAGTTTAGTGAGAAAAATATTAATTACAGTTTTTAGCATTACTTTATTGGCACTTGCAGCATGTAGTGGTGGTGCTGATGAAGGAGAGATTGAAACAATTGTATTTGCTGATGCTGGTTGGGAAAGTATAAGAGTTCATAACAGTATCGCACAAACAATTATTGAAAATGGATTTGGCTATGATACAGATGTAACTGCTGGATCAACCGCAGCAACCTTTCAAGGATTGAGGGAAGCTGATATTAATGTATATATGGAAGTTTGGACAGATAATATTAAAGAAATGTATGCTGAAGGTATAGATTCTGGGGATGTCATCCAAATGTCTGTTAATTTTGATGACAACGATCAAGGGTTGTATGTACCATCGTATGTTATTGAAGGGGACCCTGAAAGAGATATTGAACCACTTGCTCCAGACTTAAAGACAGTAGAAGATCTGAAGAAATATCCTGAAGTATTTGAAGATCCTGAAGATCCAGGAAAAGGCCGTATTCTAAATGCACCAAGTGGATGGGAACTTTCTAAAAATATTGATGAGAAATTTGACTTTTATGAATTAGATGAAACGTACAACAATTTTATGCCTGGTTCCGATTCAGCAATTATTACTTCGTTAGTTGATGCATATAACAAAGGTGAAGGCTGGGTTGGCTATTATTGGGCCCCAACATCAATTACTGCTAAATATGACTTGATTTTATTGGAAGAAGCAGATTATGATCCTGAAATTTGGGATGAAAATAGTGGAACAGAATTTCCACCGAATGATGTTGTTGTAGCAGTTCATAAAGATTTACCAAATCAAGCGCCAGAGGTAACAGAATTTCTCGAAAACTATGAAACAAGCAGTGAGCTGACAGAAGCGGCATTGCTTTATATGGAAGAAAATGATGCAGATCATGAGGAAGCCGCTAAATGGTGGATGAAGGAATATGAAGATATTTGGACAGAATGGGTTTCTGAAGAAGTTGTAGAAAAAGTAAAGGAAGCATTATAAAAAAGAAGCAGCTGACTTTATATAGTTGGCTGCTTTTGTAATAAAACTTAACGAAAACAAGAAGGATGTGAAGGCTGCACTAGCAGTGTTGAGATGATTGAATTTCCAGATATAACGACTTCCATTGGAAAATATATAGAAATTTTTATTAATTGGTTAGCAACAACATTTGAAGGTTTTTTTGATTTTATCTTTTTTATTGCATCACGTTCGATTAATGGAATTGATCATTTTTTAGTCTGGCTTCCATGGTGGCTATTTATTTTAATTGTTTTGGTGTTAGGATGGTATTTTAAATCATTATTATGGGGAATTACATTTAGTATATTTATATTTCTTATCGGTACATTCGGTTTTTGGGAAGATATGATGATAACAATTTCTATTATTATAGCTTCTGTTGCAATTTCATTAATAATCGGTATCCCCTTGGGGATTTGGATGGCATTTAGTCAATGGTTTTCAAATATAATGCGCCCATTATTAGATGCAATGCAGACGATGCCAAGCTTTGTTTATTTAATTCCTGCTATTTTCTTTTTTGGTTTAGGAAATGTGTCTGCGATTTTTGCAACATTAATTTATGCCGTACCTCCTGTTATTCGATTAACTGAGCTTGCGATCCGTGGTGTTGGTGATGAAATTATAGAATCAGCATTATCATTTGGATCGTCTAAGTGGCAAATGTTACGTAAAGTTCAGTTACCACAAGCACTACCAACAATTATGGCCGGAGTAAACCAAACGACGATGATGGCGCTTGCGATGGTTGTCATCGCTTCAATGGTTGGAGCTTCAGGTTTAGGAGAGCAAGTGTTAGTTGCCATTAATAAACTGGATATCGCCTTAGGATTTGAAGCAGGATTAAGTATCGTGTTTTTAGCCATTATTATCGATCGAATTACAAATGGAGTTGCCGATCGATTCCAGAAACATCGGAGGATAAATAAATGAGTACGAAAATTAAATTAGAACGAGTATCGAAAATTTTTGGATCAGATCCAGAATCTATTATTCCACTTATTCAGAAAGGGAAAACGAAGGAAGAAATATTAAATGAAACCAATCATACAGTTGGCGTCTATGATGCTACAATCGAGATTAAAAAAGGTGAAGTCTTTGTCGTCATGGGTTTATCAGGTAGCGGTAAATCAACTTTAATTCGTTGTTTTAATATGTTAAATGTTCCGACAGATGGTGATATATATATCGATGGGGAAAACATAGTGGAATGTAATCGAGAAGAATTAACAAAAATTCGACAGGAAAAAATTGCTATGGTTTTTCAACATTTTGGTTTATTTGATCATCGGACGGTTTTATCGAACGTCGAATATGGTTTAGAAATTCGTAAAATGGATAAGGAAAAAAGACGTAAAATTGCAATGGATAACATTGAACTTGTTGGTTTAAAAGGGTATGAGGATCAATATCCACAACAATTATCAGGTGGAATGCAACAGCGTGTGGGATTGGCAAGGGCATTGACGAATGACCCAGATATATTGTTAATGGATGAGCCGTTTAGTGCATTAGATCCTTTAATACGGAGAGAAATGCAAACCGAATTAATTAAATTACAAGAAAAATTACAAAAAACGATTGTATTTATCACTCATGACGTAAATGAAGCGTTTAAACTTGGTGATCGAATTGCTGTTATGAAAGACGGTCATGTTGTTCAAATTGGTACTCCTGAAGAAATTATTGATGAACCGGCAAATGATTATATTGTTGATTTCATTCAAGATATTGACCGATCGAAAGTATTCCAAGCTAGTCATGTAATGATTGAACCTAGGGTTACAGCGAAACTTAATGAAACACTTAATGTGGTGGCGAGAAAAATGCGGGATAGTAGTTTATCAAGCTTGTTCATTTTAGATGATGCAAATCATGTAAAAGGGATTGTGACGATTGACGATGCTGTAAAAGGGATAAAAAAAGATCGATCAATTCAAGATGTTCTTAAAACAGATATTGAAATCGTCGATGAAGATGAATATGTCAATGATTTAATTACTAAATCTTTAGACACAAAATATCCACTTGCAGTTACGAATAAGGATAATAAGTTACAAGGAATCATTTTACGAGTGCATCTATTGTCGGGCCTTGTTCCAGATGATAATAATAATGGAGATTAATATTGAAATTAGTTGTTAACGCAGAGAATCTCACTCTACATGAGGTGATTTACTGCGTTTTTTATTTATTAAACATGGAATAGTGTATGAAATTGTTTTGAGTATTGGGGTATACGTTTTTACTTTAAAATTGAAAATTACCCATCTAAACGTAACTAAATTTTGAACAAAAAATGTTTCGATAAAAACCTCCCACTTATTTAGGTGGGAGTTAGAAGTTTTTGTTCATAATGTGTACTTGTTAGAGCTTTTACATCAAAAAGGCTAGATTGTACGATAAGAAGGAATTAAGGATTTGGTGTAAACTCTTTTCTGTTTCTTAACGTCAAATTGTTCATAGTTAAGTCTTCTAATTCCTTCTATAATCCTTACTTTTTATCGATTGACACGACATCGACCTTACCTGTATGTGGATCTATTACGAGCCCATGTACTAATACATGAGAAGGTAAAAGAGGATGTTCACGAATGATGTCAACACTTTGGGCAATAGATTCTTCTACCGTTTCAAACCCATGGAATTCTTGATGGAAATCAATCCCGGAATATTCGAGCGCTTTAAATGTTTCGTCTGTTATTCCTTCATTCTTCATTTTATCCATTAACGTGTTCGTATTCACACAAGACATACCACAATCATGGTGACCAATTACAACAATTTCTTCCGCTTCTAATTGATAAACGGCGACGAGGATACTTTTAATAATGCTGTCAAACGATTTTCGAATGATAGCACCTGCATTTTTTACCATTTTCACATCACCGTTTTGAATATTTAATGATTTCGGTAAAAGTTCTACAAGTCTTGATTCCATACACGTAAAAACAACCATTTTTTTATTTGGAATTGAATCTGTTGTAAACTGTTCATAATGTTTATTTGCTACAAATTGTTCGTTATACTTTAGCATTTCTTCTACTCGCATAATTAGTCCCCTTTGAATATTTTACTTCTGGCTATTATATCACAAAGGATGAATAGGTAAATACTATAACGATGTCATATTAATTCTTTCGTGTCCTATATTAGCTAATTGTAAAGATATTTTTTAGCTAAAAGGAAAACCTTTATACTGCTTAATCGGACATATATTCAAGCTTTAGCCTCCAAAGTAAACAAAAAAATCACTTTACTATCAAATGGATAGTAAAGTGATTTTTTTGTTTAAGAAATCTATGCCTTTAATTTTTCAAATGAATCGGCATTACGGACAAGGTAATCGAACGCACTTAATGAAGCGGTCGCACCTGCTCCCATTGAAATAATAATCTGTTTATATGCAACATCTGTACAATCTCCTGCAGCAAATACACCAGGCACATTTGTTGCACCTCGGCTATCAACAATAATTTCACCAAATTTATTACGTTCTACTGAATCACCGAGCCAGTCAGTATTTGGAACAAGACCGATTTGAACGAAAACTCCTTGTAGTTCAATATGCTTCTCGGCCTCTGTATCTCGTTCAATATACGTAATACCATTCACATTATCGGTACCAGTAATTTCTGTTGTTTGCGCATTTGTAATAACAGTTACGTTAGGAAGACTTTTTAGTCGATCTTGAAGAACAGAATCAGCCTTCAACTCTGGAGCAAATTCAAGTACTGTAACATGTTTTACGATTCCAGCAAGATCAATGGCTGCTTCAATACCAGAGTTTCCTCCACCGATTACAGCAACATCTTTTCCTTCAAATAATGGACCGTCACAATGTGGACAGTATGCTACTCCCTTATTCCTTAATTCATCTTCTCCAGGTATGCCAACTTTACGCCAACGAGCTCCTGTAGAAAGAATAACAGATTTACTCTTTAAAACAGCGCCATTTTCTAGTTCGATTTCAACATAATCGTTCTTTTTAAGACTTACAGCACGTTGTAAATCCATCACATCAACATCGTAATCTTTAACATGTTCCTCTAAACTAGAAGCAAGTTGTGGACCTTCCGTTCGTTTCACACTAATAAAGTTTTCAATTGAAGCTGTATCAAGAATTTGTCCACCAAATCTCTCTGAAACAATACCTGTACGAATTCCCTTTCGTGCTGCATAAATTGCCGCACTTGCTCCACCTGGACCACCACCAACAACGAGGACATCAAATGGATCTTTATTCTCGAATTCTGAAGCATCAGGACCAGAGCCAAGCTTCGCAAGAATTTCAGGTATTGTTATCCTACCACCGCTAAATTCTTCTCCATTCAAAAATACGGTAGGTACTGCTAAAATATTTTTACTTTCAACTTCTTCTTTATATACAGCACCATCAATCATCGTATGCGAAATATTAGGATTTAGAACACTCATCACATTCAAAGCTTGTACAACTTCAGGACAGACTTGACAGCTTAAACTAATATATGAGTCGAAATGGTATTCGCCTTCTAAATTTTTAATTTGATCAATAACCTTTTCATCAACTCGTGGGGCTCTACCGCTAACTTGAAGTAGAGCTAACACTAATGAAGTAAATTCATGCCCGAGAGGGACACCTGCAAAAGTGATGCCAGTGTCTTCATCTTCTCGGTTAACACTAAAACTAGGAGTTCTATCCAGTACTGTATGTTCAATAATTATCTTGGATGACATTTTAGCTAGTTCATCAACTAAAGCAATCATGTCTTCGGAAACTTTATCAGATCCCGTACTTAGTTTGATCCGTACATTGCCTTCCATCATTTCAAGATATTGTGCCAATTGTGCTTTCATATCTGCATCTAATATCATTTAATGCACTCCTTAAATTTTACCTACAAGATCAAGGCTCGGTTTAAGTGTTTCTGAACCTTCTTCCCATTTCGCTGGGCAAACTTCGCCTGGATTATTGCGAACATATTGTGCTGCTTTAATTTTACCAATTAATGTACTTGCATCACGTCCGATACCATCCGCATTGATTTCTGCAGCTTGTACAACACCGTCTGGGTCGATAATAAACGTACCACGCTGTGCAAGACCAGCTTCTTCATCCAATACATCGAAATTACGAGAAATTGTCTGAGAAGGGTCACCAATCATAATATATTCAAGTTTGCTGATTGCATCTGAATGATCGTGCCATGCTTTATGAGTAAAGTGAGTATCTGTTGAAACAGAGTAGACTTCAACTCCAAGCTCTTTTAAAGTAGCATATTGGTCTTGAAGGTCTTCTAGCTCTGTTGGGCAAACAAATGTAAAGTCTGCCGGATAAAAGCAAACAATACTCCATTGTCCTTTCAAGCTTTCGTCAGTTACTTCGATAAATTCACCGTTCCCAGCATTATATGCTTGTGCTTTAAATGGTTCTATTTCTTTTCCAATTAGTGACATAATGTTTCTTCCTCCTGATGTAATTTTTAATTACTATAGATAGTGTAGGATAATTTTAAAAACTTTAGTCATTAAAATTGAAACCTTATAAACTAACTATAATAATTCTAATCTTATATTAAATATCGTATATAGTGACAATTTTGTCAAGGAATACGAAAATTTGTCACACTTCTTTCGAATTTGTAACATTTTTCTAAATATTAAGTTTTTATTGTACATTTATTTCTTTACATTTAAAAAAAGATATATATAATATATGAAAAAATTCTCAATTACAATGAGGGTTTCTCATTTAATGTTTACCTTTTTAAATTCATCAAAATAGTTAGTTAGCAAGGTTCACTTAACTAAAGAACAATAAGATTTCCATAAATATTACCTTTCTTCTATTAATTGTAAATATTTCCGACAAAATGCAATTTGTTTCTTTTTTTAGTTTTTTGTTTGTTATATTTCATGCATTGAAAAATAAGTTAATTTAAATTGAAATGTTATTGACAAAAATGGTCTAGGATTTATAATTAGTAAGAGTAACTACATTATAAGAGGTCACACAAATGATATACATAGTTTCTACAATTCTAATTAAGTTAATTGATATTTTAAGCGTGTGACTTTAAATCCAGGTAAATGGATAAGATGGCAATGTATAACTACGATAATGTTAGTTTTTTGACCATCTATAGCACACGTCCATAGACGTGTTTTTTTTATGTTTTACTATAGTAAAAGAAGGTGGATTTCTTGTTTGACGTATTTGGAAAGTTAGGCTGGTTTTTTAAACATTATTGGAAACGATATACATTTGCCATCATTGGATTAATTATTGCTAGTTTGCTAGGGTTAATTCCACCAAAAATTTTAGGGTTTATTGTGGACCATATTCGTTTTGAAACATTAACAGCACAAATACTTGTTGTTACATGTTCCGTATTTATCGCAATTATTATTACACATTATATTATTACATACTTTTGGAATTCAACGCTATTTAGTGGCTCAGTCATTTTGGAAAAATGGATGAGAAGCCGATTAATGAGTCATTTTTTAAAGATGTCTCCGGTTTTTTTTAGTCGATATAAAACCGGTGACCTTATGGCACGGAGTACAAATGATTTAAAGGCTATTGCGATGACAGCAGGGTTTGGTATTTTAACGTTAGTTGATTCAACAACATTTATGTTTATGATTATTGCGATGATGGGGTTTACTATTAGTTGGAAATTAACTTTTGCTGCCCTTATTCCTTTACCAATCATGGCGATGATTATGAATAAATATGGTGCTGCTATTCATGCAAGATTTATGAAAGCACAAGATGCTTTTGGTGATATGAATAATAGTGTATTAGAATCGATTCGCGGCGTTCGAGTGTTACGTGCTTTTGTCCAAGAGAGACAAGATGCATGGCGTTTTTCAGAAATGACGGAAAATGTATATGAAAAAAATATGGCTGTTGCAAAAATTGATGCTTTATTTGAACCGACGATTAAAATTTTAGTCGGTACATCATACACGATTGGTCTAGGATATGGGGCTATGCTCGTTTTCGAAAGTGCTATTACATTGGGGGATTTGGTTACATTTAATGTATATTTAGGCATGCTCATTTGGCCAATGTTTGCAGTAGGAGAGCTAATTAATATTTTACAACGTGGGAATGCTTCGTTGGACCGTGTCGAGACAATTTTAAATTATAAGCCGGATGTAAGAAGTCCAAAGCACCCAATACATGTATCAGATGTAGAGAAAATTGAATTTAAAAATGTTTCTTTCTCATATCCATTTACGAAAGAAAACCAACTGGAAATATCGGAGTTAAAAGTGTTAAAAGGAAATACAATCGGTGTTGTCGGAAAAACAGGTGCTGGTAAAACTACTTTATTTAAATTATTGTTAAGAGAATATGCGAATATGAAAGGTTCGATTTTATTTAGTGGTATTCCAATCGAACAATTAGATTTACAGCAGCTTAGAACTTGGATTGGTTATGTACCACAAGATCAAGTAATGTTTTCTAAAACGATCCGGGAAAATATTCAATATGGAAAAGATGGGGCAACAGATGAGGAAATTTTTAAAGTAATGGAGTTGGCACATTTTCTAGATGACATTAAAGAGCTTCCTAAAGGACTTGACACAGAAGTTGGTGAAAGTGGGGTTACATTATCAGGAGGACAAAAACAGCGGGTTGCATTAGCGAGAGCTTTTATAAAAGATCCAGAGATTTTAATTTTGGATGATTCTATGTCAGCTGTCGATGGAACAACAGAGTCGAAAATTATTGCTCATTTAAAAGACGTGCGAAAAAATAAAACAACGTTCATTGCGGCACATCGTTTATCTGCAGTAGCCCATGCGGACCACATTATTGTTTTGGATAATGGAATAGTTGTTGAAGAAGGTACACATACGCAATTAATGGAATTGGACGGTTGGTATAAACAACAATATGACCAACAACAGCTTGAGGCATAGGAGGTGTATGGAATGACAGGTTCAACAGAAAAGCGTTTATTTAAATATGCATTATTATTTAAAAAAGGAATCATTGTTGGGATAATTTGTTTAATGATAGCGACAGCTTTAGAATTAGCCGGACCGTTAATTGCCAAACGTGTAATCGACCATCATATTCTTGGAATTGAAGGAGTTTGGCATGAAGTAGAAACAGACATTCATGAAGAAACAGTCTCTTACGATAACCGCTTATTTGTACGGGATGATCGACTAGAAGATACAAGTAAATCTTTGAATGAGGTAACAGTTCTTGCGATTGGGAAAGATTATTATTTCATAGAGGAATCAGCTCCTTTAATAGGAAGCAGAAAAATAGTAGATGGAGAAATTGTAATTGGAAAAGATGATCCTGTTAAGGTTTCTGGAAAGAAATTGGCATTAGGTGAAATTTATGCTTTTTTCAAATTAGAGAAAAAACCAATATTCCTATTGTTAGGCTTGTATGTCATTTTACTTATCATTGCTGGAGTTTTTCAGTTTTTCCAAACGTATTTATTGCAAAAGTCTTCTAATCAAATTGTAAAGAAAATGCGGAATGATGTTTTTTTACATACACAACGCATCCCAATTAATTATTATGTTGATCAACCTGCAGGTAAAATTGTTGCTCGAATAACGAATGACACAGAAGCGATGCGTGAACTATACGAGCGAGTGTTATCAATTGTAATTACACAACTTGTTTATATGGCCGGGATTTTAATCGCTATTTATTTGTTAAATCCCAATTTGGCTCTTATTTGTCTCGTTATTATTCCGCTTATTTACGTATGGATGCGAGTATATAAATATTTTGGTTCTAAATTTAATTTAGTTATTCGTAGGGCAAATAGTGAAATTAATGGAAACATTAATGAGGCAATCCAAGGTATGCCTGTCATTCAAGCTTATCAAATCGAGGATAAAACAAAAGCTGATTTCGATAAATTAAATGAAGAAATTTTTGTACATCAAAAAAAGTTGGTAACATTGGGTGCCTTAACAAACTTTAATCTTGTGAATGCAATTCGTAATATAACGTTTGTTGCTTTTATATGGTATTTTGGAAATTTTTCTTTAGAACCAACTAGTGTCATCTCCATCGGAATGTTATATGCACTCGTTGACTATTTAACCCGATTTTTCGAACCTGTAACAGATATTGTAAACCAGTTTCCGTTAATTGAACAGGCAAGGGCAGCCGGTGACCGTATGTTTAAATTAATGGATCATGATGGGGAAAATGTGGATCAGTCATGGATTACCCGATATAATGGGAATGTTGTTTTTGATGATGTGACATTTTCCTATAATGGTTCGGAAAATGTGTTAAAAAATATTTCATTTGAAATAAACGCTGGGGAAACTGCGGCTTTTGTTGGACATACAGGCTCTGGAAAAAGTTCGATTATGAACTTGTTATTTCGCTTCTATGATCCTCAGAAAGGAAAAATTACAATTGATGGAACAGATACAATTCTTTGGTCGAGGCAACAGGTAAGGAGTCATATGGGAATTGTATTACAAGACCCATTTCTTTTTTCAGGTACCATTATTTCCAATGTAACAATGGATGATCCGAAAATCTCTAGGGAAACGGCGATAGAGGCATTAAGAGCAGTTGGTGCAAATCATTTTATTGAGAAATTGCCTAAAAATTATGATGAAGAAGTGACGGAGGGAGGTAGTACTTTTTCGCTCGGTCAACGGCAACTCATCTCTTTTGCAAGGGCATTAGCTTTTGATCCCGCTATTTTAATTTTGGATGAAGCAACAGCAAATATTGATACAGAAACAGAAAGTATTATTCAAAAGGCTTTGGAAGTTTTGAAAAAAGGTAGAACAACATTAGTTATAGCTCACCGCTTGTCTACAATTCAAAATGCAGAAAAGATTTTTGTCTTGGAAAATGGTAGAATAAAGGAAAAAGGGAATCATGAGACATTGATTAAAGAACGTGGAATTTATTATGAGATGTATCAAATGCAGCAAGGAAGCATTAAACAGGTTGGGTAGCAACATGATTCTTTTTTGTACTCTTGATATGTAAAAAAATATGGGAGTTCTTAAAAATTAATCTGTAAGGTCGATTTCACTAGCAATTTATAGCGTAAAAAACTTTAAAAAAGTTTTTTAGAGAAAAAAGCTAATATCATGAAAACAATTATAAGTAGGACATTAAAGAAAATCATTAAATAAAGTGAAGTCCCGGGATTAAGTGTTATCCTAACTAGCATATGTCGGACAATTCAATGTGGGGTATATATGGAAAAAGAAGATAAGCATTATACACGAGATATCATTGATGAAGACTTATATGAAGAATTTGATGAAGAAGAGCTACTTGAATTAGTAGAAGCAGCAAGAGAAGAAGCATTATTAAAAGCGAAGCGCAGAAAAGAAGAAAAGCCAAAATCTCCATTTCCAAAATGGGTTTTTTGGCTTATTGCTGTCGCACTCATGTTTAATTTGGTTGCTCTATTACCGCAAACTTTTTCTATTCCAGCTATCGATTTTTTAGTTACCTCAGCAAAATTATCGACAAATGCTGAGATTAAAAAATACAAAGAAGCAGTCGTCGTAATAGAAACTGAAGAAAGTAAAGGTACTGGTTTTGCTATTAGTGAAGATGGAACAATTCTAACGAATGAACATGTTGTAGATGGGAATGATAAGGTAACTGT
>Ga0209487_1003576_pt1 | contig 12165 bp, 10 predicted proteins | sample Poulit2012_FD_187524 | JGI IMG/M metagenome (GOLD analysis project Ga0209487, IMG submission 187524) | Agricultural soil microbial communities from Georgia to study Nitrogen management - Poultry litter 2012 (SPAdes) (version 2) | ecosystem: Environmental > Terrestrial > Soil > Agricultural land... | reverse complement strand
TTTGTAAACAGCATTTTCGTGTGTGCTGGCTCTTGCCGCGCACCTGAAATTTTTGGATAAACAGCATTTTCGTGTGTAGAAGCCCGCCGAAGACTTAACCCCAACAAAAAGTTCCTTTTCGTATGTGAAGAAGCCTAAAATAATCGATTTTAGAAGGTTTCCTAATTTATTTGTACATTTGTGGAGGTTCACTTCGGAAATCTATTTCACTTTTCGCAGGCAAAGCTTTGTCTCGACAAAGGGTATATCGACGTCACAAAGGATACATCGACGTTGTCCGAAAAGTAATTTTAGTCGATACGGGAAACCTAATCATATTGATGTAGGAAGGGAATGTTGTCTGCAAAGGGATGATTGTTCATTCTTTAGTGAACTTGTCCGATTGTCTACAAAGGTGAACGGTGTTTGCGAAGGGCTTCTGTAATCGCTAGTCCTTAAAAAACTTTCACTTTTGATTCGTACTATTTTCGCAAGGGTCTTCATGGAAGTCCTGCTTTTCGCTTTATTTACATAATAATACGGGATCAATAAAATTAAGCCTTAGTTTCAAGTTAAAGTTAAACACTTAATTTTCTATAGTTGAAGCACTCAACTTTGTTTACGTATCTGTCTAGTTTTAGAACAATAAGAAGTTCTCGATTTTATAACCATCGATGAAATGGGGCCTGTTTTTTGGTAATAGCCTCGTAACTTCGTGAGTAGATACTACTTCATTCGCAACGGAAGGGTTCGCTAGATAAATTTTAGATTAAGTTTCCAAACTAAAGCAATCGCTGAGTAAGTCTATTAATAAAAACTTTTCAACGTTCCTAGCGTGAAACTTCGTTGGGTTAAGTTTGTGGAGAAATTTGCCTCAACTATCTCAACACAACCTTACAACGTGTAAGTTTAAGAAAATATTTATTTCATTCTTCTCAGTGGACGCTCCCAGTGTGTAAGCTGAGTTGAAAAGCCGATTGAACATTCCCACTGGAAGCTTCCAATGTGTAGGTTGAGGTGAAAAATTGATTGATCGTTCCCACTGGAAGCTCCCAGTGTGTAAGCTGAGTTGAAAAGCCGATTGAACATTCCCACTGGACATCTCCAATGTGTAGGTTGAGGAGAAAAGTCGGTTGAACGTTTCCGTTAGAAGACACCATTGTGTAGGTTAAGACGAAAACCACTCGAACGTTTACACTGGAAGCTCTCAATTTTATTTACAACCCTACCAATGAGTCTATAAAATAATTTCTTAAAAATTACGCAAGACTAGCAATCTCTTAGATAAATACGGCTTCCCATTAAAAAATATTCAGCTTATAAATAAAAAACGTTTACAATTCCATCATATTTATGGTATGTTGAATTAGGCGATAAAAAAATTGTAACAAATTGTTGCTATTACATTGCAAAAACAATTTAAATCGTCTATTATAATTACAGTATCTTTTTTATTTCGAACTTTATGAATGAGGATTCATTCAAAAAAGATAAGGAGGATTTTTGATGAGTCGAGTAATAAAACGTGCTGCGGTACTAGGTTCAGGAGTTATGGGTTCAGGGATTGCTGCTCATTTAGCCAATATTGGAATCCCTTCCATCATGCTTGACATTGTACCTAAAGAGCTTACGGAGGAAGAAAAAGCTCAAGGACTTACATTAGAAGATCGCGCTGTGCGAAACCGTATCGCAGAGCAGAGCAAGCAGGCTTTATTAAAGCAGAAGCCATCTCCGATTACATCGAAGAAAAGCTTAGACTTAATCGAAGTCGGTAACTTCGAAGATGATATGGAGAAGTTAAGCGAAGTTGATTGGATTATTGAAGTTGTTGTAGAAAACTTAGACATTAAGAAGCAAGTTTTTGCAAATGTTGAGAAATATCGTAAAGAAGGAACAATTGTTAGCTCGAACACGTCGGGAATTTCAATCGAGGCGATGATTGAAGATTGCTCAGATGAAATGAAAAAACATTTCTTAGGAACGCACTTCTTCAACCCACCGCGTTACTTGAAGTTATTAGAAATTATTCCGACAGAAGATACGGATCCAGAGATTGTCGAATTTATGACTGACTTCGGTGAAAACGTTTTAGGTAAAGGTGTCGTAATCGCTAAGGATACACCGAACTTTATCGGTAACCGTATCGGAACGTACGGCTTAATGGTCACAGTACGTGAAATGTTAGAATCCGGCTTATCTATTAGTGAAGTTGACTCGATTACGGGTACGTTAATCGGACGTCCTAAGAGTGCTACTTTCCGTACATTAGACGTCGTTGGACTAGACACGTTCATTAGTGTTGCGAAAAACGTCTATGATAAAGTAGAAGGTGAAGAAAAGAAAGTTTTTGAGATTCCTAGCTTTATGCAGGAAATGAACGAAAAGGGTTGGTTAGGTGCAAAAGCAGACCAAGGATTCTACTTAAGAAAACGTGGAAAAGATGGAAGCACAATTTATGAACTTAATCCAGAAACGATGGAGTACGAAGATCGTAAAAAGTTAAAAACACCAGCTGTAGAAATGGCAAAACAACAAAAAGGTGCTCCTCGTCGTCTTAAAGCTCTTGTAAACCAACCAGGGGATAAAGCGAGCGACTTCTTATGGAACGTAACGAAAGCTACTTTACTATACTCTGCTGAACTATTAGGAGAAATTGCTGACGACCTTACACAAATCGACAACGCGATGAAGTGGGGTTTCGGTTGGCAACAAGGTCCTTTTGAAATGTGGGATGCAATCGGAGTAGCTGAGTCTGTAAAACGTATGAAAGAAGAAGGCTTAGAAATCCCAGCTTGGGTCGAAAAGTTTATCGACGATGGAAACGAGACATTCTACAAAGAAGAAAATACAAATGTATACTACTACAATCCAGAAACTGCAAATTACAAGCAAGTTAAGTTTAATGAAAAGGAATTTAACATCAAACGCGTAAAGGCTGAACGTGACGTCATTATGAAAAACTCCGGTGCAAGCCTCATCGATATGGGTGATGGTGTAGCATTACTTGAGTTTACATCGCCGAACAACTCAATTGGTCTCGATGTTGTTCAAATGATTAACCGTTCAATCGAGGAAGTAGAGAAAAATTACGAAGGTTTAGTAATCGGTAACCAAGGTAAAAACTTCTGTGTCGGTGCAAACTTAGCGCTTATGTTAATGGAAGCCCAAGACCAAAACTTCTTCGAGTTAGATATGGTAGTTCGTCAGTTCCAGCAAATGACGCTTAACATTAAATACTCAGAAAAGCCAGTCGTAACAGCACCATTTAACATGACATTAGGTGGTGGAGCTGAAGTTACGTTACCAGCAGCAAGTGTACAAGCTTCAACAGAATCTTATATCGGACTCGTTGAAGTCGGTGTTGGTTTAATCCCTGGTGGTGGTGGAACGAAAGAACTTTACTTAAAGATGTTACGTGATATGCCACAAGGTGTAGACTTGGACATTTCTAAAGTGGCTAACACTGTATTCGAACGTGTGGCGACAGCTGCAGTTTCTACTTCTGCTGAAGAAGCTAGAGAAAATGGTTTCTTAAACCGTTACGACGGAATTAGTGTAAACCCAGATCACTTACTACACGATGCAAAACAGCGTGTACTCGCTCTTGCGAAAATGGGTTACAAAGCTCCAGAACCTGAGAAAGTTCCTGTAGTAGGAGACTCCGGTTATGCAGCGATGTTACTCGGTGCGAAAAATATGCAGTTAAGCGGTTATGCATCAGAGCACGATGTGAAGATTGCAGAAAAGATTGCTTTTGTATTATCTGGCGGTCGTATCACAGAAGGATCTTTAATCGACGAACAAACTATGCTCGATCTTGAAAGAGAAGCTTTCTTAAGCTTAATCGGAGAGCCGAAGACACAGCAAAGAATGCAACATATGTTACTAAAAGGCAAGCCGTTACGTAACTAATTGATAAATGGTTTTGAAAGAGCAGAAAAACGCACATTCGTTAGAAGGAGGAAATAATGGTGAGAGAAGCAGTTATTGTAGCAGGAGCGAGAACTCCTGTCGGAAGAGCTAATCGAGGTACGCTTAAAAATGCAAGACCAGACACTCTCGCAGCGTTAACTGTAAAAGAAACGTTAAAACGTGCAGATAATTACGATGGAAATATTGATGACGTAATTTTTGGTAATGCGATGCCTGAAGCAGAGCAAGGAATGAATATGGCGAACAATATCGCGGGACTTGCTGGATTACCAGAGGAAGTCCCAGCGATTACGATTAACCGTTACTGTTCATCCGGTTTACAAAGTATCGCTTACGGTGCAGAGCGCATTATGTTAGGTCATAGTGACACAATCATCGCGGGCGGGGCTGAATCGATGAGTTTAATACCAATGGGAGGTCATACGATTCGCCCTAACTCCGAGCTCGTTATAAATGCACCAGAGTACTATATGGGTATGGGACACACTGCTGAAGAAGTTGCAAAACGTTACGGTGTTTCCCGTGAAGACCAAGATGCATTCGCTGTAGAAAGTCATAAGCGTGCAGCAAAAGCAATTAAAGAAGGAAAATTCGATGATGAAATCGTTCCTGTCGAAGTAGTACAGCGAGTAGAAAAAGGAAATAAAATCGAAGAAAGAACAATCACATTTGAAATGGACGAAGGAGTACGAGAAGGAACGACGGTCGAAGTATTATCTACTTTACGTCCGGCGTTTTCAGTGAACGGTACAGTAACAGCAGGAAACTCCTCACAAATGAGTGATGGAGCAGCTTCAGTACTTTTAATGGATCGTGAAAAAGCTGAAGCTGAAGGATTAACACCAATGTTAAAATTCCGTTCCTTCGCTGTTGCAGGGGTAGCCCCAGAAGTAATGGGGATTGGTCCAGTAGCTGCAATTCCAAAAGCAGTTGAATTAGCAGGTCTAGAATTATCTGACATTGGATTATTCGAATTAAACGAAGCTTTCGCATCCCAATCGCTACAAGTAATTCGTGAATTAGATTTAGATCACGATATCGTTAACGTAAACGGTGGTGCAATTGCTCTCGGTCACCCACTCGGAATGACAGGAACTAAGTTGACGTTATCTTTAATGTATGAAATGAAACGTCGTAATACTCAGTTCGGTGTCGTCACAATGTGTATCGGTGGCGGTATGGGAGCAGCTGGAGTTTTCGAATTGATTTAACAACTTGAGCCTTTAATAGTCGGGAGTCTATAATGATAAATACGTTATAGACTTCCGGACTTACTTATATATTCCTAATAAAATAAGAAAGGATGTTTCATTATGACGAAAGAAATTAAAGGTGGAGGCTTTTTAGTCGAGGAACTTTCTGGTGAAGATATTATTACACCTGAAGATTTTACTGACGAGCATAAAATGATTGCAACTACAACAGAAGGATTTATCGAGGATGAAGTTGTACCATTAATCGATAAGCTCGAGAATCATGAGTTCGAACATTCAGTAGAATTACTTAAAAAAGCAGGAGAGTTAGGGCTTTTAAGCGCTGATGTTCCTGAAGAGTACGGAGGTCTTGGCTTAGACAAAATTAGTTCATCCCTTATTACTGAAAAATTCGCTCGTGCTGGTGGATTTTCCATCACACACGGTGCACACGTAGGAATCGGTTCATTACCGATTGTATTCTTCGGTAACGACGATCAGAAAAAGCGTTACTTACCTAAATTAGCTACTGGTGAATTAATTGCAGCTTATGCATTAACAGAGCCAGGAGCAGGTTCAGACGCTTTAGGTGCAAGAACTACTGCAACATTAAACGAAGAAGGCACACACTATATTTTAAACGGTGAAAAGCAGTGGATTACAAACGCTGGCTTCGCAGATGTTTTCGTAGTATATGCGAAAATTGATGGAGAGCACTTTACCGCATTTATCGTTGATCGTGACGCACCAGGTGTATCTGTTGGACCAGAGGAGAAAAAGATGGGTATTAAGAGCTCATCCACACGTACATTAATTTTAGACAACGCTGAAGTTCCAGTGGAGAACTTATTAGGTGAAAAAGGTCGTGGACACATCATTGCGTTTAACATCCTTAACGTTGGACGCTATAAGTTAGCGATCGGTGGTGTAGGTGGAGCTAAGCGTGGTATCGAGCTTGCTACGAAGTATGTAAACGAGCGTGAACAGTTCAAGACACCTATCTCAAGCTTTACATTAACTCAAGAAAAATTAGGAACGATGGCTGCGAACACATACGCTAACGAAAGTGCAGTATACCGTACTGTAGGGTTATTCGAACAGCGTATGGGTAACATGACAGAAGAACAATTAAAAGACGGACGAGAAGTTGCAGGTGCTATCGCTGAATACCAAATTGAGTGTTCCATGAACAAATACATGGCAACTGAATTACTCGATTTTGTAGCAGATGAAGCAGTTCAAATGCACGGTGGATATGGCTTCATGCAAGAGTATGAAGTAGAGCGTATGTACCGTGACTCCCGTATCAACCGTATTTTCGAAGGAACGAACGAAATCAACCGTCTCATCGTTCCAGGAACATTACTTAAGAAAGCAATGAAAGGTGAGTTACCATTATTAGAGGCAGCTCAAAACTTACAAGAAGAGTTACTCATGATGATGCCAGAAGAAATTGGTGACGAGCCATTAGAACAAGAGAAATACTTATTAAAGAATGCTAAGAAAATTGTTTTACTCGGTGCAGGTTTAGCTGCTCAAAAGTACATGCAGAAGCTTGAAAACGAACAAGAAATCTTAGTTAATTTAGCAGATATGACGGCAGAAGTTTACAACATGGAATCTGCAATCTTACGTACTGAAAAGGCAATTAATAAAGACGGTGTAGACAAACATAAGCAGAAGTTATTATACACTGAAGTATACGTCCAAGAAGCTTTCAACCGCATCGAAGCAGACGCTAAGGAAATTTTAGTAGCTGTCGAAGATGGTGACAACTTACGTATGATGTTATCCTCCTTACGTAAGCTTACTCGCCACGATCCTAAGAACGTTATTGCGAAGAAGCGTGAAATTGCAGCGCGCATTATCGAAGAAGAAAAATACGTTGTATAATAATGCAATAAACATCTTATAAAACATTTAGTCCGACGTTTGGCTAGCTTATAGCCGAACGTCGGTTTTTACTTTTTATGAATCAATTAGTAGTCAGTTTTGAAGAAGGCGTTTTTCACCTGTTTTATATAAAGCCTCTTCTTTAGATAAAGAAGGAAAGGCTCCAATTGAAGTTGAATAAGTAACTATACATACATTGGGCGAGAGTTATTTCTAATAATCATGAAGTAGAGCTAACATGTATAGAATTGCTGTATGTCAGATATTACTTAAAGTAATTGAAAAGAATACGAGTTATGTTAAATCGTTCAAATATCTATATTATTCTTCCAGTAAAGAAGCTAATTTAATAAAAAATTCACTCTTTTGTCACGATGTGTACGCTATGTTATAATGATTTTAAATGAAAAATGGAGGAAGAAAATGTCGTTAGCAGTGTATTGGTATCCAAATTGTAATTCATGTAAAAAAGCGAAAAAATGGTTAGATGAGAATGGACTTACATATAACTTAATTCATATTGTTGAAGATACACCTTCGGAGGAGGAGATCCGTTCATTAATTGAAAAAAGTGAATTACCTCCTCGTCGTTTTTTCAACACAAGTGGAAAGGTATATCGCGAACAAAATATGAAAGATAAATTAAAGGAAGCAACGCTCGATGAAATGGTTTCATATTTAGCATCAAACGGCATGTTAATTCGCCGTCCAATTATTACAGATGGAAAAAAGGTAACAGTAGGTTTTAAAGAGGAAGTTTTCGAAGAAATGTGGAAACAATAAAACGAGGAGGACGCAAAATGAATGTACCAGCAGATCTGATTTATTCTAAAGACCATAGTTGGGTTCGACAAGAAGGTGTTGATATGCGAATTGGTATTACAGACTTTGCCCAATCAGAATATGGAGAAATTGTATTCGTCGAATTACCTGAGGTTGGTGATGAAATTACGATGAATGAACCTTTTGGAAGCTTAGAGTCTGTAAAAACAGTATCTGAATTATATGCACCGATTAGCGGTACAGTAGTAGAAGTAAATGAAGCATTAGAACAAAATCCAGACACCGTAAACGAATCCCCTTACGAAAGAGCTTGGATGATTGTAGTAGAACCAGCTGATGATGCGGAATTAGACGAATTACTTTCTGCAACCGAATATAAAGCGCATATTTCAGATGAATAAAATAGAAAGTATAAAGCTGTCTATCTCGTATCTGAAAGATTAGACAGCTTTTCACTTTTACAATCAATAAAAACGTAGTTGAAAAATTTCGTCCAAAAAGTTACGCGACCTTAAAGAACGGAGTGTTACGATGTTAGATAAAAAGGTCATTATTGTAGAAGGGCAAACGGATCGAAAACAACTTGAGAAAGTTATTGTAGAAGATGTCGATATTATTTGTACTCATGGGACGTTTTCGATTGAGAAGTTTGACGAAATGTTAGAGACGTATCAATTAGATGATCGGGAAGTATATATTTTTGTCGATGCCGATGAATCGGGCGTCGAATTACGAAAAAAACTTACCGCCGAATTACCCCATGCAATTCATTTATATATTGGTGATCTATATAAAGAAGTTGCTAAAACTCCGGAACATATTTTAGCGACAGAACTATTGAAAAAACATATTGAAATCGATGTGCGTTGGTTAACTGAAGTGAGGTAGAGCGTAAGTGATTGAGACGACAGCAAAAGAATTAAAAGACAAACAATCGTATTTACTTTACATTTACACTCCGTTTTGCGGTACTTGTCACGTTGCGCGACAGTTTTTAGAAATGATTGAAGATACATTACGACAAGATGTATTTTATGAAATGAATGCGATGTATGAAGAACAGTTTATGCAAGAAAATAAAGTAGAAAGTGTACCGTGTTTATTTATATATCGTAACGGGGAAATAAAAGAAAAGGTATATACGTTTTACTCGATTCAAAACATTTATAGTTATTTACTCGAATATGCACCAGAACTATTTGAAGAATAATAAAGCTATATAGGTACTTATTTTCCGTGGAAATATACGGAGTTTAGCAAATTTTATTTACTCTTAAATAATAACTGTTTTTAATAAAACGGCTTTAAATGAGAATGTGAAAAGAGTAACTTTTTTTCATCTTACGATAAGTATAATGCATATGTATTGATAAAATAAGATTTTGTAGCCAAATCAGTTGATTAATATGTTTTAATTCGTTAAGATTGTATTGAGAATGAACATGGCGAATTTGTGTACATGCTAAAATTTTAAATTTAATCATATGGAGGGTTTATCATGGCAGATTACACACTTGAAATAAAAGATTTACATGTTTCTGTTGAAGGAAACGAGATTTTAAAAGGAATAAATCTTACAATAAAGAGCGGAGAGTTCCACGCTGTAATGGGTCCTAACGGGACAGGAAAATCTACTCTTGCATCAGCTGTAATGGGACATCCGAAGTATGAAGTGACAAAAGGAAGTATTACCTTAAACGGTGAAGATGTATTAGAAATGGAAGTAGATGAACGTGCTCGCGCTGGTCTATTTTTAGCAATGCAGTATCCAAGCGAGGTAAGCGGAGTTACTACTTCTGAATTTTTACGTAGTGCAATCAACTCTCGCCGTGAAGAAGGCGATGAGATTTCATTAATGACTTTCATCAAAGAGATGGATGAAGCATTAGATGACTTAGAAATCGATAAAAATATGGCACAGCGTTACTTAAACGAAGGGTTCTCAGGTGGAGAGAAAAAGCGTAACGAAATTTTACAATTAATGATGTTGAAGCCGGGTATTGCAATTTTAGATGAGATTGATTCTGGTCTTGATATCGACGCGTTACGTATCGTATCCGATGCTGTAAACAAAGTACGTGAAAAGACTGGTTTAGGAACGTTAATTATTACTCACTATCAGCGTCTCTTAAACTACATTAAACCTGATTACGTCCATGTCATTATGGCTGGTCGAATCGTTAAATCCGGCGGTCCTGAATTAGCAGAACGCTTAGAGGCTGAAGGATACGAGTGGGTTAAAGAAGAATTAGGAATCGAAGACGTAACAGTTGGTAAAAATTAAGAGATCAGGAGGAATTGTTCGATGACTACCGTTTTACAAGTACCATATGAACAACAATATATAGAAGAATTTTCAAAAAGAAAACACGAACCAGCCTGGATGGTCTCTTTACGTAAAGAAGGTCTTGAACTAGCCGGTTCGTTACCATTACCAGAGCCAGATAAAACGAATATTAATCGCTGGAACTTTATTGAAGGTGAACATGAAGTAAGTGCTGATCCGATTAACGATATTAAAGAATTACCTGAAGCGTTACATGACTTTATCGATCAGGAAAATGTATCGGAAAACTTAATCATTTTACGTAACCAAGTTCCAGCATACCAAACAATTAGTCAAAAATTAATGGATCAAGGTGTTATTTTCACCGATATTTTCACTGCTTTAGTCGAGCATGAAGAACTAGTGAAAAAATATTATATGACGGACGCTGTTCAAATTAATGAGCATAACTTAACTGCCCTTCATGCAGCGTTAATGAACGGTGGAGTATTCGTCTATGTACCAGAAAACGTCCAAATTGAAGAACCATTACAAGCAATTTTCTGGCAAGAAGATGGTTCAGCAGCAATGTATAACCATGTTATTGTCGTTGCAGAAAAAAACAGTTCTGTTGCTTATGTAGAGAACTATATTTCTCATAACGAAAACGAAAAAGCAACCGCAAATATCGTATCCGAAGTGTTTGCTCATGATAATGCGACAGTTTCATACGGAGCGGTTGATCACTTTGCTGAAGGAATGATTACGTACGTTAGCCGTCGTGGAGTAGCTTATAACGATGCGACGATTAACTGGGCAATTGGCCAAATGAATGACGGAAATACAATTGCAGAGAACACAACATTACTTGAAGGACGTAATGCTGTTACGTATCCACGTACGGTAACGGTAGGTCGTGGGGATCAAATCCAAAACTTTACAACAACGACACATCATTTCGGAAAGGATACGGACGGCCAAATTTTACAGCGTGGTGTAATGTTAGAAAAAACGACAGCAATCTTCAACGCAATCGGTAAAATTGAAGATGGTGCATCTGGTTCTAACGCAGAGCAAGAATCGCGCATTTTAATGTTAAGTGGCGATGCTCGTGGAGATGCGAACCCAATTTTATTAATCGATGAAGATGATGTTACAGCAGGTCATGCAGCTTCTGTCGGTCGAATTGACGAAATGCAAGTATACTACTTACAAAGTCGTGGAATTACAAAAGAAGAAGCTGAGCAATTAATTATTCACGGATTTTTAGCTCCAGTTGTTGAAGAGTTGCCAATCGAAACGATTCGTAAGCAAATGACTCAATTAATTGAAGGGAAAATCAAATAATGGATGTTAAAGCAATACGTGAACAGTTTCCGATTCTAAATCAAAAAATTAACGGTAAGCCCCTCGTTTACTTAGATTCATCGGCGACATCGCAAAAACCAATTCAAGTGATTGAAGCGGTTAATACGTACTATCGAGAGAATAACTCAAACGTACACCGAGGTGTTCATACATTAGGAGCGCGTGCGACCGACCAATATGAGGGAGCACGAGAGAAGGTAAGGCAATTTATTAACGCTAAGGATACAGCTGAAATCATCTTTAACCGTGGAACAACGACAGGTCTTAATATCGTTGCCCAAAGTTACGGTTTACAAAATGTGAAAGCAGGCGATGAAATTGTTATTACACCGATGGAACACCATAGCAATATCATTCCGTGGCAACAAGTCGCAAAAATTACCGGTGCTACATTAAAATATATTCCATTACAGGAAGATGGTACGGTTTCTTTAGAAGATGTTCGCCAAACAGTTACAAATCAAACGAAAATTGTCGCGATTGCTCACGTATCAAACGTCTTAGGTACGATTAACCCAATTAAAGAAATTACAGAAATCGCCCATGAGAAAGGCGCTGTAATCGTAGTAGACGGTGCCCAAGGTGCACCACATATGAAAGTAGATGTTCAAGAATTAAACTGTGACTTCTACGCCTTTTCTGGCCATAAAATGGCTGCACCGACGGGAATCGGGGTGCTATACGGAAAGAAGGAACTTTTAGAAAAAATGGAGCCAGTCGAATTTGGCGGTGAAATGATCGATTTTGTTG
>Ga0209487_1003575_pt1 | contig 12170 bp, 10 predicted proteins | sample Poulit2012_FD_187524 | JGI IMG/M metagenome (GOLD analysis project Ga0209487, IMG submission 187524) | Agricultural soil microbial communities from Georgia to study Nitrogen management - Poultry litter 2012 (SPAdes) (version 2) | ecosystem: Environmental > Terrestrial > Soil > Agricultural land... | reverse complement strand
GGTACACCAAAACATCATTATGATGGAGCTATACGTGCTTCATTTGAACAATGGGGTAGTGCTGGAGTAGAAGATTACTTAGCAAAACCTGAGGTGGATTACGATATGGCAATTGCAAGTAGTTCGGCAACAGCACCTTGGAAAGAGGTAATTGGCACCCAAGCATGGATTGCACTATATAATAGAACATTCGCACCATACTTATCGGTACGTCGTTTGGATTATCCAGTTTTAGTAGAACCGTTGAGTAAAAATTCTGGATTTCCTGTGCGTTACACTTATCCTGTAACAGAGCAAAACTTAAATGGAACAAACTATAATAATGCAGCCAGTGCAATAGGTGGAGATGCTCCAGAAACTAAACTGTTTTGGGATGCAGAGTACACTTTTGGATTTTAATTAATTTTGTATTAGCAAATGTAAAAGCAGCTGTTTTAAGCAAAAAACAGCTGCTTTTTTACTTACAATACCAAATTCAGATAATACTTACTTCCATTTAAAATCTCTTCTTACTTAAATGTAATCGTAGACAATAAATATTGTTTCAATTCGAATATTTTCTATATACTTGAACAATAACGCAGTTATATTTTAGACTTAAATTGAGTTGTTTTTTTGAGTAAATTATTAGTTATATAAAAGGTGTAAATCAATATGAAATTTATTTTAAGGAGACTTTTCCTTTTACTTCTACCTGTTATTATTGGTTTGAGTTGCCATCAAAACAGTTTTAATTTAGAAAAGGCTCTCCTTAGAACAGAAAGGATCCTAGTTGAAGTAACGTCTGTTTTAGAAGATGAGATAATACTAGAGTTGGATGAAAGTGTAGAAGAGAGTTCTATACCAGAATTTAAGAACTTAAGCTTAGCATCTTGGAATATCCAGCACTTAGGAAGGTCGAAAACAGATGAGGAAATTTGGGAAATGGCACAAATACTGCGTCACTTTGACATTGTAGCTATTCAAGAGGTGGTAGCAAAAGATCCTGCTGGTGCTCAAGCCGTTGCTCGTTTGGTAGATGCACTAAATCGAACGGGTTCTCAATGGGACTATCGAATCAGTAATCCTACTAAAAGTCCTTCAGTCTATATGAGTGAACGCTATGCGTTTTTATGGAAGCCATCTAGAGTAGCTATTCAGTATCGTGCTTTTTTAGATAAAGAACGAGAAAATCTATTTTACAGAGAACCTTATATTGCAGCCTTTAAATCCAAAAAAGAAAATAAAATATTTTACGTAGCTAATTATCACTCACGTAAATACAATGATAATCCACAAGAAGAAATTATCCATCTATTAGACTATCCAGAAAGATGGAATACCCCATACTTACTAATTGCTGGGGACTTTAATACAAGTGAAAAAGATGCCGTGTGGGATTCATTCTATAAAAAAGGATTTAAAAGCGCTCTAAATAATAAAAAAACTACGCTAAAGTGGAAATGTGATGGCACAGGTTATCTGAATCATCCTATTGACAACATTTACTATACCTCTCAAGTAGAACTACACCAAGCCAATAGCGTTGACTTTGTTGTCTCTTGTGAGAACCTTGAGCATGCTCGTGGTATATCCGACCATCTACCTGTTTACATGGAGTTTAGCTTGAGGTAATGCACTCTTCCAATAGGGTGTTTTTAAAGCCAAAATTAATTTTAATTGAAAGAAGCTATGAGCTTTTCATAATAATAAATTGCATAGATTTCTTTCTTAATGCCATAGTTCATTGAGTTTTATACCTCTAGAATTTTAGGGTAAATTGTACATCTGTAATCTATTTTCAGGCAATTACCATTCGAATTATGTATTTTTGTGTTTATTTTAAAATCAAGCGATGAAAGAAGAATTGGTTGTTCTTGTGAACGATAAAGATGAAAAAATAGGTTTGATGCCAAAGTTAGAGGCGCATGAGAAAGGCAAATTGCATAGAGCTTTTTCTGTGTTTGTATTCAATGATGAGGGACAAATGCTTTTACAACAACGTGCCTTGCATAAATACCATACGCCAGGTAAATGGGCAAATACATGTTGTAGCCATCAACGTGATGGAGAGTCAACATTAGATGCGGGAAAGCGCAGGTTAAAAGAAGAGATGGGCTTTGTTACCGACTTAACATTCCGCAAAACCTTTATTTATAAAGCTGGTTTCGACAATGGATTAACTGAGCATGAGTTAGATCATATTATGGTAGGAAAGTATAATGACGATCCAGTGATAAACCCAGACGAAGTAGCCGCTTTTAAATGGATAGGTATACCAGATTTACTTGTTGATATAGAACTACATCCCGAAAAATATACGGCATGGTTTAAAATAATAATGTCCGAACATTTAGATGCCATTAAATTATGAGCTTAACGGTCTATAGAAAAGCACATTTCAACGCTGCCCATCGATTGTATAGGAAAGAATGGACCGATCAGGAAAATTTTGACTTCTTCGGTAAATGTAGCAATCCAAACTACCATGGTCATAATTATGAACTGGAGGTTGGAATTACGGGCGAGATAGATGAAAAGACAGGTTTTTTAATGGATATGAATATGCTTCGTAAACTAATAGACGAAGAAATAGTCGAAGCATTTGACCATAAGAATCTCAATATAGAAGTACCCGAGTTTAAAACATTAAATCCAACCATGGAAAATATTTCTATGGTGATATGGGATAAGCTTAGGAAACGAATAGATCCAAAGTTAAAAATCACTGTTAAGCTATATGAAACACCGCGAAACTATGTGGTGTTTAAAGGGAGATAAAAAATAAGTGAGATTAAGTCCTAAGCAGATTTATCTTAAGTAAGATAAAGTTGTTTTTACTACTTGTAGATAACGAGTTTATAGAAGCTTTATGAACAACGGAATAAAAATAGAAAATATAAAATATCCATTGCGTTTTGCACCTATCCTAAAGCAAAGAGTTTGGGGTGGTAATAAATATATACCTGAAGATGAAAATACCAAAGGACCGATTGGCGAAAGCTGGGAGATTAGCGGATTGGAAGAAAATATATCGGTGGTGAGCAATGGCGATTTAGCTGGTACACCGTTGAATGTTCTATTGAAAGAATATAAAGAGGAATTATTAGGGAAACATGTGTATAAACAGTTTGGCGCTAGATTCCCTTTGTTGTTTAAGTTTATTGATGCGGAAAAGGACCTCTCTGTTCAGTTACACCCTAATGATGACCTAGCAAAAGAAAGACACAATTCCTTTGGTAAAACAGAGATGTGGTACATTATAGATGCAGATGAAGATGCAGAGCTTATTCTAGGGTTTAATCAATCCATGAATAAGGAAAAGTATAAAAAATATTTAGAGCAAAAACGTATTGCCGAAATTGTGCAATACCAAAATATTAAAAAAGGCGAAGCGTATTTGGTTGAATCTGGTACTGTGCATGCCATTTGTAAAGGAGTGTTTTTGGCCGAGGTACAACAAGCATCCGATATAACTTATAGGATTTATGATTGGGATAGGCTAGGAGTTTCAGGTCAGCCTAGAGACCTACATACAGAGCTGGCACTAGACGCTATAGACTTTACTCAAAAGGATACGAAACTTGTCTACAAAGACAAAACCAATGATGTAACTGCTATTTGTAATACACCTTATTTTAATACAAACAAGGTGGTGATTGATGGCGAACTAACTCGAGATTTATCAAAAAAAGACTCTTTTGTTGTTTATATGTGCGTAAAAGGTCAAGGAGAAGTATATGTAAATGGCAAGTCAGAAGAAATAATGCAAGGAGAGTCTTTCTTAATTCCCGCCGTATGCGATAGCCTAAAAATAAAAGGAAAAGATTTCGAGTTATTAGAAGTATATATTCCAGAACAAGTGTAGATTTACAAGTATAAACTTGAAAGTTATGGGAAGTATAAGAAACCTTAAGAAGGAAATTAATTATGTACTAGGTGATATCTTAGATGCGGCCGAAGTAAATTTAGAAATGCAAGAAACGGTTACAGAAGAGCAGGTAGACGCATTTAGCAATGAAGTTTTTTCTACGTATGATAAATTGATAACAGATATCAACAAAAAGGTAGAGAATCGTAAATCGCATATCAAATCAGTACGAAAAGAGTTTGAAGAGAAAGCTCATTCTTTTGTAGAGCAAATCAATTCTTGGAAGTAGTATCTATCTAAAAAACAAGTAAAAAATCGCATGATAAAAATTTTATCATGCGATTTTGTTTTAATAAAATAAGTATCGGATTAATCTTTACTCTTTTAAGGTCAACTCTGTAATTCTCGATTCTAAGGCTTTGCCATAACCGCTCTGCTTTACTTTATCTGATAAATTGTTGTATACAGTATCTAGGTATTGAACGTTAATATCGGGTGTTTCATATACCATAACAAACGGAGCAATTTCTTGATCGGCATGTTGTAATGCAAAATTCACTGTAGCTAAATATGAATTTCGTATTAGAGCTAGTTTCTTATTTTCAACAGCTTTAATTAACGAATCGTTCTCTTCTTTTTGCGCATTAAACTCTTCTACAATAAGTTCTAAATTTCGATCATTATATCGCTGCGCCATTTTATAATAGGTTAGTAATAACTCATGGTTTTTAGAACCTTCTACAGTAGCATCAGAAAAGTCATCTAATTTGGTGTATAGATTTATCTCACCTGGCTCTGCAAAGAAAGAAACTCTATCTTCGATTAAACTTCCATTCTCTAATCGTAAGTGCAAATGCAATACCTCTGGACTTTCTAATTGTTTTTTAAACTCAAAATTAGAGTCCCCGTATATAACAGATGAGTCTATAGCTACGTAAGCACTATCTACAAATCGCTCCAATAAAATGGTGCCTTTTTTTAAATCCTTTACCTTACCTTTTAAAATCATGGTGTTTTCATCGTTTGTAATGGAACAACTAAATAAAAGCAAAAGGCTACAGCTGAGGATTATTATATTTCGAATCATGTTTTTTGATCTAATTCTAAAGTTAAAATATGATAGGAGGCAAATATAAGTCAGTTTTTAGAATTTGCCCTCTGTATTGTACCTATTTACACATTAGTGTATTCTTAGGTAATTAAGGGATGTAAAAACATACATTAATTAGAATAAATAATATTGTAAGAGTAAAAAATATTGGTAGGATGTAAAGTGCTATATTTGCAGAAATTAAAAGAAAAATGAGACGTATACTATTTTTACTTATTGTATTTTTTATTTCCTTCTTTTCTGCATACGCATGGGGACCAACTGGACATAGGGTGACAGGAGAAATAGCAGAAAAACATTTGACGACAAAAGCTAAGAAAAAAATAGATGAGCTTTTAAATGGAGATTCATTAGCATTGGTCTCAACCTTTGCCGATGAAATAAAAAGCGATCGAAGCTATCGAAAATATAGTCCTTGGCATTATGTGAATATTCCTTTTGGAAAAACCTATGAGGAACATCCAAAGAGTAAGAACGGAGATATTGTTTATGGTATAAAAAAATCGATAAAAGTTTTAGAAGATCCTGATGCTAGCCAAACCGATAAAGTTTTCTATTTAAAAATGCTAATTCACCTTATTGGAGATTTACACCAACCGCTTCACGTTGGTATAGCGGATGATAAAGGAGGAAATGACTTTCAAGTAAGATGGTTTAATAAAGGAACTAATCTACATAGGGTTTGGGATAGCCAAATGATAGAAAGCTACCAAATGAACTATTCCGAATTAACATCAAATGCAAAACGCTTAACTAAATCGGAAAAGAAAGCTATTCAAAGTGGAGGTTATATGGATTGGTTGTATGAAAGTAGGGCGTTGATGGAGGATATCTATAATAATACCGATATAGGAGATAAACTTGGATACGACTATATGTATTTATATATGGATACTGTTAGATCGCAACTACAAAAGGGAGGCTTACGATTAGCAGTTTTATTAAATGATATTTTTGGATAAAAACGATTAACTAAATAAAATCGGATATCCTATAATTAAAAGGACCTTCTTAATTTTTTAAGAAGGTCCTTTTAATTATCTATATTCTATAAAAATTACTTTAGAATGTCGTAGCTACGCTTTATAAATGCGGTTAGCTCTTCCCCTTTAAGTAAGTTTCTACTCAATTTAGCTAAATCTACAGCTTGGTTTATTAAGCGTTTTTGCTCTTCACCTTCGGCCTTTAGGATTTCGCCCACAAGCTCGTGATTAGTGTTTACAACCAAGTTGTACATTTCTGGCATATTTCCCATACCAAACATACCACCGCCGCCTGTTTGTTGCATCTCTTTCATACGACGCATAAATTCTGGCTCGGTAATGATGAACGGACTAGCTTTACTATCTCTAGCTTCTAATTGAACAGTGAACGATTTATCTACTACTTCTGTAAGGGTAGTACTCAAACTTTCTTTTTCCTCATCGCTTAACTTCGAGATCGAGTCCTCATCTTTTTTGATAAGGTTGTCTATACTGTCTGAGTCTACACGAACAAACTGTAGCTTTTCACCTTCTGCTTCTAATTTCTGCATCAAGTGCGGAACGATAGGGGAGTCTAGAAGTAATACCTCATATCCTAAATCTGTAGCTTCGGTAATATAGCTATGCTGCTCTTCTTGATTAGAAGTATAAAGTAGCACTAAGTTATCGTCTTTATCTGTTTGTGCATCTTTTACTTTTTCTCTAAACTCTTCTAACGTAAAGTACTCCTTATTGATAGTTGGGAATAATACGAAGTCTTTTACTCTGTCGAAGAATCTATCCTCGGTAAGCATTCCATATTCTAAAACAACTTTAATGTCGTCCCACTTTGCTTCAAAATCTTCACGGCTATTCCTAAACATAGACTTTAATTCGTCCGCAACTTTACGTGTAATGTAGTTCGATATCTTCTTTACCGCTCCGTCAGCTTGTAAGTAGCTTCTCGATACGTTTAGTGGAATATCGGGTGAGTCGATTACACCGCGTAACATGGTCAAGAATTCTGGAACTATCCCTTCTACATTATCGGTTACAAAAACCTGGTTTTGGTATAGCTGAATTCTATCCTTTTGAATAGTCATATCGTTTGTAAGCTTAGGGAAGTATAAAATTCCCGTAAGATTAAACGGATAATCTACGTTAAGGTGAATATTAAATAGTGGTTCGTCGAATTGCATAGGATACAATTCACGATAGAAGTTAGCATAGTCTTCTTCCGTTAATTCGGTAGGCTGCTTAGTCCAAGCTGGATTCGGGTTGTTTATAATATTGTCAACCTCTTTTGTAGGTGCTGGATCGTCTTCCTTTGCATCCTCAGGTTTTGGAAGGGTTTCGGTTCTCATACCAAACTTAATAGGGATTGGCATGAACTTGTTATACTTCGTTAAAAGCTCTTGGATTCTACCTTCTTCTAAAAACTCTAAAGAGTCTTCTGCAATGTGAAGAATGATTTCTGTTCCTCTTTCTTTTCGGTCATGATCCGATAAAGTATACTCAGGTGAACCATCGCAAGTCCAATGTGCAGCAGGCTCATCCTTAAAACTCTTGGTTATAATCTCAACCTTATCGGCCACCATAAAAGCAGAGTAGAAACCAAGACCAAAATGTCCTATAATACCAGCATCTTCGCCGTTCTTATCTTTATATTTTTCTATAAACTCCTCGGCGCCAGAGAAAGCAATGTCGTTAATATACTTATTAACCTCGTCTTTAGTCATCCCCAGACCTTGGTCTAAGATATGTAAGGTTTTATTATCCTTATCAATCTTAACTTCAATTATAGGGTCGCCATAGGTTACTTTAGCTTCGCCAATATTGGTAAGGTGCTTTAATTTTAAAGTAGCATCTGTTGCGTTAGAAACTAATTCACGAAGGAAAATTTCGTGATCGCTGTACAAAAACTTTTTAATCAGTGGAAAGATATTCTCTACCGATACATTAATAGTGCCTTTACTCATATCTTTTAATTATTGTTTTCAAGTTGTTTAATAGATTGCTTACCTAAGTGCAAATCCAATACCAATTACAAAATGCTGTCATGCTGTCATATTTACTAGACATTATTTCATAAAAAAAAGCCAGAAGTATGATTTCTGGCTTTTAATGAATTAATAGGGTAGACTTTACTCTCTATTCTTTACATATTTCTCTAACCAATTATGCTGTTCCCAAAGCATATGTAAAATACTTTCTTTAGCGGCATAACCATGACTTTCTTTAGGTAACATAACTAGCCTTGAAACTTTTCCTAATCCTTTTAAAGCATTGAAATAGCGTTCACTTTGCATAGGATAGGTTCCTGCGTTATTGTCCTCAGCACCATGAATTAACAGAATAGGAGCATTTACTTTTTCTGCATTCATAAAAGGTGACATGGTATTGTATAAATCTGGATCTTCCCAATAATTGCGTTCTTCTCGTTGGAACCCAAATGGTGTTAACGTACGGTTATAGGCACCACTTCTTGCAATACCCGCTGCAAATAAATCGGAATGGCTTAATAAGTTTGCTGTCATAAACGCGCCATAAGAGTGTCCACCAACTCCTACACGATTACGATCTATATAACCTAACTTATCTACAGCATCAATGGCAGCTTTACCATTTGCAACTAATTGTTCAACGAAAGTATCATTTGGTTCTTCGTCTTCTTCACCCACAATCGGGAATGCAGCTTGATCTAAAACAACATAGCCTTGGGTTACCCAAAATATAGGAGAACCATAGTTAGGTGCTACAAATCTATTCGGGTTTGATGTGCTTTGCGATGCTGTGGAACGATTTTTATATTCTCTAGGATAAGCCCAAAGAATCATAGGTAATTTTTCTTTTCCATCGTAATCGGCAGGAATATATAAAGTTCCAGATAACTCCAATCCATCTTCACGTGGATAGGTAATTACTTCCTTGTGAACCGAAGCTAGACTTTGGTATGGGTTATCGAAATCCGTAATTTGCTTTACTTTATTCTTTCGCTTTATATTGCGAATAAAGTAATTAGGATATTCATTTTGCGATTCAATTCGAACTAATACACTTCCTTTTTTAAGGTCGAGTATTTTAATGATATTCTCTACTTTATCTGTATATGTAGATTCATATAATCGCTCTGTTTTACCGTTTTTTAAGTTAATCGCATCTATGAATGGGAACTGACCTTTTTCTGTAAAACCGTCACCAATTAGATGTGCTGTATTATCATGGATATCCAGTGTAAATAGACCAAACTTATTTCGTGCAGTAACAAAACTGCCTGGATTCGAATAAACATCTTGGTAATTTCTATCGAAAATTACAAATGGTTTCTTTTGATTGTTCGAAGGATTGAACACGTAGGTTTTGGTGTTTCTGTCTGAAAACCAATTGTCTGTAACAATGGCATAATCATCGTTACCCCATGTAATTCCTGAATATCTATTTTGGGTTTTCACCAATAACTCTTTTTCACCTGTAAAAGGTGCTTCTACTTGGTAAACAGCATCTCTATATGGTGTTTCTACAGATGGATCACCTTGATCTAAAGCTTCTACCCAGTATATTGTAGCTGGTTTATCACTGCGCCAACCTAAATTACGTTTACCTTCTCGTGTAGAGTTAAACCCTTGTGGTAGAACTTCGGTCAATGGTACTTCGTTTACTGTAGTTACTTCTTGCGCATCGGCTGTATATACTTTTTCTACAGTTGGGAATCTATGGTAAGGTACTAAATAAGAGAATGGTCGTTTAATAGTACTAACCAATAAGTAGTTTCCATCTGGAGAGTACCGTAGGCTTCTATACATTGCACTTGGTAAGAAGTCGCTAATTGTACCTTCTAGAGTTACTTTCTTAATTTCGGCATGGGCTAGTGTTTCAAAGTTCTTTTCATCACTAGGGGTTTTCAATAAGTCTTGATACGTTCGGTTTTGTGCTTTCTCTCCATCACTTACTGCAATTATTGGTCCACTAGGTACTTGCACTTCAGTATTGATTAATTCTTCTCTATCGGCAGGTAAGGTTTTTATTAATAAGGATTTACTATCTCTAGCCCAAACAACACTTCCACCCATATTGGCATTTAGTATAGCATTGGTCAGTTTTTTGGCATTTGCATTGCTAACATCTACTAGCCAAAGTTCCACTCCATCTTGTGTGGTATTGGTAAACGAAATGTACTTGTCGTCTGGTGAGAAAGAAAAATTAGCCATTTGTGGATTTGCAGGTAATCCTGTTACTTGGGTTCTATTTTTGTTCTTCAAAGAACCCAGCTCTAAATTATTGTAAAACCTAGTACGGCTACCAATATTGGTGGCGGGGTTGATTCGTAGTCCACCCAATCGCATTTCAGGTTGAGATAAATGATCGATGGACTGATATCGGTCTCGATAATAAAATAAAATATCCTCGCTTTCATTGGCCAGTCGAATTGCCGGAGCTAATGGGACATCGATTAAGTCTACAATTTCCTTTGGTGGTTGTAAATAGTTCGTTGTTTCTTGTGCAGTAGCTGCAATCCCACAAAGGAATAATACGCTGTAAAATATATGTTTAATCATAAATAATGGGGATTTTAGAACTGCAATATAAGAAGAATTGCGTACTTTCGGTTTATGATAAGTGCTAGTTCTTAAATTCAGTTGGATAGATAAAACAAAATTATTTTAACTTCATCTGAAATTTAAATAATTAGAATATTTAAAAACTCAATGATTATGTATGCTTCAAAAATTTTAAGTGTAGGCTGTTATGTGCCTGATAATGTGGTTACTAATAATGATTTGGCGAAGATGATGGACACAAGCGATGCTTGGATTATTGAACGCACAGGAATTCATGAACGCAGACATATTAAACCAGGTGATGGAAACTCTACTTCTGCAATGGGGGTAAAAGCAGCACAAAATGCATTGGAAAATGCAAAAATGGATGCGAATGAGATAGATATGATAGTTTTTGCAACTTTAAGTCCAACTCTTTATTTTCCTGGTGGTGGAGTAGATGTGCAAGAAGCGCTTATGAAACGTACTATTCCGGCACTTGACGTTAGAAACCAATGCAGTGGTTTTATATACGGGCTTTCCGTAGCCGATCAGTTTATTAAAACGGGTATGTATAAAAATGTACTTGTAATTGGTAGTGAAAACCATAGTGGTGGATTAGATATGACTACGCGTGGTCGTGGGGTATCTGTAATTTTTGGTGATGGGGCTGGAGCCGTAGTTTTATCAAGAGCAGAAGAAGGAGAAATTAGCCGTATATTATCTACTCATTTACATAGTCAAGGTGAGCATAAGCGAGAATTGGTTTTAGAAGGCCCAAGTACTCAATTTTGGGTTCCTGAAATTATAGATAAAAATCCACAAGAAGACATCCCATATTATCCGCACATGAATGGCCAATTTGTATTTAAGCATGCAATACAACGGTTTTCAGAGGTGATTAACGAAGGCTTGGAGGCAAACAACTTAAAAGTAGAGGATATTAATTTACTTATTCCACATCAGGCAAATCTTCGTATTTCACAATTTGTTCAACGAAAATTTCGATTGTCGGATGAGCAAGTGTTTAATAATATTCAAAAATATGGGAATACTACAGCCGCTTCTATCCCTATTGCTTTAGCAGAAGCTTGGGAGGAAGGAAAACTAAAACGTGGAGATTTGCTTGTCCTAGCATCTTTCGGTAGTGGTTTTACCTGGGGTAGTGCTATTATAAGGTGGTAATTCAAAGTATTGTTAAAAAAGTAAATGAATAGGTTTAAAATATCTCTAAAAAATTGCCTTTTGACTATTAGATTGCATTCTTTTTTGTACTAAACAAATCTTTTACTCTTTGATAATCAATTAAATTTAGTCTGAATGAGCATATCTCGTCACATTCTAGAATATAGCTGAAACATCTGCTGCCGCAAGAGCTTTTCATGGTTCTGTAAACTTTACTTATATAAATAAATTAAGCTATTCTTTAATTTTTTACTGATGAAAACAAAAAACTTATAGTCTTGGAAGTTTGGATAGGTTTCTTCACTTAAAGTTTGTGAAAAATAGTATGTATATAATAATATAAGAGGTTTATAGTTGAATTAATAATTAGCTGATAGTTAAGAGGTTTGAAGTAAATTATATAAAACTAAACCTATATAAATAGCTATAATTTAAATTAAATAAAATAAATGGGAAAAAGAAGATGTTATGTATCCAGATGCTATCCTCATAATCTATCAGGGGGATTTAAAGCTAAAATGGAT
>Ga0209487_1003574_pt1 | contig 12172 bp, 6 predicted proteins | sample Poulit2012_FD_187524 | JGI IMG/M metagenome (GOLD analysis project Ga0209487, IMG submission 187524) | Agricultural soil microbial communities from Georgia to study Nitrogen management - Poultry litter 2012 (SPAdes) (version 2) | ecosystem: Environmental > Terrestrial > Soil > Agricultural land... | reverse complement strand
TAATTAAGCTAGTAATCATAGCATAATTATGATTAAATAACAGTCTACTCGAAGGGCGGCAGCATTGTTACAAACAATCGATAATTAATAATTAAAAATCAAACATTAACAATTGATAAAGCCCACTCCTCTACATCTCGAATGCTCCCCAACAGTTCGTGACAAGAGGAGCAGGCTAAGTGATTTGGTGTTAGTTGAATTAATCTTGTAATGACTATTCCATCTTGCTTTCTATTACAAATATGCAACATGGGTGTGCAGGATAATTGCACTATGTAGTTTGTAAATGCGTGAATTCGATGATTCGTAAAATCGCTTTCTTACTCTAGTGGATACCTTGTCAATTCGTAAATTCGCCGATTCGCAAAATCGTAAATATACTCCTTGTCACTATTAGCCAGGCCCTACACATTGACGTAGCTCAGCGAACAAGGCAATCGAAGGGCGTTTTCATAGTTATTAACCATCAACAATTAATAATCACGGTAAATACTCCTCCACCAGCATCCTCACGCCTTCCGTAGCTTTTTCTTTCAGAACCAGCAAATTAATCCCTTCTTCCACATCTGGATTGGTATCGATATAAACCGTTTGGGCATCTACTGGAACGGATAATAATAGTGACCCGGCGGGTTGTACCATCATAGAGGTTCCTACTACCACAAATAAGTCAGCTGATTCTGTCATTTCAATCGCTTTATGGATTTCGGAAACTTCTTCTCCAAACCAAACGATGTGCGGACGCAATTGGCTGTTATCTTCGGCTAGGTCACCTAACTTGATATCTTTATGACATGGATAAACCAAGTTCTCATTGTCACTACTTCTACATTTCATCAACTCACCGTGCAGATGTAAAACGTTAGTGGATCCAGCTCTTTCGTGAAGGTCATCTACATTTTGGGTGATTACCGTAATCCTATATCGCTTTTCTAAATCTGCAATTAATTCATGGGCTAAATTAGGTTCTGCCTTCTGTACTTCTTTTCGTCTTTCATTGTAGAAATCCAAGACAAGTTGCGGATTCTCCTGAAATCCTCCTAAAGAAGCCACCTCCTCTACTCTATGATTATGCCACAGGCCGTTAGAGCCTCTAAAAGTGGCAATGCCGCTTTCTTGGCTGATGCCAGCGCCGGTGAAGAATACTATGTGGTGTTTGGGGTGCATTTATAATAATGTTGGAACGTTACTCCTTAATATTTTCCTTATAACCTTTTAGAATCTTAGTTAACACCAAGGGATAAAGCTTTCTTACCTTCTGTCTGAACTTACCATATTTCGGGCGAATTAATTCTTGAGTTCCATCAGCGTTCACTTTTGTTCTGTGCTCTAGCTTATTCCTCATGTCATATAAATTAATCAGAATATAACCAGCCTCTGATATTTCTTTCTGGGCTTTACTTTCACTTAATTGTTTATATCTAGATTTTTCTTGGCCAAAAGAGTCATATTTTTTTGGTACTTGCTTTAAATATTCCTGAATATAATGTAGAACTATATTATCTATAAATTTCAATGCGTTTTGCAACCATCCGTATATTTTATATGGAGAAATTTTATTAAACTCATCGCAAATATTTAAACAACATAAAGCATCTTTTTCAGCATTATTGTAATATGGAACTCCAATAGCTTCATTAAAATCAAAATCTAATGAAGCTTCAATTACGTCCTCATAGAAAAACTCAAAGGGTCTAGACTTTGCATTTTCTTTCCGCTGTATAAATTCTAAGTAACCATCAATTTGTTCTAATGTAATTTTAGATTCTGATGAAATACCCCCTTGGGTATCATCTTCTAACCTTTGTATATCTTTAAATTTCATAACCCAAACCAATATTTTATTTCATCTATATCACCTAATTCTTTTTTATAAAGAATTAGGCTTAAAAGTCTATTTTTTATAAAAGGTTCCTTATCGTCTTTAATAGCCATTTTTAAGGATGCATATAATTGATTTTCAATATGTACATGTTTCACTAAAATCATATAGTATCCTAGCCTAACAAGGCTAGACTCTTCATTTTTCACGATTCTAAAAAGAGCTTTTAATTTTGACGATGTAAACTTTTGGTTCATAGAAAGATTTGATAATATTTGAAAACGAACCCATTCATAACTCTTAAACTTCGGAAGTAATTTTTCTAGACCATTTTGAATTTTACTCGAGGCACCATATTGATTCAAATTCCAACAGAAGTGATTAGCTTTCCAAAAAAAATGCTCTAAACAAAACATCCATATTGGAATTAAGTTTTTATTTAATATAGGTACATCTTTATTTTTTAAAATAGAATTTGCATTTCGCCAACGGTAAGCGATATGGACTATGTCTTTTTTTAAATTTTCCTCTTGAGTTATATCCCTGGGTCTGAAATCTGAAGCTCCAATGTTTTTAAATTTATCTAGGAGGTATTTTTCTGTTTCATACACCTCCGTTTTGCAAAAATCAATTAGCTCTGCTCCTTTTATAGTTTTGATTAGATATGACTTATTCTGAGAACTATTACTATTCTGATCATCTGACTTTATAAATATTTCCATTAAAGAAGTCGTTTCTACTCCATACTCCCCATGTTCTTCATACCCTGACAACAAATCCATTTTTTTACTCTCTCGATTGTCACCAATTTCTTCAATGGAGGTTTTTTTTGTATTTAGTGAAAGAGCTTTTCCTTTAAGGTAGTTATCAATTAAAACTAAAGCTTCCGTTAAATGTCCTTCCGATTCTTCATATATCCTTATATCATCCATATATCGATAATATGTATAGCCATTCTGGCTTATTATGTAGTCCAATTCATTTAAAAAAATATTAGCAAACAAAAAAGAAGCTGCTGGTCCTTGAGGCAAACCAACACCAGGGGTAATAGACTCTTTAGTCCCAGAATAAATATTAAGACATTCGCCTAATAAATCTAGAACTTCAGGTTCCATTCCGAATTGATGAAGAGTAATTAATAATTTAGAATGAGGAATACTATCAAAAAATCCTGTTATATCTGTACCTAACATATACTGAATTTCAGGGTTTTCTATTTCTCTATTAACCGAGCTTATAAATTTATTATATAGAGGTATATAATATTCAAAGAAATAATACTCTGCATCAGGATTATTTAAAATATTCGTACCTTCTTGGACTTCTCTGTGTAAAACATTTCCGAAAACAAAACTATTATTTTCAGCTAATCGCTCATAGTTTTCCGTTGCGATTTTATCAGCTATTGCTTGATAAACAATAGCATCTTCAATACTTAATACTGTTTTAGTTCGATGAGTTTTAGAAGGTTTAGGTTCATAATATTTAAATGGTCTAGAAGGTTTGTAATTACCATGAATAATTATATTTGATAATCTTTCTAAATTATCATTTAAGTTGGCTGAATATATTTCAATGCCAAAAAGATCCTTTACATCGCTCTTATTGGAGCGTATCATACGTTCCCAAGCTAGTTGAAGATTTTCTTTAGAAAAATACTTTGAGTATACTTCCTTTGTTCTGGTCATGCTTTTGTTAATAATATTTCATAGATAATGTTCACATTACCTATTTTATTATAATCTTTTTTAAAGTTTAATTTTCTATATTAAAAAATGATAAGTAATATAATTTTATTTAAATTAGCTTTTTACCTATCAACTGCTAGACAATTAACTATTTAACATCGATATTTCACACTAATTTGCAGTTAAACAGTAAATACATTTGTTCTTTAAAACAACATCAATTATATAATTAAGTTCATCAATAATATTTCAGCATTAAATTATAAATTCCTAATCCCATTCCATTTCCCCACTAAAGTTAAATGAAAATTCTTCTTTCAGACTTTTAAGATAACCTTCTACTTCATTTGGAAGATTTACAAAATGATGAAAATCTTTTTCTACAAGAATATACGTGCTTTTTTTCGCACGACTAGTTGCTACATTAAATCGGTTTAAATTAAATGAAAACGAACTTGATTTTGGAATGACATAAAAACAATAATCAACATCTAACCCTTGTACTCTGTCCACTGACTCTATAATATAATTTCGTTTTATAGTTTTTGACTTCAATGTTTGTTGCAAGTAAGTGAGTGTTTCGACATAAGGAGTCAAAACGGCAATATCATTCTTTTTTAATTCAGTTAAATCATCTATTCCCATTACTAAAAATCGAATCATTTGTTCTAATACATTTCCATACTTATTTGAAAACTGTATTAGCGTTGGTCCACCTTTAGGGTGCGTAATGGAACTTAGCGTATTTAGTTTTCTTATATCAGTTACAATGTTTTTATATAAAGATTTTGATTGAATAGTGTTGTTATAAAATCTATTAGTAAACCTTGTAGAACGTTTTGTAAGTCTACGTGTTTCTATTTTTCGGTTAAAAGAAAAATCCTCTATTTGACTTACCGTGTTCATACCGTTTATTAGCAAATCAATATTCTCAAACATTTTATAGTTCTTGTTAGTAACAATAGTCACAATTTGCTTTGGGTCACCTACTACAATTACTTTTTTTCCAACTTTACAAGCTGCTGCAATAGTTGTCAAATAAGCTTGTGACGCTTCCTCTACTATTACATAGTCATATTCTTGAGTTTGTTGCTCCCAAACTCTGGAAAACTGATAAAACGTTGTCAAAATAAGGTGTCCTTTAATTGGCAACAAATCTGTAGCATTTACAATTTTTGGAAATTTCTTTTTTTCATCTATAGAAATAGGTAATTTAGAAACACGTTGTTCATCAAATAGTTTATCAACAAAAGGCTTTTCACAGACTTCTATTGCAGCTTTATTTGTTAATGCAGTAATTAGAACGGAATTGTTTGCTAAGGTTAAACGCGAAACTAAGTCTGCTACCAGATATGTTTTACCAGTACCTGGTGGTCCCTGCAAAACATAAATTTTTGATTTTTCTACTTCTTGAATAATTTCATTTACAATATCTATATCCTCGGTAAGTAGTTTTGGTCTTATCCTATCTTTCAATTCAAATCTAAAGCCTAAAAGCTTTTCCCATAACATATTACCTTTTTCATTAATAGAATCACTAAAACATTTAAGGTTTTCTAAATACTCAAATGGTGGTATCATGGGGCCAAATGCTAATATTTGATTATATTGCATCCCTTCAATAAACTCAGTATCCATTTCTCTTATAAGCATGGTAATCCATCCTTTTCGTTTCGAAGGAATATAATCTACAATTCTAGCATCAGTACGATTTCTGTCATTCAATAAGTCTGAGTATGTAAGATTACCCCAGCCCGAAGGACGTTCTAATCCAGCTTTTAATGTAAAACAAATTAGCTTTTGATCAAGACGAGGAGCGTGGTATTTTTGACCACTGGGTATATCAACAAAAACATTACCTCTTTTAAAATCTACTCCACGATATTGACCCACATACAGGTTGCCTTTACTAAACAATGAAGCCCCAGTAGCATTAAACACTTTCTTTACGGAGAACTCTAACTCTTTAAGTTCTTCCTCGTAAAACTTCACCTGATCTTCTTTTGTTACCATATATTAAAGTGTAAAATTTTCTCCCCCTATTGCTACATCGTCTTCCTGAACAAATTCTCTTTCCAATTTAATTTTAGAAAATAAACTCTCTTTCATTTTATCACTAGTTACGAGAATAAGATGAGAGTTTGAATCAATATCACTAAATACTCCATCGATATCATGCTCACTTTTATTATTAGGAAGTCTAAAAAGTACTTTATCCTGAAGTTCATCACTAAGTAATTCCATCCTATCATTAAAGATTCTTGGAGTTTTTCCCGGATAAATCACAATTAATTTGGTGTCATCTGAACGCAGCATTTCCCAATGATTTTTATTTAAAAACAATAAACCTCCGACAGCACTTTTAACAATGAAATTCACACTATTTCCTCCCGAATCTTTTATATTATAAATAGCGGCAAAATCATGATTACTATGCCCGTCATTAACATTATAGCCTTTTTCGTCTAAAAAATATAAAGCTATTTTTTTAGCATCTCTGTTTTCTTTTTTTTGTTTTTCATTGGAGATTCCATATCGATCCTGAATCATACGATCAAAAGTCTCATTGTATTTTTCCTCAAATGGATTTACTTCTAGTAATTCAGGGTTTTTAAGGGTTCTTCTTTCCCATTCTTTTAAATCATTTAATTTATCATTTGGAAAAGAGCTAGGTAAACAGTCAAGTGGATCTTCTTTCAAGAGCATAGAAACATAATATTTTCCATTAACATCTACTTTTAAATCTCGAGTAAATGTATTTATGGTAATATGCTTAAAGGATCTTAGATAAGGAATTTCACTTCCTTCGTAGATGTAAATAGGATATTCACTACTATGCTCCCATCTTTCGTAAAAAAGCTTTTTCCAAAGTTTTGAATTAGACTCTAAACTTTCTAAATCTACGGACTCCTCTAATACAATTTCTGTAAAGCTTAAATATTGTAGTAATTTACCAGCACTTTTATCTATAAAATAAGATTCGTTAAAACTATTATTTAGAGCGTTGAATATTGATTCAGCAAATTCAGCTTCAATATTTAATTTTAACAATTCAACTTCCGTCCTAACAACTTGTAAATAATATGTTCTATCACCTTCTGAGTTTATTGATTTTATTAATGGAACAGGAATTTGTTTTATACTTTCTGGTTTAAGATCAATATAGTTATTTATCTGCTCTATTATTGAAATGTTTTGAGTGACAATACTTGAATTGAACTGAGATAACCAAATAATAGAGTTCCATATAATCTGCATATTTGGTTTTGAATCTTCAAAATATTTAATAACTGTATTTGAATCATAATCTTTAGCAGACATATATCTACGTAGATTAACAATTGCACTATTTGGTCCATTGTATCCAAGCTTAGCTAAAAACTTTATTTTGTTATCTTGATCCACGCTTACCCATTCATTAAGCCACTTAGGAAGTTCTTCAGATTCAATGGCAAAGCTCTTGTCTACATAATTACTTAAAGTTAAATTTTTAAATTTGAAACTTGATAAAATAGTTTCAAGCTCTGATAAATTAGAGAAATCTAAATCGAATAAAATATCTAAAAAGTTTTGATATGCTTTCTCTAATTGCTTTATATTATCCTGTTCTAAATAATAAGAATCAAATCGTTTTTTTGACCAACTCCTATTGATATTACCATACGATTTATCAATCAAATGGAATGCTACTTGCGCCTCATTATATATTAATCCATTTTCCTTTTCTATTTTATAATGAATTTCTTGAGGGGTTAATTTTCGTGTTCTAAAAATATATTTTCTCAGCTTTCTTTTTTCCTTAATCGATGTAAAAGCAACAAGTATTTCTTCAAGAATGTCAGACTCCCCTTCGTACTCATTTAAAACATCTGATAGCTGCAATCCTTTAACAGTTTTTCCTTTTCCAAATGAAATTGTATTACTAGTGTCAAAATCAGTTAGCGGTTGATTATTAATTAGAGTTTTATTTTTTAATATTTCAATGAGATTAGAAATATTAGCAGGCAATTCTATAGTTTCGTCAATAGTTCTTAGAAGGTTATTAATTATAATATGTTCTGGAGAGTTACTTCCGTATTCTTTATCTGTTTTAAGTGAGAGTTCAGGTAAATTCACAATAAAACTATTTAAAAGCTCAAGTGAGATATTATTTGGCCAATACCTTGCTAAACCTTGATCATACTCTCTGGTTTCAATTAATGCATTTATTAAATCCCTTTCTTGTAACAGCCCAATTCTTGAGCGCATTTTGCCACTTAAATTCTCGTCTAATTCTACAAATGCTGAAGAAAGCTCTACATTTGATTTAATATATTTTTTTAAAGCCTCATCTGACCCATCAAATACTTGTACACCTTCAATCGCTTCAATCGTGTAGCATCTATTATTATCTGGTGTAGGTGTAATTATATAATTTCTAAAAAATTCATTGAAACCTCCATCATCCTCCATCCAATCCAAAAGTGTATTTGCAGTTAGCATTTCTAGTTCTTCGATATTTAGCCACTCCATTTTTGTATTATTATCAGTTTTAATTGGAAATACCTTTATTAATGAACCACATTCTTGAATAGGAATTGTTTTAATCTTATTACTATGCAATACGGACCTAATTGTTTCAAACTTATCTATTGAGAACTTATTAAAAGCATTTGACCAATACACCTTATCTGCGGTTACAAACCTTGTCTCATCATCTATATATAACCAAGGAATTGAAGCCCAATCAGCACTTGATATTTCATCAGGTCTATTAAGCCAACTATAAATAGTTTTCAGATCACTTACGTAAACATCTATATTTTTTTTATCAAACTGTTGTGACCATTCATTAAACAAACTTATGTCTAGTATAAAAGAAGTAAATACATTATTATCATTTATTAATTCCTTTCTTAAATCTTCTGCAATACTATTATACTCTTCTTCATGTATTTTAAATTTACCTATACTATTTAATTCAAAAATAATTTGACGACTAAGTAACTTACGTAATGGTCTTGGAGTACCAGTTTCATCAATAAACAACTTTAATTCTCCAAAATATTTTGTTTTCCCAATACCTGACATGAAATCACTGCTTTGTAAAAAATCAATCAATTTTATTTTAATTGAAACAGGTAAACTAGCAATAGATTTATTCGAAGCTATACGCTCATAAGCAAGAGTTTTATCATTAATGTATCCATCTAATAGGTGAAAATAATTTTTAATGTTTGTGTGTTTAACAAGATTTAATTGTACTGTATGATAACCTAATTCTTTAATTATATCAGCATATGGAGAGGTATGATCATTTATTATCCAAGCATCTTCTTCTTCAATTAAACGCTCTATAGAAAACAAAGCATTATTATGCACTATGAAAGGAATCTTGCCGAAATATTCAGGTATGTATTTTACTAACTTATTTAACCAATCTAACAGGCTCACTTCATTATAAAGCGCTTTTTCCTTAATTATCCAACCTAATTTCTCACAATGATCATGGCTAATTTGATTTGCCAATGTTTCTAAATCGATTACCTCAACATTTAAGTATTTGTAGTCTTTTAAGTAATCTGTCTCAAGATTAGAATGAGGTAATCTTTTTTCTGTATTTATAATATCATAGAATATTTCGTGACCAAATAATTCAATCAAGCCTGAATCATCAACTATTGTATCTGACAACAACTGTAGCTGATTATTATCATTAACAACGATTTCTATATTCTTTAGTTGTTCTAGGTAAGTTGTATTATAACTATCTATTATTTGTTGAGCTGTATCATCTTCTGGTAATGGGGTTTTCAAGAGCAATGATAAATAGGAGTTATTGGTGACTTTATCCTTAAGAAACTCATGGGCAAAATGCGCCAATGTTACAACGTGTTTTTCTGCCACCTTAATCATTATGTATTTGTTCCAAAGATTGTCACCTTGAATACGTTGTCTGTCAGAAGAAGGTATAAAATCAGCATTAACTAAGAAAGGAAGTTGAAACCTAGTATCTTCCATTGGTAGATATGTAAACAAACTAGAATATTTAAGAAGTCCTTTTGCATATTCTTTTTCAGGTGAAATTTTATTATTAACCAATGAGATTCCAAAGGATATTTCTGTTTTGGTAGCAGATGCAAGTTTAGGCGGTATGGTTTCAATTTCTCTACCTTCTATATCTGTAAAAAAATAAGTTACTTCATTATAATCATTGATTTTTGATTGTTTTTTTAAGCCTATGCCTAATTGCGCAAATGCTTCATCAGAAACCGCTACATTTTCATATGTCTGCTTAGTGTAATGGAACACTTGATTTGGTTTAGCTCTCTTAGATTTAATAATTTCAATAACGTTATTATTATCATTCCTAAGAACAGTTACTCCATTTTTTGGAGATCTAAACTTTGAAGTATTCCTCAAAAACAGCAAAAATTGTGGACTCTTAGTAATGTTATCAATCGCAGCTTTATAGCCCTCAATATTATTTTCACCTAATTTCAGTGCGAACTGAACGGGATTATTAAAATTGCTAAAATTACTGTCTATAAATTCACGTGGTAAGCTGTTTTTCCATATTGGTATTACTTGCCAAGGAATATCTGTTGAACCATCAAAACGCAATCTTTGATTTCTATATTTTAATTTATCCTCCTCTAAAAGCTCAGGATATTTTTGATATCGTTCACTACTGAAGTAAAAACTATCAAAATCTTCAAACAAAGGAGAACTCCTTAAAAAAGCAAATTGATATCCCCCAGATTTTAACCAAACTTCAGTGCTATCTGTAAACACGGATTTAAAACCGATTCCTTTATACCCCGTCTTTTTGTTATCATCTCGCTTTGTACTTTCAGCCGCACTTGTGATAGCCTCAACGTCATCTTGGCTAAAAGGTGTTCCATCGTGCATCACAAAAAAATAATCACCATTAATATCAATGTGAAATTCTACCTTTTCTTTACCAGGTGCATCATCAGCATTTTGAAGCAATTCAAAAATCATACGTTGTTTTGATGAATACATCCCTTTACCAATTTCACGCATAAGGTTAGCAATCATCTTATTAGCTTCTGGATTGTTTAACCTTTCAAACCTTAAACGAATAAATTCTTGATAAGGATTTACATCTAATTCCTTAATAGTATTAGGTTTAGCATTTGGTAACCTTCCTTTATTTTCTACAATTTTAAATGCATAATATTTATCTTCAATCAAATTAAGTCTAGGGGTCACATATACATTTTGAATTTGTCTTTCTGACATTAAAACTTCTCCTGACTCAGCATACATTACATTTTTAAACAATGCATAACTATCGGTTTTCCTTTTATAGCATCCATAAAAGATAAGGCCCTCATACTTATTATTTTTCTTTTCTTTAGTTAAAAGCTTTTTCACCTTATCTTGATTTAACTCCGAAACAGTTTTAATCTGTAAAGAGTATGGGTTATTCTTTCCCTTTGGACTATCTGTATACTCTAATTCTACGTTATAGAAATCACCATCAATTAAATTAGCACTATTTCCACAATAAAAAGAAACTCGTCGATCTAAAACCTCTACCCCATCAAACTCTGGATAATAAAGTTTCATTTTACTAATAGGATTCGTAAAATCATTAAAAAAGCCAACATTCTTATTGAATCTTTTAAATTTGGCTATAAAAGTTAAATTCTTTGACTTCCAATAACCTTTAAGTCTATCCGTATAGTTTATCATATTAACATTATTTTTAAGTCTATTTATAGATTGATGGTCTATTTATACTCTTATCCTTGATTGCGATCTCCTCGTCGTTAGTTTTTTATAAGCAATTAAAATCAAAGCTAGTTCTATTCTTTTATGTTGTTATGCCCATAATAGCTTCACCAATGCTTTAAAAACATAACTCAGACCATTTAAAATGGTGACATTAAGAGTAAAGCCCTCTTTTGTCTATAAATATAACACATTCTTAACATTTAACACAATAGACAAGAAGAAATAAGCCCACTCCTCTACATCTCGAATGCTCCCCAACAATTCGTGACAAGAGAAGCAGGCTAATAATTTGGTACTAGTCGAATTAATCTTGTAAAGCCAATAATTTTCATATTCTTCAATAGGCAAGACTCTTCAATTCACTCTAAGTAACAATGGCTTAATCTTGCTTTCTATTACAAATATGCAAAGCAAATGTGCAAGGTAATTGCAGAGGTAGGTTTATAGATGCGTGAATTCGATGATTCGTAAATTTGCTTTTTCGCCTATGAAAGATATTGGACCGATATTATTTTACGAATATATGATTCGGATTGTTGGCTAAACCCTAAACCTAAAAATGCTGTAGAAAGAAAGGTAAGTGACGGAAAAGCAGCATTTTTAGATACGTTGTATTATGAGGAATAAAAGTAAAACCTAACCCTAAGTCATTTTATAATTTATAGACTTTGTGAGGTGGTCTTTTTAATTGCTTCAATATCAGTAAAAGGTTTTACTTATTATCTTCTTCCAATTTTCTCTCCAATTCTTTTTGTTCAATCTTCAGTTTTAAAAACTGATTATATTGCTTTATATAATACTCCCCGAAATTCGATCCAGAGGTTAAGTTTAAAATAAACATGTAAATTTAACCCTATGAAAAGAACAAGAAGAAAATTCACCGCAAAATTTAAAACTCAAGTAGTTCTTGAAGCTATCA
>Ga0209487_1003573_pt1 | contig 12175 bp, 7 predicted proteins | sample Poulit2012_FD_187524 | JGI IMG/M metagenome (GOLD analysis project Ga0209487, IMG submission 187524) | Agricultural soil microbial communities from Georgia to study Nitrogen management - Poultry litter 2012 (SPAdes) (version 2) | ecosystem: Environmental > Terrestrial > Soil > Agricultural land... | reverse complement strand
CCGACATCACAAGGTTGTACTCATCGTCACTCAGGGATCGTGAGTTAACCTCTCTGGACTGGAAGCCGATCATACTGAAAATCAGCGTGGCTTCATCCGAAATATTGATCTCATAATAGCCGTCAGCATCGGAAACAGTTCCGATATTGGTTCCCATCAGAACAATATTCACCCCGGGTAGTGGATCCCCATTTCTATCTGTAATCCTACCATATATTGTTCTTTGAGCAACCTCTGAGCCGTCAGTTTCATTCAACTGCGGATCTTTGCTAAGGTAACTGTCACCAGCTTTTCTTTCCAAAAGCGCTTCGGAGCCCTCGGTGAGCTCGGTTAGCTGGTATTGTTCATGCCCCGGCCGACTGTCGGCGGCCATTCCCTGCAGAGGAGGGATAGCAATAAATGCCAGCACGATCGCCAGGCATAAGTACCTGAACCTGACAAGCGCCCCTTTTCTAAACTTTATTGAGTAGTAATTGTGTTTCATAGGTTAACGTAATTTAAAGGTATGACAGAGAGATCTGTCGTTTTTTGTAAATGTTCTGTTGTATGAATGGTATGTTTTTGATATTTGAAGAGTTCATATGGCAATCTCCAGAGAAAGCCCGATAGAAAAAAAGCCCTTTCTTTTTGGGAGGGAATCGTTTCGGTTCCTGGCAGAACAACTCCTGAAGCCGTCTGGTGTTCATGAGTCCATAATACAACAGCTCATATTCCACACCGGTGAACCGCTGCCGGAAATAAATGGGAACGTATGGATAATGTCTATTTGAATAGCTCTGCCTCATACCTGTAATCTGGATTTAATCCAGCACGAATAGTCTCTTACCTTAAACACCCCAAAGGTAAGACTTCACTCCTTCCAGTAAACAAACAGAATGTTAAGTTTTCAGCGAAGAGCCGCAAGCAGGCTCTTTGCACGTGATGAAGTTCGATAAAAGATAGTGAAATGTAACTTGACTATACAACTGAACAATGCAATTCCATCAGCGTTTTTCTTCTTCATCGGTGAAGAAGTTCGTATAACTCCTTTTAAAGGGGGAGGTTATCATGTTTCCTTCTGGGAACTGAATCTACTTTATTCTGGCTCATCTCGAGGCTTCGGATTAGCTTGGCCCGGGTTTCGGAGGGGAAGATCACATCATCAATATACCCTCTTGAAGCGGCTTCGTAGGGGTGGGCAAACTCTTTTTCATACATCTCTTCCAACTCCTTCTGCTTTTTCGCCGGATGATCTGCTTTTTCAATCTCTTTGCGGAAAATGATTTCTACCGCACCCTTGGTGCCCATTACAGCTATTTCTGCCGTCGGCCAGGCAACATTATAATCTGCACGGATATGCTTGGAGTTCATCACATCGTACGCCCCTCCATACGCCTTGCGGGTAATGACCGTCATTTTGGGGACGGTGGCTTCGCTGAAGGCGTACAGGAGTTTGGCTCCGTGCTTGATGATTCCTCCCCACTCCTGATCCGTTCCGGGAAGGAAACCAGGCACATCTTCAAAAACTACCAATGGGATATTAAAGGCATCACAAAAACGGACAAACCGGGCACCTTTTAACGAGGCATCAATATCCAGTACACCCGCCAGTACCATTGGCTGATTAGCTACAATGCCCACTGTCCGGCCCCCAATCCGGGCAAAACCTACAACCAGATTTTCGGCGTATCTCTTATGGACTTCATAAAAAGAACCGCTGTCTGCAATCCCCAGGATAACATCCCTGATGTCGTACGGCTTGTTCGGATGTTCAGGTACCAGATTGTTCAGTTTTGCAGCTTTGTCCGGATCGGCTTCTCTGGAAGGTTGGAGGGGTACCTTCTCTTCACAATTTTGAGGAAGATAAGAGAGAAGTTTTCTGATCTCCAGAAGGCAAGCTGCATCATTTGGAGCTGTAAAGTGGGCCACCCCTGATTTTGTACTGTGGGAAGAAGCCCCGCCGAGTTCCTCCGGGCTGACCTCTTCGTGAGTTACCGTCTTTACCACATTCGGGCCTGTGACAAACATGTAGCTTGTATTCTCCACCATATAGATAAAGTCGGTCAAAGCAGGGCTGTAAACCGCTCCGCCTGCACAAGGCCCCATCACAGCAGAAATTTGGGGTACCACTCCGGAAGCCATGGAGTTTCTCCAGAAAACCTCAGCATATCCTCCCAGTGAGTGGACTCCCTCCTGTATTCTCGCCCCGCCCGAGTCATTCAACCCGATGACAGGAATGCCATTTTTTAGAGCAAGATCCATAATTTTACAGATTTTGCCCGCATGAGCTTCGGATAATGAGCCCCCAAAGACGGTAAAATCCTGGCTGAAAAGATAGATCGGGCGTCCATTGATTTTAGCAAATCCGGTAATCACACCGTCACCGGGAATTTTCTGTTTATCCAGGCCAAATGAACTGCTGCGGTGGGTCACTAATGCATCAATCTCTTCGAATGAACCTTTATCTGCCAGGAGGTGAATTCGCTCCCTGGCAGTCAATTTCCCTTTTTCATGTTGACGCCGGACCCGTTCCTCCCCTCCTCCGGCCAGCGAAGCTTCACGAAGACTCTTTAACCGTTTCTTCTTGTCATCCATACTATTCGTCTGTTATGTCAGGGTTCGGGTTGAGTTTTCAGTTCTGTGTCATCAGTAAGGGAAACTCTATTTTTAACTTGCAGGGTTAACAGGGTAACCGCTCTGCAAAACGCCTCAGTCAACAGGCGGATGATTCATCATGGTAAAGGCAGAGTTCCCTATTCAGCGGAAATCACGATTTAAACTTAATGAAAAACGAATGTAATTTATCTGTAAAGTCCACAGCGGTTTCACTGAAAAGGTCCACATTGTTCTTGGCAAAAATCTCTCGTTCCAGGTAGCCCGCTGCACTCTTCCAGTCATCAAATATCGTCAAATCCGTCAGAGCCTGCAGATATGCCGTACGTGAATTTTTAAATAGTCTCTTCATGTACCGCTTTTCATCTTTCTTAAGCCACCTGGCCAGAAGGTCACTTTCAGAGTCTCCCGGCTTTCCAGCTACCCCGCCGGGATCATCGCGATGGGTCGTCTCCCCAAACAGATCAGGATGGGAGTCGGGCGTGCCTGGCACCTCTTCAGGAGCGTTTTTGTAAGTTTCTTCCTGAGTGTGATGTGGCGTCTCCTTCTCATCTGCCCGTTCTAAAAACGATTTCCACATGGGGGTAGCGGAGCTGCTCTCTTCCCTACTGGCCTCATCTTCGTAGCCGTGATCTCTGCTTTCGGGATCTTCGTCCTCGACACTGGAGAACAGGTTCGGCTCGTATTGATTATCCCCAATCTGTTGGTCCGGGTTCGCCTGTTCAAAGAGATTTGCAAAATGTTCACCCTCAGGGGCAGGCTGCTCTTCTTCTTCATCGGCGACCCACGGCAGAACCGGTTCATCTTCCTCACCGTCACACTCTGCCTCGTCAGCAATCCAGGGAAGTACCGGCTCGTCCCCTTCTTCATCGACATCCTCCTCTTCATCGGCGACCCACGGCAGAACCGGTTCATCTTCCTCACCGTCACCCTCTGCCTCGTCAGCAATCCAGGGAAGTACCGGCTCGTCCTCTTCTTCATCGGCAACCTCCTCTTCATCGGCGACCCACGGCAGAACCGGCTGATCCGCCTCACCTTCACTCTCTTCCTCCTCCCCAACCCAGGAAATCACCGGCTGGGCCCCTTCTTCATCGACATCCTCTTCTTCTTCGGCGACCCACGGCAGAACCGGCTGATCCGCCTCACCTTCACTCTCCTCCTCTCCAATCCAGGGAATCACCGGCTCGTCCCCTTCTTCATCGCCATCCTCTTCTTCATCGGCGACCCACGGCAGAACCGGCTGATCCGCCTCACCTTCACTCTCCTCCTCCTCTCCAATCCAGGGAATCACCGGCTCGTCCCCTTCTTCATCGCCATCCTCTTCTTCATCGGCGACCCACGGCAGAACCGGCTGATCTTCCTCGCCATCACTCTCTTCCTCTTCCCCAATCCAGGGAAGCACTGGCTCATCCCCTTCTTCATCGCCATCCTCTTCTTCATCGGCGACCCACGGCAGAACCGGCTCATCTTCCTCGCCATCACTCTCTTCCTCTTCCCCAATCCAGGGAAGCACCGGCTCGTCCCCTTCTTCATCGCCATCCTCTTCTTCATCGGCGACCCACGGCAGAACCGGCTGATCCGCCTCACCTTCACTCTCTTCCTCCTCCCCAAAGCCGGCAGATTCAGAGGAAGGATGAAACTCTTCAGGGCCATCACTAAATCGGTCCATCAGGGTCTCTGTTTCGATATCGTCCTTCTTATCCTCTGCCTTTACCGATCTCAACGCTTCCTTATCTTCACTACTGGTGACCGGGTCACCCCCGCTCTCCAGGCGATCCAGAAGCCTAATTACGTCATCTGAGGTTAAATCACTCTCATCCGGCTTATCCAGGACAAGTTGGATAGTTCCGGGTTTCTTGTTCTCAAATACCTGCCGGATCAGACCGGCGGGCAGCGTGCCTCCTCCCAATTCAAAAAGCGGGCTCAACAACTCTAACCAATCATTGGAACTGTAGGCATCACTCAGGATCTGGTCCAGTGTCAAAAGGACCTGCTGAGCCTGCTCTTTTTCCAACCGGTCAAGCTCTTTTCTATCCAGATAGATGAGCAGCGCCCGGCCCAGATAGTGAGAAGTACCGGCCTTTTCCAGCCGTGCCTTGATCTCAGAACTTGTCAATTCTGAATCGGTTCCAAACACGAGGTCTGCGATATACTCAGCTGGATTGCAATAGGCCATCAAGAGCTTCTTCATCGCCGATTCCGTTATCCTCCGGATCTCTTCTTTGGGCAGGGTCAGGGCTTTTTCAGAACGGCGCAGATAAGATTGCCAGGCTAATTCTACGCCTTCTGAAGCGTGATCTGACCATTTACTTACAGGCTTTACAAGAGAGTCTTTCAATCGTGCCTCGCCAGCTCGCACAATCAGATCAATCAGCCGTTCTGGAAACCCTGCACGGGCAAGATCCGGCGGGGTAAAACGATCACTGTTTCTATTCAGTTTGTCTAATAGCCGGGAAGTAAGTTGAGATACAGTAAATTCCATGTTACCTGAACAATGAAGAGATGATAATTCAAATGGGTGCCGTCTAAATCGTTCCAATAAGTTAATTGATATTGAATATCTTATAAACCGGCATACCGGTTAAAATAATCTTTTTTTTTGATGGAGCTAAAAGTAACTTCTGATATGATACACCTCACTGTTTCCTCCCTCTATAAAAAATATGGGGCAGTCACGGCTCTTTCGGATCTCTCTTTTCAGGCTACATCAGATATCATCGGCATTTCGGGGCATAACGGCTCCGGTAAATCCACCCTCTTAAAATGCCTTGCCGGACTTTTGAAACCAACCCGCGGTGAGATTCATTGGAAATTTGACGGGGTGGTGAAAAAAAAAGAGGACCTGCTGCAACATCTCGGCTTCTCAGCACCTTATATCAATTTGTATGAAGAGCTCACGGTAACTGAAAACTTGCAATTTATAATTGAGCTCAGAAACCGAAGTAACACACGCAAGATCCCTGAAATCCTGGAGTATTTTGATTGTTTATCTTTTAAGGACTCACTATTTGGGTCGCTGTCCACGGGTCAGCAGCAGCGTTCACGGTTGGCAGCTGCCACACTTCACGACCCGGAAGTTCTGCTTCTGGATGAACCCGGTTCCAATCTGGATCAGCAAGGAAGGAATCTGGTAAAAAAGATATCTGAGTTGTACCGCGGCCGCCCTCAGGGAATGCTCATTATTGCATCAAATCAGAAAGAGGAACTAGACCTCTGCAACCAAACTATTGATTTAAATAGACTTCAAGAATCATGATCTACTCTTCAGAAGATAAAGAACTTGCCATACAGCTGCTGGAACATAGTGTAGAGATCCAGGAGAATGAAAATATCATGCTACAGCTGATCGGTTTTAACGGGATCGGACTATTGCGTGCACTTACAGAAGAGGTCCGGGAACGAAAGGCACATCCTTACCTGAAAATTGAGGATCCGGAAATCAATCGTATGCTTCTTGAGTCAGGAGACGAGGCGTTCTGGGAGAATCAGGCCCGGCTGGATCAGCTCCCTCTTATGAAGCATATGGACGCATTTATTGGGATTCGCGGCGCAGAAAACATATATGAGAACTCTAAGGTTACCCGCGAGGCAAATCTGGCATATTCTCAGAAATTTCTCAATCCTGTGCATTTTGAAGAGAGGGTTAATCATACGAAATGGGCAGTTCTGCGCTACCCATCCGCTGCCTTTGCGATGAATGCAAGAATGCCTACAGAGAGATTTCGCCAGTTCTACTACGATGCGTGCCTCCTGGATTATAATCGCCTGAAGGAGGCGATGATACCGCTTGAATATCTTCTGCGTAAAACGGATATGATCAGGCTGAAGGGAGAGGGCACGGATATCACTTTCTCTGTAAAAGATCAGAACTGGATCCCCTGCTACGGAAAGCGCAATATTCCGGATGGAGAACTATTCTCCTCTCCCATCCTGGATTCTGTAAACGGACATATTACCTACGCCCCGTCAGTCTATCAGGGAAAGCCGTTCGAATTTGTAAAATTGGAGGTGAAAAATGGCACAGTCACTGATTTTAACTCCTCAGACAATGCTGCATTAGAAGAGATTCTGAGTACAGACGAAGGGGCCAGAAGATTCGGGGAGTTTAGCTTCGGGCTGAATCCGGTCATTGAACAGCCGATGTATGACATTCTATTTGATGAGAAGATCTATGGCTCCAACCATTTAACTTTGGGTAAAGATTATGATATCGCTCCAAACGGCAACCAGAGCTCGATCCACTGGGATCTGGTCTGTATCGGCCCGGATGTATTTTTTGACGGAGAGCTGGTACGAAAAGGTCGTTATTTTGTAAAGGACGAACTGAAAGGCTTAAACCCGGACCGTCTGAGTTAATCTTCTGACTGCAGGTTATGCGACTTCACAAAAAGAAAAGGCTCAGAGCTCTCGAAGACCGCACCCCATCTGAAAGGCTGGAATCTGAAGAGTCTCTCAATACGCGGATCGGCCGCGAAATCCGGGATCGGCTGCGTAAACATCCTGAAGAGAGCGGAGTCCATCTCCTGCAGAAAGCTCACGATGCATTCGCATCCAGAGTCCTGCTCGCCCAGACAGCTGAAAAAACACTCGATATCCAGTACTACATCTGGAAGAAGGATTTGACAGGGATGCTGATGTTTAAATCCGTGCTTGATGCGGCGGACCGCGGTGTCCGTGTCCGTCTGTTGCTGGATGATAACGGTATTCATGGACTCGACAGCGAACTGTCTGCCCTGGATCAGCACCCCCATATTGAAGTTCGGCTCTTCAATCCCTTTTTTCTGCGAAGAGCCAAATGGACAGGCTTTCTCACCAATTTCAAGAAGCTGAATCGGCGGATGCACAATAAGGCCTTTTTGGCGGATAATCAGGCAGCCATTGTAGGCGGGCGCAATATTGGCAATGAATATTTCGGAGCTGGCACAGGAGCGCTGTTCTCTGATCTGGATGTATTGGTAATTGGCCGGGTTATCTCCGACATATCCCGAAATTTTGATATCTACTGGAACAGTGAGCTTTCAGTACCGATCCGCCACGTTGTACAGTATAAGAACAGCAGTACGTTAAAAAATACGGTAAAGAAGATCAGTCACCCCCCCTCCAATTCTGAAACTGAAGAGTATATCCGATTGATACAAGAGGCCAGTTTTATTCAGGATCTTTTCAACGAAAAGCTGAGTATGAGGTGGTCCCCGGTTCAACTTGTTAGCGACGATCCTTCAAAAATTCTGGATAAATCGAAGCCCGGCCAGCTTCTCAAGAATCAAATTCAACGAATAATCGGTGAACCCAAACAAGATGTACTCCTCGTCTCCCCCTACTTTGTGCCTACCAAAGCGGGTGTGAAACTGTTCAGCAGCATGGTAAAACAAGGGGTAAGGGTACGGATTTTAACCAACTCCCTGAATGCCACAGATGTCAAAGTAGTGCACGCTGGTTATGAAAAACGGCGAAAACAACTGCTGAAGAGTGGCGTGAAATTGTATGAGATGAAGCGGATCGTCGATTCAAGCAAGTCGAAAGAACAGGCAGGCCCTTTCGGTTCCTCGGGATCCAGCCTGCATGCAAAAACGTTTTCAGTAGATGGCAAGCGAATATTTGTAGGTTCTCTCAATTTTGATCCCCGATCTATCAACTTAAATACCGAAATGGGTGTAGTGATTGAAAGTCCCGAAATCGCAAAAGAGATTCAGACTATTTTTGATCTTCGGGTACTTGAAAACTCTTATGAAGTACTCCTTAAGAAAAACGGAGGGCTTCGGTGGATTGAGAAAACCGAGAACGGCGACATTGTATATAACCGGGAACCAAAAACCGGATGGATCCAACTTCGGATGATCCGGTTCTTGTCCCGTCTTCCTATTGAGTGGTTGCTTTAACAGGGTGTTATGAAGATTTCCCGGCTGAAACGACAGTTGTGTAAACAGCTCGCATTTCAGCGCCACACTTCATCGGCACTTCTTCATTGAGTGTGGCTGACGATTGCGGGGCAGCAATCTATTGACTGTCTGATTTAATTAGCCCACGCATCTGCATCGCTATATATCTTTGCAAACTCCAGACGGTCTCCGGAAGAAGCAATTGTGGCTTCAAACTCCGATATCTCTGTGGGATCGTCCCGTCGAATCAGATGTCTGGCAAGCTGATTCACAATCTGAGTCTGAATAAGCCGTTTCAAGGGACGGGCGCCAAAAACAGGGTCATAACCCCGGGCAGCAAGCCAATCTTTCACTGGCTCCGGCACCGTCAATTTTACATTATTTTTAGCAAGCAGTTCATCAACCCGCTTGAGCTGAATATCCACTATCAGACGAATATGACGCTGATCCAACGGATGGAAAACAACGACATCATCTATTCTGTTGAGGAATTCTGGCCGGATGGTTTTTCTCAGGAGATCAAAAAGTTTGGTCTGTAACTTCCTGTATGCCTCCTCATCCAGTTCACCCCGGTTTTTTTCTATCTCTTCGGAGATAAGATGCGAACCGATGTTACTTGTCATAATAATGATCGTATTGGTGAAATCTACCGTCACTCCCTTGTTATCTGTCAGACGCCCGTCGTCGAGTACCTGCAGCAGAATATTGTAGGTGTCCGGGTGTGCTTTTTCGATTTCATCCAGCAAGACAACTGAATAGGGTCTTCGGCGAACCGCTTCGGTCAGCTGGCCCCCCTCATCATACCCGACATATCCCGGAGGCGCTCCAATGAGTCTGCTTACACTGTGTTTCTCCATATATTCGCTCATATCGATTCGAATCATGGCATCCTCATCATTGAATAGAAAATCAGCAAGGGACCTTGCCAGCTCTGTTTTTCCAACACCGGTAGAGCCCAGGAACATAAAAGATCCTATCGGCCGATCTTCATCTTGTAAACCCGCCCGTGCACGTCTTACGGCATCCGAGACGGCCTCGATAGCCGGAGCCTGGCCAATCACCCGTTTATGAAGTTCCTGTTCCAGCATCAGGAGTTTTTGACGTTCACTGGAGAGCATTTTTGTCACCGGGACACCTGTCCATCTAGATACGATATCCGCAATCTCTTCTGCTTCAACCTCTTCCTTGAGTAGAGATCTGCCTTTTTGGATCTCAGCGAGCTCCTCTTTGGTATTCTTCAAGTCTTTCTCCAGCTGTGCAATGGTACCGTACCTAAGCTCAGCAACCTTATCATAGCGTCCCTCCCGTTCAGCGCGGTCAGCCTCCATTCTGGCAGTTTCAATTGCCTGTTTCATCTCCCTTGTTTTCTGAATGAGTCCTTTTTCAAGATCCCATTGCGCCCTCATAGATTTCCTGCGCTCTTCAAGATCTGCCAGCTCTTTTTCGTTGGTGGCCAACTTGCTATCATCTTGCTCCCGCTTCAACGCCTCTCTCTCGATTTCCAGCTGACGGATCTGACGTTCAATACTGTCCAGTTCCTCTGGCATGGAATCAATTTCCAGGCGTAGTCTTGAGGCCGCTTCGTCTATCAGGTCAATCGCTTTGTCCGGCAGAAACCGGTCGGATATGTACCGGTGGGATAGTTCAGCGGCAGCAACAATGGCTGCATCCGTAATCCTGACACCATGATGGACTTCATAGCGCTCCTGCAGGCCCCGCAAAATAGAGACGGTATCCTCAACAGAAGGCTCACCGACATAAACGGTTTGCAGACGTCGCTCAAGCGCTTTGTCCTTCTCTATATATTTTCTGTATTCGGTGAGTGTAGTTGCACCAATCGCATTCAGTTCTCCTCTTGCGAGCGAGGGCTTCAGAATATTGGCGGCATCCATGGACCCTTCTGTCGCACCGGCCCCGACGAGGGTATGTATCTCGTCAATAAAGAGAATCAATTCTCCATCAGATTCCATCACCTCTTTGATCACTGCTTTCAGGCGCTCTTCAAATTCACCACGGAACTTGGTACCCGCAACAAGTGCACCCATATCCAGGGCAACGACCTGTTTGGTTTTCAAGCCTTCTGGCACGTCCCCGCGCACAATCCTCAGGGCGAGTCCTTCGGCAATCGCGGTTTTACCCACTCCCGGTTCTCCTATTAAAACCGGGTTATTTTTGGTCCTCCTGGAGAGAATCTGCATAACCCGCCGAATTTCCTGATCTCTTCCGATAACCGGGTCCAGCTTATTTCTTTCCGCCAGTTCATTCAGGTTGCGGGCATATTTCTTCAATGCCTGATAGCGGCTCTCCGCATTTGGATCATCCGCCTTCTGGGATCCGCGAACATCCTTAAGTGCATCCAGCACCAGGTTCTTCGTAACCCCTTGTGATTTTAAGAGTCGTCCAGCCTCTGATGTCCCTTCCAGCATAGCAAGCAGAATATGTTCCGAACTGATATATTCATCATTCAGAGCATCTGCTTCCTTCTGGGAACGGTCGAAGAGTTCGTTGGAAGGACCGGAGAGATACTGGCCGCTCACAGAAGCTCCTTTGACCACCGGGAAACGACTGATCTCTTTCCTGATCTCCTCCTGAAGCACCGGTATAGAGGCGCCTATCTTTTGTAAAATGCCAACCGTGACATTTTCTGAATCGGTAAGAAGTGCCAGCAGAATGTGGGCGGGTTCAACAGCCTGATTGTTCTCATTCTGAGCATGTTCAATCGCCGCCTGCACAGCTTCTCTGGCTTTTATCGTAAATTTATTGAAATTCATAATGGCCTATTTTCTTTTTCATTTTACCCTTAATAAAGCCAAAATCATTCCAGTGATTTACTTTCTGCCGGAATTGCAGTCTGACGGGCAGGAGACTGCATAATAACAGAAGTAACCCCGGAAGCTGACAGAACGTTCACTTTTAGCATGAAAAACCACCCTCTCTGTCAGGAATACGGTCGTTATTTGACAGATCTGTTTTGGACGGGAAGAGCTGAGCGAAATGGAGGCTTCTTCCCGGCAGGCCGGCTCGAATCAAGCAGAATGGGTTATGGGAGGAGACATCCGGAAATGTTAGGGAGATGAACCGGCAGATGTGACGGGCAGATTTTGGCCGGTTCTCCTTTTTGATAGTGACGTAACCTGAAAGTCAGTCACCAGATTCACCAAAACCCACTGTGGGGTAGAGAGGTTTGGAAAAGGATAAAAAAAATCCGGCTGGCGTGTCATCTTTCGATGGAACACCAGTCGGATTATAAATCATGTCCGACAGCTGTCAGATTCAAAGGCCATAAATCCCATTAAGCTCGATTCCGTACTTACGAAAATGGAGCTATTGGGGGTAAACTTATGACCTGGTGTTTACAGTAAGCTGCTGATCAGACTGTACGGTCTCCTGCAAGAAGAAGAAGATGTTATTTTGATTATGGTGGTCAAGTCGAGACATCAGCTCTTCTGGCCCTCCAAACTTCGATGGATTTGAATAGTACTTAAGTGCAAGGTACGCCTTGTATCTTACAGAGTGGTTATCGTTATTCAATGCAATGTCATTCAGAAGGTTGGTTACCTGGGCTGATTCGAAGTCGGGATAGACAACCTTATAGTTAATGGCATTGTAGATAGATGATTCCACTACACCTGTTACATCAGAACCGAATCCGAAAACCAGTCCTTTCTCAAGTTTATTAAATAAGGTTCTCTTGTCAACTGTAT
>Ga0209487_1003572_pt1 | contig 12177 bp, 8 predicted proteins | sample Poulit2012_FD_187524 | JGI IMG/M metagenome (GOLD analysis project Ga0209487, IMG submission 187524) | Agricultural soil microbial communities from Georgia to study Nitrogen management - Poultry litter 2012 (SPAdes) (version 2) | ecosystem: Environmental > Terrestrial > Soil > Agricultural land... | reverse complement strand
ATCGCCTACCTCGACCACTGGTTCGACCAGCTCGGCTGGGTGGACCTCGGCCGCCGGCTCGCCGGGGAGGGGCCGGGCCCCTACACGTGGTGGTCGATGCGCGGGAAGGCCTTCGACAACGACGCCGGCTGGCGGATCGACTACCTGCTGGCCACCCCGCGGGCCGCCGAGCACGCGCACGAGGCCGTGGTCGACCGCGCCGCCGCCTACGACCAGCGCTTCTCCGACCACGCCCCGCTCGTCGTCGACTTCCTCCCCACGCCGGTCACGCACGACCACGAGCTCACCACCGCCCGCACCCGCTGACCCCGACGGACGCCCCGCTCCGCCGTCGAGAGCAGAGTTGACCCGCCCGGCCGCGCGCCCGCCCTGTCTCCCCTCCAGCGAGAGCAGAGTTGTCTCCGGGACAACTCTGCTCTCGGCAACACGGGGGAGGGGGCTCTCGGCAACACGGGGGAGGGGGAGCGTGATCGGTCAGGCGAGGTGGGTGGCGGGGGCGCTCGGCGGTGCCAGGAGGAAGGCCGGCTCGGCGAACCCGGCCGCGGCGAAGGCGGCGCTGACCTCCCGCGCCACGCGCCCTGCCTGCCCCGCGGGCAGCAGCGCGATCGCCGAGCCGCCGAATCCCCCTCCGGTCATCCGGGCGCCGTGGGCGCCGGCGGAGGTGGCGGTCGCGACGGCGAGGTCGAGCTCGGGGCTGGAGACCTCGTAGTCCTCGCGCAGCGACCGGTGCGACTCGGCCATGAGCGCGCCGGCCTCCTCCAGGCGCGAACCGGTCAACGGGCCGTCGTCGAGCACGCGGACGAACTGCTCCACCCGCGCGATCTCGGTGACCACGTGCCGTACCCGGCGCCGGGACACCGGGTCGTCGAGCTGCCCGAGGGCGCCGGGGAGGTCGGTGACCTCCCGCAGCGTGTCCACGCCCAGCCGCCCGGCCGCCGCCTCGCAGGTGTCCCGCCGCGCCGCGTACTGGCCGTCCACCAGGGCGTGGGGTGCGCGGGTGTCGACGACGAGCAGCTCCAGGCCGGCTCCGCCGAGGTCGAAGGGGACGTGCCGGGTGGCGCCGTCCCGGCAGTCGAGGAGCAGGGCGTGCCCCTCCCGCGCGCGCAGCGACGCGGCCTGGTCCATCCCGCCCGTCGGGGCGCCGGCGACCTCGTTCTCGGCGCGCACGCACGCCGCGGCGAGCCGCGCGCGCCCGGTGTCGTCCGCGGCCAGGCCGAGGCCCCACAGCTCGTCCAGGGCGATCGCGACCGCACACTCGAGCGCCGCCGAGGACGAGAGCCCGGCGCCGTAGGGCACGCAGCTGTCCACCGCGACGTCGAAGCCGGTCACCCGGTCCGGCGGCACCAGCCCCTCGGCCACCAGGGCCCACGCCACCCCGACGACGTAGGCCGGCCACCCGTCCACGGTGCCCGGGCCCACGCCGTCGAGGCCGATCTCCCGCACGCCGCTCTCCTGGGCGGACACGAGCCGCACCGTGCGGTCGGTCCTGCGACGCAGCGCGACGGCCGTGCGGTGCGGCAGCGCCACGGGCAGGCACAGCCCGCCGTTGTAGTCGGTGTGCTCGCCGATGAGGTTGACCCGCCCCGGGGCGGCCCACACGCCGTCGACGCCGCCCGGTCCGTAGGCCGAGGCGAGGAGGTCGCGCACCCGCCCGGCAGCATCGGCGTCGCTCCACGCGGGCCGCAGGGCGCTCATCCGATGACGTCCCGGAAGCGGTCGGCGATGTCCTCCGGGGCGGTGTCGGAGATCCAGGCGCCCATGCCGGACTCGGAGCCGGCCAGGTGCTTGAGCTTGCCCGGTGCCCGCAGCACGGAGAACAGCTGGAGGTGCAGGCGCAGGTCACGGCGGCCCTCGTGCACCGGCGCCTGGTGCCAGGCGGCGATGTAGGGCAGCGGGAGGGCGTCGCCGCCGGGTGCGACGAAGAACCGGTCACCCGCCTGCAGGAGGCGCAGGTAGATGTCGGCCAGGTCCTCCCGCTCCGGGCCGGTGAGCGCCGGGAGGTCGGGGACGTCGCGCCGCGGCGCGAGGTGGACCTCGACGGGCCAGCGTGCCGCGACGGGGACGTAGGCCACCCAGTGCTCGGACTGCGCGACGACGCGCCGTCCGGACCGCAGCTCGGCCTCCAGCACGTCCCGCAGCAGGTTGCGGCCGGTGAGGATGCGGTACTCGCGCGAGCGGCGCAGCATCGTCGCGGTGCGCGGGGTGAGGTAGGGGTAGCCGTAGATCTGGCCGTGGGGGTGGTGGAGGGTCACCCCGATCTCCTTGCCGCGGTTCTCGAAGCAGAAGACCTGCTCGATCCCGGGGACGGCGCCGATCGCCGTCGTCCGGTCCGCCCAGGCCTCGATGACCGTGCGCATCCGGCGGCGCCCGACGGTGGCGAGCGAGGCGGACGGGTCGGGGGAGAAGCAGATGACCTCGCAGCGCCCGGCGGCCGGCCGCACCGGCCACAGCTGCTCGCCGTCGAGGTGGGTGACGGCGTCCTCCTCCCCGGGCACCTGGACGAGGGAGGGGAAACGGTTCTCGAAGACGACGACGTCGTAGTCGTCGGCCGGGATGTCGCCGTCGGTGTAGGCCGAGCCGGGGGTGGCGGGGGCCAGCGGGTTGGCGTTCGCCGGGGGCAGGTGGGTGCGGTTCATCCGGTGGGTGGCCATCGGGACCCACTCGCCGGTCAGCACGTCGAAGCGCATCTGGGGACCGACGACGGGCCGTGACCGGCCGTCCGGGCCGGTCACGGGCGCGAAGCGGTCCGGCAGGGGGCGTGGATCGTCCAGGCGCCGCGTGGCCCCGCCGGACACGTAGGGCTCGGAGTCGTCGAAGTAGACGATCTCCCTGCCGTCCGCGAGCCGGCTCGTGGTCTTGCGCACCGGTGGCGCCGTGGTCTCAGCGGTCATCGGTCGCCACCTCCAGCTCGAAGTCGTGGAGGGCCGCCGCCTCGACGGTCTCCTCGTCCGGCGGGGCGTCGGTGACGAGGGCGGCCAGGTCCTCCACCCCGCAGAAGGTCCGCACGCCCCGTACCCCCCACTTGCTGGAGTCGAGGACGGCGACGGCGCTGCGGCCGGTGGCGAGCAGGGCGGCGTTCGTCGCGGCCTCCTGGAGGTTCGGCGTCATGAGGCCGATCGACGGGTCGAAGCCGTGGGCGCCGAGGAAGACCCAGTCCACCCGCAGGCCGCGGAGGTAGTCCACGGTGGCAGGGCCCACGAGCGCGTCCGACGGCGTCCGCTCCCCACCGGTGAGCAGCAGGCTCGGCGTGGGCAGTCCGGCCTCGCGCGCCTGCATGACGGCCTGGTGGAGGACGTCGGCCGCGGGCAGGGAGTTGGTGACGAGGGTGAGCGTGGAGAAGTGCGGCAGGAGGGTGAGGGCGCGTGCGACGGCCAGCGTCGTCGTCCCGGCCGAGAGCGCGACGGCGTCCCCGGCCGCGACTCGGGAGGCCGCGACCCGGCCGATCCGGGCCTTCTCCTCCTGGTACTGCGTGGCCTTCGTGGCGAAGGCCGGCTCCTGCGCCGACCTGCTGGGGGCGACGGCGCCCCCGTGGACCCGGGAGACCAGGCCGCGGCGCACGAGGCTGGTGATGTCCCGGCGGACGGTCATCTCCGACACCCCGAGCAGCTCGACCATGTCGGCCACACGCACGCCACCGTGCTGGCTGACCGCGGCCAAGATCTGCTGCTGGCGCTGTCGAGCGAGCAGGGGTGAGGTGGAGCGCTCGGTGTTCATAGCGGGAAGTGTGGCACACGAACGCGTCAGAATCGAACAGGAACCATCAGGGATTTCTGTTCGCTCCGATCGGATGAGATTGGTTCTGTTCGGGCTTGACTGAATCTGTCGTAGTCCGATAGGAATGCGGTACTCGGCGGTGCTGATGCTGCCCGACCCCCATCGAAGGAGATAGGCCATGAGAAGTTCCGGGAACCGCATCCTCGTGCGCGGCGCCGCCCTGTTCGCAGTTGCCGGCATCGCCCTGGCGGGCTGCACGAACGAGGGCGGCAGCGCGACGGAGGGCTCGACCGGCGCGAGCGCCGACAGCACCGTCGACACGTCACAGCAGGTGCGCGAGGCCGACGTCGCCGAGGGCGAGGGCTGCACCATGGAGGACTACGGCGTCGAGCACGTGGAGCTCGAGGGGGCCAAGGTGGGCTTCTCCCAGTCCGAGCCGGACTCCGCGAGCTTCCGCGCCGCGGAGACCCAGTCGATCAGGGACGCCGCGGCCGAGGTGGGGGCCGAGCTCGTGGTGACCAACGCGAACAACGAGCTGCCCAAGCAGATCAACGACATCCAGGACATGCTCAACCAGGGCGTGGAGATCCTCGTCGTCGCCCCGGTGAACTCCGACGGTCTCGACCCGGCCCTGCAGGCCGCGCGGGACAAGGGCGTGCCCGTGGTGACGATCGACCGGAAGGTCACCAACGAGCCGTGCGTCGACTACCTCACCTTCCTCGGCTCCGACTTCGTCGAGCAGGGTGAGCGGGCGGCCGACGCGCTCGCCGACATCACCGGCGGCGAGGCCAACGTCGCCATCCTGCTCGGGCCCTCGGGGAACAACGTCACCGACGGCCGGGCCAACGGGTTCAAGGACCGCGTCGCGGCCGAGTACCCCGACATCACCATCGTCGCGGAGCAGACCGCCAACGCCTCCCGCAGCGAGGGGCAGGAGGTCACCGCCCAGCTGCTGCAGTCCAACCCCGAGATCGACGCGATCTACGCGTTCAACGACGAGGAGGGCCTCGGAGCGATGACGGCGATCAGCGAGGCCGGCCTCCAGCCGGGCGAGGACGTCGTCATCGTGTCGATCGACGGCACGCGCAACGCCGTGGAGGCGATCATCGCCGGCACCTACAACGCGGTCATCGAGTCCAACCCGCGCTTCGGCCCGCTCGTCTTCGAGACGCTGCAGCGCTTCTACGACGGCGAGGCCATCCCCGAGGACATCATCATCGAGGACGGCGAGTACACCCAGGAGAACGCCGAGGAGCAGCTCGCCCGCGCCTTCTGAGCCGGCGGCCCCGGACCTTCCGTCCGTCCCCGTGGGCGCGTCCCGGCGTCACCGCCGGCGCTCGGGACGCGCCCGCCCACCCCGAAGGAACCAGCTGTGCCTCCATCCTCCCCGCCGGCCGACGGCCCCTCGGCAGCGGCCCCCGTCCTCGAAGTCTCCGGCGTGAGCAAGCACTTCGCCGGGGTGAAGGCGCTGACGGACGTGTCCTTCAGCGTCGCCCCCGGCTCGATCCACGCGCTCGTGGGCGAGAACGGGGCCGGCAAGTCCACCCTCATCAAGGTGCTCACCGGCGTCCACCAGCCCGACACGGGCGAGCTGCGCTACCGCGGCGAGCCGGTGACCTTCTCCCGCCCCTCGGACGCCCAGGACGTCGGCATCTCCACGGTCTACCAGGAGATCAGCCTCGTCCCGCTCCTGTCGGTGGCCCGGAACGTGTTCCTCGGCCGCGAGCCGCGCAACCGCCTCGGGCTCATCGACGTCCGTGCCATGAACCGCGACGCGCAGCGGATCACCACGGACCTGGGCATCGACGTCGACGTCACCGAGGACGTGGGACGCCTGGGACTGGGCGTCCAGCAGATGATCGCCCTCGCGCGGGCGATGACCATCAACGCCCGCGCCGTCATCATGGACGAGCCCACCTCCTCCCTGGAGATGCGGGAGGTGGAGACGCTCTTCGCCGTCGCGCGGCGGCTGCGTGACGACGGCGTGGGCATCGTCTTCGTCTCCCACCGCCTCGACGAGCTGTGGCAGCTGTGCGACACCGTGACCATCCTGCGCGACGGGGCCGTGGTCCACCGCGGCCGGATGGCCGATCTCGACCGCCGTCAGCTCGTCTCGCACATGCTCGGCCGGGACATCGCTGATGCGGCCCGCCAGCACGTGCCCGGCCCGGGCAGTGCGGCGGACGCCGCCGCACCCGTGCTGTCGGTCCGCGGCCTGCGGGCGGACCGGCGGCTCCACGGCATCGACCTCGACGTCCGGCCCGGACAGATCGTCGGGCTCGCCGGACTGCTCGGCTCGGGCCGCAGCGAGACCGTCAAGGCGATCTACGGCGACCTTCCCGCCGAGGCCGACGCGATCGACGTCGAGGGGTCCGCCCTGCGCCGGGGATCCATCCCGGCGGCGCTCGACGCCGGGGTGGCCCTGCTCTCCGAGGACCGCAAGGCCGAGGGGATCATCCCGGACCTGTCGGTGCGCGACAACATCGTGCTGGCGGTCCTCGGCCAGGTCTCCCGGTGGGGCGTCATCTCCGACGCGAAGGTGGACGACCTCGTCGACACCTTCATCCGGCGGCTGCGCATCAAGGTCTCCAGCCCGCACCAGCTCGTCTCCCAGCTCTCCGGCGGCAACCAGCAGAAGGTGCTCATCGCCCGCTGGCTGTGCACCCAGCCCAAGGTCTTCCTGCTCGACGAACCGACCCGGGGGATCGACGTCGGCGCCAAGCAGGAGGTCGCCTCCCTCATCGACGAGCTGGCCGCCAAGGGGCTGGCCGTCCTCATGATCTCCTCCGAGACCGAGGAGCTCGTGGACAGCTCCGACGAGGTCGTCGTCCTGCACGAGGGATCGGTCAACGACCGTCTCGCCGGCTCCGACCTCACCCACTCCCGCCTGCTCGCGGCACTCGTCGCGCCGAGCAGCTCCCACGCCGACGAGGTGGCCTCATGAGCGCCAAGACCGCCGTCGCCGCACCCAGCGGCACGGGACCGACGACGCCGCCCCGGCGCCGACCGGCGATCACCGCGGACTGGGTCCGTCGCAACGGCGTCTACCTCGCGCTCGTCGCGCTCGTGGTCCTCAACGTCGTCATCACGCCGCACTTCGTCACGACGAGCAACCTGCGGCTCCAGCTCATCCAGACGGCGCCGACGCTCATCGTCGCCCTCGGCATGGCGATGGTCATCGGCACCGGCGGGATCGACCTGTCCGTGGGGTCGGTGATGGCGCTCGCCGCGGCCGTCATGCCGCTCTACCTCGGCTACGGGACCCTCGCCGGGATCGCGGTCGGCATGCTCTGCGGCGCGATCTCCGGCCTCCTCGTCGGCACCCTGGTCTCCCGGGTCGGGCTCCAACCCATCGTCGCGACACTGGCGATCCTCGTCGGCGGGCGTGGGCTGGCCAACGTCATCGGCGGGCAGATCAAGAACCTCAACGACCCGGGCCTGCGCACGCTCGGGCTCGGCTCCGTCGCCGGCATCCCCTACACCGTCGTCGTCGCGGCCCTCATGCTGCTCGCCGTCGGCTTCATCGTCCGCCGCACGACCTTCGGCCGCGCGATGCAGGCCATCGGCGGCAACCGGCGCGCCGCCACCCTGGCCGGTCTCCCGGTCAACCGGGTGCTCGTCGCCACCTACGTCACCGCCGGTGTCCTCGCCGCGATCGCCGGGATCCTCGTGGCCGCGCGCTCACAGGCGTCCGACCCCCGGATGCTCGGGCTGCTCATGGAGCTCAACGCCATCGCCGCCGTCGTCATCGGCGGCACCCCGCTCACCGGCGGACGGATCCGGGTGGTGGGCACCCTCGCGGGGGCGCTGCTCATGCAGCTCATCACCTCGACCCTCGTCGCTCACAACATCGCGGACTCGATCGCCCAGATGACGCAGGCCGTCGTCATCGTCGGCGCGGTCTACATCCAGCTCGGGAGGAAGACCTCGTGAAGACGACGACCGACCTCGGGGCGGTGACGACCGAGACCGTCGCGGTCGCCGCGGCCGGACCCACCCGGCGCGAGCGCACCGCCAGGTTCGCCCAGCGCAACGGTGCCCTCCTCGTGCTCATCGGCCTGTGCCTGGTGATGAGCCTGACCTTCGACTCCTTCGGGACCGCCGGCAACCTCAGCCAGATCGCCCAGCAGGCGTCCTTCTACTCCCTGCTCGCGCTCGGCATGACCTTCGTCATCTTCACCGGCGGCATCGACCTGTCGGTGGGCTCGGTCTTCGCCCTGGGCGGGGTGCTCGGCGCGTGGGGTGCCGGGCACAGCCCGCTGCTCGGGCTGCTGCTCCCGCTCGCGGTGTGCGGCCTGTTCGGGCTGGTCCAGGGCACCATCGTGGCGCGCACCGCCGTGCCGGCCTTCATCGTCACCCTCGCCGGCCTGCTCTTCGCCCGCGGGCTGCTGCTCGTGCTCACCGACGAGGGCGCCACCACCTTCAAGGTCCCCGAGGGCAGCTGGTTCCTCGACCTCGCCCGCGGCTCCTTCCTCGGACTCGGGTACACCGTCTGGCTTGCCGTCCTCCTCTTCGCCCTCGGCATGGTCGTCCAGTACCGCACCTCCTACGGGTCGACCCTCCTGGCGATCGGCGGCCAACCGGTCGCCGCGGACCTCATGGGCCTGCCCGTGGCCAGGTCGAAGATGATCGCGTACACGGCCAGCGGGATGCTCGCCGGTCTCGCCGGCACCCTCACCGCCTCCTACACGGCGTCGGGCGTGACGACGCTCGGCGTCGGCCTGGAGCTGACCGCGATCTCCGCCGTCGTGCTCGGCGGCACCGCCCTCATGGGGGGCTCCGGCTCCGTCCTGGGGTCCCTCGTGGGGATGCTGCTGCTCCAGGTCATCGCCAACCTCATCAACCGGCTCGGCCTCACCGACTCCAACTGGCAGGCCGTCGTCAACGGCGCCGTCCTCATCGTCGTCGCCACGGCACAGATCTACCTCTCGCGGGTGCAGGCCCGCCCGCGGAAGGCGATCGGCTGAAACTGTCCGATCACCCACCGAAGTCCCATCACTACGGAAAGGTCAACTGTGACTCAGCCACAACGTCGCGGCCGGGGTAGCTCCCTCCGGGCGCGCGCAGTTCTCGTGATCGGGGCGCTCACCGCCTCGTTGCTCGGAGCGACGACGGCCGCCCACGGAGCGGTCGAGGAGGTGAACGGCCTCCGTGGCGAGTACTTCGTCGACGTCACCGAACCGGACTTCGAGCTCACCGAGCTCACCAGCACGGTCCTCGACGGCGAGCTCAACTTCAACAACCTCGTCCCGGTGTACGAGAAGCACACCGGGCAGGGTGAGTACACCGGCGCCCGCTGGACCGGCCAGGTCGAGGCACCGGCCACCGGTGACTACACCTTCTACGTGACGGGGGACAACGGCTTCCGCCTCTGGGTGGACGACGAGCTCATCATCGACTGGTGGGTCAACCAGTGGGACATCGAGCAGACCTCCCAGACGGTGAGCCTGGAGGAGGGTGAGCGCTACGACTTCCGGCTCGAGCAGTTCCAGGCCCACGGTGGAGCCAACCTCTTCGTGCGCTGGGAGGGTCCCGGCATCGAGAAGAGCATCGTCCCGCTGAGCGCCTTCACCCCGCCGGACGACTTCGACGTCTACCCGGTGCGTGGCACGGTCGACGAGGCCGGTGACTCCGTGCTCCTCGAGCTCGACGGCGCCGTCGAGGCGGGCGACGTCGTCGACCACCTCACGCTCTCCGTCGACGGCGGGGAGCTGGGCCTGACGGCCGCGGAGGTGCACCCCTCGGGCGAGGCGCTCGTGCTCACCCCGGAGGGCCCCGTGACCCAGCACGCGACCGTCCGTGCCGCCTACGACGGCGAGGGCGGCCTGACCGTCGGTGGCGAGCCCGCCCCCGCGTTCGACATCCCGGTGGAGAACCTGTCCACCTACGTCATGGTCACGCCCTGGGCCGACGACGTCGACCCGGACAACCCCCTGCCCGAGTACCCGCGCCCCGGGATGGTGCGCGACGAGTGGCTCAACCTCAACGGGCGCTGGCAGCTGGAGGTCCTGGAGGCGGACAGCGAGACCCCGCTGGCGGCCGAGGACTTCACCGAGGACGTCGTCGTCCCCTTCCCGATCGAGTCGGTGCTCTCCGAGCTCGAGATCAGGGCCGACCACTTCGCCTACTACCGCACCTTCGAGGTGCCCGAGGGCTGGCAGGTCGGCGAGGAGGAGCGGCTGCAGCTCAACTTCGGCGCCGTCGACCACGAGGCCACCGTCTACGTCAACGGCACCGAGGTCACCCACCACGTGGGCGGCTTCGACGCCTTCTCCGTCGACATCACCGACCAGCTCGTCGAGGGGGAGAACGAGCTCGTCGTCCGCGTCACGGACACCACCGGTGACCAGCCCCGCGGGAAGCAGTCCAACAACCCCGCCGGCATCTTCTACACCCCGGCGTCGGGGATCTGGCAGACGGTGTGGATGGAGCCGGTCCCGGCCGCCCACATCACCCAGCTCGACCTCACGCCGGACCTCGACGAGGACGCGCTCGTCGTCAACGTCAACACCGCGGGGACGTCCGACGCCGCGACCGTCGAGGTCGTCGCCCACGACGCCGACGGCGCCGAGGTCGGCCGCGTCAGCGGCGCACCGGACACGGACCTGGCCCTGGAGATCGCGGACCCGCACCTGTGGTCCCCGGAGGACCCGTACCTCTACGACCTCACCGCCACCCTGACCGACGGCGGTGCGACCGACGTCGTCGAGGGGTACAGCGGCATGCGGTCCATCGAGATCGCCGAGGTCGACGGGCAGCAGCGGATCCTGCTGAACGGCGAGCAGACCTACCTCAACTCCACCCTCGACCAGGGCTACTGGCCCGACGGCGTGTACACCGCGCCCACCGACGAGGCCCTCGCCTGGGACATCCAGGAGACCAAGGACCTCGGGTTCAACACGATCCGCAAGCACATCAAGGTCGAGCCACAGCGCTGGTACTACCACGCGGACCGGATCGGCATGATGGTCTGGCAGGACATGCCCAACGGCGACAACCGCGACGACGCCGCCCGCGAGCAGTTCCGCAGCGAGCTGCGCACCATGGTCGACCAGTTCGGCTCCGCCACGTCCATCATCGGCTGGATCCCGTTCAACGAGGGCTGGGGCGAGTGGAACCTGCAGACCACCGGTGAGATCGCCAACGAGATCAAGCAGCTGGACCCCTCGCGCCTGATGAACGCGCACAGCGGCATGAACTGCTGCGCCTCGCTCGGTGACTCCGGGCAGGGCGACATCATCGACCACCACTCCTACACCGGCCCGGCACTGCCGCGGCCGGACGAGACCCGGGCCGCCATCGACGGCGAGCACGGCGGGTTCTCCCTGTCCGTCCCCGGCCACGTCTGGCCCGGCGGCTCGGTGAACCCCTACGGCGAGGTGGACACCTCCGAGGAGCTCACCGCCGCCTACGTGCGCAACACCGCCGAGCTCATCGCCCCGGCACAGGACTACCTCTCCGGATCGGTCTACACCCAGCTGACCGACCTGGAGGGTGAGGTCAACGGGTTCTGGACCTACGACCGCAAGGTCTCCAAGATGGACCGCGACGCCGTCCGGGCCATCAACCAGAAGCTCATCGAGGTCGGGTCCCACCCGCGCACGCTCCCGGAGCCGTCGGAGGAGCCGCTGGCCTACTGGCCGATGGACGAGGGCGAGGGCAGCACCGCCGAGGACGTGACCGGGAACGGCCACGACCTCACCCTCGACGAGGGCACCTCCTGGGAGGAGATCGGGATCCACGGGTCGGCACTGGCCCTCGACGGCGAGGCCGCCACGGCGGAGGTCCCCGAGCTCGACACCACGGGCAACTTCTCGGTCTCCGCGTGGGTGCGCATGGACAGCCTGCCCACCGGCGGGTACGCGACCGTCGCGAGCATGGACGGCGTCCGGGGCAAGAGCGCCTTCTTCCTGCAGTACGGGGGCCCCATCAAGGGTTTCGCGTTCAGCTTCGAGAGCGACCGTGCAGTGGCGCAGGAGACCCCCAGGACGGGGGAGTGGCGCCACCTGACGGGAGTCCGCGACGCCGAGGCCGGCGAGCTGCGCCTGTACGTCGACGGCGAGCTCGCGGCGGTGCAGGAGTCCAAGGCGTCCACGCTGACGGACGGCACCTTCGCCGTCGGGCGCGGCCAGTGGCAGGGCAGCGAGGTCGACTTCCTCGACGGAGCTGTCGACAACGTCCACCTGTTCGACCGCGTGCTCACCGACGAGGAGGTCGCCGAGCTGGCGGTCCCGCCGGCGGACGCAGTCGAGGTGACGCCGGAGGCGGTGGTCTTCGCCGACGGTCCGGGTACCGAGGAGGACACCTTCACGGTGCCGGATGTCGAGGGGGTGGAGTACCTGGTGGACGGTGAGGGGCCCTACCCCCGGATCTTGGACACGGGGGGTGATTACGCAGCAGGTTGCAGCGTAGCGGTGGCGGCGGCGGTCTCGTAGGCGATCGGTGTGTTGTAGCGGCACCAGG
>Ga0209487_1003571_pt1 | contig 12178 bp, 10 predicted proteins | sample Poulit2012_FD_187524 | JGI IMG/M metagenome (GOLD analysis project Ga0209487, IMG submission 187524) | Agricultural soil microbial communities from Georgia to study Nitrogen management - Poultry litter 2012 (SPAdes) (version 2) | ecosystem: Environmental > Terrestrial > Soil > Agricultural land... | reverse complement strand
GCGGATCCCGGCGGTGGAGTGAACCGCCTTGGGTTTCCCGGAGGGTTGGTGGTTACGCGACCTCCGGTATTGGGGCCACGGTCTTAGCCTGCCGGTGAGCGTTCTCGAACTCAAGGGGTGGCAGGTGTCCGACGGCGGAGTGCAGCCGGTTGTGGTTGTACCAGCGGACCCAGGCGGCGACCTGCCACTCGACCTCTGCCCGGTTCTTCCAGGTCGGGCCGTCGTCGTGGATCGCTTCGGTCTTGAACAGCCCGATGGTGGACTCGCATAGCGCGTTGTCCGGCGCGTCGCCGACGATGCCGATCGAGCCGGCGATGCCAGCCTCGGCCAGCTCCGCGGTCAGGGCCAGCGAGGTGTACTGGGTGCCGGCGTCGCTGTGATGGAGCAGCGTGCCGGCTTCCCAGTAGGCGCTGGTGCGGTGGCGGGTGTCGATGGCCTGCCGCAGTGCGTCGGTGACCAGGAACGTGCGCATGCTGGTAGCGACCCGCCAGCCTAGGATCCGGCGGGAGAAGACGTCCACGACGAAGGCGACGTAGACGAACCCCACCAGCGTCCAGACGTAGGAGAAGTCCGCTATCCACAGCTGGTCCGGGCCGGTGGGTGCGTCCCAGTTCCGCTGGACCAGGTCTGGGTGTCGGGGCGCCTTCTCCTCGCGCCGGGTGGTGCGCGTAGTGTGCCGGCCGCGGACGACGCCGGCGAGGCCGGCGATGCCCATCAGCCGGGGCGACTTGGTCCCGCCCGAGCTCGAGTCCCTGGCGGCGGGCTGCGTGCCACAGCTTGCGTACCCCGTAGACGCTCCAGTTCTCCCGATGCAGGGTGACCAGGCTGTTTGCCAGGTAGGCGTCCTCCAGCTCCGCGGAGGTGACTAGCATCACCGCTCGCTCGCGGAACTCCTGGTCGTACTTGCGTGGTGCTGTCAAGACAACAGTCTCCCTTGCTAGATCAGCACCCTCCAGGAGACCCAGGGCGGTTCAACATCCAGGTCATGCCACACATCCCGCTGCGACTCGACGGCGATACGGTCCAGCACCCGACCGGTGGATTCCTCACCGGCTCGTCCGGCCTGCGGCGCCCCGGTACCGAGATCCTCGACCGATCCGCCGGCCGTGCCATACACGGTGCCGCTCACGAGATGAACCCGACCAGGACTCCGCCGACGAACAGGGCCAGCATCACGAACAGACCGATGTTCACGCACGTTTCGCTGAGCGCTTCGGCCAGGTCGTCTGAGTCCTTCTCGAACTGTGGTCCGCGCCCAGTTGCATGGTTTCCAACTCTCATCGCCTACACCGTCGACCAGGCCAGTGGGCGGGTAGCCGAGAGCCGTGTAACGACACCAGAACGTCAAAACGTATTTATCGGGCTGACCTGGTGGAACCAGAGAGCCGCGCAAGCTTGCGCAAAGACAGGTGAATACGTCTTCCCCTTGCGGCTCAGCCGACGCGTGCGCTAGAGTCGAACCGGTTCGCGTTCGAACCGGTTCGAAACGCCGGGATGGTCAGCCCCGGATGCTCCCGGCGCGGCTTGTACTCAGAGAAGAGGTGCACGCATGGCAACGATCGGCGATGTGGCGGCTGTTGCGGGCGTCTCCCGGAGCACCGCCTCGTACGCGCTGTCGGGCAAGCGCTCAATCTCCACGGAGGTCCGCCAGCGAGTCCTCGATGCCGCCGCCGAGCTCGGGTACACCCCGAATGCCGGTGCACGGGCGCTGGCTACGTCGCAGACGAAGGTCATCGCGCTGCTCGCGCGCTTCCTGCCCGACGAGTTCGCACCCGCAATGCTGCAGTACATCCTGGGCGTCACGAACCGCGCCCGAGAACTCGCCTACGACACGCTGCTGGTCTCCGAGGACAACGGCGAGGCTGCCTTGCAGCGCCTCTCGGCAACACGGATGGTCGACGGCTTCGTGCTGCTGAACGTCAGCGAGAACGACGAACGTCTCGAGGTGCTGCGTAGAGCACCGCAACCCGGCGCACTCGTCGGCTTGCCCGCTGATCCCTCCGGCGTCGATGTGTTCGACCTCGATTTCCCCGCCAGCGGACGACTCATGGTCGATCGCTTCTTCGAGGCTGGGCACCGAGAAGCGCTCGTGGTCTCCCAGTCCGAACAGGTCGCCCAGCGTGGCGGTGCGTACGTTTGGCGCTTCGCTGACGGTGCCGCCGAGCGCGCGCGAGAGGTCGGCATGGATCTGCACCGCTACCACGCGTCCTCCCTGCAACCGGGCATCGGCACGGACCTACATCGAATGCTCGACGAACACCCAGACGCCACCGCGCTGCTGGTGAACAACGAGGCAGCCGCAGCTGCACTGCCCACCGTGCTGCGGGACCGCAACCTAGTCGTCCCCGACGACCTCTCCGTCATCGGCCGATTCTCCAACGAATTCGCACGCACCTTCTCGCTGCCTTACTCCGCGGTGGACAGCGCCGCGATGGACCTCGGCCGCCAGGCTGTCGAAGCACTCGTCGGCCGGATCCAAGGCACGAATACCGAGCCAAACCACGTGGTCTCGCTGCTTCCCCCCGTGATCGACGACCGCGGAAGCGTCGCAGCGCCACCCACCCGCGACTGCACGGGCTGACCGCAACCACTCGGAACTGACAGAAGACACCAGCACAGTTCAAGGAGGAACAACATGTTCACACGACGCCAATTCGTCGCGACTGGCGCAACAGCGGTGCTCGCCACCGCTGGCCTCGCTGCCTGCTCGGACGATGACTCATCGGGCGGATCCGACAACGTCTTCACCTGGTGGGATCCCTACCCCCAGCACGAGGCTGATTCCGACTGGGAAGAGCGCGTCCAGTCCGCCGGGAAAGCCGCGGGGGTCACAATCGAGCGCACGGCGTACGACACCACCGCGCTGACCAACCAGGCGCTGCTCGCCGCACAGGAAGGCAACTCGCCGGACATCATCCTGCTCGACAACCCGGCGCTGCCGACACTCGCGGATACGGGCATGCTCAGCACCACCGAAGAGCTGGGGCTCGACGTATCCCACGTCGACGAGAACCTGCTGGCATCCGCGCAGATCGACGGCGATACTTTTGGGATCCCGATCGGGGCCAACACGCTCGCCCTCTACTACAACCTCGAGGTCCTCGACGAGGCCGGCGTCGACCCCGAGTCCATCACGGACTGGGACAGCTTGACCGAAGCCCTGGGAGCTATCTCCGAGACCGGCAACCGTGGTATCACCTTTGCGGGTATTAACACCGAAGAAGGCACCTTCCAGTTCCTCCCATGGTTCTGGGGAAATGGTGCTGAGCTCACGGACCTGTCGTCACCCGCGGCCATCGAGGCACTGGAACTCTGGACCCACTGGATTGAGGAAGGGTACGCACCCAACACCGTGATCACGAACTCCCAGAACGCCACCTGGGAGGAGTTCATCGCCGGTGGATTCGGGTTCGTGGAGAACGGCACCTGGCAGGTCAATAGTGCGGCCGAGGCCGATTTTGAGACCGGCGTGATCGAGATTCCCGCATACGACGGCGGCGTCGCTCCAGCTCCGACTGGTGGAGAGATCATTATCGCGCCGGTCCAGGAGGACACCGACCGCTACGAGACCACCCGGGCAATCATCGAAGCGATGACGACACCGGAGGGGTTTGTGGAAACGGCCAACACTTTCGCTTACTACATCCCGCCCACGGCCGAGGGCCAAGATCAGCTGCTGGAGGAGAGCCCGGAGTTGGATACCTGGGTGTCTGCTGTGCAGAACGCTAAGGGTCGCACCAGCGACAACCTTGGCGTGGATTACGCAAGGATCTCGGAGCCCTTGTGGGAAGCGGTCCAGAATGCCCTGTCCGGCGCGCAGTCACCAGCAGATGCGCTGGAGAGCGCGCAGAACGACGCGGCGGAGGCCCTTGGCGGCTGACCGGCAGCGCACACCGTGATCACCACCCTCCGGGGTGCGAACACACCGACGTTCGAAGGAGAGCCGCATGGCAACAGCGACTGCCCCGGGCCCAGAGGCTCAAACGCCCCGAACGGAAGGGGCGGGGAAGCGAAGTCGAAAAGGGCTGGAAACCACACAATGGGCCGCGCTGGCCTTCGCCGCGCCATTGCTCATCTACTTGATCGCCTTCTACGTCTACCCGCTCGCACGCAGTATCGACCTCAGCGTGCACGACTACAACGTGCGCGCCTTTGTCCAGGGAGATGCCGACTTCGTCGGTCTATCCAACTACTTCGACGTGATCGGGGCCGGCCTGTTCGGGAAGGCACTGCTCAACACGGCTGTGTTCGTGATGGGGTCGCTGATCTTCCAGTACACCATCGGCCTCGCCCTCGCCGTCTTCTTCCGCGGGACCTTCCGGCTCAGCGCCACCCTGCGGGCACTGTTCCTCATCCCATGGCTGCTGCCCCTGATCGTCTCCGGCTCGGTCTGGGCCTGGATGATGAACAGCGAAGCCGGCGTGGTTAACTTCTTCCTGAGCTTCATCGGCATCGATCCCGTCAACTGGCTCACCTCACCGAGCACGGCGATGCTCGCCGTCGTGATCGCGAACATCTGGCTCGGGATTCCATTCAACCTGGTGATCCTCTACTCGGGACTGCAGAACATTCCCGAGGACCTCTACGAGGCGGCCTCTCTCGACGGGGCAGGGGCCTGGATGAAGTTCCGCACCATCACCTTCCCATTGCTACGGCCGGTCACCGCGATCACGTTGCTGCTAGGGATGGTCTACACCTTGAAGGTCGTCGACATTATCTGGGTGATGACCACCGGTGGTCCCGCCAACGCTACAACCACCCTGGCGATCTGGTCCTACCGTGAAGCGTTCGGGACCGGACAACCCGATATGTCGCCTGCGGCCGCTGTGGGCAACATGCTGATCATCATCGCCCTTCTCTGCGGCCTGCTCTACGCCTATGTCCAACGCCGACAGGGAGAGGAATCATGAGATCCACACACCCATGGTGGAAAACCGTGCTCGGTATCGTCCTGACGGCAGTGATGCTCTTCCCCGTCTACTGGATGCTGAATGTATCCCTGACCGAGACCAGCAACCTTCGCGCAAGCCCACCTCATCTGCTGCCTCTCGAACCGACGTTGGAGGGGTACACGGCGGCTATCTCCCAACAGTTGCCGAACTTGGCGACCAGCCTCCTGGTGGGACTCGGATGCGTGGTACTCACCCTCGTGGTCGCTGCGCCCGCCTCCTTCGCCATGGCGCAGCTTCACCTGCGAGGTAGAGGAGCGCTTAATTTCATCCTGCTCGTCGCGCAAATGTTGCCAGCCGTAGTGATGGCCATGGGTTTCTACGCGATCTACGTACGGATGGGGCTGCTGGACACGATCTGGGGCCTGATCCTCGCCGACTCCACGATCGCCGTGCCCTTCGGTGTGCTCCTGCTCAGCGCCTTCATGGCCGGGCTCCCGAGCGAGCTCATGCAAGCCGCGCGCATCGACGGCGCTGGCACCTGGCGAACCTTCACCTCGATCGTGCTTCCACTGAGCCGGAACTCGGTCATCACCGTGTCGCTCTTCGCCTTCCTCTGGGCTTGGTCGGACTTCATCTTCGCCTCGACCCTGGCTAGGAACTCGGAGTTCATCCCGATCACCCTTGGGATCTACAACTACATCGGGAACAACACCACCCAGTGGAACGCCATCATGGCCACCGCCGTGATCTCGTCCGTCCCAGCGGCGTTCCTGCTCATCTTCGCCCAGCGATACGTGGCAGCCGGCGTGACCGCCGGTGCCGTAAAGGACTGATTGCATGTTGACCAGTAACCGCCTGTCTCCCGACCGGCCCCACGTCGGTGACGGCACCGCTTCTCCTGTGGCTCCGACACACTCGCAGCGACGAGGTATCTCGCTCGACCGCGTCACTTTGGACCCCTACGGATTCTGGGGACGAAAGCAGAGCATCAACGCCGAGGCAACTCTGGAGCATTGCGCCTCCTGGATGGAGCAACTGGGCTGGTTGGAGAACTTCGACCGCGTAGCCCGTGGCGAGGTCACCACGGAGCGCCCAGGGTGGCAGTTCTCAGACTCCGAGGTCTACAAACTTCTCGAAGCGATGGCCTGGCAGCTGAGCAAGTCTGAGGACCTTGCTCTCGCGGCCGAGTTTGACTTGCTGGTCGACCGGATCGCCGCCGCGCAGAATGAGGATGGATATCTTGGAACCGCCTTCGGCCACCCGGGCCTGCCAGGTCGATATACAGACCTGTCGATGGGACACGAGCTGTACAACATCGGACACCTCATTCAAGCCGCGGTCGCCCGGATTCGCACCGTCGGCACCGAAGATCGCCTGGTCGACGTAGCCCGACGGGCGGCCGACCACGTGTGCGACGCATTTGGTCCAGAAGGATCCGGAATGTGCGGGCACCCCGAGATCGAAGTCGCACTCGTGGAGTTCGGACGGGCGCTGGAAGATGACCGTTACATCCAGCAGGCACGGCGATTCGTCGAACGACGTGGACAACGGACGCTACCGGTGCCCGCTCTCAAGGGCCCCGAATACTTCCAGGACGATGAGCCGGTGCGCTCGGCGAAGGCGTTGCGCGGACACGCCGTCCGTGCGTTGTACCTCTCCGCAGGCGCGGTCGACGTCGCTGTCGAGACCGACGACCAACAGTTGCTGCATGCGCTGGAGAGGCAGTGGGAACACACCGTCGCGCGCCGTACGTACATCACCGGTGGCATGGGGTCCCGCCACCAAGACGAGGGCTTCGGAGAAGATTGGGAACTGCCCCCCGACCGTGCTTACTGCGAGACCTGCGCTGGAATCGCAGCGATCATGTTCTCCTGGCGCCTCTACCTGGCCACCGGCGACATCCGTTACCCGGACCTGATCGAACGCATCCTGTACAACGTCCTGGCTGCATCTCCATCGGGTGACGGGCGCTCCTTCTTCTACTCCAATCCGCTGCATCAGCGCGTCCCCGGAACCGTACCGTCGGATGCGGTGAACATGCGGGCCGAGGGCAGCATGCGAGCTCCTTGGTTCGACGTCTCCTGCTGCCCTACCAACATCGCTCGCACGCTTGCGTCCGTGGGCGCCTACTTTGCCACTGCGGACCCGGACGGACTCACGGTGCTGCAGTACGCCTCCGGGATCTTCGGGTCCGACGCGCTCACCGTCGACGTCCAGACCGGATACCCGGACGATGACTCGGTGGGTCTGGTGATTCGCGCAGCCTTGGAGGCTCCGGCCACGTTGCGGCTGCGTATCCCGTCGTGGGCGCACGGAGCATCGATGGTGATCAACGGCGGTGCTACTCGCTCGGTGGAACCAGGCTGGGCGGAGGAAACCCGCCAGTGGAAGGTGGACGACCGCATCGAACTGGTGCTGCCGCGGACCCCGCGCTTCAGCTGGCCGCATCCGCGGATTGACTCCGTCCGCGGGTGCGTCGCGGTTGAGCGCGGACCACTCGTACTCGCTCTGGAGTCAATCGATCTCCCCGCGAGTTGGAACATTGACGACGTGCGTCTTGACCTCGGCCGGGAGCCGATCCCCGACGAATCGGGGGCTGTGATTCACGCAGCTCTCGTTGACGTCGGCGCTGGTGATGAGCCCTATACCTGGAATCCACACCGGAACCAGGCAGTCGATCGGATGCAGCTGCGGCTGATCCCGTACCACCGGTGGGCCGAGCGTGGCCCGTCGACCATGCGGGTGTTCCTCCCCACCACCCAATGATGTTGGGGACGTGCCGGCCAAGATGAGCGCCCTTCTGACCATTCGAGCACGAACCGTAGAACCGACCTGACACGAGACAGAGAGGTCCTCGCAATGCACAGGAAAGATGGACACCGAGCGCCCGGGATTGCCTCGGCAGGCTTGACCGCCATGGCTCTGGTCGTCTCGGCTGCAGCGGTGCTGCCCGGCGTAGCCCATGCTGCTCCTCCGCCCCCAGCACTTGAATACACCATGGAAGGGGTCGACGGCGCCACGGTCCCCGACACCTCCGGGAACGGCCATGATGGGACCCTGGTCGGTGAAACGTCCGTGACGGACGGCGTCGACGGCGAGGCCCTCCAGCTAGACGGCGGACACGTCGAGATCCCCTCCGGTGCCCTTCCTGACAGCTCGGATGTCACCGTACAGACCGACCTTCGTTGGGATGGCGGTGAAGATCCGTGGCAGTGGATCTTCGCACTGGGTACGGACACCGACGAATACTTATTTGCCACCCCCGCCGATGATGATGGACAGCTGCGTGCTGCCGTCACCAACAGTGGTGATACCGCGGAAGCACAGGTCACGGGTCACCATGCTCTACCTGTCGAGCGCTGGCTGACCGTGACGGCGGTGCTGGATAGCTCGGAGGAGAAACTGACTATCTTCGTCAACGGCCTCGCCGTGAACTCTGTGGAGACCGAGGTGTCCGCCCAAGACCTGGTGGACGAGTCCTCGAGCACGCTCGGGACAATCGGGAAGTCCTTCTATGAGGATCCATCTTTCAAGGGTGCGATCGACGGGTTCCGGATCTACTCCGATGCGCTGGACGCTGATCAGGTCGCCGAACTTCACCAGGGCGAGATTCCCACCCTCGAGGATCTGGACACCGATTCCCTCGAGGTGTCGACCACCATCGGTACGCAGCCAGAGCTCCCTTCCACGGTTCCCGGGGTCTACTCCGACGGTGTCGTTCGCGACGTTCCGGTGACCTGGGACGATATCGCAGACGAAGATCTCGAAGAACCGGGCATCTTAACTCTGGCGGGTACGGCCGGCGATCGCGAGATAGGCGTCGACGTGGAGGTCACACGCGGCGAGCTTCAGGTCGACCTCGCCAATACCACCGGTGATGTCGAGGGAGGTGCCTCGGGTCTGCTGTACGGCCTGTACGGCGAGGACATGCCGACCTCCAACCTCGTCGAGGGTATGAACGTGAGTTCCGTGGCGACGAAAGCACAAGATGGTGCACAGCATCCGGGGTCAGACGCACTCGAGGTCCTCCCGACCCTCTCAGACGCCGATGGTGACGTCTACCTTCGCATCGCGGACTACTACCGCGGATTTCCCTACGAATGGCCGGGCGATACTCCGGAGGAGAGACTGGAGGACTACCGGCGTGTGCTGGACGAGCAGCTCGACCTGATCGACGAAATCCCCGAGGACCAGAAGGAAAATCTTGTAATCGAGCCGTTCAACGAGCCCGAAGGCAATATGTTCGGCGACGGTGAATGGAGCCTGAACGGCACCTCGTGGCTCGACGATCCGCAAGCGTTCTTCAACGCCTGGGACGACACATACCACCGGATCAAGGAACGCCATCCCGACATCCGCGTTGCGGGTCCGGGAATGAGCATTCTGTTCGACCAGACCCAAGAATTCCTCGCCCATACGGTAGAGGCCGGGACCGTCCCGGAGATCATGACCTGGCACGAACTGACGCACCCGCAGGCCATCCGCGACTCCGTGGAAAGGTACCGTGGTTGGGAGGCGACCGCATTCGATGGCTCCAGCTACGAGGGCACTGAGCTACCCATCAATATCAACGAGTACGCGTACAACTATCACACCTCGGTTCCCGGGCAGATGATCCAGTGGATCTCGGCCATCGAGGACACCAAGGTCGAAGCGATGATCGCTTTCTGGAACATCAACGGCAACCTTTCAGACTCCGCTGTCCAGACTAATCGTGGCAACGGCCAGTGGTGGCTCTACAACGCGTACGCGCACATGTCCGGCCAGACGGTCGAAGTGGCGCCCCCGAACCCGGGGGAGAACTACACGTTGCAGGGCGTGGCCTCGCTCGACAAGTCCACGAGCACCGCGCGGGTACTGATGGGCGGCGCCGATGGCCGCGCTCCCGTGGATCTGACCGGGATCTCTCCCGAGACATTCGGTGATTCGGTCCGCGTGCAGGTGCGTGAGATTCCCTGGACCGGGCAGCTGGGCGACTCCACGCCCCCGCAAACCCTTGCTGATGACGTCTACGAGGTCGGTGACGACGGAACGGTCACGTTGGACTTCGGGTCCGGTGATCTGCCGGAGATCATCGAATCTTCCGCCTATGAACTCGTCGTCACCCCTGGCGCGGGAGCAGAGCCGCGAGAGGTCGACGTTCCCTGGAGCGCATCGTACGAGGCGGAAGACGCCACGTACGAAGGTTCGGGCTACAGTCTGAATGGTCCCGAGGGTTCCCCCGACAACGTGCAGGACTTCTACACCTCCGGTGGCTACAACGTCGGCGGTCTGCGTACAGGCTCCGATGGCTCGCTGACCTTCGATGTCGATGTTCCCGAGGATGGAACCTACGACCTATCCGTCTTCGCCAACAGCCTCAATACCGACGAGGCGGTCGAGGACGAGGGCCCCACCAATGTGTTCCTCACCGTAAACGGCGGGGAGGAGCAGGAGATGAACCTGCCGCTGGGATACAAGTGGGTGGTTTGGGATCATTCCGAGACCACTGTCGATCTCACAGCCGGCAGCAACGAGATCACGCTCGCCGCAATGAGCCAGGACGGCAGCAGGGTGACGCAGGGGGACGCGATCATCGACCGGATCACCCTGGGTGAAGCGTCTCCTGAAGGAAGTGTGAAGGTCTACGAGGCCGAGAACTCCGCTCATGACGGAAAGCTTGATCCCGCCGGGACCGGGCAGGTATCACTCGGGGAGGGAGATACTGCGACGTTCTGGGTGTATGGAGAACAGGACGGTGAGGCCACGTTGCGTGCACATGCATCCGGCAGGGGTTCGGTGGCCGTCAACGGTACGGATGTGTTGGAACTTGGCGACGCTACCGACACCGCCGTGCACCTCGAAGGCGGGATAAACAAGGTCACGGTGACGGGTGAAGCCACTGTCGACGCCATCGAGATCGGCGCCGGCGAGGACACTCTGCATCGGACGAATCTGCAAGCCGAGGATGCGGAACTGAGTGGTGACGCCGAGGTCGTGGAGCTCTCCGGAGCCGAGAACGGCACGGCCGTCGACAGCATCGGCGGAGCACCAGGTAACGACAACGCGGCAACCTTCACAGTCGATGCAGACTCTGCGGGACGGCACGCTGTGGTAGTCCGGTTCTCCAACCCGGAGCAAGCCCCGGCCAGCCACTACAACCCGAATCCGATGGCCCGGATTGCCCATGTGAGCGTGAACGGGGGAGACCCCGACAAGATCCTGTTCGTCCCCACGTTCCACCGCAACAACTTTTGGGAGCGGACGATCTACGTCGACCTCGAGTTAGGAGAGAACACGATCCGCTTCGGCTCCGAGGAGATCACCAACTTCGACGGAGACGGACATATCAGTGACATCTGGCCCGACTACCCGTGGCTGCGTTCGGATCAGGGGCCGATCCTGGATCGAATCTCGGTACAGGAAGCGCACGGGCCGCTTGGAGCGGACGGAGAGAACGGGGAGGGGCCCGGAGAAGGCCCCGGCGACGGGGACGAGCCTGATGATGAGGGCGAAGATGACACTAACGGGGAGAACGATGAGACGTCAGGTGATAGCGAGGAGTCTCCCGGCGGTGGCGAAGAAGGCGGCGACCAGGGTCACGGTCCCGCGGACGACAACGGCAGTGCGGATGGTCCGGGGGCGGACGACGGATCGGATACCGTAGCCGGCCCCGGTGCGACGGGCTCCGGTTCAGATTCCGGTGAAGAGCCTGCGCAGGAATCCGGTTCAAATTCTGATTCCTCTCTGGCCCGGACAGGTGTCGAGGTGATCGGCCTGCTCGCCGTGGGCGGCGCACTGATCACGGCCGGCGTGTTGCTGAAACGTCGGTTCGGAAGCGGAGGCTGAGAGCAGATCTGGCATGCCCCGGCGACGACTCCCACACGCTAGGTGGGAGTCGTCGCCTTCGGGAGCGGCGAGACCGTATGGGTGGATCTTCCTCCACAAGCATTCAGCAAGCGGGAGCGCACCCGGCTTCAGCAGGACCGGAGCAAGTAGGTGACTTCGCTGGCAGGGGGTGTCCCTATATTCCGAGTCAAGCCGCGAGAGCGGCCGGCTCGGGGGTAGGGGCGGTGGTCGATGGCTGGTAGGAGGTGCCGTCGCGGAGCATCGCGAAGATGACGTTGCAGCGGCGGCGAGGCCCTTCCATCATCAACGTCACCTATCCGTGCGGCAGTCCCGTTCAACAGGAGCAGCTCGCCCTGTTTCAGCCGACGAAGAGAGCTACCCGCTCCGTCGCCGGCGGGCAGGAGCTCCACAGGGATGAGTCCGGATCCGCCGCCGTCATCGTCGACGATCGGTGCTGA
>Ga0209487_1003570_pt1 | contig 12181 bp, 13 predicted proteins | sample Poulit2012_FD_187524 | JGI IMG/M metagenome (GOLD analysis project Ga0209487, IMG submission 187524) | Agricultural soil microbial communities from Georgia to study Nitrogen management - Poultry litter 2012 (SPAdes) (version 2) | ecosystem: Environmental > Terrestrial > Soil > Agricultural land... | reverse complement strand
TGAGCACGGCCCGTGAACGACGTCGGTGAGAGGAGATCTGTGCCCCCACCTCGTCGAACACCACTGTCCAGTACGTGCGCCCAGCCGCACCACTGTCCGCGGCCGGTTCGGATGCGGGTGCTGAACCGTGTGCCGTTCTTCGCGGATCTTTCCCAGGAGGAGCTGGACCGTGTTGACAAGCGCATGGTGGCGCTGTCCTGGGCCGAGGGCGATCCGCTGTTCACCGAGGGTGAGTCCGCTGACCACCTGTACGTGCTGGCCACCGGACGAGCCAAGCTCGTGCAACACACCTCGGACGGGCACGAGATCGTCGTCGACCTGCTCGCCCCCGGCGACCTGTTCGGGGGGCTGCCGAGCCTGGGCCAGCCGGCCTATGCCGAGAGCGCATGGGCGTTGACCACGACGTGCGCGCTGCGGATCGACCCCGACTCGTTCCGGGAGATACTCTCCGAGAACCCACAGGTGGCACTGCGCGTGCTCGACGACGTCGCCGGCCAACTCGCACGAGCACGCTCCGACGTCGGCCGAGCGTCCACGACCACCGTGGCACAACGGGTAGCGGCCACCCTGTTGCGGTTGGCGGAGAAGTTCGGTCAGGAGCGCAGCGGTGGCCGTGGCGACTTGATCCAACTGCCGCTGACCCGCACCGATTTGGCCGGCATGACGGGTTCGACGACGGAATCGGTCTCGCGGGTGATGAGTCGGCTGCGTAAGGAGGGCGTCATCGATTCCGGCCGCCGGTGGACCGCGATACTCGACCGCGAGCGGCTGACGGTGGCCGCCGACGAACCCGACGTGTGAGAGCGCAGCCCACGTTAACGTGGGGAACTGCTACTGCAGCATGCTTGCACGCCTGGTTCAGCGGGGTATGCCACGTTAACCATGCGCGCCGGACGCGACGCGCACCGCCTGGCCAACCCAGCAAGACGAACCTGCGGCAAATTGATGCACGTCATGGTTGGCACACGCCTTTCTTCGTAACCTCAGAAGTGTCATCCCACCATGGGGTGACCACGACGAGAAATGCGAACGAAGGAATGTCCATCATGAGCACCACCACTGGTAACTCGACCCACACCACTCTTCGCGCCGAGGGCTTTTCCTGCCCCTCGTGCGTCAAGAAGATCGAAAAGCGGGTCGGGAGGCTGAACGGCGTGAGCGACGTCCAGGTCCACTTCGCCTCAGCCCGCATCGAGGTCGACCACGACGCGGCTGTGGCCAGCGTCGACGACGTCGTCGCCGCTGTCGCCAAGGCCGGCTACACCGCCCGTCCCTCCGCCTTCTGACCCCACCCAAAGCGCCGGACACACCAAACCGGTACGAACCAGAAAGGATAACCAGAAATGAACAGGCTGCAGCGCTGGTGGAACGGAAAATGGGCCGTTCCCGTCGTGTCCGGCGCGTTGATCATCGCCTCTTTCATAGCCTCCGGACTTTTCGACGCAGCGCAGGTCGGAGACATCGCCATGCTGGCGGCGGCCATCGTGGCCGGCACGCCGATCGTCATCAAGGCCGTCCGCGCCTTGATGACCAAGGTGATCGGCATCGACCTGCTGGTCAGCGTCGCCGCGATCGGCGCGGTCATCATCGACAACTACTGGGAGGCCGCTGCGGTCACGTTCTTGTTCGCGATCGGCCACGCGCTGGAGGCCGCCACGCTGAACAAGACCCGCTCGGCGCTGGCGGAACTCGTGGCCGTCGCCCCCGACGTCGCCGTCGTCGTGCGCGACGGCGAACAGGTCGAGGTGCCCGCCGCTAGCGTCGTCCAAGGCGAGATCGTGCTGGTCAAGAACGGCGCGAAGGTCCCCGTCGACGGTCAGGTGGTCGCCGGCAACGGCGCACTGGACGAGGCCTCCATCACCGGTGAGTCGATCCCGGTCGAGAAGTCCAAGGGTGACAACGTCTTCGCCGGCACCATCTCCAAGGGCGGTTTCCTGCAGGTGCTGGCCACCGGAATCGGGGCGGACACCACGCTGGCGCGCATCATCAACCGGGTCGAGCAAGCCCAGGACGCCAAAGCACGCACCCAACAGTTCATGGACCGCTTCTCCGCCTGGTACACCCCGGCCATCATGGGGCTTGCGCTAGTGGTCGGCCTGCTCACCGGAAATGTCGTGCTCGGGCTGACTCTGTTGGTCATCGGCTGCCCCGGCGCCCTGGTGATCTCCATCCCGGTCTCCATCGTGGCCGGTATCGGACGCGCCGCCAAGGACGGCATCCTGATCAAGGGTGGCGAGTACCTGGAGAGCTCCGCGAAGATCTCGGCCGTCGCCGTGGACAAGACCGGCACATTGACCCGCGGCCGCCCGCAGCTGACCGACGTCGTCGCCCTGGACCCGAGCACCGACCGTGCCGCCGTCCTGAGCTGGGCCGCCCGCGCGGAGGCGGGATCCGAGCACCCGCTGGCACGTCCCATCCTGGACGCGGCGGCCGACGAAGGGCTAGCCACCACCGGTCTTCCCGAGGCCACCGAACCCGTGCCCGGCAAGGGCATCACTGCCACCACGGACGGACGCCGGGTGCTGATCGGTAACGCAGCCCTACTCGACCAGTACGGCGTCGTCGACACCGTCGGCGCCGGACAGACCGCCCAAGAGCTCGCTGCCGCAGGACGTACCCCGATGATCGTGGCCCTGGACGACGCCGTGCTCGGCGTGGTCGCCGTGGCCGACGAAGTGCGAGCCGATGCCGCGCAGATGGTCTCCGAGTTGCACGAGGCCGGTGTCGAGAACGTCGTCATGCTCACCGGAGACGCCCCATTGGTCGCCGACGCCGTCGGCAAGGCGACCGGGATCGACGAGATCCACGCCGGGCTGCTGCCCGAGGACAAGCTCGACGCGGTCGCCGATCTACAGCGTCGCGGACACACCGTGGCCATGGTCGGTGACGGGGTGAACGACGCCCCAGCTCTGGCCACGGCCAACATCGGAGTCGCGATGGGAGCCGCCGGCTCGGCCGTGGCGGTGGAGACTGCGGACATCGCCCTGATGGGCGACAACCTGCTCAAGCTGCCCGAAGCCGTGTCGCTGGCCAAGCGCACCGTCGGAACGATGCGGCAGAACATCGTCATCGCCATGGCCACCGTCGCCGCGCTGCTGGGCGGAGTGCTGTTCGGCGGAGTCACAATGGCCATCGGGATGTTGGTGCACGAGGCCTCGGTCTTGGTCGTCATCGCGAACGCGATGCGCCTGCTGCGCCGCCGCAAGGGCACCGGCGCCACTACCGCGGGGCCGACCACGAAGTCCCGACCGGCACGTACCACAACGAGAACCGCCTGAGGCTCCGGCCCATAGGCACACATATCAACACAAGAAGGAGAGAACGATGTCGCAGTCCGATTCCACATTCCCCGGCAACATTGCCCACTTCCTGATCGCCGACGAGGCCCAGGAGTCCACGGACTACCGGCGAGTGCTCTGGACCGGTGGACACACGCAGATCGTGACCATGACCCTGCAGCCCGGCGAAGAGATCGGCGAGGAGGTCCACGAACACGGTGACCAGATCCTCACCTTCGTCGCCGGTGCCGGTGAGGCGGTCCTCGAAGGCCACACCCACCCCGTCGAGGCCGGTGACCAGTGCGCCGTCCCGGCCGGTGCCCTGCACAACTTCCGCAACACCGGTCAGGAGCCGCTGAGGTTGTGGACCGTGTACTCGCCTCCGGAGCACGCCGAGGGAACCGTCCACGTCACGAAGGCCGAGGCCGACGCTGCCGAGGAATCCGGCGAGGACCACCCACCAGCCTGACCGAGGGCACAACCCACCGAACGGCCACGACGCAACAGGAGAAGCCAATGTCGAAGGTCTACGTGTTCACCCGCTATGGCGGCCCGGACACCCAGCAGCTCATCGAACGCCCTGTGCCCGAACCCAGACCAGGCGAGCTACTCATTGCCGTCCGTGCCGCCGGGGTGAACCCAGCCGACTGGAAGATCCGCGCCGGCTACCTCGGCAGCACGCAGCCCCCACCAGTCCCCATGGGGCTCGAGGTCTCCGGTGTGGTGACCGCCCTGGGAGAGGGCGTCACAGGTTTCAGCGTCGGCGACGAGGTGCTCGGTTCCGTTGCACGTGACTATGGTGGCTTCGCAGAGCACACGCTCGTCGCAGCCGAGGCCGCCGTGGCCAAGCCCGAGGAGATCTCCTTCGCCGACGCCGCCACCATCCCCGTGGCAGGGGCCACCGCCTACGACATCACCCACCAGATCGAGCTCGACGCGGGCCAGACGATGCTGATCGTCGGCATCGGCGGAGGCGTTGGGCTGATGGCCGCGCAGATCGGCTCGGTTCACGAGTTCCACGTGCTGGGAACCGGCAGCGCAGCCAAACAGGACATCGTGGACTCGACCGGCGCCACCCTGGTTCCCTATGGGCCAGACCTTGCAGCCCGGATCGAGAAGGTCGGCGTCGACGGCGTCGACCTGATCGTCGACCTCGTCGGCGGCGATGCCCTGCGCGAGGTTGCCCATCTCGCGAAGGACCCGTCACGCATCATCTCCGCGGCAGATCGCACCACCGTCACCGACCTGGGCGGGTCGCCACTGAACCGCACCACGGACGCCTTGTCCAAGGTCACCGAGGTCATCGAGTATGGCCTGGTTGATCCACACGTGAGCGCGCTTTACCCCCTGGACCGGGCCGGCGAGGGCGTGGCTGAGGTCGAAGGCGGCCACGCCACGGGCAAGATCGTCATCGAGATCATTGGATCCCGTACGTCGGGCTTCTGACACCGTCCATTCGAACGACCTCGACGTGATCAACGCTACCTTCCAGACGCCCGACGTGACCGTCTTCTGCCGGTTCGACGAGCTCGGTCTGGAGATCACTGGACAGCGAGTGGAGTGTGATCGGACCGTGCTGGAGTGTCGTGCCGCCGATCTCGACGATTGGTGCGCCAACTGGCAACACACCCGACTCGGCGACAAGCACGTCACCGTGATCATCGACCTCACCCCGGTCCGCGACGGACCGGCCCCTCCTGGCTGCTGGACATGGTTGAAGTCCGCCCCAAACACGCGTTCAAGCAATGGCTAGCCGCCCGGCCCACGGGCATGGCGAGAGAATCGAGGTCGTCGGGATGGACGGGTTCACCCGGCACCTCCAACCGCCCCGCCGAACCGATCAACGGCCGCCTCGTACACCTCCGCGGTGCTCAGCGCCGACAGCCAGCTGCGCAGTGACGTCGGCGTGGGTGCCCCTCGGGTCCCGGTGCCGGGCCGTGACCTCGAGTCCGGCGTCGGCGAGCGCTCGGACCATGCGCTGCATCGGCCAGCGGTATGCAGTCGTCGCGGGGTGGCTGAATGCCTCGAGGCGGGAACCGGAGAAGAACGAGATGAGGATGGTTCCTCGGTCCTCGAGGACCCCGCGGAGGGTGGCCAGTGCGTGCGCGAGGCCGTCGGGATCGAGGTGGATCAGGGAGTACCAGGCCAGAATCCCGGCCCAGCGTTCTTCGGAGCCGACGAGGTCAGCGATCCGAGCGTGCCGGAACACAACCGTGGGGTGGCTTGTGCGGGCAATCTCGACCAACTGCTCGACCGGTTCGAGGCCTTCGATGGTGTGCCCCAAACTGGCCAGATGGCCGCTCCAACGCCCGGTACCCGCCCCAACATCGAGAATTCGGCCGGAGATAGTGTCGGCCCACGGCTCGATCACGGCGCGGTCGGGGTCATCGGCGGACACCACCGTGCCTAGCAAGGCTGCCAGTCCCTCTGCCTTGGAGCCGTATGCATCTGTGACCTGATCCGTCGCCATGTGCCAACCGTAGACCGCAGTCGATCCTGGGGCAGCCGGAGTGTGCCCAGGGGATTCTTTCGGTAGACGTTCTCCTCTACCGAGAGTGGGGAGCGACTGCAGTCTGAACAGTCCCTCCCCACTCGAACGACCCTGAACCGCTCACATCAGCATCATCAGGATGAGGAACAGCAGGAAGCCGGCGGCTGCCATCGCGATGGTGCCTGTGCTCTCCTTGATCTCGTAAGCTTCGACCAGCAATTCCGCGACCGCGGTGAACAACAGGGCTGCGGCGCCGAAGGCGAGGCCTGCGACGAGCAGCGGCGCGGAGACCCCGGCGAAGACGAGGGCGCCGAGAACAGCGCCGATAGGCATCATGACCGCCACGAATGCGCCGACACCGACCGCCGTGCCTACGGAGCCCCCGCCCGCACGTGTGGACCCGGCCGTGGAGGCGGCGACGAACAGCAACTCGATCGACAGTGCGATCGCAATCAGCAGGGCTGCTGCCCCGCCGGCGGACAAGGCGACGCCGATGATGGCACCGTCGATCAGGACGACGACCGCCAGGGCGACGACCAGGCGCAGGTTCACACCCGCGGCCACCGCGGTCTTCGCATCAACGTGACCGTGCTCGTCACCGTGGGAATGGCCATGACCGACCCGGTTGAGCAGTGCGCGCAGCGCCAGCATGAACGCGGTACCCAGCACGAAGCCGATGATCAGTGGCCAGTTCGCACCCAGGTGGAGCGCCTCCGGGAGCAGATCGAGTGTTGCCGCGGCGATGATCAGGCCGGCGGCGAAGTGCTGTACATAACTCGTAAGTGTGGACGTCTGTCCACGCGTCGCCACGGCCGCGATCACGGCTCCCAGAACACCTGCGACCAGGCCGATGGATCCCAGTCCGAGCGCTTGTGCGAAGACTTCCATTTTTGTTTTTCCTTCCGTACTGTTTCACACGCCCAGCAGACCGGTCATCCCGGTCATGACACTTTTGAACGTATGTCGAAACGCGTAACCAGAACATGATCCGGATCAAAAGTCAGCAGAAGAATGGCTATCTGAATGCTCGCGCACGAGGCCTGCTGGTGGTCATCGCCAACGCGATGCGTGTGCGGGTGGTTCCTGTACCCGTCGTATCGCGCTGCTGTAGGAAGAACAGTTGAGCTGCCGCGTGCAACATCACCCACCCAGATCGAGCTCGACGCACCGCATCCTCTCCGCGGCAGATCGCACGACCGTCACCGAGGTGGGCGGGTCGTCATCGAGATCACCTGAATGCACAAACTAGGCTGCGCGGCGGGCATCTACATGGCGGCGGCGTCGGCATTGACGATCGTCGCGGTGCTGTTCTCGCGGAGACCCGTGGGAAGTCGCTGGAACACGACCGTTCGCTCACCCGCGAGCGGCAACCGAGCCCCGGCGCTGGATGAGGTCCGGTAGGTCACCGACTCGACCGAGGTGCGTGAGCTTGTCCGGATTGATCTGGTTGGTGATTGCCCGAACGTGCCCGTCCTCGGCGAACTCTACGGCGACCACACCGAGCAGTGCGCCGTCCTCGCCGCGCACCTCGGCACCGGGTTGGCCGTTGACGATCACCTGCTCGATCGTCGCGTCGATCTGGTTGGCCAGGCGGCCAAGCCCAAGTACGAACCGCGCGATCGGTGTGGGCCCATGCATCGGGGCGCGGATGGCCGGTGCCTTACCACCGCCATCGGCGTAGAACACAACATCGTCGGCGAGCAACTGTTCCAGGGTCGCCAGGTCCCCGCCCCGTAACGCGGCGAAGAATGCCTCTGCCAGTTCGGAGCGCCGCCGCGGCCGGGGCTGCCGCTCGGACTGGGGACGTGCGTCCGCGACGCTGCGGCGGGCACGGGTGAGGATCTGCCGGCAGTTCTGCTCACTCTTGTCCAGGATCGCCGCAATCTGGGTGTACTCGTACCCGAAGACCTCACGCAGGAGAAACACCGCGCGTTCGGTCGGTGAGAGCCGTTCCAGCACCACGAGAAATGCCGTCGACACGGTCTCGTCCATCTCGATCCGCCGTGCCGGATCGGCGTCGTCGTCGATCAACGGCTCGGGCAGCCAACTGCCGACGTACTGCTCCCTGCGGTGCCGCGCCGAGCGCAACGCGTCGATGGCCAACCGGGTGGTCACGGTCGTGGCGAACGCGTCGGGTGAGTCGATCTCGACACCGTCGCGCACACGCCGGTGCATCCTCACGAACGCATCCTGAACGACGTCCTCGGCTTCCGCGACGCTGCCGAGCATGCGGTAGGCGATGGAGAACATCAGTGGGCGCAACTCGTCGTACGCGGCCACCAGGTCGCTCATACCAGACAGAGTGTCACAACGGTGCCTGCTGCCTCGTCGGGCGGGATGACGAAGGGAGAACAACATGCGAGTCCTACTTGCCGGAGCAACCGGCGTACTCGGGCGCCGGCTGGTGCCCATGCTGGTCAACGCCGGTTTCGAGGTCACCGGCACGACGCGATCAGCCGCCAGGATGGCCGAACTCGAAGCCGCCGGCGCCAGCGGAGTCCAGATGGACGGTCTGGACGAGACGTCGGTCGAGCGTGCCATGGCCGAAGCAGAACCTGAGGTGGTCATTCACCAGCTCACCTCCCTTGCTGCGATGAGCGCCAACACGAAGAAGTTCGACCAGGAGTTCGCGGCGACCAACCGGTTGCGCACGACGGGTACCGACAATCTGCTGGCGGCTGCCCGCGCTGTTGGCGCCACGAGGTTCATCGCACAGAGCTACACCGGCTGGCCCAGCGAACGACGCGGGGGCTGGGTCAAGGACGAGACCGGCCCGCTCGATGCGAGCCCGGCCACCGAGTCGGCCTCCTCGCACGCGGCGATCCGGCACGTGGACGAGGTGGTATCCCGTGCCGGGGGCATCGACGGGATCGTGCTCCGATATGGCGGCTTCTACGGCCCGGGCACCGGGATGGGGGCCGGGGGCGAGATGCTGACCATGGTGGCCGAACGCAAGATGCCGATCGTCGGCGGCGGTACCGGCGTGTGGTCGTTCTGCCACATTGACGACGCTGCCGCGGCTACCGTCGTCGCTGTCGTACGCGGGGCACCGGGCATCTACAACATCGTCGACGACGACCCCGCACCGGTGTCCGAGTGGCTGCCGCACCTGGCGGCATCGATCGGCGCGAAGGCACCGAGGCGGTTACCGGCCTGGTTGGCCCGTCCGATGCTCGGCGAACACGGGATCTCACTGATGACGCAGATCCGTGGATCGTCGAATGCCAAAGCCAAGACCGAGCTCGAGTGGCACCCGCGGTACCCGAGTTGGCGAGAGGGGTTCCGTGCCGGGCTGGGTGAGCCCGCCCTCCCGTAGTCCGTGCTCACCGTCAATCTCCGAGGCGGCGGGACAGCATACGCGTGAGCACTAGCAATGCGGCGAGGACGTAGATGATCGCCACGCCGGTCCATGCATACCCATACTCACCGGTTCCATCGACGACCGCGCCGAAGACGACCGGTCCAGCGGCGAAGCCGAGGTACATGCCCGAGGCCACCACCCCGCTGGCTCGCCCAACGGCGGGTAACGGGACCGACTGGGTAGCGCCGACCATGAGGACGACGTTGGCCGCCACGCCGGTCGCCCCCAGCAACGCCGCGCCCACCCAGATCAGGCGGATATCCAGCGGCTGAGCGAGTTCGATCAGCAGCACGCCGAGCGTTGCCGCACCGGCGATGATCAACAGCGACGGGGCCGGTCCGAAGCGATGCGAGAGCCGTCCCCAGCCGATGCGAGCCGCCAGGCCAACGCCGCCGACGACCGTCAGCACGAGCCCCGCACGCGCCGTCGGCATTCCGAGCGCCTCGTGGCCGTACAGGGGGAGATAGAGGTTGGCCGCTTGAACTGCGGCGCCGCTGAGGAACGCATATGCGGCCAGCCACCAGACCCCAAGAGGTAGCCGTGAGCGGCGTTCGGCCCTGCTGGATCGGACGACGGGCGTTCCCTGTTCGCTGCCCTGTCCGCCGCGCTGTTCGCCGCGCTGTGACGGTTCGCGCGGAACGAACCGGGCCACGAGCGCGGCCCCCAACACCGCGTGCAGGGCGGCCGCGGCCATGGCCCACCGCCACCCCGCCAGTAGCGCGATCGCGGGGAGTGCCAGACCCGCTACGGTCTGCGCGAGCTGCACACCGGACTGCTTCAGTCCCATCACCGTTCCCCTGTGCGGGGCCGGTGCGTACAGCGTGACCAGCCGGTTGGTGATCGGGTTGGACAACCCCTGAGCGCCCCCGGAGACGACCACCGCCACCACCACTACGGCATACAACGGCGCCACCGCGGCGACGAGCAAGCCAAGACTGGCGCCACCTAGAAGGATCCACATGCCCGTGCGCGCGCTGCGCTTGTCGACGGAGGATCCGGCCACGGCCGCAACCAGCGCGGCGGAGGCGAAGGCGATGGTCGACAGGCCGCCCAGCTGGGTCCGGCTGAGGTCGAGGTCGGCGACGATGAGAGGGCCGAGGGCGGAGAGGGCGAACAGCAGTAGCGGGCCGACGCCCATCACGACCATCATCGTCGCGGTCAGCCCCACCGGGATCCTGCCGCTGACAGGTGGCTCGGTGGGCGTTCGTCTCGGCCGATTGCGGCCCCTCGAGGTCCCCACCTCCTCGGTCCGCCTGCTGGGCACGATGTCCACACCAACCTAATCGACGTCGCTCTCCCGTAGTCTGTGCTCACAGTTGACGTTCCGTGCCCGCGACGGGGAGGCAGTGATGGCGATCACCCCCGACACCAAAGACTGGACCTGGGTGCTGTGCCGCAGGTGCGAGCAGTGCGGAGTCGAGGCCGCGCTGTCCAGCCCGTCCACCGTGCCCGGCGAGGTGGAGGAGGCCATCGGACGCTGGCGAGCCGTACTGGCACGCCAGGACGTGCGGCGACGCCCGGACGAGCAGACCTGGTCGCCCCTCGAGTACGCCACACACGTCAGCGATGTCTTCGAGCTCTTCACCGGCCGCCTCGCCCTCGTCCTCGAAAACGATGGACCGACCTTCGACGACTGGGACCAGGACACAGCCGCGGTCACCGGCGACTACGGCCGCGCCACCCCGGCAACGGTCGCCGACGAACTCGCACTTCGCGGCGAACGAGTAGCGCACGCGTTCCAGGCAGTGCCAGAGCAGCAGTGGGAGCGCACGGGGTTCCGCTCCGATGGCGCGGCGTTCACCGTCCACACGCTGGCCCAGTACATGATTCACGACGTGCTCCACCACCTGCACGACGTGGACGGTTGACCATCTGACACTGAGGCCGATCAAGCAGCCACCGCGTCGTCGGGACGGTGCAGATGGAGACTGCCGAGCGGGTTCGCACTGCGGTGCGGGGCTTGACCCCGGGTTACTTCGCGCTGGTGATGGCCAGCGGCATCGTGTCGATGGGGCTGCACCTGCAGGGCTACGCGGCCCTGTCATTGGTGCTCCTCGGCGTCGGTGTCCTCGCGTTCGTGGTGCTGCTGGTGCTCACGGCCTGGCGGGCACTGGTCTACCGCGACGCGCTCGTGGCCGACTTCATGCACTCCGGGCGGGCCTTCGGGTTCTTCACATTCATCGCCGGCACGAATGTGGTGGGCACCCGTCTGGGGATGGAGGGGATGCCCGTCGCCACCGCCGTTTTGCTTGCCGTGGGCGGGTTGAGCTGGCTCGTGCTCGGCTACGTCATCCCGTGGACGGCGGTTCTCAGTAGCGACGAACGTCCCGTGGTCATCAATGCCAACGGCACGTGGTTCATCTGGGTCGTGGCCAGCCAGTCCGTGGCGGTCTCCGCGGCCTCGATCGAGCCGGTCTTCGACGCCGCACGAGACCAGCTCGCCGTCGTCGCCGTGGTCTCGTGGTCGGTGGGCGTCGTCCTCTACGCGGCCGCAGGCATCTTCGTTTCGGCGCGGCTGATGATCTACGAGTTGCGCCCGGAGGACCTGAACCCGCCGTACTGGGTGGCCATGGGCGCGTGCGCCATCACGGTGGTTGCTGGAGCGCGGATCATCGAAATGACCGACGCGCCGATGGTGAACGCCACCCGCGGGCTCATCGGCGGGTTGTCGGTGACGTTCTGGGCGTTTGCCACCTGGCTCATCCCCGTTCTGGTGGCCGCCGGGTGGTGGCGACACGCTAGACGGCGCGTGCCGCTGACCTATGAGGCCACCTTGTGGAGCGTCATCTTCCCGCTGGGGATGTATGCCGTTGCCGGGATCTATCTGGGTCGCGCGCGGGAACTGCCGCTCGTCGAGTTCATCGGCGCAACCGAGCTGTGGGTGGCGCTTGCGGCATGGATGGTGACGTTGGTCGCGATGATCGTCCACCTGGTTCGTACCGTCGTGCTGCCGAGCGCCTCCGAGGCCTAACAGCCTGACCGCGGACGCTTGTCAGCGTGCCAGCTCACGGCATTCCGACGGCCATGACAAAGGTGGAGTTGTCCTCGCCC
>Ga0209487_1003569_pt1 | contig 12185 bp, 6 predicted proteins | sample Poulit2012_FD_187524 | JGI IMG/M metagenome (GOLD analysis project Ga0209487, IMG submission 187524) | Agricultural soil microbial communities from Georgia to study Nitrogen management - Poultry litter 2012 (SPAdes) (version 2) | ecosystem: Environmental > Terrestrial > Soil > Agricultural land... | reverse complement strand
AATAATTAGTAATGAAAGCTTCAGGGGCAGCCGCATGAATACGTTCATCCAATGCTGCGATGTATGCTGTCTGCGTTCCTCCGCCTGATCGACCTGTAATTCCAATCCTTTCAGGATCAACTTCAGATCGCGTTAGCAGATAATCTACGGCTCTGATCCCGTCCCAAATCATATATTTGGCTTGACTGCTCCCAGCGATAAATGTCTGAACACCAGTATAAGAATGCTCTCTAGTAGAGCTGATCATTGGAGTACCTGTTTGTGGATCTAGATACTCCAGCCGCTCTCCTTGTCCCACCGGATCGACTGCAAAAACAATAAATCCTTTTTTTACCAGATTCAGTATAACATGTTGATAGGTAGAGGTTCTATAACCTTCCAGGCTATGACCACTCATATATAATATAGTCGGTGCATTATTTACCGTATTAGGAATAAAAAGTGAGGCAGTCACATGAAACCCCGGTTGTGACTCATAAATGATATGCTCTACCTTGAAGTAATCCTTATTGATTCTTCTTATAACTCGTGCATTCAAAGGAGTCTTATCAGGAAAGGGTCCTATTATCCCTTGGAGTGTCTCTCTTATTTCTGATTGTCGTCCCTCCCAATCCGAGCGTGTTTCTAAACTGGATACCTCTACACTTCGTTGATGAAGAAGATCGTAAGCTTGATTACTAAGATGATTATATAAGGAGTTGGAAGCATCGCTATAATGTAACCATCGGGTATTTGATGATTCACCGCTGATTACTTTCAGCTCATCCTGAGCCCATGCTGTATCAAATGAGAACGGCAGGATGAGTAGAATAAAAAATAATTTTTTAATACAGAGTACTCTTTTTACCATCATTTTAAATGATAACAGCATTCCGAAAATATTAAATTTTGCAATTTACCAGTTCTCAGTCCAGCCATGTAGACAGCAGACTGTAGAGGTTGTCTGTCCGAATCTCTCCGTCTGTTAAGATCAGTTCATCATTCGCCCCTCTGGTCTGATAGGCCCTCTTTATCAGAGCAACATCTGCATGGTGATCCTCTACAGTCAGAGGATCACCAGCTCCGTCAGTCATACCAACTATCAACAGTTTGCGGGGCGTCAAACTGGCAGCAAGGTCAGGCAGGTCATAGAATTGCAGTGCTCCGGCTACACTACTATGGGTAAAGTCAGGTTCATAAAAACGATTCATCACGATGGAACGGTAGGAGGAGTAGGGTTCAATTAGTGCCACCCGCGAAAGAGACGGTTCAAATGCTGCGGCATGCAGCAGAACCGGTGCCATCTCACGACGGGCAACACCATAGACCTCATCCTGTTCAAATTCTTTCATCAAAAGATGACTGAGCCGAACGATATCACCAGCTCTGATTCCTGTTAAACTCCGTCCAACAAGCAGAGACATAAACCACATATTGTAGGAGTTACCTTCGATATAGGCATCCCCTCTAAAATCGCCCGGCCCCATCTCACCGAGCCCAACCAGATCGGGTGCAAGAACCGTATGCCCCTGCTGAAGATACCACTCCATTTCACCGCCGACTGTCGATTCAGCAGATTTTCCGGATGGGTGTAGATAGAGCACAGCCTTGTTATTCGACTCCTCGGGCACCATCAATAGAAAAGGGATGATGTAGTCTCCCTCACCTTTAATAAAGTACTTCTCAATGGTGTAACCGCTTCTTTGAATACGGCCGGTAAAGACTGGCTTGTCTAAATCTGCAGGAGACTGAAATCCCGACAGGTCACGGGCAGATTCCAGAACACCTGACAGATGGCGATCGAGATTTTCACGCGAGTGCTGAAGATCCGAGACTAGCTCTTCGGCCTTCTTACGGTTCAGACTGAAGACCGTCTCACTGCCCAAAGAGGTGGAGAGTTGACCGGTTGGCGTCACCCTAATCTCGTCTTCACTCAACAGCTCAATATCCTCTTCAGAAGAATCCCCAGATTGATTCAGATGTTCCTGAAAAAAAGCATACATCGCCTCTCGATTTTTTAAAGTTGACGCATGACCTGCATCATCGACAATTAGTTTTATATTTTCTGAAGAATCATAAGCCTCATATAGTCTGGAGACCTCCTGATAAGTTTCATCAGTACCTTGGATACTGAAAAAATCTCGTGAAGTCGCATAGATTAACGTTGGCTTAGGTGCACGGACCGACAATAGATCAGCATGTTCAATCTGATTCTCTATTCCACCAATAAAGTTTTGTTCTGCATCTTGGGGGCCGATAGATTCGATCAATCTTTTAAAGCTGGTAATGTAGTTTCCAGGTGCTGATGCATATACTCTATCATCAACTGCAGCTATATAGGTTGTTTGAGTTCCCCCGCCAGATCCACCTGTTACTCCAATTCGTTCGGTATCTATTTCAGGCCGAGTTTCCAGATAATCTATAGCTCTGATTCCATCCCAGATCATATGGTAGGCTTGACTCTTTCCTGTGATAAATGCTTGAACACCTGGGTAGGAGTGCTCACGAGTTGTACTTCCTAAAACTGTTGAGCCTGTTTCTTCATCATAATACTCGAGTCTCTCTCCTTGACCTACAGGGTCCAATGCTAAAACAGCAAAACCTTTTTTCACCAAATTTAGAATCCTCAATTGACTGCTCGCACCTCTATATGTCGTCAATTGGTGGCCACTCAAAAACATGATGACAGGATGGCTTTCAATTTCTGGACGATCTGGTAAAAAAAGTGAGGCTGTTACATGAAATCCTGGCTGTGATTCATATACAAGGTGCTCTACAGTATAAAATTCCTTCTCTATTTTCCGCAGGATCTGTGGATTCAAGGGTGTCTTCTCAGGAAAAGGTCCAAGAATATTAATTAATATCTCTCTGATCTCTATTTGGCGACTTATCCAGTCATCGAGAGTCTCGAAATTCGTCTGTTCTATTGAACGCTGGTCAAGAAGATCAAATGCCTGATGAGCAAGGTGATGATACAGAGAGTTCGATGCATCACTATAGTGCAACCAGCGGTTACTAGAGGATTCACCACTGATCACATCCAATTCATCCTGTGCCAGGGCTTCATATGTCATGAAGCCCTGAAAGAGTGTCAAGACAATAAATACAACTCTAAACATACCCCTAAAGATATTTATACCATTGAAAAACACACACCCAACCGAGCATGCGTGTCTTACACACTAGAAGAAGTTCAATTAAAAACCTATAAATTGGTATTCATTTTTAGTAGTGTGGATTTTGTTCAAGTGAAGGATTTCTTTCAATTTCGGATTGTGGAATAGGAACCAGATAGTGTTGAGGGAAAAACCTTCTTTGTTGAAAAGTAGAAACTGAATAAGTTTTTTCACCTGTTTCCGGATTATGTGTGATATCAATTCTTTGTGCTTCAATATTGTCAGTCTCTTCAGCTATCATCCACCTTCGAACATCAAACCATCGATGTTCTTCAAGAAGCAACTCTATTCTGCGTTCATTTTGCAGACGTTCTAACAATTCAGGACCATTCTCTGTGACAGGTGGCATATTCACACTCTCACGACTTCGGATCATATTGATATATTCTCTCGTTGTCTCTTCATCACCCAGAAAGTATGAAGCTTCGGCATAATTCAACAGGATCTCTGCGTATCTCACATAAGGCCATTGTGGACTACTTGGTATATGTGCGGTAGGTGGTGCAGGAATAGATTCATCAATAAATTTACGATAGTAATAACCTGTCCAAGTCGCATTCCACCCTTCAGGTCCATCCTCAGTGTCGATGCCGCCTGGAGTAAATGTTTCGATCTCACGCCCTAAAAATGGAGCACCATCGTACAGAATCATGTCATAAAAACGTGGATCACGATTCACATAAGGATTCTGCAAACTAAAATCTGGGTCTTCCTCAGGTAATAGCCCATTTAAAGTTTCAAATGCCTGTACAGTATTGTGAAGTGGGTGTATCTGCGCATACCCGCCAGATCCATTAGGGTAAAAGGTAACCTCAACCCTATTACGTTGAGCAATATTTGAGTTATAGTTCAGTACCCAAATGAACTCTTGATTTCCTTTGTCCAAAAACATCTCTTTGTAATTTGGATACAGAGAATACATATTCAGATCTATAACATCCTTGGTCGCATCTCTTGCTCTTTCCCATTTTGAAGTATCTCCATCAGGATTGTTCAAAGGGCTTGCTGCATATAGAAGCGCTCTTGCTTTGATTGCCATTGCAGCACCTTTTGTAACACGTCCTATATCTTCACCAGAATACTCCAGTGGTAGTAATTCAGTAGCCTCATCTAATTCTGCAACTACAAACTCAATTATTTCGTCATATGTAGATCGTTCAAGATTATAATCATCATCCAGTCCGAATGTTTGAGTAATAAGGGGAACTCCACCATAAAAGGCTGCAAGCCTGAAATAGGAGTAGGCTCTGAAAAATTTAGCCTCGCCGGTCATTCTATGAATGGCAGACTCATTAATTGCTTGTAATTCTTCCAATCGATCACCACTGACATTCTCAAGATATGAATTTGCCTTCTCTATCAAGTCATAGTAGTGTGACCAATAGTCTATAGCCTGATAATTATCTGGTGATAACCCTCCCTCTACAACAGACTGCACATAATCTCGACCTCTGGCAGTAGCTTCATCAGTTAAAATATTCAGTCTTGGACTATTTTGAAGTCCTGATCTCATGGAAGCATATATTTGATTAATATGGGCTTCAATTAAATTTATATCTCCCCAGACTGCATCAGATGTAATCTGTTCAGTCGGACTTACTTCTAATAAATCCTCACAAGAGACCAAAAATACTAAGGCAATCAATGTTACAAACAAGTTTCTTTTATACATGGGCCTGATCCTTTAATTGATAGTCATTATACCTTAAATACTGATGTCTATTCCGAGGCTGAAAGTCCTGTTCGGTGGATAAAAATCCCTCCGTCTTTCTGTTCCACCCAGACCTTCCGGATCAAACCAGTCGGTATGAGAAAATGTCAACAGGTTACGTCCGGAGACGTATAGACTCATGTTTTTCAAATTTAAAATTGATGAAACTGATTCAGGGATCATATAGCTGATCGTCAAATCCTTAAACCTGATATAAGATGCATCCATGAACCAGAAATCAGATGCATAATCGGATAATAGATCACTGCTTATGATATTCGGGTACTTTGGACTAGGATTATCTTCTCTATAACGATGATCAGCAATTTCTTGAAGTATATTTCCACCTAAACCAGATTGTAATTGAAAGTATTGTTTAGCCCGGGTTGCACCTTGCCAAAGCATTGCCAGACTCCAATTCTTATACGCCATATTAATATTTAGCCCGAACATTACTTCCGGAGTAGGTGATTGATCTACACGCACCCTGTCTCTACTATCAATTTGGCCATCACCATTCACATCCCTGAGGATTAAGTCACCAGGCATTGCACTTGGAAGTGAAGGGGAATTATCTATCTGATCTTGATTCATATAGATTCCATCAGATAGATAGAGTAGTCGAGAGCCTATAGGTTTACCTTCTCTTTGCTGATATTCCAAGATGCCGGCTGGTTCATCAATATCAATTACTTTATTTCTGTTAAAAGAAACATTAAATGCAGACATGAAGCTGAAATCCTGAGTGGACTGTCTATGTGATACTTCTACTTCCAGACCTCGATTTTGAACAACTCCAATATTTTCATCAGGTAACCGAAGCGCGGTATAAGCAGGTATTGAAGCACTTCTAGGGGTAAGAATGTTATCTCGTTTTGTTTCAAAGACTTCTATGGTAAAGCCTAAGCCCCCCTGCCAGAACTCAGCATCTAACCCAAAATTAACAGTCCTGACTTCTTCCCAGGTAATATTAGGATTAGGTGCAACTCCGGACTGAAGTCCAATATTTGGAGTCATGTGATCTGATCCGAAAAATGCACCAGTAGTAAAGCTATATGCAGCTAAATGTTGATTGGCAGGAACTCTATCGTTACCAAGTACACCCCAGGACGCTCTTAATCTTAAATCATCTACCCAATTACTATTCATTAAAAAGTTTTCTTCTGACAATCTCCATGCCGCAGAAAATCCAGGAAAGAAACCATATCTCTTTCCCTTAGGAAATACAGAAGACCCATCATATCTAAAATTTGCATCTAGAAGATACTTCTCTGAGAAATTATAACTTACACGACCAAGCAAATTACTTCTATTGATTTGAGAAGATCCTCCAGATGTACTTTGATTAGCAGTAGAACCAGCAAAGAGTTGATCAAGAGCACTGCTTATAAAGCCTTCTCTTTGAGCATAAAATTGCTCATCAAATAGTCTAGTGTGCTCTACTGCTACAAAAGACTCGATAAAATGTTCATTGTAAAAATATTGGTAATTGACTCTGGCATTTGCTGTCCATCGTCTATTTTCATTCGACGTTTTTCTGAAATCAGGCTGTGAGATAGGACCGCCAGTAGCTGAACTATATGCATCAGTTAATGAATTATAGTTATAGACAGTCCAAGGCGTTCTCCATCTGGTATTCTTACCATAGCTCTGATCTATACTGAAATACCCGTCAATTGCCAAACCCTGTACTTTTGGAATATCTATCTGAGTTCCGATCTTGGTTTGATATAAATTCGTTTTATCTTCTCTATATCCTGTTTCATCTGTCACCATGACAACCGGATTTTCTCCCCGTTCTATACCAGCGCCAGGCAAACCATTCTCATAACGTGCGTGTAAAAAAGGATAATTCCTCCACATCGAATTTATTATAGTACTAGTAGCCACAGAAGGTCGCATTCTATCATTTTGCCTTGCTGAAAAATCTAGGGACAGCTGTATTGATTCATTAACATTAAGATCTATATTAGCTCTCAATCCTTTCGTTTGAAAGTCAGTTATTCCATTTTTGAATATTGAATTTTGATTACTCATATTACCAGAAAGGTAATATCTTATTCGCTCGTCACCTCCTTGTACTGAAAGTGTATGTTGAGTTTGAGTACTGTAATCCTTTAATGTCTCTGATACCCAATCAGTATCTGGATAATTAACAGGGTCTGTACCATCTCTAAAAAGTTGAATCTCTTCATCTGAGAACCTAGGTGCCTCATTTCTGTCTGCCAGTATATCATTATAGAAGAGAGCATAACTTGCAGCATCAGCCATTTGAGGTATTTGAGTGGGCTGATTTGCTGCGACATCAAGCTTATATCTTACTGTAGGTTCTGAAATCGATCCTCTTTTTGTAGTAACCAGAATTACCCCATTTGCTGCTTGAGCACCATAGATAGCAGCAGACGCATCTTTTAGTATCGATATACTCTCAACATCTGCCGGATCGATTTGATCCAATCCCTGACGACCAGCTACACCATCAATCACTATTAAAGGGTTGTTGTTTCCCAATGTACTTCTGCCCCGTATCAATAAAGAAGATGTATCCTCACCTGGTTCTCCCGAGCGATTTAAAGCAACTACTCCAGGAAGGCGACCAGCAAATGTGTTGGTAAGGCTCACTGTTGGAGTTCTTTCAAGCTGAGCTCCACCTATATCCGCTATAGATCCAGTTAGTGTAGCTCTTCTCTGAGTTCCATAGCCTACTACTACCAGCTCATCTAACTGATCAACAGAAGGCATCATTACTACATTTATCTCAGTTTGATCAGTAACAGCAATTTCTACAGTTTCATAACCGATATAAGAAAAAATTAACGCAACATTTTCATCTAAGGGAATTGATAGCTCATACTCGCCATCAATATTTGTTACTGTACCTGTGGAAGTTCCTTTAACTGCTATGTTAGCTCCCGGTATCGGTTCTTGACTCTCCCCATCAGTTACAGCTCCTCGTATTACTTGTTGGAATAACCCTTCTTCAAATTTGATCGCAAATCTTGTTGACTCTCCAATTGCAGATGCTTCTGAACACAGAAGTCCAATACATATAAAACTCAAAACCCCGATGTAAATATTAGCTGTCTTCATCATATATCTATTTTTTTCGGTTAATTGAGCTAGTATTAACCGGTTAAGCTAAAGCTTGTACTGTTAGCTAAAAAAGGAGAAGCTTTGTCATTCCCTTAACCGGTAAAGCTTTCACTTGAAATTAAGGGAGTTACAGATGTAAATCTTTTTATCTGAACTCCCTTTCTGGATCCTACATAAAAAAAACTTCTGGTACAACAGCATTTTCAGAAACAGAGTTTTTCTGTAAGCTCCTGTAATCCAATGGTTGAACCCGCTTACGGAAGCGGTCAATTCATTTGCAACTTCAGAACCAGTTACCCATTTTGTGAGCACCCGATTTCATCGGGAGCAGCTCCCTTTAACATTTGTAACCACGATCTGTAAATCGCAACCAGATATAAATCCATGTCCATTACACCCAGAATGAACCGTCTTTTCGGTGAAGACGGCAGATGTTTTGATGTAGCTATCGATCACGGCTTTTTCAATGAACTTACCTTTCTCAATGGTATCGAGAATATGAAGCAGGCCGTCCAGACGGTCATCGATGCCTCCCCTGATGCCATCCAACTCACTCCGGGTCAGTCTCACCATCTGCAGCACGTAGCGACACGGCAGAAGCCGGCACTGGTTCTGAGAACCGACGTCGCCAACATCTATGGACACAAGCTGCCGAGGGTGCTGTTCAGTGAGCTGATCGATGAACCTGTGGAAACGGCTCTGCGAATCGATGCGGCATGTGTGGTGGTCAATCTGCTTCAGCTGCCGGATCAGCCGGAACTCTACCATCAATGCGTGAAGAACATCAGCAAGCTGAAACCGGCTTGTGAGCGATATGGTATGCCGCTGATGATCGAGCCGCTGGTGATGCAGGACAATGAAGAGCGCGGCGGGTACATGGTTGACGGTGATATTGATAAGATCCGGCCGCTGGTACGTCAGGCTGTGGAGCTGGGTGCGGATATCATCAAGGCGGATCCTTGTGATGACCCTCAGCAGTACGATGAAGTGATCGAAGTAGCCTCGGATATCCCGGTACTTGTTCGTGGGGGTGGCCGTGTTTCCGACAGAGAAATTGTGGAAAGAACCCATGTATTGATGCAGCAGGGTGCTTCGGGAATTGTCTATGGACGCAACGTCATCCAGCACGATTCACCCGATCAGATCACACGGGCCCTGATGGCAATTGTACATGAAGATGCCACCCCGGATCAGGCCATGAAACACCTGACGAACCCGCTCGGGAGCAGCTCATGAGCAGACGACAGATCAAGTTCGGTATCATTGGATGCGGACTGATGGGCAGAGAGTTTGCCAGTGCAGCGGCACGGTGGTGCCATCTGGAGGGGCTGGACTTTGAGCCCGTTATCATCGCGGCATGTGATGTGAATGAACAGGCTACAGAGTGGTTCAGCCGGCAGGTTTCCACCCTCCGTTATACCACCTCCGACTATCAGAAGCTGCTGAATGACCCGGAGGTCGAGGCGATCTACTGCGCAGTCCCTCACAACCTGCATGAGCAGATCTATATCGACATCATCCGGGCAGGCAAGCATCTGCTGGGTGAGAAGCCTTTCGGGGTCGATCTGAAGGCCAATAGAGCCATCATGGAAGTTCTGGATGAACAGAAGGATCTGCTGGTTCGATGCTCGTCCGAATTTCCGTACTTCCCCGGCGCGTACCGGATCCACCAGATGGTCAGAGAGGAGAGCTTCGGAGAGATCATGGAGGTCGAAGCAGGTTTCTGGCACAGCAGCGATCTCAATCCGGAGAAGGTGATCAACTGGAAGCGAATGGTGGAGATCAATGGCGAGTATGGCTGCATGGGGGATCTGGGTATGCATGTCCTTCACCTGCCTCTCCGTTTTGGATGGATGCCGGATCATGTCCACGCCATGCTCTCCAATATCATCCGGGAGAGGCCCGACGGCGAAGGCAAGATGGTTCCGTGTGAAACGTGGGACAACGCCACTCTTGCCTGTGAGGTCGATACCGGTACGCAGCAGTTTCCGATGCTCCTCTCCACCAAACGTATTGCGCCGGGACACGCCAACACCTGGTTTCTGAAAATCTACGGTACTGAACTCTCTGTAGAATACTCGACCAAACACCAGAAGCAGATCCGTACCCTGCCCTACCGGCCTGGAGGGGAACAGGCCTGGCATGAGCTGGATCTGCCACACGCCTCCGCCTACCCCTCCATCACCGGCGGTATCTTCGAGTTCGGCTTCTCTGACGCCATGCTCCAGATGTGGGCCTCATTCTGTGATGAACTCGTCAATGGCATGGATGATATGCAGCAACCCCTCCATTGCGCCACACCTGAAGAGGCAGCCCTCTCCCATGAGATCTTCACGCAGGCACTACAGAGCTCCCGGAGCCGGTCTGAACCGATGTCAGCACCGGAATAGAGGGTTTTTCATAAAAATCATTTAAATAGAATCAGAAGCAGGAAGATGACTTCTAAAACGGATCACGTCGATCCCACTGATAAAAAAACGGATGTCGTCGTTGCGGGACATATCTGTGTAGATGTGATTGTGGAGCTGAATACCACCATGTCTGTCGGGGATCACCTTGTGCCTGGAAAACTGATCGAGGTCGGGGCGCCGCTGATCGCCGGGGGTGGCACCGTGTTCAATACTGGTTCAGCACTCCACCGGCTGGGCAGACGCGTCAGACTGATCGGCAGAGTCGGTGATGATCTGTACGGACAGGCGACGATCCAGGTATTGAAACAGGAGGGAGAGAATCTGGCGGGAGATCTGGTCACCGTTCCTCAAACCTCCAGCTCCTATACACTGGTGTTGAGTTCGCCTCACATGGATCGTGTTTTTCTCCACCACCCTGGCAGCAACGACAGCTTTGATCCGGCGGATGTGGATGAGCGTGCCCTTGAAGGTGCAAAGATTCTTCATTTCGGTTACCCGCCCCTGATGAAGCAGATCTACAGTGATGGCGGCAGTTCACTGGCTACCCTCTTCAGCCGCACCCGGGAAAGGGGTGTCATCGTCTCACTTGATATGGCAAAGCCCGATCCGGATTCTGAAGCAGGACGTACCGACTGGAGAGCGTGGTTGACAACAGTTCTACCCCATACAGACATCTTCCTGCCCAGTATTGATGAGATTCTGTTCATGCTGAACCGGCCACTCTATGACAAGATTTCAGCCAGGACTGGCAGTGAGCAGCTCTTGTCAGCGATTGATGGCGAGATTCTGAATGACCTCTCTGAAGAGCTTCTTTCGATGGGCGTGGCGATCGTTGTCATCAAGCTGGGGGAACAGGGCCTCTACATGAAAACAACCGATGACAGACAACGGCTACAAAAGTTGGACCCTGACAGAGCATCTTTCAGCCAGTGGAGTGGTGTTGAACTGCTGAAACCCTGCTTCGAGGCGCAAGTTGTCGGAACCACAGGATCAGGAGACAGTTCGATCGCAGGCTTTCTGTCTGCCATCAGCAGCGATGCAGACGAACTGCCAACACCTGATCAGGCCCTGATGAATGCGGCGGCTGTCGGTGCTTGCAGTGTTGAGGCCGCTTCCTCTGTCAGCGCCATACCATCGCAAGAGGAGGTTATCCGACGCATTGAGAGGGGATGGCCTGTGAGAGAGACCACCCTGAAACTTCCCGGTTGGGAGTGGGACAGCATCTCCTCCGTCTGGAGGGGGCCGTCCGACTCCTCTGAATCACAGCAAAAAGCTTCCGGGAACTGAGTAAACGGATCCTGGCTTCTGGCTAATCGTCCAGCTCCGACAATTTTACCGGTCGGCCGGCTTCAGCTGACAGATCAGCTGCAAACATCACCTTGTGGGAGACGAGTGCCGTCTCGAAATCCGTCAGAGGCATCGGCTTGCCCTCACCAATGCTCTCGACAAATGCCTGAAACTGCGGCTGGTATGGATGATCATCCACATCTCCGGAGTCGATCATCGGTGCCGCCAGCTGGCTCCATCTGTCTGATGCTGACCCTTTGAACCTCGAGCTGTAGAACTTGTCATCCATCATGCTCCCTTCACTCCCATTGAGCTGGATCCGGAAGTAGTAGGGCTGGAGGGCATCCACAAGAGAAGCGACCTTGCCGATCCGTCCGTTTTTGAACTTCATCAGGGTCACCGAGGTGGTGTCATACTCATAGGGCTGGAAGTGCTCGCTTTTTGATTTGTTACTGTAGCTGGTCACCTCCTCCACCTCGCCATCCATGTACCAGAGCAGCAGATCCAGTGCATGTGCTCCGGCCGTCA